>Ga0210403_10000572_pt1 | contig 37992 bp, 38 predicted proteins | sample IncBWC19MmetaG_FD_150863 | JGI IMG/M metagenome (GOLD analysis project Ga0210403, IMG submission 150863) | Forest soil microbial communities from Barre Woods Harvard Forest LTER site, Petersham, Massachusetts, United States - Inc-BW-C-19-M | ecosystem: Environmental > Terrestrial > Soil >...
TCTCTGGGAGGAATCGCCTCCAAATCTATGTTTCTAGTTGTCTGCCGATAGGCAGGGTCCGGATGCGCTAGCTGGTGGCGAAAGATGGGATCGAGCAACGCCGGCACGAACGGCGGCGTTCGAGGGGGAGCTGCGCTTGATCAATTGCGTCACTCCGGCAGCTGCGAGGCAACAAGGTCGCTGGTCATGCGTCGCAAAAAAACTTTCGCGGCATCCGCGAAGGAAGTGTTGCGGACGCACGATTCAAAGCGCGGTAACCGAAGAGATTGAGTGAGAACGAGTCGCCGCCTTCATTTTGACGGAGTTGCGTGCTGTCATTGATGCATGCCAGACGTTGTGTCGTCAGTCGGGTCGGACGAAGCAGGGCATGCATCCCAAACGACGATGTGTGCGCACCGGACGCGGCGGTCCTTGCTCGCAACGGCGCTTGGCGCGGGAGCCTGCTTCGCGTCCGGCCGCTCTGCCGGCGCCGAGGAGGGCCAACCCGGCAGCGATGAGCGTCCACAGGCGGGCGATCTCCTTGTCGTCTCCGAAGGACCGCAATCGGGGCAGGTGATCAAGCCATCGGATCTGAAACCTGGCGGGCCGCCTCTGCATGCCTGGCCGAAAGATTCCAAAACCTCGGTGGTCCGTGACGGTTCGCGTTTGAACGAAATCCTCATCATCAAGCTCGATCCCGCCGAGCTCGATGATGACACGCGTGCGCGCGCAGCCGACGGCATCGTGGCCTATTCCGCGATCTGCACGCATGCCGGTTGCCCCGTCACCGCCTGGGTGAAGGGAGAGGGCAGCGACAGGAACGTCCTCAAATGCGTGTGCCACAATTCCGAATATGATCCGCGCGCCAGCGCGCAGGTCGTGTTCGGGCCGGCGCCCCGGCGGCTGGCGGCGCTTCCCCTGGCGATATCGGGCGATTCACTTTCCGTCGCAGCGCCCTTTGCCGGAAAGGTAGGTGCCCAGCAACCAGGATGACGGCGGCGGCGTCATTGGAATCTCTGCACAACCACAACAATACATAACAATACATAAAAGGGAGGTAGCGTCCATGACCATCAAGCAAAGCCTGTTATCAAGTGTCGTCGCGTTCACCTGTGTGCTCGCGACATCGGCGATAGCGGGACCGATCGAGAAGTACAGTCCAGTGACTTCGAGCCGTCTCGAAAATCCCGAGCCCGGCAACTGGATGCTTTATCGCAGGACTTACGACGGGCAGGGCTATAGCCCGCTGGATCAGATCAACACATCGAACGTCAAGAACCTGACGCCGGTCTGGACCTTCTCGACCGGTGTGGTGGAAGGCCACGAGGCGCCGCCGATCGTCAACAATGGCGTCATGTTCGTGGCAACGCCGATGGGCCAGGTCATCGCGCTGAATGCGAAGACCGGCGATGAATATTGGCGCTACAAGCGGCAGCTTCCCGACGATCTGTTCCAGCTGCATCCGACCAGCCGCGGCGTCGGCCTGTGGCAGGACAAGCTCTATCTCGCGACGACGGACGACCATGTCGTGGCGCTGGACGCCAAGACGGGGAAGGTGCTCTGGGACACCAAGGTGCAGGACTACAAGAAGGGTCAGTATCTGACGCTGATGCCGCTGGTGGTCGACGGAAAGGTCATTGTCGGCGGCTCGGGTGGCGAGTTCGGTGTCCGCGGCTATGTCGTGGCGTACGACGCCAATGACGGCAAGGAACTGTGGCGGACCTTCACCATTCCCGGCGAGGGCGAACCGGGCCACGACACCTGGCAGGGCGATGACTGGAAATCCGGCGGCGGCTCGGCCTGGATGACCGGCAACTACGACAAGGACACCAAGACAATCTATTGGGGCATCGGCAATGCAGCTCCTTGGCCCGGTGCGACGCATCCCGGTGACAATCTCTACACCAGCTCCGTGCTCGGCCTCGATCCCGACAACGGCAAGATCAAGACCCATTTCCAATACCATCAGAACGATTCGTGGGACTGGGATGAGGTCGATGCGCCGATGCTGATCGACCTGCAGCGCGACGGCCGCTCGTTCAAGAGCCTGATTCATCCCGGACGCGATGCCATCCTGTGGGTGCTCGAGAGCAAACCCGATCGCATCAACTACGTCGCGGGCTGGCCGTTCGTGAAGACCAACGTGTGGAAGGGCATCGAGGCGGAGACCGGAAGGCCGATCGTCGATCCCGACCACAAGCCGGTGATCGGCAAACGGATCGAGTTCTGTCCGTCGCTGTGGGGCGGCAAGGACTGGCCATCGGCCGCATACAGCCCGGACACCAAGCTGGTCTACGTTCCCGCCAACGAGAATTTCTGCGGCGGCTTCACCGGCGAGAAAGTGCCGCTCAAGCCAGGCGAGCTCTGGCTCGGCACCAAGGCCGAAGACATCGGGCTGACACCGAGCCCCGGCGCCGATCATTTCGGTGAGCTGCAGGCATGGGATCCGGCGACCGGCAAGAAGGTCTGGTCGCACGACTTCAAGACATCGCAGCTGTTCGGCGCGGTGACGGCGACCGCCGGTGACCTCGTCTTCGTCGGGGGCACCAACGACCGCGAGTTCCGTGCCTTCAATGCCAAGACAGGCGAGCTGTTGTGGGAGCAAAAGACCAATTCCGGCATCATGGGCATGCCGGTCGCCTATGAGGTCGACGGAACCGAATACATCGCGATCCAGTCGGGCTGGGGCGTCGACGCCCAGCGCATCCAGGATGCACTGGCCGGCAAGACACCCGGCTTCGAGAACAACGTGCCGCAGGGCGGCGTGGTCTGGGTGTTCGCGGTCAAGAAATAGCTGGTGATCGTTCACTCTTCAAAACGAAAATGCGGCGGACTTGATGTCCGCCGCATTTTTCTTGTGCCGATGATCCGGTGCTGCGGCTTTACGTCTGCAGTTGCTTGCCAATCGGCAAGGCCCGGATGCGCTTTCCGGTGGCGGCAAAGATGGCGTTGGTCAACGCCGGCGCAAACGGGGGAACGCCGGGTTCGCCGACGCCGCTCGGCGGCGTGTCGGGGCCGGGCGGCACGATGTAGACATTGGTGACGAGTGGGGCCTCATCCATCCGCACCACCGGGAAGTCGTCAAAGTTCTTCTGCTGCACCTTGCCATCCTTGAAGGTGATCTCGCCATATTTGGCGAGACTGAGCCCCATGATCGCGGCACCCTCGATCTGCGACTGGATGCGCTCGGGATTGATGTAGGTTCCGCAATCGATGGCGGTATCGACCCGCGGCACCGTGAGCTTGCCCTTGTCGTCGACGGCGACCTCGACGATGGTCGCGATGTAGCTGACGAAGCTGCGATGCACGGCAATACCGAGGCCGTGACCCTTCGGCACCGAGCGTCCCCATTGGCCTTTCTCCGCGACGAGCTCGACCGCGCGCCGCAGACGCGCGGTGTCGATTGGATAGCTGTCATAGGGCTCGCCGTTGTTCCAGTAGTCCTTGACCGAGTCGAGCTTGAGGATCCGCGAGGATCCGATCAGCTCCAGCAGCATGTCCTTCTGGTCGCGATTGGTGGCGTGCGCGAGCTCGCCGACCATCGACTGAACGGCAAAGGCTCGCGGGATGTTCGATACCGAACGGAACCAGCCGATGCGGGTATGGGCGACCGCTTCCGGATTCTCGCATTGGACGTTGGCGATCTCGAACGGCATGTCGACGAACCCCATGCCAAGCTCGAGGCCGAGCTGGTGCACGGCGCCCGCCCCGAAGGTCGAGCCGATGCTTGGCGCGGCGCTGCGGTGGCGCCAGGCGATCACCTTGCCGTTCTTGTCGAGGCCGGCTTCGATCCGCTCCACCGAAACCGTGTGGAGGAAGTCGTGCTGGACGTCGTCCTCGCGCGTCCATTGCACCTTCACCGGCGCTCCGAGCGCCTTTGAGAGCAGTGCGGCTTCCAGCGCATAGTCGCATTTCGACTTGCGCCCGAAGCCGCCGCCGAGCAGCGTGACGTTGATGGTCACATTGTCTTCGGAGATGCCGAGCGTCTTGGCTACGTCCTCACGCGTGCCGCCCGGGCTTTGCACCGGCGCCCAGATCTCGGCCTTGTCGCCCTTGACGTCGGCGACCGCGACCGGCGGCTCCATGCTGACATGGGCAAGGTGCGGCGCATAATATTCGCCTGTTACTACCTTGTCGGCGCTCTTCAAGGCGGCATCGACGTCGCCTTCCTTGCGCACGACGAGGCCAGGCTTGCGCGTGGCCTCTTCGAGCTCGGTGCGATAGGCCGCCGATTCATATTTGGCGTTGGCGCCGTCGTCCCAGACGACCTTCAGCGCATCGCGGCCCTTGATCGCCGCACCGGTGTTGCGCGCGATCACGGCCACGCCGCCGAGCGGCTGGAATTTCGAAGGCCACGGCCAGCCCTTGACCTCCATGACCTTCTCGACGCCGGAGATTTTCATGGCGTCTGCGCCGTCAAACGAGACCAGCTTGCCGCCGGTCACCGGCGGCCGTGCGATCACAGCATATTTCATGCCGGGCAGGCGTACGTCCGCCCCATACTGTGCGGCGCCGACGGTGATATCGCGGAGGTCGACGATGCTGATCTCGCCCTTGCCGAGATAGCGGAAGTCCTTTGGGTCCTTCAGCTTCAGGCTGCCGATTGCCGGCACCGGTTCCTTTGCAGCATCAGCGGCAAGATCACCGAAGCCGATGCGCCGGCCGCTCGCGGCATGCACCACTTCGTGGTTGCTGGCCTTCGCTTCGGCCGCCGGCACGCCCCAGCGCTTGGCGGCGGCACCCTCGAGCATGGCGCGGGCCGAGGCGCCGATCTGACGCATCGGAATCAGATAGTGCCGCGTGCTGCGCGAGCCGTCGGTGTCCTGGTTGCCGTATCTGACTTCGTCGCCATGCGCCTGCTGCACCTTCACGCGGTTCCAGTCGGCTTCCATCTCCTCGGCGACGACGAGCGGCAGGCTGGTGCGCACGCCCGTTCCCATCTCGGAACGATGCGCGAGGATGGTGACCGTGCCGTCGGGGGCGATCGCGACAAAGACACGCGGATCGACCACGACGCCGTGCGGCATCTCGCCGGCGCCGGTCTGGTAAGCGAAGGCCGGGCGCGACATGACGGGGGCTGCCAGCACGAAGCTTCCGGCGATGCCGAGCCCCTTCAGGATGCTGCGGCGAGAGACGTTCTCGACCTTGACGGCATGCCGCTCAAAGCCGCGGAGCTTTCCGGGATTTGTGATGATGTTCATGATCAGACTCCCGTCGAAGCGAGATGGATGGCGTTTTCGATGCGCTGGTAGCAGCCGCAGCGGCAGATGTTGCCCGCCATCGCTTCGCGTATCTGGTCATGGGAGGGTTTTGGATTCTCCGCCAGCAGCGCCGCGGCCTGCATGATCTGGCCGGTCTGGCAAAAGCCGCATTGCGGGACGTTGACCTGCCGCCATGCCTTTTGAACGGCGTGATCGCCGGTGGGATGCAGGCCTTCGATGGTAGTGATTTGCCGGCCGGCGGCATCGGAGACGGAGGTGATGCAGGAGCGGACGGCCTGCTTGTCCATGATGACGGTGCATGCACCGCATAGAGCCACTCCGCAACCGAATTTGCTGCCGGTCAGTCCGATTTCGTCGCGCAGAAACCAGAGCAAAGAGAGGTCCGGATCGCCGTCCCAGGTTTGCTCCTTGCCGTTGATGTTTAGCTTGATCATGATCGTTCCTCGCTCTTCTTAAGCTGTTGATGTCTTCTCGGGCGCAAGCCAGAACATATTTCCATTGGCTCGCATCCGTCGCTCGCGCCGCGCGGCGTAGAGCTGACAGACCTCATTTCACGACCTGTATTGTGTCGAGCTTCCTCCCGGAGATGGCGCGTCGCCGCGCGTTTTGAACTTTAGCAGAGGCGCTCGTGAAGCATGGTTCACAGACGAGTGTTCCGCATTTTATGTTCGTCAGAAAAGGGGCCTCGCTGCCGAAAAGACGGGAGCGAGGCCTCAGGTTTCAGTCCGCGGAGAAGTGCAAGACCAATGCTGCGTGTCATTCAAGCACGGGCGCTTGCCGGTCTTCACGAGACGTTAGGCACCACGCGCGGAATCGTGATTCCGCGCGTGAAGTGTGGCGCCGACCTCGCGTTCCGCTCAGGCGGCCATCCTGGACTTCGCCACATGCGTGGCGATCGCGTCCATCAGGGCCGGCGACAGGCAATCATAGGGCTCAAGACCCAGTTCCTTCAGCCTTCCGCGAATGGCTTCCATCTGCTCCGGCCTGACGCCGGACTCGATCACCGAGGAAACGAACGCCGCAAATTGGGGCGCCGCCGATCCCTCTTCCTCGAACAATTCGGGATGGATGAAGTCGAGGCCGTAGAAGGGATGGCCCTTGTTCTCGATGCGGCCGTACATATGCGTGCCGCACACCTTGCAGGCATGGCGCTGGATTGCCGCGGAGGCATCGACGACCTGCAGCTTGTCGCCATTCTCGAGCACCGTCACATTCTGGCGGGGCACGACGGCAACGACCGAGAAGGTCGCTCCTTCCGGCTTCCAGCATTTGGTGCAGCCGCAAGCGTGGTTGTGCGCGACGTCGCCCTTGATGCCGACCTTGACCGGCCTGTCCTTGCATTTGCAGACAAGGGTTCCGCCGGCGAAGCTGCCGGTGCCTTTCTTCACGCCGCTGTCGATCGATGGGTGGATTTGAACGTTCATGGCCTATCCTCCTTGTGCTGATGTTCTAGTAAACGACGACCGAACGGATCGACTTGCCTTCATGCATCAGGTCGAAACCCTTGTTGATCTCCTCGAGCTTGAGGACGTGGGTGATCATCGGATCGATCTGAATTCGTCCATCCATGTACCAGTCGACGATCTTCGGCACGTCCGTGCGCCCACGGGCGCCGCCGAACGCCGTGCCCTTCCAGACGCGGCCGGTGACGAGCTGGAACGGGCGGGTGGCGATTTCCTTGCCGGCCTCCGCCACGCCGATCACCACCGAGACGCCCCAGCCGCGATGGCAGGCCTCGAGTGCCTGCCGCATCACGGTGGTATTGCCGGTGCAGTCGAAGGTGTAGTCGGCGCCGCCGTCGGTGAGCGCGACCAGATGCGGGACGATGTCGTCCTTGATCTTTGTCGGGTTGACGAAATGGGTCATGCCGAACTTGCGGCCCCATTCGTCCTTGGAGTCGTTGATGTCGACGCCGATGATCTTGTTGGCGCCGACCATCCTGGCGCCCTGGATGACATTGAGGCCGATGCCGCCAAGTCCGAACACCACGACATTGGCGCCGGGCGTGACCTTGGCGGTGTTGACGACAGCGCCGACGCCCGTGGTGACGCCGCAGCCGATATAGCAGCTCTTGTCGAAGGGGGCGTCCTGCCGGATCTTTGCCACCGCGATCTCAGGCAGCACGGTGAAGTTCGAAAAGGTCGAGCAGCCCATATAGTGGTAGATGGTCTTGCCCTGGTGACTGAAGCGCGAGGTGCCGTCCGGCATCACGCCCTTGCCCTGGGTGGCACGGATTTGCGTGCAGAGATTGGTCTTCTGGCTGAGGCAGCTTTTGCACTGGCGGCATTCCGGCGTGTAGAGCGGAATGACATGGTCGCCCGGCTTCACCGAGGTCACGCCGGGGCCTACCTCGCGCACGATGCCGGCGCCCTCATGGCCGAGGATCGAGGGGAAGATGCCTTCGCTGTCAAAGCCGTCGAGCGTGTAGGCGTCGGTATGGCAGATGCCGGTCGCCTTGATCTCGACCAGGACTTCGCCGGCCTTCGGCCCTTCCAGGTCGAGCTCGACGATTTCCAGCGGCTTCTTTGCCTCGAAGGCGACAGCGGCGCGTGTCTTCATAGTCTGGTCCCGTTTCGCTTCCCGCTTTCAGCTTGCGCTTGTCAATGTTTGTTGCCCATACAGGCACTTTCCGCCTCGGCATAGGGCTTGGGTTTGTCTTCATGCCTTGCCGGTCGCGTGCGCCCGACCGCGTCGTTGGCGCGGGCGCGCAGGTAAACGTAGATATCGTCCATGTAACAGGCGACGTTCGGATTATCGCCAAAGGCCGGCATTACATTCTCCGCCGCAGTATTGACGTTCTTGCGACCGCTTGCGAGGACCCCGAGGAAGTCGGCGTAGCTCATGGTCTTGAGCGAATCCTTCAGCGCCGGAGCGTAGCTGGACCCCATTCCGTCGGGCCCGTGGCAGACGTGGCAATCGGAGTGGTAGCGGCGATAGCCGGAATAAGTGTACCAATCCACGGTCCCGTCGGCCTGAACCTTGTAGGTCGGGTCGCCCTGCTGATCGAGATATTTGCCGTCATCGGATTTGACGGCGGCTGGATCGCCTGGGCCATCGGCGAAGGCAATTCCTCCGGCAGCGAAGAGAATCATCGCTACCGCCGCTAGGCAGATGATACGCAAGAGCCTGTCCTCGATTGTCGATGCTAGTGATCCGGCGCGCGGGCTGGCCCACGCGCCGGAACGAGGTTGTCAGCTCATTGCTGCGGCAGCGCGAACACGGTTAGCGTTCCGCCGAGTGTGGTGTAGTTGCTCAGCCCGGCATAGCCGCCCACAGCGCCGAGGCCGGCGGTCTCCACGTTTCTTTCGGGGGTTCCCAATGCACCGCCTGCCGCTGCGCGACCGGCAGCGCGCTGCCAGTCTGCAGCATTATCAGGGGCCAGCAGCCCAGCGGCCAAGCCGATACCCGCCCAACCGCCGACGCCGGAAAGCACAGCGATGTATTGTTTGCCGTTGTGCTCATAGGTCGTGACGTTGCCGATGATGCCGGACGGAGTCTTGAATTTGTAGAGCTCCTTGCCGGTCTTGGCGTCGACAGCCTTCAGGTAGCCCTCGAGCGTGCCATAGAACACCACGTTGCCGGCGGTCGCAAGCGCGCCCGACCAGGCCGAGAACAGCTCCTTGTTCGACCACACGATCTTGCCGGTCTTGCCGTCCCAGGCGATGAAGTTGCCCATGTTGGTCTCGCCCGGAGGCGGATACATGGAGAGCGTCGCCCCGACGTAGGGCTGGCCGGCGGTGTAGCTCACCTTGAACGGCTCATAGTCCATGCAGACGTGGTTGGTCGGAACGTAGAACAGCTGCGTTTCCGGCGAGTACGCCGCCGGCTGCTCGTCCTTGGAGCCGAGCGCGGCCGGGCAGATGCCCTTCACATTGACGTCCTCGCCCTGTTTGTCGGTCGAGTATTGATCGAGAACCTTCGGCCGGCCGTAGGTCGGCGAGTTCTTGTTCATGTCGACGCCGGAGGTCCAGTTGACCTTCGGGTCGTACTTCTCGGCCACCAGCAGTTCGCCGGTCGCGCGGTCGAGCGTGTAGCCCAGCCCGTTGCGGTCGAAGTGGGTGAGCAGCTTGCGCGCGGCACCGTTGATCTGTTGATCGGTGAGGATCATCTCGTTGACGCCGTCATAGTCCCATTCATCGTGTGGCGTCATCTGGTAGACCCACTTCGCCATCCCGCTGTCAGGATTGCGCGCGAAAATGGTCATCGACCACTTGTTGTCGCCCGGGCGCTGCTTCGGGTTCCAGGTCGAGGGATTGCCCGAGCCATAATAGACGAGGTCAAGCTGCGGATCGTAGGCCATCCAGCCCCAGGTGCAGCCGCCACCCGTCTTCCACTGGTCGCCCTGCCAGGTCTTGAGGCTCGAATCCTTGCCCACCGGCTTGCCGAGATCGGTGGTCTTCTCGGGATCGACCAAGATCTGATCATCCGATCCTCCTGAGAAGGCGCGCCAGAGCTGCTTGCCCGATTTGAGGTCATAGGCGGTGACGTGGCACTGCACGCCGAACTCGCCGCCGGAGATGCCAACCAGCACCTTGTCCTTCACCACGAGCGGTGTGGAAGTGCCAGTCTCACCCTTGCCGGGGTCGCCGTTCTTGGCACTCCACTCCACCTTGCCGGTCTTGGCGTCGAGCGCCACCAGCGTGGTGTCGGCCTGGTGCAGGAGAATCTTGCCGTCGGCATAGGCGAGGCCGCGATTGACCGTGTCGCAGCACATCACCGGAATGACGTTCGGATCCTGCTTCGGCTCGAAGGCCCAGATGATCTTGTTCTCATTGGCAAGGTCAAGAGCATAGACCTTGTTGGGGAAGGGGGTGTGAACGTACATCGTGTTGCCGATGACGAGCGGTCCGCCCTCATGGCCGCGCAGCACACCGGTCGAGAAGGTCCAGGCGACCTGCAGCTTGCCGACGTTGGACGCGTTGATCTGGTTGAGCTTCGAGTAGCGCGTGTTGGCATAGTTGCCACTCTGCATCACCCAATCTTTCGGGTTTTGCGACATCTTGTTCAGCTCTTCATTGGCTGCAGCACCGCCGGTGGCCAGCGCCGCCACTGAACATAGATAGGTTGCTAGTAGCGCCTTTCGCATCGTAGTTCCTCCCAGTTTATGAGCTTTGGGTTCCCGCGGACGCGGGCCCACTTTCGGCATCCTTGCCGATATTCCTATCCCCTTCGAACACGTGAAACTTGCCCAAGAGCGAAACGCGTTTGCTCATGAGCGAAGCGGGACAAATTTTTTCCCTTCGCTTTGCCTCGATGGCGAGGGTCCGGCCTCGATGTTGCAGGGCATCAATCCTTGAGGGCGCTCCTTGAGGGCTCTTGCCCACCCGAGGTTTATCTTGACGGCGCCGAAACTTAGTCGGAGGATCAACAAAAGGGAGAGGGACGCTTCGCAGTTCCCGATGGGTGTCTTAGCTCGAACGTTCGCGTACCGTGATCGGCCGCGAGCCGTTCACGGTTGATCTCAGATCGGTGGCAGGAAATGTCCGACACGGTCCACTCACTCAGCACTGCGGGATTGGATCCGAAGAAACAGATCCAGTGTTGGTCAGACGCCCTGACGGATCTTTGCGGGCAGTTCGAAGTCGATCCGCTCGAGGCTTCGACGCTCGAAGGACGGATCAACTACACCACGGTTTCAAAGCTGAAACTCTGCCAGATCGAGGCGAGCCAGCACCGTATCGCTCACACGGTTCCGCGCAGCAGGAGCAGCGAACATCCCTACGTCAAGATATTGTTTCAGACGTATGGGGTGTCCTATTTCGAGCAGAATGGCTGCCAGATTCAGATCAAGCCGGGCGACTGCCTCGCCTACGATGTTTCATGTCCGCACACGATCATCAGCCCGTCGCTGACGCGGCATGAGGTGGTGATCGTGCCGAAGGAAGTGCTGCGCGAACGCGGGTTCCATTGGGAAAAGATGACGGCCTGCAAGCTGTCGGCGCTCACCGGCACCGGGCGCATCGCGTACGACTTCGTGCATGCGGCCTTCGACGAGGCGACAAAGCTGTCGGCGAACAGCGCGGCCGGTGTTGCCGATTCGCTGATCGATCTCCTGCTGTTGCCGTTGCGCGAGGCCGACACCATCTTCGATCGCGCCGGCCCCGAGGCGATGTATGTGCGGGCGCAGGCCTTCATCCGCGAGCATCTGCGCGATCCCGATCTCTCCATCGACCAGATTTCGGCGGCGCTCGGCTGCACCAAGCGCTATCTGCACATGCTATTCAGCGAGCGCGGCATGACCGTCAGCGACTATATCTGGCGGGCAAGGTTGCAGCATTGCCGCCAGGAGCTGGAGACGCATGCCGGCAAGACCATCACGGATGTCGCGTTCTCCTGGGGCTTCTCGAGCTCTTCGCATTTCAGCCGCGTGTTCCGGAAATGCTTTGGCGTGGTGCCGTCTGCCATCCACAAGGGGCAGCACGGCAGCGTGCCCTCGGATGCGGTCTGACGGCCGTTCGGTCAATTTGGCGGCGTGTCGGCGCAGGCGCTGGGCCGCGGCTTGGGTCCGCGCTTGTCGACCGGCACCTTGCAATTGTCGATGCGTTGCTCGTCCGTCCATTTCGGGCCGAGCCTTTCCTTCCCGGTCAGCCCCTGCCGCATGGTTTCAGACGAGGCTGCCGCGTTTGCAGCGCCGAGGTCTCGCTTGCCGTCTTCGGCCAGCGCGCAAGACGAAAAGCCGATGAGCAACAGGAGCATGAGCAGTCCCTGGCTTCTTGATTGCATGGCTACCCTCCGGGAATGTCGCCTCCAATTCGGGCGTCATACAATCGCTTTAGCAAGGCCGGAGTTTAACTGGCCACCCGGAACCTGAAGCCGGGGAAACGGGTTTCAAAACGGGAGAACAACCATGCTGTCGCGCCGATCTATCCTCTTGATATCAGCGGCCGTCCTGGCGGAAGGAAGCGATGCGGCGCTTGCTGCTTCCCGCACCAGTGCGATCAAGATGTTCGATACCGACAACGACGGGACGCTGGACCTTGCCGAGGTGAAGAAGGCCGCTTCGGCCTTGTTTGCAAAGCTCGATTCCGATCACGACGGAACGCTCGACAAGCGCGAACTGGCCGGCAGGTTGAGTGCGCGCGAGCTCGCGGCGGCCGATCCCGACCATGATGGCACGCTGACGCAGGACGAATATCTCGCCGTGGTCGAGCAGCGCTTCAACGCGGCAAACCCGGATGGCGACGGAACGCTGGACGCCAAAGAGCTGAGCACGCCGGCCGGACGCGCGCTGTTGCGGTTGCTGCGATAGCATCGCCGCGAAGCGAGAGATTTGACCGAGCCCTTGCATCACGCGTGTGTCGGCTCTAGGTTCACCGCGGCGCGGGCATTCGCGCCAAACACTTGGGAGACCCGAATGACCTGGAAAACTCCGAAGATCGTCGAAGTGCAGGTGGGCATGGAAATCAACATGTACGTCTGCGCAACGCGCAAGTAACAGCGAAGCGTCTGCCCGGCATTGCAACCTTCTATTGCGAGTCGCGGCAGACGTTTGCTTCCTTTTTCGAAGTTTCCTGGCTTCGAAGTTTCCGCCCAGCAAGATCCCAAGCCTCAGCTCTCCCTCCGAAATCAGACGACCCCACGGCGCGGGCCTGTGCTAGGCTTTGCGCCGGTACGGGACGTCGATTCACGGCGATGGGTTTCGGCACGGCACATCCTGCAAGATCATGCTGGGCGGCGGCGTTTTTGCTTCTGCTGCAGCCCCCGTGCGCGCGTGCGGAGGGGATCGACACCGAGCACATCTATGGCTTCATTATCGGAACGGATGTCGGCGAGCTCGGCGAGCGCGAATTCCAGACCGAGATCACGGGGCGATTTTCGAAGGACGGCGGAAGCTACCAGGCCGCCGGTCAGCAGTTCGAACTGGAATTCGTTCCGATCAGGGATTTTCGCATCGAGGTCGGAACGACGCTTGCGGCCCACAACATCGATTCGGTCCCGGGCTTCGCGGACCGCAATCAGATTGCCTGGCAGGGCGCTTCGCTCGATCTGCGCTACCGCTTTCTCGATCGCTATGCGGCGCCCTTCGGCCTGACGCTGGCGGTGGAAACCCACGGCGACCGCATCGATGAGATCACCGCGGATCGGGTTCGAAATTACGGGACGGAGCTGACGCTGGCGCTCGAGCGGGATTTGATCCCGCGTTTTGTCGTTGCGACTCTCAATCTGAGTTATCAGCCGGAATGGACCCGCTTCCTGGGCATGCCGACCGAGGAGCAGGAATCCACGCTTGGCGTCGCGCTTGGTGTCATGGCGCAGCTCCGGCCCGGCTTCCTGTTCGGCGGCGAAGCGCGATATTTCCGTAGATATGACGGGATTGGCCTGGAGGAACTCGCAGGCCAGGCGTTTTTTGTCGGTCCGACCGCCTATTTCCAGCTGTCCGACCGCGCGCGCCTGACCGCGAGCTGGAGCGTCCAGGCCTGGGGCCGGCCCGCCGGGACCAACGCCGCGCTCGATCTCGTCAATTTCGAGCGTCACCAGGCGAAATTGATATTCGGCGTTAACTTCTAGAGCATGATTCGGAAAAGTGTGTAGCGGTTTTCCCTCGCGACAAACGCGTAGCGTTTGCGCGGAGATCATGTTCAATCAAGAAGCTAAAGCGCGATGACGATTCAACCTAATCTCATCGCGCTTTAGGAACCTGATCGCGGGTTTCACAGCCTAGTGAAACTATGCCTAGCCGGTTACGTAGCTATTTGTGCTATCGATTGGCTAGCTTGCGCCAGAGGATATCGACCATGGATATGGTAGATCTGGTCATTACCGTGTGTGCCGTGCTCTCGCCGAACATGTGCGAGGAAAGGCATTTGACGTTTTCCGCCAACTTCTCCCTGCGGCAATGCGCGATGGCGGCGCCGCCCTACATCGCGCAATGGATCGGCGAACACCCGAAATGGACCGCGGTGAAATGGCGTTGCGAATATCCGCACAGCAACGAAAAAATCTGAAGCCGGCACGCCGCTCGGGAGCGCTACTTGTTGCAGTCCTTCAGATCCTTGTCGGCGATCGAAAAAACGGCGTCCGCCTTGATCTCGATGCCGCGCACGAAGCATTGGCGCGCATCGCGATAGCTGACCTTGGCGTCGTAATGCCCGGGCTCCACGCCCGTGATGCGCAAACGCTCGTCGTGGTCGACCTCCTTGTCCTTGTCGTTCAGGGTCTGGTTCGGGCCCCAGTCATTCTTCCCCGCGGGTGAAAGCTGGAAGCCGGAGATCGTTGATGTCGTCAGGTTCCACAAGCGGATGCCCTTGCCTTGCGCCATCAGCTGGTCCGGCAGGGCTATCGCAAACAAGCAGATCGCAATCAGCGTTCGCGGCATGGTGAGCTCCCCAAAAACTCCTGTTTGAACAATTTGAAGCGAGCGACCTGTCCTTAGCAAGCACGAATGTCGCTCACTTATTGGCGTGGTTCAATCGGGCGAGCTCATTCCTGATCTCCCCGATATCGGCTTCGCTCCTTGCCGACCGTGGCAAGCGGATCGGCAAGGCATGCAGAATTGTGGCCGGTCGCGACGACAACAGGAACAAGCGGTCGCCAAGACGAACTGCATCGTCGAGATTATGCGTGACCAGCAGCGTCGTCGTCGCACGACCTTCGAGCAAGGTCACGATCTGGTTGCGGAGGCGGGCGGCAAGCGCCTCATCGAGCGATGCCAATGGCTCGTCGAGGACCAGGAAATCCGGCTCCACGGCGATCGCTCGTGCAAGGGCGACGCGCCGCGCCAGCCCGAGCGATAGTTCACCGGGGAAATGACTGCGATGTGCGCTCAGTTCGAGCACCGCGAACAGGGCTGAAAGCCTTGTTGCATCGACCTTCGGAGCGGCCAGGCGGATATTGTCCTCGACCGACCGCCACGGCAGCAGCCGCGGCTCCTGAAACACCATGCCGATCCGCGCGTGCTCGGGGCGAGAAACGCGCCCCTGATAATCATGATCAAGACCGGTGAGGATCCGAAGCAGGGTGGTCTTGCCGCAGCCGGAGGGGCCGACGATGACGCCCACCTCTCCCGGCTCGAGCGTGAAGGCGATGTTGCGGAGCACCTCGTCGCGCTCTCCGGCCGCATTCGCAAATACCTTGCTCGAAATATCGACTTCAAGCCGCACGGGGCCGCCACCGCGATAGCCGGGCTTCGAACGGCTGCACCAACACCGTCTCGATCGCAAATACGATCGCGGCGAAGCTCAGCGAATAAGCGAGCAGGAGCGGGATGTCGAAGAGCTGGAAGGCCACGCCAATCTCGAAGCCAACGCCGTTGGGCCTGCCGAGGAATTCGGCGACCAGGACAATCTTCCAGATCAGTGCGAGACCCGACCTTGCGGCGGCGGCAATGTAGGGCGCGAGCTGCGGCAAAACGACGTGCCGGAATGCCCGGCCGCGCGGAAAGTCGAAGATGCGCGCCATCTCGTCGAGCGCAGGGTCGAGGGCGCGCGTTCCCTCGCGCAGCGTGACGACCGCGGTTGGAAGCTTGTTGATCGCGATCGCGGCGATGGCCGCGGCCTCGGTCAAACCCGCCCAGATATAGGCGAGCACGATGACCACGAGCGCCGGCAGATTGAGAAGAATGATCAACCAGGGATCGCCAAGCCGGTCCGCCAGGCGGTGGCGGCCCATCCAGTAGCCGATGGCGGTGCCGAGCGCCATCGCCAGCACGAAGGAAAGTGTGACGCGCGCCAGCGTCACGCCGAGGTTAAGGAACAGCGCACCGGTTCTGGCCTCAGTCAGCATCGCCTGCAGCACATCCGGGGGAGGCGGCAGTTTGGCGCTGCCCATGAGCGCCGACACGATCCACCAGGTGACGAGGAACACCGCAACCGACAGCAGGCGCATCGCTTCAGTCCCCCGGTGCGGCGTGATAGAACGTGCCCGGATCGAGCTGCGGCGCGGGACCTACGAGATCGCGGCCGCCGATCTTCGCGAGCACGCGATAGAGAACATTTGCGTCTTCCTCTTCGTCCGTGACGGACCGGCGTGGAATTCCTTCGCGGTAACGGTCGCGATAGGCGCGCAGCGTAGCGGCATCCGTGGCGCCGGTCAGGGATTGAATCCTGTCCCACTCCGCGTCCGAGGATGACAGGATCTCCTTTGCTTTCCGGGTTGTCGCGATGAATCGCATCACCAGCTCCGCGTGCGAGTTGCCCCATGCCTCGTCGAAGACGTAACCGATCATCGCGGTACGGCCCCTGGCCCCAAGCTTTGGAAGAATATCCTCGATGCCGGCGAGGCGGCGGAAGCCCCTGGCTTCCAGCGCCGCGCAAAAATTCCAGTAGTTGAGCGTGGCGTCGGTTTCGCCGCTCAGAGCCTTGGCCGACAGCAGCGGCGGCGCGCCGTAGACGATGCTGGATTCCGCCTTGAGGTCGATTCCGTCCTGTTTCAGCGCGGCTTGCAGGAGCAGCCAGCTCTTGTCGATCGGGCCGCCTGCGACGGCGAGCGTATGGCCCTTGAGATCGGCCAAAGTCTTGATCGGCGATGCCTTCGGCACCATGACGGCGCCGAGTGAGCTCGAATAGGGATAAAACACAAGTTTGCCGCCCAAGCTGCGTTCGCGCGAAACCCAGAGCCAGTCGGAAACGATGATGTCGGCGCCGCCGGCGCGCAGCGCGATCTTGCCGGCCTCGGGGCTTGCGAGTTCGAGAAGCTCGATCGAAAAGCCCGCCTGCTTGTCGAGGCCATGTGCGCGGATCACCGCCAATTCCCACGCGAGGGTTCCGGTTTTCTGCACAGCAAGGCGAATCGTTTCCGCATCGCATCGCACCGCGATCGATGCGGTGAGGGTGAAGGCAGTCAACAACACTGCGGCCAGGCGCTTCATGACTTCGTGAGCCGTTTCCTCGAATGTCCGCTTTTCAGCACGAAAGCGATAGCATAGCTTTTGCTCCTGGGAGAAATGCCATGCCATTAGTCGGATGGGTACGACCGATTGTCGCTGCGTTGGGCGGATTCGTGGCAATGGTCGCGATTGCGCGTGCCGATGAAGTCAACGATTACCCGACCTCGGCCCGCGCCGAATATGTCTATGGCTGCATGAAGGCCAATAGCGAGTCGCGGCAGACGATCGAGCAGTGCTCCTGCTCGATCGACATCATCGCGTCGCTATTGCCCTATGACCGCTACGTCACGGCGGAAACCGTCTTGAGCATGTCCCAGGTCCGCGGCAATCTCGGTGGCCAGTTCCGCTCGTCAGAACAGGCGAAGGGCGCAGTCGACGATCTGCGTCGCGCACAGGCCGAAGCCGAAGTGCGGTGTTTCTAAGCGTGATGAGATTAGGTTGAAGTGGAGCCGCGGGGGAACTGCGCTCCCTCTCACGCTTGCGGGGGAGGGTTGGGGTGGGGGTGCCGCCGCGAGTCATATTGCCCTTGTGGAGAGAGCTTCCCCCACCCGCATCGCATCTTTCGATGCGATGCGACCTCCCCCGCAAGCGGGAGAGGTCGAGTGAGTCCGCCGATAGACGGCCGATTCAACCGGCACGATTCAGGCTGCGTCAGCTTCCGGAATCGTCGACCTTCCATTCCTTCTGGAAGACGTGGCCGGACGTGTCCTTGGCTTCGGCGCGAAACGTCTTGGCGCCGTTGGCGACATAGGTGAAGCGGATATTCGGGTCTTCCGAGATGGAGATGCCGCCTTCCATCGAGAGCACGGGGCTGTTGTCCTGCCACAAATGCAATTCGTCGATGAAGAAGGCCGGGATGTAGAGGAGGGTGAGCTGGTCCCTCTGCAGCCCGGAATTATTGGGATGCCCGATCATGATCTGGGCTTCGCGCTTGCCGTTCGCGGGACCCTGTTCGGCTCCGGCAAATTGCCGGTATTTCATCTGGCCGAGCCTTTTCTTTGCCTCTTCCGCATTCTTGGCCGCGGGCGCCGAGCAGCCGCCGGAGGCCTTCACAAAAGTCTTCACCATGTAGAGCTTGCCGTCGCTGAGTTCCGCCACGGCATGGACGTTGGTGTAGCTGTTGACGCGGACGCGCGTGGAGATTTCCGACACCCTGGCATCAGGCCCGAGCTCGAACTTGGCCGCCATCGGCGCCGGGTTCTGATCGATCACCAGCGTGATCGTCAGCACGTGGCGGCTGTCGTCAGGCGAAAGCTTTGACTTCAGCGCCACCGGGACGATCGCCGCATCCTCGGCGCGGTATGGCATCTCGATGCCGATCACATCGCTGCCATCGTTCATCGGACGATTGCTGAAAATGTCCTGAATGAGGCCGGGCCAGGGATCATAGGGCTCGGCCGCTCCCAAAGGTGCAGCGTGCATTCCAAGCGCAGCGGTGAGCAATCCCAACACGCAGAGCCGGCGGAGACGATGTCCAAGCATGGTCGCGCTCCCTAGAGATCGAAGCAGCATTTTCGATAAGCTACTGCGCGCGCTATTCCCATTCAATCTCGGAAAATGCTGCGGTTGCGTTGCGGGCGTTGTAGTCGTCAAACAATTGCCATCGTGATCTCTCCGACGCCGCCGCGGTGTCGGCCGCTTTGGTGATCGGCGCGCCGCGCTTGACCAGCGCGCGAACGTCGGTTGCCAGCGTTTCGAGGTAACGGCGCTCATCGGCCAACGCTGGTGGCCATTCGCTCACAGGTCCGTGACCGGGAACCACGCGGCTAGCCGGCTGCCCACCGAGGTCGCCCATCATGCGCAACCAGCCGCGAAGACTGCCGTCCATCACCGGAATGTGGACGAGGAACACGAGATCGCCCGCGAACAAGGTCCTGGTTTTCTCATCGAGCACAGTGAGATCGCTGTCGCTGTGCGCGGCCAGCCACGCCTGCAGAACCAGGCTACGCGCGCCAAGGTCGAGCCTTTCGGTGCCATCGACCAGCCGCGTTGGTGGCACGAGACGGACCTCGTCGATCAAGCCAGCGCCCATGATCTTGCGGAACGCATCGAGATAGAATGGCCCGCGCGTGGCGAGCGCCTGCGGCAAGTTCTTGTGCCCGACGAAGATGGTTCCATCCTGGGAAAAGGCAGCATTGCCAAAGACGTGGTCGGGGTGTCCGTGGGTGTTGATGACATAGCGGATCGGTTTGTCGGTCTTCTCGCGGATGGCGGCCAGCAGCTCTTTTCCTTCGGCGACGCTGCCGCCGGTATCGATCACGGCGACCGCGACATCACCCACGACGAAGCCGACATTGGCGATGGCTCCCTCGTTCTCGCGCGTCATCAACGCGATGTCGCCGACGTGGACGAAAACGCCGGGGGCGACTTCGGTGACGGAGAGAGCTCGCTGCTGCGCATGCGACGAAGGTAGTGCGCAGAGTGCGGCGAGCACCGCGAGCAGCAAGAGGCGATCAATCATCCTTTCGTCTCCATCGCACCATGGAGCGACAGGGAATATCCTGTTGCACGCTCCAATTGAGAAGCATAGCATTTTGACGGGACGGGCGCGCCAGGTAGAAAAAACAGCATCCAATGACCAATGCCGCACTCAATCGCTGCCTGCTGATTCCGCTTCTCGCGATCGCCGCAACCTTTGTCAGCCGCGACGTTGCGCGGGCGCAGACGAACAGCGACGGTGGTCTCGATCTGTCGATCGAGCTCGTCGATCCCAAGGTGTTGAGGGTTTGCGCCGATCCGCGCAACCTGCCTTTTTCCAATGAGAAAGGTGAAGGCTTCGAGAACAAGCTCGCTGAATTGTTTGCCGACAAGCTGCAAAAGAAGCTCGACTACATGTTCTTCCCGCAGGCGACGGGCTTCGTGCGGGTGACGCTCGGTGCGCATCGCTGCGATGTCATCATGGGCTTTCCGCAAGGCGACGATCTCGTTCAGGGCACCAATCCCTATTACCGCACGGCCTATGCGTTGATCGCCAAACAGGGGTCCGGTCTCGAAGATGTCACGACGCTGGAAGATGCGCGCCTGAAGGGCAAGCACATCGGCATCGTCGCCGGCACGCCGCCCGCCACCAACATGGCGGCGGCCGGTTTGATGTCGACTGCAAAACCTTATCCGCTGATGATCGATACCCGAGTCGATTCATCCGCGCAGGCCATGATCGACGACCTGACCAAGGGCGAGATCGACGCCGGCATTCTGTGGGGGCCGATGGCGGGCTTTTATGCCCGGAAGGCCGATCCGCCGCTGCACGTGACTCCGCTGGTGAAGGAGACGACGGGGCCGCGAATGGTCTATCGGATCGGCATGGGCGTCCGCGGGGCCGATCAGAACTGGAAGCGGCTGCTCAATCGCCTGATCCAGGAGAACCAGCCGGCGATCAACAAGATCCTGCTCGACTACGGCGTTCCCCTGCTCGACGAGAACGACCAGCCGATCGGCGCGGAGACAGCGACGAAGTCGCCATGATCGGATACGCAGTTGGTTTGTTGCTTGCGTTTGGTGTCACTGCGACTGCAGTGCGCGCACAGGAGCTGGTGCTGGAGCCGGAGGGGTATCGCAACGAAGAATATCGGACGCCGGTTCCCGATACGCTCACGGGAGCGCGCGTTCTCACGACTGCGGATGCTGAAACGATCTGGCGCGCCAAGAACGGTATTTTCGTCGACGTGCTGCCGCGCGCGCCAAAGCCGTCGAATCTTCCGGCGGGCACGATCTGGCGCGACCGGCCGCGCTTCAATATTCCAGGCAGCGTCTGGCTGCCGGATACGGGTTACGGCAAGCTCGCGCCGGTGACGGAAGATTATCTGCGCCAGGGACTGGAGCGCGCCACCGGCAGCCATCATGCGACGCTGATCGTCGTTTATTGCCAGGCCAATTGCTGGATGTCGTGGAACGCCGCCAAGCGGATACTCTCTTACGGCTATTCCAACGTGGCCTGGTATCCCGACGGCACCGATGGCTGGGAGCACGCCAATCTGCCGATGGTGGAGTCGCAGCCCGAACCGCGGCCGGGCGAAGAAGGATCGGCGCGGCGATAGAGCATGATCCGGTTAGGCTGATGCCGCGGTGACGGTGCACCTCTCCCCTTGTGGGAGAGGTCGGATCGCATCGAAAGATGCGATCCGGGTGAGGGGTTTGGCTCCGCTTGCTAAACTCTGCTTCGAGCCTGTGGATGCAGACCCCTCATCCGTCGCGGACTTCGTCCGCGCCACCTTCTCCCACAGGGGGAGAAGGGGCAGAGCATTGCGATACAACTGTTTCAGCTATTCCATTTCCTGCTGGATGGTGCGGCCGAGCGCGAACAGGCGCTGGTCGATGATGGTCGGAACTTCGCAGACGAATTTGACGACGCGACGCCGGTCCTCGAAGATCCGCGTCTCCCATACCAGCTGGTTGCCGAGTTCGTCTATCTTGGGCTGGTCGAGCGGCGTCGCGTCCTGCAGCGCCTGCAGCGCGATCGTATCCTTTCGGATCTTGTCCGCGGCCTCGCGCTGTCTGTACGTCACCCGCTCGAGCCCGTTCATGACCGAAGAACGCTGGGCGTTGAGCGTGTCGAACAGGCCGGCGAACAGCAGCTTGCCGGCTGCCATCTTGTCGGTGCCGGGCGCGGAGACGAATTGCGCAGCCGCCTTCTGGGCGTCTTCCAGCGGCAGCTTTCGCGCCGCCAGCTTTTCCACCAGCGCGCCGACCTTGGGATCGTCCTTCCATTTCTCCGCCGCGTCGTCGAGCGGCGGGCCGGCCCATACGGCGGCAAGCGAAATCTCGGGTACCTTGGCCTGGGCGCATGGCCAGTCCGGATAGCGCGGATCGGCGGCAAGGCAGACGTCTATCGACGCCGCGACAGCAAACAAAGCCCCGATCATCATCCGCAGCTTCATGTCTCGCCTCCCGCGGGCCCGCGGCGGGCCAGCCCGCGCGATGGATCGTAGGCGAAAATCGCAGCCGTCATAAATGCCGCCGTACAGCCGCCTACGACCGCGAGTGAAATCCAGTTGACCTGACCATAGAGCGCGAAACGTATGAGCTCGACGGCATGGGTGAACGGATTGAATTGGCAGACATAGTAGAGCATCGGGCTGCCTTCCTGCACCCGCCACAGCGGGTAAAGCGCCGATGAAGCGAAGAACATCGGAAAGATCACGAAGTTCATGACGCCGGCGAAGTTCTCGAGCTGCTTGATGCCGGACGAAATGAGCATGCCAAGCGCGCCCAGCATCAGGCCCGACAGGATCAGCGCCGGCAGCACCGTGAGATAACCGATCGGCGGCGGTGTGATGTCCCAGAACCACGCGATCAGCAGGAAGGCGTAGACCTGCAGCAGCGAGACCGCGGTGCCTGCCAGCAGCTTGCAGAACAGGAGATATCCGCGTGGCAATGGGCTCACCAGCAGGGTGCGCATGTTGCCCATCTCGCGATCATAGACCATCGAAAGCGAGGACTGCATGCCGTTGAAGAGCTGGATCATCGCCATCAATCCGGGCGTGATATAGACCTCGTAGAGAATGTAGGTTTCATAGGGCGGGATGATGGAGATGCCGAGCACCTGCCGGAAGCCGGCGGCGAAGATGAAGAGCCACACCAGCGGCCGCACCAGTGCCGACACGAAACGTTCGCGCTGGTGCAGAAAGCGCAAGGCTTCGCGCCACACGATGCCGTTGAGGCAGGTGAAATATTCGGCGAGCGAGAACCCGCGTCGTTGCTGATTGACGGCCGTGGAGCTCATGGCGCGAGGCTCCCCGACTGGGCGCCGGTCAGGCGCATGAAGGCCGCATTAATGTCTTGCGCGCCGGTCTGCTTGAGGACATCGGCCAGTTCGCCGCGCGCCAGCACGCGGCCCTGGTGCAGGATCACGAGATCGTCGCCCGGCGCGATCTCGTCGAAGAGATGCGTGGCCCAGAGCACACCGATGCCCTGTTCGGTGACGAGCTGACGGACATGGGTGAGGATATCGGCGCGCGCCTTGACGTCGAGGCCGACGGTCGCTTCATCGAGCAGCAGCAGTCGCGGCCGATGCAGCAGCGCGCGCGCGATCTCGAGCCGCCGCATCTGTCCGCCCGAGAGATCGCGCACCTTGCTACTGGTGCGATCGGCAAGGCCAATCCGCGCCAGCACCTCGTCGGCCCTCGCGCGCGCATCGCGCCGGCCGATGCCGTGCAGCGCGGCGTGGTAGAGCAGGTTCTGCGTGACCGAGAGATCGAGGTCGAGCGTGCGGGGCTGGAACACCACGCCGAGCAGCCGCAAGGCCTCGCCCGGCTCGCGGCCGATATCGTGGCCGAAAATGCCGATGTGGCCGGCCTGGATGCCGAACAGCCGCGTGATCAGCGAGAACAGCGTGCTTTTACCTGCGCCGTTCAGGCCGAGCAGGGCGGTGAAACTCGCAGGCGCCACGCTGAAGTCGACGTCGATCAATGCGCGCCGCGCGCCGTAGGAATGGCTGACGTTACTGATCGACAACGCCGACATCGCAGCCGCATCGCGCCGGAGCGGGGCGTCCGGCGAAGTCTGAATGGCGGCTGGTGCTTTCCTCGTTGTCATGGCGATATCGTGATGCCCCAGGGAAGCTCGCCGACCTGGATGGTCTTGATGACCTTTTGCGCTGTTACGTCGATCACCGAGACGTCGTTGGAAACGCCGTTGGTCACCAGCAGATATTTCTCGTCCGGCGTGAACGCCATGTGCCAGACCCGCTGGCCGACCAGCAGATATTTGATCACGGCATGGGTGGTGGCGTCGACGACGGCGATGCGATTGGCTGGTCCGAGCGCAACAAAGGCGGTCTTGTCGTCTTTGGTCATGCCGATGCCGACGGGCTGGATCGCCTCGCTGCGCAACCCCGGAATGTTGAACGTGACCCTGCCGGTCACGGCATGCTTGGCCGGATCGATGATGGACACGGTGCCGCCGATCTCGGAAGACACCCACAGCTCCGAGCCATCATGCTTGAACTCGGCAAAGCGCGGCCGCGAATCGACCAGCACATTGGCGACGATCTGGCGCGTCGCGGTGTCGATGAAATGCGCCATGTTGGTCGTCTCGGACGTGTTGATCAGGATTTTCCCGTCCGGGCTGACCGTCATGCCTTCGGGCTCGACACCGACCTGGATGTCACCGAGCCGGGTGCGCTTCTGGATGTCGATGACGGTGACCGTGTTATCGTTCTCGTTGGCGACGTAGAGGATCTTGCCGGCTGCGTCCTGGGTGAAGAGTTCGGGGTCGGGGCCGGAGGGCAGGGTGTCCACGATCTGCTGCGTCTTGGTGTCGATCACCTGAATGGTGTCGTCATCGCCGACCGCGACCATCACGAACTTGCCGTCCCGCGTGAACTCGATGCCGCGCGGCCGCTGGCCGACCTTGATGGTGGCCGTGACAGCCCATTTGTCGGTGTCGATGACGGTGACCGTGTTGCCCTTCTCGTTCGATACATAGGCGATGAAGGCCGAAGCGGGATCAGCCGTCAGCCACAGCGCTGTCAGGGAAAGCAGGCAACATCGCCACATCAGTGCCTCTCCGCCATCACTGCAGCTTGCATTTGGTCTCGGGCCGGTCGACGCCGAGCGTATCAAGTTCCGAAACCTGATGCAGGAAACCTTCCTGCGGCGAGACCGAAACCACCATGCGGCCGTCGGCCAGCAGGATGGGCTGGCGAAGCTGCAGGTTCCAGTCCCGCAATGTCAACCGCTGGCCCTTGAAGGCTGCAATGGAAAAATCCTTGCCCTTGATGAAGTCGAACACCGTCTTCGCGTCGCCCGAGCTGGTGCGCGAGGTGGCTTCGCCGACCATGCGCGCGGCGGTCCAGGCCTGCATATCCAGCGCCGTCATGTGGCGCGCATTCAGCCTGATGAAGCGGTTCTGCATCTGGATGGCGCCCCACTGGTCGTGCGCGGCGTCCCAGCTGGTCGGTACCAGCCCCGCCGAACCCGCCACCGGCCGGGGATCCCAGGTGCGGTAGGGCAGGTAGGATGCAAAGACCTCGCTCTCGTCGGCGGCGACGAGGACGTCATAGGCCGGCGCCTGCTGGGTGAACACGGGCATCTGGCGCTGGATCAAGGTCACCCCGCTATCGGTGCGACGGGCGCCGCCGGTGTCCTCGAATGTTCGCTCCTGGACAATCTTGGCGCCAAAGCGCATCGCGGCGCGGCGCAGCGCGTCGGCGTAAAGCTTGTCGGCATCGTGAGAGCCGACCACCAGCAGCCAGCGCTTCCACTGCTTCCACACCAGATACTGGGCGAGCCCGTCCGCCAGCATCGAACGCGTCGGGGCAACATGAATGACGTTGGCGCGGCAATCCTGCTCGCGCAGCCGGTCGTCGATCGAGCCCGCATCGAACAGCACGATGCCCCGGTCGTGCAGCGCGTCGGCCACCTTCAACACTTCGTCCGTCGGAAGATCGAGAATGATGAAGCCGTCGCGCTCGGCCAGCGTGGTTGCGGCCTTGACGATATCGTCGTTTTCCCTGAGCCGCACTTCATCCAGCGTGAAATGCTGGTTGAGAAATTTTCCGGTGGTGTTGTTGTCCTCGATCGCCATCCGCGCGCCGGCGACACCGTCGTTCGCAGCCGGCAGCTGGACCAGGGACAACGTTTCCTTGACGCGATCGTGGCGGAGATAGCCGATGCCGATCTGGATCGGATCGGCCGCGAGCGCGTGGCTTGCCACCGCGCTCAAAGCGATTGCGCCGATCAACCCTCGGATCATGGCGTCTCCCTGATGGTTCTCCTTGGGTGGAGAACTCTGCTTGAAACAAGACCGAATTGGCTTAGCTTGCAACCCTACTTTGTGTCGCTTCGTCATCGCGGTTTTTGCAGGTCACGATCATGAGAGTGCTTGCTGCGTTCATATTTCTGATGCTGGCGAGCTGGGCACCCGCCCAGGCCGTCGACCCGCCGAAACTTGCGGTGTTCGATTTCGAGATGATCGACTCGAGCCTTGATGGCGAAATCTACGGCACGCGCCCCGACGAGCGGGAGCGTCTGGCGCGGGTCGGCGATCAGTTGCGCAAGGGGCTGGGCGAGTCCGGCAAGTTCCAGATCATCGACATCGCTCCGGTCAATGCTGCGGCGCATCAGAGCAATTTGCAGGCATGTGGCGGCTGCGACGTCAAGCTGGCGCAACAGCTCGGCGTTGATGTCGAAATCACCGGTGTGGTGCGGAAGGTCTCGAACCTTATCCTGAACATCAGTCTCTTCCTGCGCGACGTGCAGACCGGCCGCCTCATCGTGGCTGTCAACACCGATATGCGCGGCAATACCGATGAATCCTGGTCGCGCGCCACCCGCTATCTCCTGCGCGAACGGCTGCTCGCGCCGAATTATGGTGCGCCGGAGCCGCGGACAAATCTCAAGCCTTGAGCCGCTGCGCGTGCCAGCGCAGATGATCCGCCATGAAGGTGGAGATGAAATAGTAGCTGTGGTCGTAGCCCGCCTGGCGTCGCAAGGTGAGAGGAATACCCGCCTTTTCGCAGGCCGCCTGCAGCAATTCAGGCCGAAGCTGTTCGGTGAGAAACTGATCGGCGTCACCTTGGTCGACCAGAAATTCCGGAAACTTTGCGCCGTCCTCGATCAGCGCGACCGCATCGTGCTTGCGCCAGGCGTCCTTGTCGTTGCCGAGATAACCGCCGAGCGCCTTGACGCCCCACGGTACCTGCGAGGGCGCGACGATCGGTGAGAATGCGCTAGCCGCGCGATAACGATCGGCATGGCGCAGGGCAACCGTGAGTGCGCCATGACCGCCCATGGAATGTCCCATGATCGATTGCCGCCTGGCATCAACCGGAAAGTGCTTGGCAACGAGCTGCGGCAACTCTTCGGTTACATAGCTCCACATGCGGTAGTTGCGGGCGAACGGCGCTTCCGTTGCGTCGACGTAAAATCCGGCGCCGAGGCCGAAATCATAGGCGTTGGCGGGATCGCCCGGCACGCCTTCGCCGCGCGGGCTGGTGTCGGGTGCAGCGAAGATCAGGCCATGTTCGGCGCAGGCGGCGCGAAACTCGCCCTTCTCCGTCACATTCGCATGGGTGCAGGTGAGCCCCGACAGATACCAGACCACCGCTAGCTTGGTTCCTTCGCGATGGTCGGGGACGTAGACGGAGAAGGTCATGTCCGTCCTGGTCTCGCGGCTCGCGTGCCGATAGACGCCCTGCGTGCCGCCATGGGATCGGTTCAGCGAAACGGTTTGCAGAGTCATCAGGAGACGCCGCTCTCGATGGCGAGGCGCACGAGCTCGGCGGAGGTGCGCACGCCGAGCTTCTGGCGGATGATCGAGGACGTGTTGGCGACCGTCTTGTAGGGCGAGTGCACCAGCCACGCGATCTCGGACAGGCTCCTGCCGGCGCTGAGCAGGCGCAGGATTTCCATCTCGCGCGAATTGAGTTTTGATAGCGGGTTTTTTGCGACAGCGGGGCCGGCAAAGGCGATGCTGCGCGCGATCGCGGGCGGCAGATAGACGCCTCCCGTTCCGACCTCGCGGATCGCCTCGACCAGATCGTTGGGATCGCCGGTTTTGGCGACATAGCCCTTGGCGCCGATCTCGATGGCGCGGGCGACAAAGACCGGGTCGTCGTTCATGCTGAACATGATGATGCGCGCGGACGCGCTGTGCGCCAGGATGCGGCGCGCCAGCTCGAATCCCGATACCGTCGGCAGATTGATGTCGATGACGCAGATGTCGGGATGCTCGGTGACGAAAACCCGCTCGGCACTTTCCGCATCGGCGGCTTCCAGCAGGACAATCTCCGGCTCGTCGGCGAGCACGGTGCGGCAGCCGGACGCCACGATCGGATGATCATCCACGATCAGAACGCGCATACCATTCGCCCCGAGCCCACCAGTCCCGTTGCTGCACCGCATATCAACGCCGACGCAGCAGCTTCAATCGGCCATGCAACCTTGGCGAGATTGCGGTACGCTGCATTTAGACAGGTGGGCTATTTGTCTGTCAACGCTTCCGTTGCTGCGGAACCGAACGCGACACGATGGGGAAGGCGTCATGTGGCAGAGATTATCCTTGCGAGGGCGCATCAACCTGCTGCTGGCGTTGGTGCTGGCGCTAGGCCTTGCCATAAATGTGGCGAGGCTGGTGCTGGAGGCTGGGCCGCGTGTTCAGGCGGAAGATGAAAGCGTCACCCGGCTGGCGCGCGAATTCGTGGAAACCAGCGTAACGGGCCTCGATGAGGCGTCCAACCCCGATGCGCGGCTGAACCAGATTGTCCAGGATCTGCAACGGCTGCGTCATGTCAGCATCACGCGGCAAGACGATGGAGTTGCGGCAGCTCGTCCTGCCGCCGCCGACATGGGGGACGATGCCCACTCCGTGCCGGCATGGTTCGTTTCGCTTGTTCACCCTGAGCAGACCTCGGTCCGCGTGCCGGTCGTCATCCACGGCAAGCCATCGGCACTCGTCATCACCTCGATCCCGAACGACGAAATCGCCGAGATATGGGATGGGATCGTCACCCAGCTCGAGGTCGGCTCAGCCATTGCCGTGGCGCTGTTCCTGATCACAATGACGGTCATCGGCCGCGCATTGGCGCCGCTGGAAGCGCTCTCGCAGGCGATGACCAGGATCGAAGCGGGATCTTATGACGTGCGCGTCGAGCCCGGCGGGGCGCCGGAGTTGGCCGCGATCTGCAAGAGGCTCAATCATCTTGCCGCTACGCTCGGCGAAGCGGTCGAGGACAAACGGCAATTGGCCGAGCGCGCCGTGTCGCTGCAGGATCTGGAACGCAAGGAGATCGGGCGCGAACTGCACGACGAGTTCGGGCCGTATCTCTTTGCGCTGCGCGCTCATGCGGGCGCCCTCATGCGGTTGGCCGATCTGCCGGAGCCGGGCGCGGGCGCGTTGCGCAAGCATGGCAGCGCGATCCTCGAGCAGGTCAATGCGCTGCAGCAGTTCAACCGAAGGATATTGGAGAAGCTCCGGCCCGCCGGCCTCGCCGAGCTCGGGCTTCGCGAAGCGCTTGGCGTATTGCTGCGCTTATGGAACGAATTGCATCCCGACGTGACCATCGAGACGACCATCTCGCAGGCGCTGGGTGAAACGGGAGAGACGGCGGACCTCACCATCTACCGCGTCGTGCAGGAGGCGCTCACCAACGCGTTTCGTCACGCCGGTGCGACGGAAGTCAATGTCAGTATCGAACCGGCGGAACGGTCGGCAGGACTGCGCGGCAATCGCGGCTACGCGCTGGTGCGGGTCTGCGACAACGGCCGCGGGCTGCAGCCGGACCAGAAGTTTGGCCTCGGCCTGACCGGAATGCGCGAACGGCTGTTGGCGTTGGGCGGCACGCTGACCGTCGCCTCTGGAGAGCGCGGCGTCACGATCGAGGCGATGGTGCCCACAGGCGCGGCGTAGCGGGACGGATCGGGAATTCTTCCCGAAGCTTTCGGGACCTTTTGCGGCTGCCGACCCGCTCCCTGCTCACTAACATCGAAACTCCGAACCGGCGGGCCAAGAGAAGCCGGAACGGAATGGGGCGGAATAGATGGGCGTTCGCGTATTGCTTCTCGCGTCGGTGTCGGCGGGCGTGATTGCCGGAAGCGGATTGGCTTATGCCCAAGATACTGCACAGGACAGTGGAAGCTACACCACGGAGCTGCCGCCCGTTGAAGTTCCCGCACCCAAGACCGAGGCCAAGCCCGTGGCTACCCGTCCCAGAACTGGGAGCGCAACTCGCGTCGTTCGCGCCGCGGTTCGTCCGGTGACGCGACTTCGGGTTTATCCGACAACGCCGCTTGCCACTCCCAGCACAGCTCTCGCAGTCGACAAGGTGCCTTCAAGCATCAACTTCGTGGATTCCGGGCAAATCCAGCGGACCGAGTCGCTGAACGTCACGGATGCTCTGCTGCACTACGTACCGGCCGTCAACATCAGTGAGGTCACCGGCAATCCCTTCCAGCCGAATGTCGAGTTTCGCGGTTTTGTCGGCTCGCCGGTGGCGGGCACGCCGCAGGGATTGGCCGTGTACCAGAACGGTGTGCGCATCAACGAAGCATTCGGCGACACCGTCAACTGGGACCTGATCCCGACCACTGCGATCAAGTCGATCGCCGTGGTGACGAACAATCCCGCCTTCGGCCTCAATGCACTGGGTGGCGCCGTCACCGTCCAGATGAAGGACGGCTTTGGCTATCAGGGCGCCGAGATCAACACCATGGGCGGTTCGTACAACCGTATCCAGAGCTCGGCGCAGTGGGGCAAGCAGGTCGATAACTTTGCCGTCTATGGTGCGCTCGAAGGCGTGCGCGACGACGGGTTCCGCAACTTCTCCCCGTCCGAAATCAAGCGTTTCTACAGCGATGTCGGCTATCGGAACGAGAACGCCGAATTTCATCTCAATATGGGGCTCGCCGACAACAAGTTCGGCGCAACGGCCACGGCGCCGATCGAGTTGCTGCAGCAATATTGGGGCGCGACCTACACCTCGCCGCAGATTACCGACAATCAGGTCGCTTATCTGAATCTCACCGGCAAAGTCGAGGCCTCGCCGACCTGGACGATCGAAGGCATCGCCCACGTCCGTGCCTTTGGCCAGCAGGTGCTGGATGGCAACCCAAGCGGCGCGCGCCCCTGCGACGCCGACACTACCTTGCTCTGCTTCGGCGATGGCACTTCGCCGGCGAACGGGCTGAACGGGATGCAGCTTTCCAACCCCTTCGCTCCCGATGCATTCATCGGAGAGCTCGATCGGACCACGACCCGCTCAACTACCAGCGGATTTTCGCTGCAGGCCACCAACACCGACCAGCTGTTCGGTCACGACAACCGCTTTGTCGTGGGCACCAGCCTCGATGCCAGTGTCACGCATTTCACCGCCAGCGCGGAGCTGGGCACCATCGCCTCGAATTATGTCGTCAGCGGCAGCGGGATATTCCTCGGACAATCCGGCAGTCCCGTCTCGATCGGTCCGGTGTCGCTGCGCACGACCAACCAATATACCGGCGTCTATGTGCTTGATACGTTTGACGTCACCAAGGCCTTCTCGATCACGGGGGGCGGACGTTTCAACGATGCGCGCATCGTGCTGCAGGACCAGATCGGAACCGCGCTCAACGGCAACGAGACGTTCGATCGCTTCAATCCGATCATCGGCGGCACCTACAAGATCACGCCGGAGCTGACGGCCTATGCCGGCTATTCGGAAGCCAACCGCGCGCCGACGCCGCTGGAGCTCGGCTGCGCCGATCCGGCAAGGCCCTGCATCATCGCGGCATTCCTGGTCTCCGATCCGCCGTTGAATCAGGTGGTGTCGCGCACCGTCGAAGCAGGCTTCCGGGGCACGAAGGAAATTAACATCGGCACGCTCGAATGGAAGCTCGGCGGCTTCCGCGCCACCAACACGGATGACATTCTCGCTATTCCTGATCCGCAGTTGCAGGGATTCGGCTTCTTCCAGAATGTCGGCTCGACCCGGCGGCAGGGCATCGAGGCCGAAGCCAAGCTCAACGCGGCGCCATTCCAGCTCTATAGCAGCTATACCTTCATCGACGCCCGCTTCCTGAATGCGTTGCAGGTCGGCTCCAACAGCCCGTTTGCCGATGTGAACGGCAACGTCCAGATCGTGCCCGGCAACCAGATCCCCGCCATTCCCCGCCATCGCGTCAAGGCCGGCTTCGACTATTCCGTCACCGACGCATTCAAGGTTGGCGCCGATGCGGTGTATGTGAGCAGCCAGTATCTCGTGGGCGACGACTCCAACCAGGCGCCGAAGCTGCCTCCCTATACGGTATTCAACGTTCATGCCTCGTATCAGATCAACAAGTCGCTTCAGGTCTACGCGAAGGTCGATAACGTCTTCGATAATCGCTATGCGACCTACGGCACCTTCTTCAATACGAACGCGCTGCCGAACTTCGCCAATGGCGGTGCGGCCTTCACGGATGCGCGCTCGCTGAGCCCGGCGCGCCCGCGCGCCTTCTACGCCGGCCTGAAGATGACCTTCTGAGATTTGTCAGAACCGCGCTGCCAACTCGGCAAGGCGGCGGTGCGCGGTTTCGCGCGCGGCCTTGATTGGTTCGGCCGGCCCGGTCGTGGGTCCAATCGGCACGAAGCGCACATTGCTGACGCCGATGAAGCGCAGGGCCTCGCGCAGATAGGGCGTCGCCATGTCGGTGCGGCCGCGGTTCATGCCGGTGATGAAGTCGCCGCCGCTGGCGACGATCACGAGCGTCGGCCGGTCCTTGAGCAGGGGCTGATAGCCTTGCACCGGGTCGAAGCGGAAGGTGAGTCCGGGCTGCACGATGACATCGAACCACTGCTTCAGCTTGTAGGGAATGCTGAAATTCCACATCGGTGTCGAGATCAGCACGCGATCGGCCAGCGCCAGCCGGATCGCGATGCGCTCGGCGACCGCGAAGGCGTCGCGCTGGGAGTCGGTGAAGGGCCGCCCGTTCATGCGGGCGTATTTCGCCTCCAGCACATAGCCCTCGAACTCCGGCAAGTGGTCCCGCCAGAGGTTCATCACATCGATGTCCCAATCCGGCCGTGCGTTCCGAAAACCATCGAGAAACACCCGTGCCCCGGCGGCGGACTCGGAGTCGGCGCGCGGCGAACAGTTCAGGTGAAAGAGCTTGGGCATGGCGGACCCTGTCAGCCCAGCGCCTTCAGCACGGCGTCGGCGTTGGTCACGACGGAAACATTCTGAAGTGCGAAGTTGATCGAGGCGTTGTGCCAGTCGGCGTTCATGGTCGAACAGCAATCTTCCGGCACGATCATGAAATAGCCCTTGTCGGCGCCGGTGCGCGCGGTGTGCTCGACCGACATGTTGGTCCAGGCGCCGGTGTTGATGATCATGTCGCGTCCGGTAGCCCTCAGGATGGTCTCGAGCCGTGTGCCTTCCCAGGCGCTCATGCGCATCTTCTCGACGATGAAATCGCCGGCTTGCGGCTCGAGCCCGGGCACGGGAGCTGCGCCCCAGCTGCCGCGCACCATGGCCTTGCTGTCGACCAGGCCTTCGAACAGCGGCGCATTCAGCGTGACGCCGGGCGCGCCGGCTTCGACAATGAACCAGACATGGATGATGACGACGCCGCGCGAACGAGCGGCAGCGGCAAGACGCCGGACATTCTCGATCACCCGCTGCTGCTTGGCATGCGCGGGCGCGCCGGAATCCGCGAATGCTCCGCCATCCATGATCACGTCGTTCTGCAGGTCCTGGATGATCATGGCGCAGCGGCGTGGGTCGATCTGCATGTCCTGTCCAGACAGCATCGGCGCTGCAGCCGAGGGTGCAGACGCCGCAGCCGAACCGGCCGCGGGCCGGGCGTTCATGTAGGGCTCGTGGCGCGGACCGACCCTGGTCGGGGTCGCATAGACCGAATGGGTCGCGGTCAGATAGAGCGTGCGGAAATCGGGCCCGCCCCAGGTGAGATTGGCGACAAGCTCGGGCACGCGGACCTTGCCGAGTAACTCGCCGGCGGGCGAATAAACCCAGACGCCACCCGGCGCCGTCACCCAGATGTTGCCGCGCTGGTCGCATTTCATGCCGTCGGGCACGCCGGGCTCGAGCTCGGAGCGAATGCTGCTCGCCAACACGCGTGCGTTGGAAAGGGAGCCATCGGCTTCGACATCGAAAGCGCGGACCAGCGTTTGCACGGTGTCATTGACATACAGCGTGCGCTCGTCGGGGGAGAAGCAGAGCCCATTGGGCTGTTCGAACAGGTAACGATCGGCCAGCAGTTTCGGCGCGCCACCGCCGGGCGGGACGCGGTAGACGCCCTGGAAGCCGAGCTGGCGTGGCCGCTCAACACCGTAGACCGGCATGCGGCCGTACCAGGGATCCGAAAAATAGATAGCGCCGCTCGAATGCACGCAGACATCGTTCGGGCTGTTCAGCTCCTGGTTCTCGAAATGCGAGGCGATCACCTCGCGCCTGCCGTCGGGGCGCTCGCGGATCAGCGACGAGGTCGCATGCTCGCAGACGATGAGATTCAGCTCGGCATCATAGGTCATGCCGTTGCATTTGTTCGACGGACGCTTGACCTCGACGACGCCACGGCGCGCATCCCAGCGCCGGCGCACGTCGCCCGGCATGTCCGAGAACAGGAGGTAGTGCAGCGCCGGATGCCAGATCGGTCCCTCCGTGAAGTCGAAGCCGGTGCCGACCTGAGCGACCGGCGCATAGGGGTCGATCAGGGTTTCGAATTCGCTCCGCAGCGTTACATGCGTCATGGCTGCGTCCTTTGCGTTCAGGCCGGGAACCAGTTGCGCTGGGGCAATGATTGCACCACGGGGCCGGGCACCTGATCATGAAGGCGGCCGACCACGTTGCCACCTTCGATCTTGGCCGGCCGGTCATGCACCGGCAGCAAATACCGCGAGCTGGAGAGCAGCTTCTTGATCGCGGCTTTCTCGGCGCGTTTGCTGGTGCCGTGATTGCCGGTCGTGCGCGGCTCGGCGTCGTGGATCTCGTTGAAGGGCGTGACGATCTGGTCGTTGAAGTCGTAGATCACGTCGCCGCAGATGGTGGCGATGCCGTCGGCGGTATGGACATGGATGTTCATCGAGCCTTCGGTGTGCGCATTGGCGGCTTCGCAATAGACGCCCGGCATCAATTCGACCAGGCCGGTGATCTCGAGGTCGAGGAAGCGCAGCGCGCTCTTGGTGTGCAGCCGGTCGACCAGATGTTTGATATCGGGCGCCGGATATTGCGGATGCATCAGGCCGGAGACGGAATATTCGAGCTCTTTGCGATTCAAGACGACCGTGGTGTTCATCGGGAACAGATCGTCCTTGCCGGCGTGGTCGATATGGAGATGGGTATGGCAGACGAACCGCACGTCGCCCATGCGCACGCCGTGGCGCATCAGCTGGTTCTCGATCATGTTCTCGTGGAACTGCAGGCCGCGCATGCCGAGCGTTTCCATGATCTGGTTGGAGCGATAGCCGGTGTCGACCACGACCGGATAGGGCCCGCCAAGGATCAGGAAGCCGAGGGTGAGGACGCGGCGGGTGCGGCCGCAGTCGCGGCCGAGCACCAGAAAGCTCGATTCAAGCTCGATATCGCCGTAATCCAAAATCTTGATCTCCAACGCCATAACTTCCTCCCAGCTCGATTTCTTATGATTTAAGGCGATAGACACGCGTGGCGGTGCCCCCGAAAATCGCATCGCGCTGTTCGGGGCGAAGCGATGCCGCAGCCGTGCGATGGGCGTTCACGAGGTCGCGATAAGTCGTCCAGAGTTTCTCGATCGGAAAATTCGAGCCGAACAGGCAGCGTTCGGCGCCGAACAGCGCAACCGTGTCATTGAGGATTTCGGCGATATGCGCGCCGTCGTTGCGATGAATGAAAGTGCCCAGTCCCGAAAGCTTGGAGACAACGTTCGGACACTGCGCGAGTTTCGCCATGCCGGCGCGCCATGCCGCGCGTCCCTGCGGCGGAAGGTCTTCCAGCATGCCGGCGTGCTGCAGGATGAACGTCACATCCGGGCAGGCTTCGGCGAGACTGGTGGCATCCGCCATCTGTGGCGCGAACACCTGCAGGTCAAAGCTCCAGCCATAATCGGCGAGCCGGGCGATATTGCGCCGGATTTTTGGATCGGCACAGAGATCGGGCCGCGTAGCAAAACGGTAGAGCGGGTTTTCGTGCCAGTGCAGCTGCATGCGCACGCCGCGCACCAGCGGATATTTGGCGAGACGATCGAGTTGCGGACGGACGTCATCGGCGCTGAAATCCGCAAAGGATACGATGGCATGCGGCCATCCGTGCTGGTTTGCCGTCTCCTGCACCCAGCTGGTTTCGTCCTCGAAACGGTCGTTGGCCCAGTTGGTCTGCACATAGACTGACCTGGTCACGCCCGAGCTCGCGAGATCGCCGAGATATTCCTCGATCGGATAGTCGCGCCGGATCGGCTCATAGGGACCGAAGATGCGCGGCTGCATCGGACCGATCAGCCAGGGCAGGTCCGCCTGACGCCAGATGTGATGATGCGCGTCGACGAACTCGCTCACGCTGCTCTCCTTGTTCCGAGCGACAACAGGTGCGAGACCACCGCGGCGCTCGATCCGCCGTCAACGAGATCATCGACAAAGCGCTGGATCGCGATCAGCGCCTCGGTTTGCGGCCGGAAGCCCGGCCCGCTCGCGAGCGGCGTCAGCCAGCTGACGCGCCAGGCGCGGCGCGAGAGTTTTGCAACGGCGTCGCGCAGGGCGGAAACATCGCCGCGCTCGAGGCCGTCGGAGACGATGATGACGGCGGCGCCACGCGCATAGCCGCCGAAACGTGGCACGGCGAGGAAGGCCTGCAGCGCATCTCCGATCCGGGTGCCGCCATCCCAGTCGCTGACCAGATGCGCCGCCGCATTCAGCGCCTGCTCGCGCCGCTTGAGCCGCAGCGGCCGGGTTACCCGGGTGAGCCTCGTGCCGAAGGTGAACACTTCCGCGTTGTTGACCGCCTGCAGCAGCGCATGCGCCAGCTTCATGTTTTCTTCGGTGCGCGCCTTCATCGAGCCGGAGACGTCGATCAGCAGCAAGAGCTTGCGCGGCCGCGCGCGCCGCCTCAGTCGCCCGAGCCGCAAAACCTCGCCATCGTTGCGCACGCTGTCGCGCAAGGTGCGGCGCAGATCGGCGAAGGGACCGCGGCGGGCACGCATGCGGCGATGGCCGCGTCGCCGCGGCAGCCGCGATGGCGCTTCGCGCGAGAGACGGCGCAGCGCGTCGCTGGTCGAAGGTTGCGCAAAGCGGCGTTCGACCAGCGCTTCCGCGCGTGCCGCCGCAAGCCCGGACTCGTTGGCTTCATCCGATAGCGGCGGTTCATCCTCGCCGCGGCCTTCTTCCTGCAGGCGGACGGTCTCTTCGTCTTCGTCTTCTGCCCGTTCGATCGCCTCGCTGCCGCGGAAGTGGATGTCGAACAGCCGGTCAAAGGTCGCACGCCGCTCCGGCGGCGGCGCCAGGGTCGCGATGCCGGCCTGGCGGATATGCTCGAGGCTGCGCGGCCCCAAGAGCTCGATCGCCGCGAGGAAAGCGGTGGTCTGCTCCGGCGCGACCGCAAATCCGTTGGCGCGCAGCAGCGCGACAAAGGAGATGAAGATTTTGGCCGCACGCGGTAGCTGAAGCTCGTCGCTCACGCGGCCGCCTCCGCAATCAGCGCGTCGAGCCGGGGAGCGATGAAGTGCAGGTCCTCCTCGTCCTTCAGCGCGACGCCGATCGAGCGCTTGAACGCGTCGGGCCAGCGCGCGCCGCCCTTGTGCAGGAGCGTGGCGGCTTCCGCCCAGTCGACGGCCTCGGCGATGCCGGGCGCCTTGCTGAGCGGCTCGCGCCGGAGCTTGCCGACCGCTGCGACGACCGCGCGCGCCGTCTGCTCGGCGACGCTGGAGGCCCGCATCATCACGATCCGCGCCTCGCGCTCGGCGGTGGGATAGTCGATCCAGTGATAGACACAGCGCCGCCGCAGCGCCTCGTGCAGGTCGCGCGTCCGGTTCGAGGTCAGCACCACAACCGGCCGCTCTGCCGCGCGCAGGGTGCCGCGCTCGGGGATGGAAATCTGGAAGTCGGACAGGAATTCGAGCAGGAAGGCCTCGAACTCCTGGTCGGCGCGATCGATTTCGTCGATCAGCAACACCGCCGAATCCGGCGCGCGCAAGGCGGCGAGCATCGGCCGTTCGATCAAAAAGGCCTCGCCATAGATGTCGATGCTCTCCTCGCCGGCCTGCCGGATTGCCAGCATCTGCCGCGGGTAGTTCCACTCATAGAGCGCGGCGGAGGCGTCGATGCCCTCATAGCATTGCAGGCGGATCAACCTTCGGCCGAGCACGGCGGCGATCGCCTTTGCGGCCTCGGTCTTGACGACACCCGGCGCGCCCTCCAGCAGCAACGGTTTGCCCAGCGCGAGTCCGAGATAGGCCGCAGTTGCGAGGCCTTCGTCGGCGAGGTAATAGGCGGCACGCAGCGCCTTCTCCAGCGCCTCGGGGCTGTCGATGCCGACGATGTTGCCGCGGACCGCCATCACAGGACCTCAGCGTCGGGCCTGTGGGCGTG
>Ga0210403_10000573_pt1 | contig 37973 bp, 34 predicted proteins | sample IncBWC19MmetaG_FD_150863 | JGI IMG/M metagenome (GOLD analysis project Ga0210403, IMG submission 150863) | Forest soil microbial communities from Barre Woods Harvard Forest LTER site, Petersham, Massachusetts, United States - Inc-BW-C-19-M | ecosystem: Environmental > Terrestrial > Soil >...
TGTTTCGATTCCACGACCTTGGTTTCTACTTTTTGCTGTTCCGTGGATTTCAGGTTGCCCAGTCCCTGTGCCTTCTTGCGCATGCGTTGCACAGCTTCCATGAGATCACTCTGTTGCGCCAGGAATGCGTTGCCCAGATCCGTAGTCCACTGGATGTCATCCGCTAGTCGCTTGACCACGTCCGGCATTGCGGCCATGCCTTGCACGCTCGGATCCCAAGGCTGCTTTTGCACAGCGTCGGCCAGGGCTTTGTCCTTCAGGCTGCTGTTTTTCTGCAACCATTGCTGGAGTTGAATGAGTTCCAAGGGGTAAGTCGATGCCGCAAACACCTGCGCAAGCATGGGGTCGGGGTAAAGCGCAATCGGCGCAACCAGCGAATCAAGCTGATCCGGTGGAATTTTCGGGGCTTCCTCCTGGCCCGCTCCAGCGGTCGGCTCTTGCGTCTGTGACTGGCCAGCCGAAAATACGCCTCCCTGCAACAGAAGCACAGAGCACAGGACGGCGATACCGTTTTGCGCGATTTTCCAGAACAGCTTTGATGCGACCGTTTTCTTTGACATACCTGAACCTTCTCTCTGAACTCAGCCTTCCTGAATCTGCGGCACGGCCGGGCACCCTTAATCTCTCTTGGCTGCGCCGAGCGCTTTCACATCTAACCGCCGCCTGTCTTGTTCAGCGCGAGGAGGAGCCTGCGAATGCCTTTAGCTCCTCCTCGCGTGGGGGCTGTCTAAACTCCAGTCTTCACGCGGAGCAACTTGACTCCGAGCGCGACACAGATGCACAAAAGTCCGAGCAGTCCAACCAAAGGCAGTTCGCTCCCGGTCTTCGGTAGTTTTGCAGGCATAGCCTCGGCGGGTGCTTCGGCCGCTGCTGTGGGCGCTTCTGTTGTCGCGACAAGGATCGGCACATCGGCTGGCGGAGCCGGGGGAGGGGCAGGCATCGTTCCCGTAATTTTCTTCTGCTGGGATATCACGGTTTCCGGCTCTTCGACGATTTTGGTCGCGGTAACGATCATTCCCTTCTTTAAATGAAAAGCATCGACCATTTGGCCGTTTATATTGAACTTCTGGCCCTTGGGAATCTTGAATGACTGGTTGGTGCCATCTTCCAGTTGCAGAATCACAGAGTTTGGCGGCGAAACGTGCCACACCTTGCCGGTGACGTTCTGGACGGTCGTTACAACTTGGGGAGTCGTCACAGTGGTGATGGTGTGATGTAGATGCATGCCCGGCTTCAGTTCATGAATGCCAACTTGCCTGCCGTCGACGTCAATCTTGGCGCTGTCCGGCACATTGGAAATGTGCCGAATGCTTCCATCCTCCATTTTGATTACCAGATCATTGCCCTCCACGAGCACAACTTGCCCGTGCTCGACGGTGACCTCCTTTGTGGGCTGCCCGGCCGTGGTGCTTTTTTGCGTTTGTACTTGGGCACAGGAAACGTCTGCGAGAGCAAAACAGATCACTGCGGTCGCCAGCACGAAACCTGTCTTCATCCAATGCGTTCCTGACATCATTTCTCATCCTCCGTAATTGAATTGACCGAAGATTGTTTGCATACTATTTTTCAGTTCACTAGTTTCACTCTTTGCCTCGGCCTCCCGACTCCTCTGCCAAAGAGCTTGGTTGCCCAGATCTCGTAAGATTGCTCGAACCCGTGATCGAAGCGTGAACGACGTACCGCAAGGGTGCGCTGCCTACGAAATAGAAGGGGTAGCAGGTCACAAGTGTAAGAGTGGGCTTTGATCGGGGCGCCAGCACAGAAACGTTCTCCGGCGGAACAATGAGAATCTCGTCCACAACATAACGAGAGTTTCCGTTCTCCGTATAGAGATCCATCGTGTCGCCAAGATGAATATCTTTGAGTCCTCGGAAAAATCCGTCGCGATGTCCAGCAATCCCCACATTTCCGATTCCACTGGGAGCGGCCGTGCCTTCAATGTGTCCTACACCGCGATTCAACGTCAGGTCGTCAGTACCCTCCAGCAAAGGCACTTCAAGCCCGACCGACGGAATCTTGAGCACGCCGAGCGGGGGCGGAACATTGCCGAGTAGGCTGCTTTGGTAGGCCTCAACGCGCTCTTCAGACCAAAGCCGAAAATCTGGGGCTCCGGCTCTCCGCGAAGAAGGATTTTGCGGTTCGCTTGCAGTCGTGGACGTTTGTTTTCGCGAAAACTCGCGTAATACCGCACGCGAGTAGGTCCCACTGTAGACACGGATGGCGCTGTACACACAGACCAGAAATAAGCCGGAGAGCAGCAAAAACCCAAATCCGCTGAGACTCTTCATGTCGCCGCTAACCATAGGATGAGCCGCCCGAACCAGTCAGCAGTATTCCTTGAGCCTGCTTCGTGGAGTGGACTTCGCTTTGCTTACCTGTTTAGGCCGTTTCCATCGTGGCGGCAACTAGGGGAATCCCTAGCTGAAGGTGCTCGCGAACCAATTTCAATACTCAGTGAGAAGAAGAAATGTAAGACTGGTCAGCTAGAACCGCATAAATTGCAGGAATCAAGTCGGCTTTCATTTTGGATTTTGAAACGAATCCCCGAGCTCCTGCATCCACGCAGGCCACAATGAATTCCTGACTGGAATGAATCGTGAGAAATATAAATTTGGAGGTTGAGCCGGATTGGACAAGTTTCTGAACGGCCTCGATTCCATTCAAAACCGGCATGGTAATATCTACGATAATTACATCCGGATTGAGCCGCAGCGCCCTGGACACTAATTCCTCTCCGTCCGTTGCGGTCCCCACGATATCGAAATGTGGCCGAAGAAGATGAGTTTCAGCCTCGAGCAATTGAGAATGATCATCGGCCAAGAATACTCGCGGGCGAATCAACATTCGCCTCCAATCCCAACAAACATGCAACAACTTATGGCCTGACGAGGGGCCGGCCGTTCAGGGTGGACACTCGAACGAAATTCTAGGAGTGCTCTGGAATTCTGCGCAACTCGGGGAATCCCTAGGTGAGTAAGGCGAAGAAGTCCCTAACCTTTTCCATGTCTCGCTTTGGGGTCGTGTACCGATTCGGGATTCAATGAGATAAGACCATGCTTCAGGGCCAATAGCACCAGATCTGCGTTGCTCTTAATCCCAAAAGACTCCATGATGCGGTGCTTGTGGAATTCCACGGTTTTCTCGCTCAGGTTGAGGAGGTCCGCAATTTCCTTCAAGGAGCGTCCTTCCCCGAACAACTGAACGACTTCTCGCTGTCGAGGGGAAAGTTCCTTTGAATACTGGCGCGCTCTGGCTTTTGCTTCCACCCAGTCTTCGGATCGCATCTTGGGCGTTATGTACGGCTTGCCATGCAGTACGTGCTCAATCGCGATCTTCAGCTCCGAGCCAGCGGAGTGCTTGAGAACAAAAGCGACTGGTCCGAGTTCGAGTGCGGCTGCGGCAAGATTGGGATCGTCTTGCATCGTCAAGAAGATGAACTTGATGTTCCGATCTTGCTCGCGGATCTTGCGTGCTGCGTCTAGTCCATTGAGGATGGGCATCCCTACGTCGACGACAATTACATCCGGCCTGAGTCTTATTCCTTCTTTCACCATCGCACGGCCATCAGAGGCCAGTCCGACAACGGTGTACGCTTTTTCCAAATAAGCTCGCAGAGCCTGCGCGAATATCGCATGGTCATCAGCGATTAGGACCCGTAGAGGGGACCTGTCCGTAGACATAACTTGCATGCACTCGACCCTTCTGGACTATCGGGGCCAAACGACGCAAAGGGTAGGCGACCAATTTTGAGCGGGAATAACTCTTCTAGGGTCGTACACTACCCCATCGAGTCTACGTTTTCAAGTGCCTGCACGTTGGCCGCCTCTGCCCGACTTCGCTATCCCCCCCTCGACCAAACCAGTTGAGGCACCTCTAGCGCTTCACAGGTCCCGGCTTCGCTTAGTGTGACACCCAGGCCTCAACTGTTGTTCCTTTCCCTGGTTCCGAATGAATCTCAAATTTTCCGCCCAGATAGTGCACACGCTCTTCCATACTGCGGACACCCAGACCACTTTTCTTGCCTAACTCCTTCGCATCAAATCCGCAGCCTTCGTCACGCACGGAGACGTACAACTCGTCGCCTTGCTCACGCAAATTCACCTGTGCCTTGGTTGCTCCACTGTGTTTCCTCGAATTTCGAAGTCCCTCCTGGACGATGCGGAATAAACACAGGGCCACATCTGGATGGACGGAACGCGAAATAGTGTTTGAAGAAAAATCTATCAGCACATTCTGTTGGGCAGCAAACTCCCTGCACAGAGCACTAATCCCTGTGGCGAGCCCCAATCTCTCCAGCGTGGCGGAATGCAGGCGGTGTGACATTGTATGGAGATCGGCTCCCAGTTCGGCGGCTGAATCCAAGAGCTTATGCAGTTGCCGGTCAGTTTCCTGAGGCAAAGGAGGCGTTGTTTCCGCCAAGTTTTCTAGTCCCAGGGCGAGTACTGCTACTCTCTGGCTAAAGTCGTCGTGGAGTTCCGAGGCCAGGCGGCTTCGCTCGTTCTCCTCGGCAGTTATCAACATGCCGCTTAGTTCTGTTTGTCTATCCCTGGCCAATCGCAGTTGCTTGCGGCTGTACTGCAGATAACCAGCGAAAGCGCAGAGAGCCGCGATGATCAAGACACCGCTGATCCAGATCCATTTGGTGCGTTCCCAAAGACCTGGTTCTCGAAACATAACAAGACTTCCCGGAGGAAGCCGGCTCTCTGGAATGTGCCAACGTCGTAATACATTCCAGTCAAACACGTAGCTACTCGGAAGACTCTCGATGGGTATGTCCTGGGCTTTCTTCCCATCTAGCAACTCCGAAACAATCCGCGCGGTGGCCTTGCCCTGTTCCTGGAATCTCATCAAATCTCCCCCTACGATTCCATGCCCCAGGTACGTATCGGACATACCGAACAAAGGAGCATTGGCAGCGTCCGCAATCATAGGGAGCGCCCTCGTCGCATTAATGAACTTGTGCCCCGCAGCATCCCGGAAGAACGAGATATATAGCACGAGAGTCTGCTCGGGAAGATGTCGCACGCGTTCCAGCAATTGGTTCATTTCAAGATCGGTCGTGTAGGCCAAATCGAGTTTGGACGCAAGAGAGGCGATGTTTGTCTTTGTTATAGACACCGCCGTTGTGTCGAAGGCGGTAGTCCCTCCGATGATGACGACGTGGCGCGTTGCCGGGAATAACCGCAGGGCTGCCTCAATTGTTTTTGTAGGCTCGAATTGCGTCCATGTCCCCGTGAAGCGCGAGTCGAGCCGTGGATTGCCCGCGAATTCGGCAGCACTGCCACAAATGACGATGGGCACATCCAGAAACATAGTTTGGGTGTAATTTGCGAGGAAGTTGATTGAGTCCGGTCCCACAGCTACAACCGCATCCAACTTGTATCCACCATATTTCTTGACCAGCCAATCCCTGATTTCTGCGCGCGAGGGTCTATCCGGCGAGGAGATCAGGTCAAGATTCTCCGAGTGGAATTCGACATGCAGGTTTTGCCTCTCCTGCACACCTTCAACGATTTGTTGGGTGATAAAGTCTGTAAGCGAATGGGAAAGGCCCACCTCATTGATGATCAGGACATGTTTATCGGGCGGAACCTGCGCGCCGATAGGGGCGGAAAGTACTGTCGAAAGAATAATGAGAGCAAACAGTGGAACACATTTCGATCTCATCAGCGATCTACAATAAGGCGGAGAGAGAGACAAGTGCCAACCGCCCCTGTAATTCATTTTACTGCCTCCAAATTAAGAGGTATGTCAACCTGCCTACGCCAGGTGGATGAGCCACACCTGGACCTGCACGCTGCGAAGTCTGTGGCTCCATGTCATTTTCGTTAGGCGGGCCGGAATTTCAGCACCGGTTCCAATCACTTTTGCTTGGGCGGAAAGTTCTTCAATAGTTTCTTGACGGCCTTGCCGATGTTCTTTTCTTTCTTCTCTGGCTTGGCCTTGGGGTCCAAGGTTTTGGACGCAACCCCGCGCCATATGAGCTGTTTCGTAGTAGGGTCGTACATACTGAGGTCTAGCTGCCCAATATACACAGTCGACGTCGATCCGTACGTAGTCGTTGAGCTCATCCCGCCGCCATATCCGTACCATCCTCCACCCCAGCCGGGGCCATACCCCCAGCCCGTGTTGTAGGACGTAAATTGCTTCTCCGTACCGATCGCCGTCTGATATGCGAGGAAGATGTCGGCGGTCTCGCCATCTGTTTTCGTCAACCCCTTCAGGGCGAGTTCGGCATCAACGGCCGCCATTATCCGCTTGCCGGTCAGCTCATCCGGCCGGTCGGCGTCCTTGATAGACACCCACTTGTAGGTTTTGTATTTCGAGAAATCTTTATCCTTGTCGTAGTCGTATCGAACATCCTGAGCCAGGGTACCCCTGACACTCACCACCAATAAAGCGATGGCAACAAAGATGAGCTTCTTCATACTCATTTACTCCTTTCTGCTTAAATTAAATGGAGCCCGCACCATTTTTCAAAGTGGCTACAAGGTGGTTCATGCCGAGGTTCATATTTGTTGTCAGCAATCATTTGTTAGCACCTGTTTGGCCACTTCCAGTCCAGTCGTTATCCGATCGTCGCCCCCAAACTTACACTGCAAGCAATTGCACTGCACCTAGGGAAATTCCTAGTTCGCGCGTTCCTACTCGAAGAGTTTCGCCTAGCCCTAAATCATAGCCGGGCACTTGGTCTACTAAGAGGTTCTCCAGGACACGCCTAGGGATTCTCCTAGTTGTGAGGGATTCGAGTGAATCCTAGCATCGCCTTTCAGGACACGAACGGGTCTCGGTTGCAGCAAAGAGGGTTGCTGGTGCTGCAAGGAAGCTGAAAGCAGCAACACGTCACCTGCCGGGACTTTCAACGATCGCTTTTCTAGGATTGTCAGGAAGCAGGGCGACCATCTGCGAGGAAATTCAGCTCGCACTTCGTGGATCCATTATCAACGGGATGCGCCTGTGCGTACCCGATCAGCTCATCCACCGGACAGGGCGATCGAAAGTGGAGGTAGTCATGAATTCGAAACGAACGTTTCTAAGCGCAACCTTCCGTTACGCCCTGACGATGCTCTGCACGATTGCGCTGCTACCAGGTGACGCGTTGTCAGATATGCCTTCGCTTCGCCCTGGGCAAGCGTCTTCAGCACAGGATCAGACGGTGAAGATACCGCCCGATCAACTGGATTCTCTAGTTGCACCCATTGCTCTTTACCCCGACCCTATGCTGGCCCAGACCCTCGCGGCTTCCACCTATCCTCTTGAACTCATTCAGCTTCAGCAGTGGCTTGCAAAAAATCCCGAGCTGAAAGATAAAGCGCTGGTCGATGCGGTGCAGAAGCAACCATGGGATCCCAGCGTCCAAGCCATGGCCGCGCTTCCGGATGTGGTCAAGCGCCTGGCAGACGACATTCAGTGGGCCACCGATCTGGGCAATGCGTTCCTGGCTCAGCAGAGCGATGTGATGGATGCCGTGCAGCGCATGCGCAAGAAGGCCCAGGACACTGGCAATTTAAAATCAACGGAGCAACAGAAGGTGGAAACCAGGGTTATCGAGAGCAAGACGGTAATCGTGGTCGAGCAGGCTAATCCACAGGTTGTGTATGTTCCCTCATATGATCCTGTCGTGGTATATGGTCCGCCGATCTATCCGTACCCACCCATCTACTATCCTCCGGCGGGATATTACGCCGCGGGATTGGCGATTTCTTTTGGCGTCGGCATGATGATGGGGGCGGCTTGGGGCGGCGGTTGGGGTTGGGGCTGCGGCTGGGGCGGCAACAACAACATCACCATCAACAACAACAATAATTTCAACCGCAACTCGAATATTAACGGCGGCAACAGGAACAATATTGGGAACGGCAACCGTCCGTCCCAACAACCAGGCCGGGGTGGCGGCGGCCGCGGCGATAATGCCAATTGGAAGCACAATCCGCAACATCGCGGCGGAGCACCGTATCGGGATCGAGGTACCGCAGACAGGTTCGGGGGTACGGCACGCGGAGACTCTCTCTCCAACCGTCAAGCGAATGCCAGACAACAGGTTGGCCGGCAGGGCGGCAATCTGCCAAGCAATCGGGCCGGCGGCGCTGGTGTCAGTAACCGGGCGGCAGGTGGGGCTGGATCAGGCAATCGGCCCGGCGGAGGAGGAGCGGACCGCATCGGAAGCCGGGATGTCTCGCGCGGCGGAGGTGGAAACCGGGACGCCTTCGGAGGCGGCTCCCGAGGCTCCAAGGGATACAACGGGTCGAGCACACGCGCCAGTAGCAGCCGCGGTTCTTCCAGCATGGGATCTCGAGGTGGAGGCGGAGGCGCCCGTGGTGGCGGTGGTGGGCGCCGCAGGTAACCGGCAGGTTTGCGGAAGAAGTCGAACTATAGGAGCAGAGCATGAAAGCAATATTTGCAGATCGGAATCTCCACGGACTTCTCTTAATCGTCGGCGTAACTGCGTTTTCGTGTCTATGCGGATTGGGTCTTTCCGTTGCACAGCAAACCGCAGCGAGCAAACCTCCGACAACTACCTCGTCGACTGCGACAGCAGCAAAAAGCTTTGCTACTCCGCAGCAGGCAGCCGATGCACTGGTGGCGGCGGCAGAGAATTTTGACGAAAACGCTCTCGCACAACTCTTCGGATCAGGCGGCGACGACATCTATCTCACCGGCGAATACCCACAGGACCGGCGGCGAGCCGCTGACTTTGCTGCCCAGGCCCGCGAAAAGAAAACTGTTTCCGTGGATCCCAAGACTGGCAACCGCGCATTCCTGCTCGTAGGCGACGAAGACTGGCCGTTCCCAGTGCCAATCCTCAAGCTGGCAGCCGGCTGGGAGTTCGACGCCAAAGCCGGACGGCAGGAACTCCTCTACCGTCGCATCGGAAGCAATGAATTGGACGCCATTGATATCTGCCATGGCTACGTAGAAGCACAGCACGATTACGCATTCCAGAAGCGGGAGGGCTACGACGTAAACCAGTACGCGCAGCGAATCATCAGTACTTCCGGCAAACAGGATGGCCTGGCATGGCAAAACCCGGACGGAAGTTGGGGCGGGCCGATTGGTGAAAAAATTGCCCGTGCGATCGAGCAGGGCTACTCCCCCAGTGCGGAGCCATATCATGGCTATTTCTTCAAAATCCTGACGGGGCAGGGACCCGCGGCACCGCTGGGAGAAATGGACTTCGTGGTGAAAGGCCTGATGATCGGGGGCTTTGCCCTGGTGGCTGCGCCGGCCGAATACGGGGTAACGGGAGTAAAGACCCTTATCGTCAGCCACGACGGTGTTGTCTACCAGAAGGATTTTGGACCGGCAACTCTCAACGAATTTGCGAAAATGGAGCGGTTCAATCCGGATAGTTCCTGGAGAGTGGTACCGGATGAGTAAAGGAAAGAGCTGCAAAATAACGGCGTTCCCGAAGAGCATTCCTCTATCTCGCCCGAATTAGAAACGAGCGGGACAGGTCAGAGCCCCAACGATGCGATCGTTGCCGGAGATAAAACGCCTCGCGAACCAACGAACCTAAGGTCTCGCCCTAGAGCCCAGGGCTGGTGGACTCACCAATTTCTTCGGTTCTGCCAAAATGTCCTCGATGTTCGTTGGCGGTCGGCTGTGCTTTCAACTTCTCCAAATCACTCAATACTTTTTGCCAAGCCTTCGGATCTTTCTTGGTTGCGAAGTCCCTCTCGAGGTTCGCGTAATAGGACAGAATGTCATCACGTAAGGGTTCCGAAATTGCTCTGCCGCTGATCATGCCCAACAATTTCGCATAGGTTTCATCCGTGAGTCTGTAGGCAGCCGGCCCGGTGAGTCCGCCGGTGTCGAGGTTGTTGTTGGGCAATTGGAGTCTGCCTTCTCCCTCTGCAACAAGTAACAATCGGTAATGGTCCAGGCTTTCGTTGAAACTGTGCATATAGATCTGTTCTACAGCGGGTGGTGGTGGATGAAAGGCGAAGGCGCTGAAGGGGCCGATTTTGGGTACCAGGCGCAAAAGGAACGCCTTAAAGCGCGCAAAGAAACCCGGCTTTTCGTAGACGTCGCCCCACTCCTGGCGGTATCCGGAATTAGAAATGTTGTAAATGAATTTTGTCTTGGTCTCGGAGGGGTGGCCATTCTGAATCTCTCGCCTCTTGAGATGCCAGGCTACTTTTGTCGAACGCGGGATAACCGTGGATACAGCGTGGCGATAGCTGCCAATGGCTAGATCCACGCTAAAAAAAATGCTCGACATGTCGACCGAGTACGTTTTCGCGAACGCTCTTTCCAAAACAGGCTTGGAAACTTCGAACCCGATAAAGTCGTGGTAGGCCTTCGGCGCGTAGTTCCCTTCCGCTACCTGGTCCACATCGAAGCCAAACTCCACCTTCATGTGCGCGGAGGGCTTTTCCTCGTACGTCACGATCGGGCCATACTTCTTTGCCAGGTCGGGATACATCATGGCGACTGCACGATTGGTCGCCAGTGGATGACCGGAAGCGTCAGCCGCATAGTGAGCAAGCGCACCCAGCGCAAACGCGTATTCGTTTAGATCCCTGGATTCTTCAATCAAAGCGAGAACGAAATATCCACTTCGGGCATAGTGCACTAAATCACTGAAGTACGAGTTGCCGAACGGATAGTAGCCCATGTCCTGGATAATGGCGCCACCATAAGCATACGCGTGGGCTCGGAGCAGTTGCTCCGGAGTCGCGTCAGGAAACCGCTTCAAGAGCACGGGCACGATGCTCTCCTTCCACGCGGCGTCGATAATCGCTTCATGCGTCAGAACGGAATAGCCTGAACAGCGGGGGGAGCAGCATGAGCCCAAGATAAGTGTGAGAACAACAAAGACACGGAGTGAGCGCGACTTGAATCCATGACGAATCAACATCCAGAGTGTACCGAAACCTTGTAGCCCCGGGTAGTCCCAGCATGTGTTGCCGCAGTTGGCGGGGACTCGGGGAACCATTGGGGTAATGGAGATCCCCGAGCCTTTTCTGTTCAAGGTCGGCGGAGGTTGCCCCGACCTCTTACGTGTGAACTATTCTTGACTTTTTAGACTTGCCCTCGTTCTCAATCAACTAGGGGAATCCCTAGGGATGCTTTCAAGGACTTCCCGTTGTTTCGGTCTTGGACACGCGTTAACCAGCTGAGGGCTTTGCGCGGGCCTACCGCACAGATTCACGAACCGTCTCGGTATCGCGAAATAGCTTCTGCTGCTTCCAGGGGGCCAAACATCAGCGGTGCTTGTAGTCAATCACCAGCAGCGTGATGTCGTCCTGTTGCCCCTGATCCACCGTCTGGTTAAACCAACCGGATAAATCATCGAGCAAGCTTTGAGAGAACGGCTCCGCCTCCAAATGCTTGTGGTTTTTCATGAAATTCATGAGACGGTCCGCGCCAAACTGCTCCTGAGCCGAGTTTGCCGCTTCGAGGATGCCGTCTGTGCAGAGTACATAGCGATCACCAGGCTCCAGAAGAAACTCGAGTGCTTCGTAACTCGCTTCATCAATTATTCCAAGAACCAACCCGTTTTCCAAAACTTGAATGGCTTTGCCGGTGGAGTTGCGCCACTGAAGCATGGGCGGATGCCCCGCTCCGGCATATCGCATCAGATTGTTTTCAAGGTCCACGTAGACGTAAGCAGCGGTGACAAAGTTTTGAGTGAACTTTCCACAGAGCGCGCGATTCAGACCTAACAGAACCTTAGCAGGCTCAGCGGCGTGGCCGGCCTGGCCGGTGAGCGCGACTTGAAGCATGGAGGCGATGAGAGCGGAGGGAAGGCCGTGGCCCGAAACGTCCGCGATGAGGACACCGATGTGCTTGTCGTCAATCTGGATGAAATCGTAAAAATCACCGGCCACAGAAGTCATGGGCAGATAATGCGCGGCGATATCCAGTCCTGTCAGCTTGGGGATCGAGTGAGGAAGGATGGAAAGTTGAATCTGGCGAGCCATCTCGAGTTCTGTGTTGAGAGCCAGGAGTTGAGATGCAAGTTGGGCGCGGGCCTCGCGAAGAAGAATGTGGCTGCGCACGCGGGCTTTGACGACGGCGGGAGAGAAAGGCTTGTGGACATAGTCTACAGCGCCCACTTCGAAGCCACGAGTCTCATCCTCGGCGCTAGTCTGGCCAGTGAGAAAGATGATGGGGATCTCGCTTGTGGCCGGATCAGCTTTGAGGCGGGAACAGACTTCGTAGCCGTCCATGCCGGGCATCATTATGTCGAGGAGGATAAGGTCGGGCTTCTCTTCGGCCGAGGCGAGTGCAAGAGCTTTCTCACCGTTGGTGGCGACCTTGGTTTTGTAGGAATCCTTAAGGGCACCGGAAATCACTCCTATGTTGAGGGGTGTGTCGTCAACGATGAGGATTAATTTCTGGGTAGAGGGAGCTAGCTGTGGCGTAGCGGACATGGGTTCACTCCAATCTCAGGGAAAGACGAGTAACGATTTCGGCAAGCGAACGGAGCGCGTCGGAATAGGCAAAATTGCCGACGTGAGCGAAAAGGGAGTCGATTTCGGCTGATGTAAGCACCTGACGCAGCTTTGGCCGGGCCTCGAGAAGGAAATCGGAAGCATCGCCGTCGTCAGTTTCAAGAAGTTTCTTAAGATGGGCGAGTGGCTGGACGACAGTGGAGGGGTCGGCAGTTGGAGAGGGGGTGCTGGTAGAAGCAGACTCCGCGGGAAGAGCGGCGCGAATGGCGGCCATGGTTTGGTCGAGAGAGCGAGAGAGAGAGTCGAGAGCGGGGGCGACGGAATCATTGGAGTCGATAGCCTCTTCGGCTGCGGCCGCAACTTCGGCGAGAGCGGTAGCACCTAGATTGGCCGAAGCGCCTTTGAGCGAGTGGGCGAATCGTTGGGCGGTTGGGGAATCTTTGGCGGCGAGAGCCGCGCGAATGTCGTCGAGCGCGTGCGACTGGGAATCGGCAAATCGTTGGAGGAGAGATTCATAACGCTTGCGATTGCCCCCCGTACGCTTAAGGGCCGTTATTGTGTCAATGCCAGGGATCACGAGGTCCGCGGGAGCGGTGGAAGAGAGGAAAGTGGAGACGGAAGTGGATGCAGCTGAAGCAGAGGCGGAGGCCGCACGAGGGCGAATCCACTGGAGAAGCGCGCGATATAGATTGTCGGGATCGATGGGTTTGGCCAGGTGGTCGTTCATTCCGGCGGCGAGACACATCTCTCGGTCACGGTCCATGGCATTTGCGGTCATGGCAACGATGGGAAGAGAAGCGAAACGGGGATTTGAACGGATGGCCTTGGTGGCGGTGATGCCATCCATAACGGGCATTTGCATGTCCATAAATATCAGGTCGTAATCCTTCCTCAACACCTGTTGGACCGCAACGGCGCCGTTTTCTGCCTGATCGATGGAGAGATGCGCGTCCTCGAGAAGACCCATAGCGACCTCGCGATTGAGTTCATTGTCTTCGACGAGGAGAACGTGCGCGCCACTGATGGAAGAAAGATCGATCTCGGGTGAGGGGATCTGGGACCCTCGCTTAGGGTCACGAACGTCGGTGAGGACCTGGACGATGGAGTCAAAAAGCATGGAGGGAGTGACAGGCTTGATCAAAACATTTTCGAAGGAAGTTTGCTCTGCTTGGCGGAGGACTTCTTCGCGGCCGTAAGCAGTGACCATAACAAGATGGGGAGGGCTTGAGAGATTCGGAAGGGCCCGGATTAGTCTGCCGGTCTCAAGGCCATCGAGGCCCGGCATCTGCCAATCGATGAAGGCGATTTCGTAAGGCTCGCCGCGATCCGCGGCCTGACGGACCAATTCGATGCCTTCGCGGCCTGAGGGAGCTTCGTGCACCGCGAAGGTCATGCTAGTCAGCATACTGGAAAGGACCTCACGGGCCTGGGCATTGTCGTCAATGATCAGGACTCGACGACCTCGGAGATCGGGCCGGGTGGCGCTACGTGCTACGCCTTCGCCCTTGGTGAGGTAGGAGGTAAACCAAAAAGTGCTGCCTCTGCCGACTTCGCTGGAGACGCCGACGTCACCGCCCATGAGTTGAGCGAGTTTCTTGGAGATGGCCAGACCCAAACCAGTGCCCCCGTGCTGGCGTGTAGTGGAAGCATCCGCCTGTTCAAAGGCCTGGAAGAGGCGACCCATCTGTTCATCCGTGAGTCCAATACCGCTGTCGCATACCGAAAAGCAAACCAGTTGGCCGTTTTCGTCTTCTTCCTGTACCCGCGCTTTTACGACAATCTCGCCTCGCTCGGTGAACTTGACGGCGTTATTGCAAAAATTGATCAGGATTTGGCCCAGTCGCAGAGGATCCCCTTTCGGGTGCGCGGAAACCCCAGGGTCTATATCGAAAATCAATTCCAGACTCTTGGCAGTGGCCTTTTCCGAGATCAGATTGCTGACGTTTTCCAGCACCTTTTCGAGATCGAATTCAATGTTCTCGACTGTCAGTTTGCCCGCCTCGATCTTCGAGAAGTCCAAAATGTCATTGATGATGCCCAAAAGGTGCTGGCCCGACTGTTGAATCTTGCGAACATATCCTCGCTGACGAGGATCGAGGTCGGTTTTTAACGCCAGATGGGACATGCCAATGATGGCATTCATCGGTGTGCGAATTTCATGGCTCATGTTGGCCAGAAATTCGGACTTGATCTTGGTGGCGTCCTCGGCGACTTCCTTTGCGCGGCGGAGTTCCTCTTGAGAGGTTTCCAGAGCGCGATTGGTGGCTTCCAGCTGCTCCTTTCGGGCAATGATCTGCCGTTCGGAAGCGGCAAGGGATTCGGCCTGCGCACGAGTCTGTTCAAGGAGACGCTTGGTTTCAAGGTTTCGGGAGAGAAGTTGGGCGTTCATGGCAACCGAGGGAAGAAGCGCATCAAGGAAAGTTTGCTGGCGGTCGGAGAGAACGGAGACGGTGGCGAGTTCGATGACACCAAGGAGAAGGTCATGACTCAGCACAGGCATGAAAAGGAGTTTGCCGGGAATGACAGTACCCATGCCCGTGGAGACGTGAATGGGATTATTCTGCTCCGTAGACAGGTCGAGCACGCGGCGTTCGAGGGCGGCCTGGCCAACCAACCCTTCGCCGAGCGCGAACTCGGCGGATTCTCTGGGGCCTTCGAAGGCAAAGCTGCCGACGCGACTCAAACGAGAATGCGATTCGTCTATCACGTAGAAAGAGCCATACAGGATCGGAACGCATTCGGAGATGCGCGAGAGTAGAGATGTCGCAAAAACTGAGAAATTCTCTGCGGCCTGAAGCCGCACGCCAGTTGCCGCGACTTCGGCTTTCACCCAGGACTGAGTTTCGCGGTCCTTGGCGCCGCCTTGAAGCGTATGCAAGGATCGGCTGATCTCGCCGATTTCGTTCGGCCGGTTGAGGAAAGGGATGGGCTCATCCAATCTGCCGGTGGCGAGGGACTGAATGCTGTCGCGCAAGGAGAAGAGTTCCTGAACGACATCGACGTTTAGTACATAGGAAGCAACGGAAAAAGTGATGAGCAAGCCCAATCCGATGACCAGCGAAGTGACCCAGATGGAATGGTGCATCCTGTCGGTGAGCTCTGCAGAACGCTGATTTACACTATTTTGCAACTTGTCTGAGACCTCGGTAGTTTGCTCGTGAGCTTGTTGAAGTTCCGGATCGATGGTCACATGCATGATTGCTGCGGCCTTCACCATGTCGTTGGCGAGAGCGGCAGCACGGACGAGCTGCGAATCAAGGACTGCCTTATCGAAATCAGCTGCGGCGGCTGTGATTTGAGTGCTTTGGGCGGGGGCGAGGCGAATAGCCTCGGCGATCTCCGTTTTGTATTCGGAGTAGGTGGCTTCGAGTTGGGCGTCGATAACGTGCCTGCGGTCAGGATTAGTCTCCGCGATAAGACGGTAAAGATAGAGATTGAACCGCCTGTTGAGCGAGCGTGCTGTGTCAATGTGGTGGACAGCTTTGACCTCATTCTCGATGAGCTGGCTGTACCAGGTGTCGATCCTCTTGCTTTGGATTGAAGAATACAAACCTGCGAGAATCGCCATGACTGCCAAGGGAGCCATTGCGATAAGCAGTTTTCGACGTAGCTTAAGATTTGCTAGCAGGCCCATACTTGCGCCGTTCCAATGAAGCCCGAAATTCGGCGGTGAACTACCAAACCGACGAACCCTCTTGACCTTTCCACTGCATGTTATTCAGCTTAGCTGCGGCGAACAAGTAGCAATTCGTTCGGAACAAAGGCGCTGCGGAACTAGTCGAAATCAGTTGTCGGAGATGATGAGCTGAGTGGTTGCGTTACCGCACATTCCGTAGACTGTTCCGGGGGTGCAAGCTCCCACAGAATAGGTGTAACAACCGGGATGCTTGGCGGTGACAGTAATGGCGCGATCGGCCCCGCCGATGATGGCGTCTGGATGGTCGAAGGGATCGGTGCTGCCGAAATCAATGACGAATCCCGTGTTTTTGGAGCTGGTCATAAAAGTTACGCTGGTGCCAACTTTAATGCAGAATGCCTTGTTGGACTTGGCGTCCGGAATGCTCGGCGTCGCGGTTGCATAGGCACCCCCGCTTCGCCTGATGTCGATGGAGCAGGGAGTGGAAGCCGAACCGCACGTGTTCGCTGCGGAACAGATACTTGCGGGATTAGAAGCCGAGCAGACATCACCCTTGATTTTCTTCTGAGTGTCCATGCCGGCGGGGAAACTGCCTAAGAGGATCGGCAGTACCAACAGACAAGAAACAATCGCTAGAATGCGGTAAATCTTCATCAGGCACCTCAATCCTTGGCGATAGATAATCAGCAAGTGAGACAGTCAAGTATTGCGCTGACCAAGCATTGCAACGATTTTTACTTCAGAGTACCGGCCTTGTTCCAATCGATAATGTTGACAAGCTTCCAGGGATTTTTATTGAGCTGAAACTCCAGTTGTCCTTCTTTGTTAATCACCAGTTGGGCCGCTGGGTAGAGAACGCCGGCGCTCTTATCTTTATCGGAATCATTTATCTCGATCTCGCCGGCAGTCAGGTTAAATGCAGTGGTCTGCGTGTTGTAATACGACTCTCCGAATCGAAGAACCCGGTTGGTTACAAAACGAATCTTGCGGCCCGTTGGAGTGGGAATCAGCCGAATGTAACTTAGGTCGTAACCAAGTGTGCCGGTGATGGCAATCCGGCCGACGGACTTCATCTTGGTGAGCGCATTTACCAAGCCCTGATTTTGGCCCTTCTTAAAGGCATCAATGAGGATTTTTCTGTCCTCATCTGTGGAGAACTCGTAGATGGTCACCTTCACACTGACGTTTTGGCCCAACTGTGTGCTGGTGCCCATTGCGGTGGCGTCAATGGTTTCTGTGCTTCTGTCATCGGCGGAGGCAGTGGCCGCGACCCCTATCAGTACGAGCGCAGCGAGTAGCAGCCCGCCGTACCCGAATTTCCGAAAGTTGGATCTACCTGTATTGTCGCGCATCATCGTTTTATACCTTTCTGAGCCGATCAGGCACCGGGAGACCAAAATCCGTTCGACACCCACCCTGGCGTTGTTAACACAAATGAGGCCGGCAAGCATCCATGGGGGAAACATTAATGTTTGTACTTGGAGTGTGTCGACTAGGAAAACCCCTAGTTATCACTGGGGAGCAAGTCGTGAGTGCACTCGGCTATGCCCGCTTGCCCGATTAGTTGTGCGGGGACTTACGACTCCGAAAAGCGCATTATGCTGCGCGATGGCCGCTCAGCCGCGCTGGTCCCTAGTCTGACCGAATCTTGCGCAAACACTGCTCAGATTCGTAGGTCGTTGAACGAGCGGAGCAGCGGTGCCTGACACCCAGGTTTCGTACTCACCCGAGCCTGATACTTCGCTGATGTCGGGTTTTTGGGAGTGAGGTTCAATGTGGCCGGGAAGAGTTAAATGCCTGGCACTACAGTTGCTGATAGGAACCCAGAACACATCTTCCAACACATACTCTGTTTTTCCCTGAGAGCAAGAAGTTGCCGTTTCATATCGAGGATTTATCTTCTCGTTCATTTTTACCCCTTCTTACATCGCATCTATTTCGCTCTCCCCCAATGCACGCAGGCTGCCTGAACTGCTCGGTCATTCCACCTTTAGACCGTATTACCAGAATTCGGAAAAATTGAGCAACTCCCGGATGAGTGGAACCCTTTCCGAACGACCCAATCCTGGACAGTTCCCTTCTCTAAGCAGTGGACCAACGAACCTTAGATAGCGCCGTGAACAATACCCCCGCTTCATACTCCAAGAAGCGGGCTAGGGCAAGGGATCGGGCCGGCCTTTCCGAATGGTGACCGCCTTTCATTGTTTAGTGAGTTCTTTTTAGACAGACTTTCGTTCCCAAACAACTGGGGGAATCCCTAGTGAGGTTTTTCGGCGACTTTCGGTCGTCACCTGTCTGGCTAAAACAGATACCAGACGAATATTTCTTCAACGACGCGTCTGGAAACGCAAATTACTGGGACGCAGGCCGCTGCTCCGCTGACGATTAGGGATTTTCCTAGTTGTTAGAGGGTGGAGCGAAATCTAGCATGGTTTTCGGAAGCGATGCGGTCTCCCTTCCAATAGAGATTTTTCAATGGTGCTGCAAAACAACTGAAAACAGTGACAGGCCAGCGAGGCGACCAGCCCGCATTTTCTAGGTGGTTATCAAACTACCTGAAAGGACCATTCGTCCCGTGAGCGTAAACCTGAGTTGCATTCGCGTTCTTTTTCTCCTGTGCTTCTGCTTACCTTGCAGTTCTCTCCTTGCCCAGGGATCGTCGGACTTCGATCGAGCTCCTCTCGATATCTTCTACTCCCAGTCGGAACTTCTTCCCTACATTAATCAGTCCCGGCTTATGACTCTATCGCATGGCACTCTGACCACGCACTTAACCGAATCGTCTGCCACACACCCATTTCCAGTCGACGCCCCGGGTAACCTGCCCGCCAAATCTTCAACTTCTTCAATTACCCCGATCAATCCGCAGGACACGAAGTCTCTCGACAGCATGCGTTTCCGCTGGGGGCCCGCCGTCGGGGAATCCCTTCTTTACACCGGGATTATGCACACGTTTGATATTGCCTTTCAGCCCGGGACCCGTGACGCCCTCAACGGCCATTGGTTCACCCACTACACCCAGTCCGTTTCTGAACTCCGTGGCTGGAGTGACAGTGACACGTTCATGGCCCCATACGTCGGCCATCCTATCGAGGGTTCGATCTTTGGGTTCATCGAACGGCAGAACGACCCGAAGTACCGCCGCGTGCAGTTGGGCGACGGCCGTGAATATTGGGTCAGCATGCTCCGTTCCCTCGCCTTCGGCGCGTTTTGGCACACTCAATGGAAAATTGGCCCTGCTAGCGAGGCTTCTATTGCCAATGTCATGCTGCATGCCTCTCCCGGCTTCATCACCCTTGTCGATACTCCAACGCTGGGCTTTTGTACCATGCTTGCCGAGGACGCCGCCGATCGCTACTTGATCATGGGTCTGGAGAATCGCACGAATAATCGCGCAATCATTATTCTCGCGCGCAGCTTTCTCAATCCAGGCCGCACCTTTGCCAATATGATGGCCTTTCGAGCCCCTTGGGTCCGCGATACGCGCCTGAATCTCTTTGGCGCAAACTACGAAATTCGCACGCAACTTTTGCAGGACTACAAGAACGGCACTGGCGAAAAGCCTTTCCAATTCGTCAAAAATACCTGGATGCCCGCAGGTGTGGAGTTTAGTCATCCTCACCCCAAGGAAGCCTCCATCGAACTAACCGCATTCCCCTATTACGAGACTTTTCTTGGTGGAGGTTCCTGCATCGGTGGCGGTGGTTCGGGCGCAGCGCGCGTCAATGCCAAGCTCCAGGTCGTCACGGAAGTGAATGGCTGCCTGATCATGAATATGCCGCATTCCAACTACAGTGCCGACTCGCTCTTTTATGGTGGTGGGTTTCGCTGGACCCCGAGGGCAAATAAACGCTTTTCTCCCTTTGCTCAATTTATGTTTGGCGGAAGAAAAGTTACTCGGGAGATTATCGACGGTGAGCTGCGCGCAAAATTGATGAAGGAATGGAATGACGGCGAGGGAACCCTCCCTCACTACCCCACACGCAGCGATTATTCTGTGGAAAACGCCCAGAACGGTCCCAGCATCGCCGTCGGCGGAGGTTTCGATGTCGTAGTTACACGGCCCTTCGCCTGGCGCATCCTCAATATCGAATACACTCATTCCTGGATGAACGACGTCGACCAGATCCATCCCCAGGAAGGCCTGAAGATCTCTACTCAGGCCGTCGTGCGCATCGGCACTTGGTAGCGACCAACCAAGCGCCATGGTTCAGCGGATGAACATCAGACAGGTGGCCCAATCAGTTCACTGTGAGATGGATTTTCGGTACTGATTGAGCAAACTTGCCATCTCTCACTGTGGGCTTCTCGGGCGATTGCTTTCACACTCGGAATGATAATCAGGAGGATTCGGAATGGGACAAAGAAACAGCTTCGCAGAGATGAAAGCCGAGCAAGAAAAAATGACCGCGAGTTGGAAAGCAGAAGGCCGGCTGAGCGAAGCGTGGGTCGTCGCGGACCCGGAAATTGTAGAAATTTTTTCCGCGGGAGTCGCCTTTGGCATGGAAGTGGGGCGCCGTGGTCAAAGCGACCCTCCTTACTCTCCGGACGAATGGCGCAGAGCACTGCGTGGGGCTGTGGAGAAGGCAGCCGCCATCGAAGACAAACTTGAAAAAGCTAAAGGGGCGATGCCAAACAAAGAAGACAAAGAATAAGCCCTGAAGATTTTGAGACCTGTGCCAGCTCCTGCTAGGTCGGACAACTCTTTGGGGCTGGCCACCTTCCCACCACGCGGAAAGTCACCGGTTATTTAGCGCTTGCCCCCGACGTCGAATAAATCTCCTCTCGGCGCCCGGAAACGGTGACACTGGATTTTAAGTCTCCTGAATAGCAACGGCCGTCCCTTGAAGCCAGGCTAGGAATAACTTATAGCCTACGGACAGAACGATGGCCCCCACGAATAGGCCGATGATGCCCATGGCCACAAATCCGCCGATTGCGCCTAGGAAAACCACGGCGACGGGGACAGCGACGCCACGCCCCATCAACAGGGGTTTCAGTATGTTGTCCATCAGCCCCACGATAATGCACCACACGAGAAAAATCACAGCCTTGGTTACACTCGCGGTCGCAAACACATAGACCACAGCTGGAATCAATACGAGAACTCCCGCCTGAACCACCGCTGCGAAGACGAAGATCGCAGTCCACAATCCAGCCGCTGGCAATCCCACCACCAGGAACCCGACCGCAGCGAATGCCGATTGGATCAGTGCCACGCCGAGAATCCCCAACGTGACGCTTCGAATCGTGGCACCAACGAGTTGCTGAAACTCAGGCCCTTTCTCTCCGAAAAGGCGGCTGGCCAGGGAGCATGTCACTTCATAGGCAGCCTGTGCATTCGCCAGCAGGACTCCCGCAACTAGAATCGAGAGCAAAAGTTGCAAAACCACAAGGCCAACACCGGCAGAGGCCGAGAGCAGGCCCGGCAGGACTCTTTTGATCTGTGGTGCGTACGTTCTGACAGCTTCGGTGAGATCCCTGGATGCCAAGCTCCACACGCTTTTCAACGGGGCACCGATGACCGGCCAACTCTCGATGTTGGGAGGCGGCGGGGGAACAATTGCGGTTCCCTGCTTCAGATGCTCGGTCACCATCTGAATGCCGTCAACTAGGCTCTGTCCAAGCAAAATGACCGGAACAATCAGCACGCCCAAAAGTATGAGCGTGCAAGCGACGGCCGCTGGCATTTCACGTCTTCCCAACACCTTCTGCAGTTTTCGGAAACCCGGGTATGCAGCGACAGAAATGATGATGCCCCACGCGAGCAAGGGGATGAAGGGGAGCAGGATCAGCAGGCAGGCTGCGGCTAACAAGATCGCCAAGCCAATGTAGATCGACGCTTCCAGCGCCAGGTTTAACTGCGCTTTGTCGTACGCAGGCTTCTGAATTGTCACGGTTGAGTACTCCTCAAGAGGCAAGCGCCCTTGGCCAATGATTAGGGTTGAGAAGACTTCTTCGTCTCGGCTTCTTGGTGGGTAACGACTGGGAAAAGCCTCCCGCTAACCCAAGAGCACCTCGTGGATGCGATGATCTTAGCTCACTCACTTAGCTAAGACTCGGGGAGAGGGGTGTGTCTCCCCGAGTCACTTGAGCGGGCGACGCGAGTGCGCTCCTGCCCATCGGTTAAAACCGGAATTGAATGCCGGCTTGGTAGCGGAAGTTGCTCTGGTTCTGGTTTCCAGAGGTAAAGCCGTTGCCAAAGCGGGTAAGTACGTAATCAACCTGAACGGGCCGGAAGGCGATGGAATGCGAGAGCGGAATGTCCAGGCCGCCACCGAGCACAAAGTCAAATGCGTTGTTGCTCGGATTATTGACCACGCAAGTCGCGAGCTGTTTGCAAAGGTTGCCATAAAAACTGGAATGGGCCCCACCAAAGAGGGCTTCGGCAAAGGGTTCGAAGCGTTGGGAGCGGAACTTAACGATCGGACCGACGTTGTAGGTGAAAAGATTGGCGGAGGCCGTCGCGGTACTGATATTGTTCGTAAAAGTCACGCTACTGCTCTGGTAGCCGGCGAACTCGGCTTTGATTCCGATCATACCTGTGAAGAAATAGCTGATATCCGCGCCGCCACCATTAAGCGAATGGCTGCTAAGGGTTCCGCTATTCTCGGGATTAAAGCGGAAATAAGAGTAGTAACCCGTGATTTCCGCTTTGGGACCGTCCTGCGCGATAGCCACCGTTCCCATCAGTAAAACAGCTATGACAACGAACACTTTGTTCATTTCAATGTCTCCTTGGTTTCCTAGTGGACAAACTGAAAAACTCAACTGAATTGACGGCAATCTCACTCCTTCGATAAACACACAGCTGTGGGGCTGAGGGCAGGGAGACCGACTTACGCATGATCTTCCACAATGAGAAGGATCAATCACTGAACTCATGCATGGCCGCTCCTCCTCACTTGCACTCAACCCAGTGTTCAACCTCCTTGGCTTGCCCAGGCAGCTTGGTCTGGAATGATGCAAATTTAGGCGTTGATACCTTGCAGCCACAACTAGGGGATTCCCTAGCAACTCCGGCGGACTGCCATAACTAACGACAATTTTGAATTTATGAGTCGAGGGAGGAGCGCTTGATACACAAAAGCTGAACTCAGCACCGCTGATTCAGCGATACCAGGAGACTTCCCGATGCGACCTGCATACTGCATGGGCCTGCATGTCCATGCGCGGAAGCTCGCTATTGCATGGCCTAACTGGCTGCTTTCTTGTTAAGGTCGTCGTCCTTGTAATATTTCGTCCCCTGCAAGGTCAACTGTAGGGCGATGCCATTTTTGGTTATTTGATAGACCCACACACCCGGTGCGACTTCGACCGCCCCTGAGTAGGCTCCGCCCTTACTGCCTGCCTTTGCCGCAGCGTCCGCTTGCCCTGAACCAGACCAACCGGAGTCGAGGAAATTTGTCAGCGCCCCATCGTTCTCGAACACAAAAATCACTCGATAGTCCTTCACTCCTACGCCCAGACCGGCGCCGGCTGAGATCATCTTCATAAAGGTTTCCTGCTTGGTCTTGGAGTTGACGGCGATTCCCGCGCCACGGGCCGTGCTTATCAGGAAAAGGTGCGTCCCCATGTTGTTGAAGACGGCGTACCCTGCCGACTTCTCGATGGCCTCTTTGGAAGTGGGTTCAAGCTTGTGCAATTCCTTAAGCGTTTTGTCCGCCATCTTGTGGGTTTTCTCTCTCTTCTTTTCGTTGTCGTCTTTTGCGAAGCATGTGCCTACGGACAAAACTGCCACCGCGAGAATCGCATAGATCGTTTTGAATTTCATAACTTAACTCCCCAATCGTTGCAAAAAGTTTGGTTCAGGGCCTCAGCTGGCCTCCATAAGCGACATGGCTACCCTATTCTCTAAACACGTTTAGGAACAACTAGGTCTTTCCCTAGTTTCTGCTCGGCCTAGATAGGAAATTGAACCGCGCTGTAGTTAATCAGAGATGCATCGAGCGGGAAGTCTCAAGAGACTTCCTTTAAGTCGTCTTCTTTGCTTTTACCGCTATGGTGTTTACCGTATTGGGTGCAGTGGCCGACACCTTAGCCGCGAACGAGGGAGTATAGCGACGCAAGAACAACGCTCGCAGCCTACGGCCACGTCATCGCGGACGACCAGAAGAACGCGATGGAAACAATTTCAATGCGGCGAAAACTGCGGCGAAAGAGAAAGCAATCGGTACCGACCGGTACTTCTCCGATTTCAAAGACCTCTATCGCGTTGATAGGAAACTTTTGGTAGGGGCGGTGGGGATCGAATTGTTAAATAGACCAACTAAGCCCACGTTTCCACGGTGCTACCCACTGTCAGTCAAACCAATTGGAGCCAGTTGGAGCTAGCTCTCGTAAATCCCCAAAAAGTAAAAGCCACCGAGCGCTAACCCGCCATGGTACATACCCTCCTGGATTCATCATGACTTCAGCCATTGGGCATCCGAGGGAGTTTCTGAACGTATTTTGCTAGTTTAAATTCGAGCGAAGGTCGCTTCTCGGTTTAGGAGGTGCTTGCGGGCTGCGAGACGGGACGCCCTGAATTTCCTTGTGTCTCGGATTTACGGAGAGCTTGAGGAGCTTTCTACAGGTTTCACTTTTGGCCGCGATTCTTCGAGTTGATTCTCCACCTAAGTCAACTTGATAGCTAATGCTGGACACTAGGCGCCAAGACATTTCGCAACATCGCAGACGGAATGCGAGACAAAGAGAGTACTTCGGTTGCGGCCCCCCGGAGAATGGCTTCTCGCGGCATACCGAAAACCACACAACTAGCTTCATCCTGTGCAATCGTGAGTCCCTTTGCTTGTTTCATCTCAAGCAGGCCGTCCGCGCCGTCGTCGCCCATGCCGGTCATCAATATGCCAACTGCGTTTGAGCCGGCAGCTTGCGCCACGGAACGAAACAACACATTGACGCTGGGACGGTGGCGCGATACGAGAGGACCTTCACGGACCTCGAGAAAATACGTTGGACCAAGACGCCGTACAAGCAAATGCCGGTTCCCGGGCGCAATATAAGCTCTCCCGGGGACGACTTTGTCGCCATCAGCCGCTTCTCTCACTTCGATCCCGCAAATGCCATCGAGCCGCTTCGCAAACGCCGCTGTGAAACCCTCAGGCATGTGTTGCACCGCCACAATGCCCGGACAATCCAGAGGCATCTGCTCGAGCACGTGAAGCAAAGCTTCCGTGCCCCCGGTGGACGCTCCGATCGCTACAATCTTTGCCTTTTGCTGATGGCCCGCAGGGATCGCCAATGCGGGGGTCACAATATCTGGTGATGTGTGGACAGGAGAATGTTCAGGCAGGGGCCGAAACTCATTCACTCGAGCGGTCGCCGCCGCGCGCACGGTATCTTCCAATAACACGGCCGATTCTTCAAAGAAACCGCGGATACCGATTTTCGGCTTGGTGATGATATCTACCGCGCCAATTTCCAAGGCACGGATGGCTGCCTCGGTCCTGGAGCCAGTCAATCCGGAGCACACTACGACGGGGAGCGGCTTGTGGGACATGATCTTCCGCAGAAAAGTCATGCCATCCATCCGTGGCATTTCCAAATCCAGAAGAATCACATCCGGGGTGAACTTCTTCATCTTCTCCATGGCGATAAGCGGGTCAGCCGCCACGATAGCCTGGAAGCCACGCTTCTCCGAAAGAATTGCCATCAGGGCCTGGCGCACAATGGCGGAATCGTCCACGACAAGGACCTTCAATGTGCGGGAATTATCTGACAATTCGGCAGAGATAATCCCCGTCAGGTCTTGGTGCTTCTCGGTGGTCATGTGTTGGCCCTATTCATGAAAGTCTCCTTCCCTTCCCATGCATTGCGGTGCCGCAAGCAGTTCGTCTAGCCGCGGACGCCATTGCTCCGGCGCTGAAGAATGCAAAGAGAGCTGCAGCGTGGCGTGGAAGATTTCGTCGACGGGAAGGTTTTAGGAGCAACGGAGCGCAACTTATCCGCCACACCATGCAGGCTCTCTGCATTGCCGAGAAACAAAAAACCTCGAGGAGTCAAGTATTTCCCCAGCGCTTCAACAACTTTGATTTTTGTCTCCCACTGAAAATAGATAAGAACATTGCGGCAGAAAATCAGGTCGAACGGGCCACCCACCTCAAACGGTTCTTGAGTGAGATTGAGTCTTTGAAATCGAACGACACTCCGCAGTTCCTCGGCTGCCTTTATTTTGCCGTTTTCCGGACCAAATCCCTTGAGCAGAAACTTTTTCTGATAATCCGCCGGTACGTCGGAAATGCGCTCCACGGGCCAGATACCCGCGTTAGCCTGGGCCAGGACTTTAGTTGACAGGTCCGTTCCTAAGACCTCCACGTTCCAGCCTGCGGATGGCGGAAAATGCGTCAACACCGCCATAGCCAATGAATAAGCTTCCTCCCCGGTGGAACAAGCTGCGCTCCAGATTTTCAGCGTCTTGCTTCGTTTATTAGCGTCAGCTTCGGCCATCCATTCCGGGAAAATGCGGCTCCGCAGGCACTCAAAGGCAGCCGGTTCACGGAAAAAATAGGTTTCGTTGGTGCAAATACAATCCAGCATGCGCACCAGTTCCTCAGAATCGGATTTCACTCGCCGGTAGTAGGTAGAGAAGGAGCGCAATTGCAGGGCGCGCAATCTCTTCCACAGCCGACTGACCAGCATGGCGCGGCTCTTTTCGCCCAGGTGGATTCCTGATTCGCGGAGGACGAAGGCCTGGAAAAGTCGAAACTCTTCCTCCGCGAGTTCGGGAATCGCCATGGGCAATACCGCATGGGAATGCACTGAGATGTCTCTGGAGGACATTAGGGTTCTAGTGACTCGCCGGAACCTTCAAGCGTCCCGCCGGCTCGCGCTTCCGCCGGTGCGGCCTGAAGAGCGGACACGGTCAAGAGTTCGCTGTTGCTCAAGACCCGGTCGATATCCAGGATCAGAGCAAACTTCTTCCCAATTTTCCCCATGCCGAAAAGATAATCCAAACGCACACGTGTGCCGAATGCGGGTGGCTCCGCAATATCATCCGGTGTGAGGTCAATCACCTGGTTGACAGCATCCACGATGACACCCATTACGGTTCGTTCTGAGTCCTGCGCGACCTCGAGAATGACGATGCAGGTCGTTTTGGTTACCGGGCGCTCCCCAAGTCCGAAACGCACCGAGAGATCAACAACCGGAACAACACTGCCGCGCAGATTGATAACGCCACGAATCCACTCGGGCACTTTAGGCACCTTTGTGACGGTGGTGTATTCGATGATTTCCTTTACCCTTTGAATGTTGGTCGCATACTCCTCACCCGAAAGGAAAAAGGTCAGGTATTGCTGCTGAACCACTTCTTCTTTTTCTTTGAGTTCCATAAGTTTCCTCGGCGGCCTAGATGCGGGCAAAAGACTCGGCGTAATCGCCGTTTGACTTACTTGCTTGTGAAAAGGAGCCATGCTTTGCGTGGTCCTCGTGGTCAGGGACATGAGTTTTCTCGATCTTCCGGTTTCTTCCAGTGCGGTGGTCTCCAAGAGTGTTGACACGGAAGAAACTGATCATCTCTTGCAGGGCTTCGGCCTGCGACGCGAGTTCTTCAGCAGTGCTGGAAAGTTGCTCCGCGCCGGCAGCGTTGCGTTGCGTCACCAGGCCAACCTGGTTGATGGCGCCGTTGATCTGGCTCACACCGGCAGCTTGTTCACTGGAACTCGCGGCCACTTCCTGCACCAGGTCCGCAGTCCTTTGGATTGCCGGAACTAACTCGCTGAGCAACCCGCCGGAGCGTTCCGCAACCTGAACGTTGGCCGCGGCCAGTCCACCGATTTCCTGGGCAGCTGTGCGGCAGCGTTCCGCCAGATTTCGCACTTCGGCGGCGACCACTGCGAATCCGCGCCCATGTTCTCCAGCCCGGGCGGCTTCGATCGCAGCGTTTAACGCCAGCATGTTGGTCTGATAGGCGATTTCTTCGATGACGACGATCTTCTCCGCGATCGACTTCATCGCGGAAACCGCTTCCTGGACAGCCTGGCCGCTTTGTCCCGCATCTTGCGCGCCCTTACGCGCCGTGCTCTCCATCTTGCGGCTGTTCTCGGCGTTTTGTGTGATGGAGGCACTCATCTGCTCCATGCTGCTGGTGACCTGCTCAACGGCGGCAGCCTGTTCACTGGTGCCCTGCGACACGATGCTGGCAGAGGAAGCAACTTGAGCCGCAGCAGTGCTAACCGAACCGGCGCCCAGGCGCACTTCGCCGATCATTTCGTTGAGTTTGCCGGTCATCTTGGCCATGGCTCCCAAGAGGCGGCCGAGTTCATCTCCTCGATTCACGTTGATGGTCTTGGTAAGATCCCCGGCGCTGATATTCTCCACGACATCAAGCACATCCTGTATGGGCTTAGTGATGCCGCGGGAAATCACGAGAGTCACCACGATGCCGGCAATGACCGAAAGGACTGAGAAAATAATCAAGGTTGTGGTGGTGGTCTTGGCGATTTCGGTCACCATCGGGACCAGCACTTCGGCGTGACGGTTAGTAAGCTCCGTGGCCAGGTCCTCCAGCCGGTGAATGGAATCTTTAGACTCGTTGATCTTGAGGTTACACTCCTGGGGTGTGCGTATCTTCCCTTCCTGGATCAGTCCGAGAACCTTCGCGTAACCGCTCTCGTAGACATCCAGATCTTCACGCATAGTGCGGAGACTTGCTCTGTCATCCGCCGAGAGCGAGAACTTATCCAAATCGCTGAGGACTTCACGGAGCTTTTGCCGTTGCGCATCCCATTTGGCAACGTACTGAGTTCTGACGGGCGCCTCTTCGACATTGAGGAAGGTATCTTTTTCAAAGCGCCGCAATTCCAGCGTCGTCGCCTTGACTCGGGCGGCCAGGGTCACGAGCTTTGCGTCCCCGTTCAGGACCTTGAGTGTTTCCCTGGTGATGGCCTCGAGTCCCCAATAGCCGCTGAGCCCCATGGAGATGAGGAGTAACACGATCAGGCCGAAGCCAATCGCCAACCGCTTACCAATCGACATATTCTTTAACACTGCGTTCTCCTTCGAACAGAATTCTGAGTGCGGCACCATGCCGCCTCGCACTTTTTGCAACTGGCCCTATTTTGAAACCGATTCGGCGACCCGATAGATCGCCTCCTCACAAATTGCCGGAACGTCAAGAATCAGCGCGACCCGCCCATTGCCGAGAATCGTTGACCCGGAAACGCCCCGAATTCCCTGAAACAGCCGTCCCAAGGGCTTGATCACTGCCTGCTGCTCGCCGAGCAGTTCATCGGCTGCCAGGCCTGCGAGCCCACCGCGGTACCTGACCACGATGATCTTTTCACGGGCCGGAAGACTGCCGCCGGACTCGAACACATCGCGGAGCCGCACATAGGGCAGAGCATCGCCTCGAAGATTGATCACCCCGCCTTCGTCGGAGTGGTGACTCCCACGCGGGAGTTCGAGGCACTCCTTCACAGAACTGAGCGGGATAACGTACGTTTCCGTACCCACTTTCACCGCGAATCCGTCAATGATGGCCAAAGTGAGCGGAAGGCGGATGGTGAAGGTAGTCCCCTGGCCTTTGCGGCTCTCCACGAGAATTGCCCCACTGAGGGCATTTACATTTCGTCGTACCACGTCCAAACCTACGCCGCGCCCCGAAAGCTCGGACACTTTGTCGACGGTCGAGAATCCTGGCTGAAAAATCAGGTTGTGAATCTCAGCTTCGGTGAGGCGAATACCGTCTGGAACCATTCCCTGCGCCCGGGCGTGCGAGAGAATACGCTCATGGTCGAGTCCTGCTCCATCGTCGGAGAACTGCACGACTATATTTCCGGCGTCGTGGAATGCTTTCAAAACGATCTTGCCGCTGGGGTCCTTCCCTGAGGCACGTCGGACTTCCGGCGCCTCCAGACCGTGATCCACAGAATTGCGAATCATGTGCATCAACGGGTCGTGAAGATGTTCCAGAATAGTGGTGTCAACCTCGACGTCTTCACCAATGACCAGCATTCGAGCAAGCTTTCCACTCTTCCGAGAAGTGTCACGGACGCTCCTGGCGAAGCGATGAAACGTTGGGCCGACTGGAACCATGCGGATCTTCATCACCAGTTCCTGTAATTCAAGGAAGAGTGCTTCCAACCCCTGGTGGGTCTCCAGGACTTCGCGCCCGCCGGCCACCTGATTGAATTTTTCCTCCAGGGTGCGCCGCTGGCGGCCCTGGGCAATGGCAAACTCCACCGTCAGGTTCAGCATGCGATCCAGTTTGCCAACCCCGACACGCAAATTTTGTGCGGCTGGAATGGAACCGGCTACCGCGGATGATTCCGGAACCACGGATGCTGAACCTTCTTGCGAGCCGAATGCCTGCGAGGTTCTGAATTCAGCCGTTAACCCGGCCAGACGCGAACCTAATGCCTCATGCTCAGGAAGAAGTGTTTCTTCTCCACGAAGTGCTCGCTCGGCCAGGTGTCGAAGCCCATCCACGGCCTGAAACAATACGCCGATTATTTCCTGCGAAAGAGCCACGGCCTTGCTGCGGCAAAGATCAAGCAGATCCTCAACGCTGTGCATGAATCGCGCCAACGTATTGAAATCCAACAGCGAGGCGTTGCCCTTCATGGTGTGCGCCGCCCGGAATAACGAAGAGATCAGCTCGCGATCGCCAGGATGCGTTTCGAGCACTAGGAGCAATTGCTCCATTTGCGCGAGGCATTCCTCGGTCTCTTCTCGAAAGGACTGCAACAGCATTTCCCGGTTGATTTCCATAACTCCTCTACAAAAAACTCTTTACTGAGTGACCCGTATCGGTGCAAAACACAATCCGTTGCCCGCGGTCCCCGCCAACCTCGGAGGAAACAATCGGGATATGGGCTTTGCCGAGCACATCGACGGCGACGTCGACGTTGCGGCTTCCAAGATGTCCTTCTTTGTTCGCGCCCGGCTCGCGCATGGAATCGAACAAGCAGCCCCCGCCGAAAATCTTGGCGCGAAGCTGTCCCCGAACCGCGCCTGCTGCCAAAAGCTTTTGCAATAAAATGGAAATGGCCACATTGCCGAAACGCGGGGACGGCACACCTTTTTCGTCGGAAGTCGGCAGCATGAAATGGGTGGCGCCACCGATGCCTTGGGAGGGGTCCCACATGCAAACTGCGACACAAGAACCAAGAATAATCACCACGGAGTGCCCCTCGGAAGAAACGAAAACCTGGCCGGCATGGAGAAGACCGGAACTTGGGGAAGCCGGGACGTGTGTCCCGATGGGCAAAGGAGCTGCAAGAGCAAGCTGTGCATTTTTCGAAGGCGGCGACTGCCTCATGGCGCCACGCGTTTCTTCTGCAATCTCTGAAACTGGATGGCGACCGTCGCGTATGTCTCTAGAAATTTCAGCAATTCATAATCGGCCCATTCCAGGCGGTTTTTCTGGGGAAGCAGGCCAAAGATTGCGATGATCCCAACAACCTCGTGGCTTGACTTCAGGAGCACGCAAGCCGTCAAGTGCTTCTCGAACGGCAAAAGATCTTGCTCCGGGTGTCGCTCTCGAAACTGGCTCGTTCCCTGGCTTACCGCGCGGCCGAACATGCCGGCGCCCGATTTGAAAAGTTCCATGTCCGCAGGTTCAACCCCCCACGACCAGGCCAGGGGGAAGGTTTCATCGGCCGGGCAATAATCGAAAATCGCCACTTCTTCCGAGCCGATAAGGTTGCCAATGATTTCCGCGACGGCTTCAAACGCGTCCTCGTTTTCTAGCGACTGAATGAGCCGTGCGCTCGATGCGTTGAGGCGCTCGAGCAGAAAGTGATTGCGCTCCATCTGTTGCCGCAGGGAAAGTTGTTGCACGTGGAGGTGCACTTTCTCCGTTCCCGCGGGAACTCGTGAGTCTGCGTTGGCCTGTTTTGTCCGAACTGACGCGTTCATTGGTGACCCACCTCGATCTCCCGTGCCTATCATGTTCTGTCCTCGGTGCCTGTTCGTGAATTCTGCATTGGTTTTGCTCGCTTCGAACTATTCGCCGAGATACGCCTTCAACAAATCCAGCAGCTCGACGTCATTCACGGGTTTCGTCAGATAGTCGCTGCACCCGCTGGCGTAACCTTCCTGCACATACCGTTCTTCCCCTCGGGTGGTCAGCAGGATGACCGGTATTTTTTCCGTTTCCTTATCCTTTTTCAGGGCCCGGCAGGCTTCCAGTCCGGTCATGCGCGGCATGATGATGTCCATCAGAATCAGGTCCGGCTTTTCACGCTGCGCCCGCTCGACCGCCTCTTTTCCGTCAACGGCGCTGATGAGCACGTAATTTGTCTTTTGACTAAAAATCATCCTGTTCACCAGTCGTGCGGTGCAGGAATCATCCGCAAGTAGAATCTTCTTGGTTGACATATCAATCTCTCCCTTTGCCCTCGCCGAATTGATCTCTCGCGCGGCATTTCGTTCTCCGGTTACGCCATGTCAGCGGTGTATCCAAGACCAAAAACGTGGCCTGGCGCGCCTTTGGTTGCGCGCGAAGCATCCTCAATCACACAGCTGCAGCAAAGTCGCTCGTCGCAATCCTTCTACTGCCTAAGCAGCGGAGTGTCGTTGGAAATCAGCCACATCTGACGCCGGAATTCTGCACTTGCAAGGCACGCTTTTACACTCCTACCGGACACGTGAGCCCTGCCTGTGTCAGACAGTGTGCCTACTTTGCGTTCGGGATGTAATTGGGCTGATTCCCTAGGGAATTCGCTTTAGTACCGGACAGGGTCGTTAGTCCCTGCTAGCCTCCGCGAGATTGCCTCTGGGCTATGGGTTGCCGTCACGTGCCCGCGTGCGGCGGAGAACTGTGTTCGCACTCAAACGCACTGACATAGACTTTGAAAAACGCGTGATCCGTATACGCCGCACGTTGGACGCGGCGACCCGGCAGATGCACGCGCCAAAGTCCCGATCTAGTTCGGCCGACTTGCCGATTCCCGACGCGCTTGCAGAAAGGCTACGCACGTTCCTCGCTCAACACTCGCGGGAGAACGAAGCGGACCTGCTCTTCTGCAACAAAGTGGGAAAGTCGATGGTACGAAACAAAGTTGCGCTCAAGCTCCAGGCCACGCTGAAAAACTTGGGAATTGAACGCGCTGCGCTTCACGCCTTCCGGCACATGGCATCAAGCGAACTGATTGAGAACGGAGTAGCGCCTTCAGTGGTGCAGCGTCAGATGCGTCACAGCGATGCGCGGATCACTTTGCAGAAATACGCGCACGTGATTGGTGACGCCCAGCGGCGAGCAGTGGACACACTTGCAAGCCGCGTTTGGAAGCTAACCCGCTGAATTGGAGCTAAGTTTCCTGTAACTGGTTGAAAAGTAATGAAGGTTTGGTAGGGGCGGTGGGGATCGAACCCACGACCTTCGGCTTAAAAGGCCGCTGCTCTACCACTGAGCTACGCCCCTGCGGACACAAACTTTAATTGTACAGGAAAACTCTTATTCTCGCTTCGCGCTCACCCGTGCCCAACGAACTGTCCTATTCAATAGGCATCGGCCGCTTCCGCTTCCACTCGTGCTCGCGCCGCAGCCGCGACTGGTGCTTCTTCACTTGCGTTTCAATTTCGCTGAACGCCTTTTTGCACCCGGCCAGCACATTCTTGCCGTTCCCTGTCGCGTGCAGCGTCCCATTCGGCAGCGAGAGCGTCAGCGCGCACGATTGCTCCTCCGTCCTCTGATTCTTCGAAAACACTCCCTTCAACTGAATCATGTCCGGTTGATAACTTTTCAGCAGCCGGTTCAGCTTATCCAGCCGCCGTATCACCTCCGCTGCCACCGGTTGTTGCGCTTCCACATGCTTATAGCTGATCGAAACGTTCATGGTTGCACCTGTAGGGTTTGGAGAGGAATCCGGAGGGGCTGCGAAGCAGTCGCATTCTGCAGCACATAACAACGCCAGCATAACAAGCCGCAATCGCCCGCGCAACGCCCCGCATTGACAGACCCTGCGCAAATTTCTAGCCTAACAGTAGCCCCGATGCGCGCGAAAAAAGACTCCGCTCCCCAATCCCTCTCCCAAGCCCGCCTGCGTATCGGCCCGGCTGGCTGGTCGTACCCCGACTGGTCCGGCGTTGTCTATCCGTCGCGCCGCCCGAAAACTTTCCACGAAGCCTCATTCCTGGCCCAGTTCTTCGACACCATCGAGATCAACACTTCTTTCTATCAACCAATCCGCCCGGACCACGCCGCCGCATGGATCGAACGCGTCGCCGCAAATCCCGCGTTCCTTTTCACCGCCAAACTCTGGCAGCGCTTCACCCACGAACCTGCCGCCACCGCCGAAGACGAACGCGCCGCGCGCGCAGGCTTCGACGTTCTCCGCCAGGCTGGCAAGCTTGGCGCGGTTCTCCTCCAATTCCCATTCTCCTTTCACAAATCAGCCGAGAACACCGCCCATCTTTCCGCACTCTTAATGCGTTTCGCCGACTATCCTCTCGTCGTCGAACTCCGCCACTCTTCCTGGCAAACGCAAGCCACTCTCGATCTCCTGCGTGAGCACAACGCCGGCTTCTGCAACATCGATCAACCCATCATCGGAAATTCCGTCACCCCAACCGCGCAAAGCACCTCGCCCCCCGGCTATGTCCGATTCCACGGGCGCCGCTACGACACCTGGTTCAGCGACGATCCCAAACTTCCCGCCCACGAACGCTACAACTATCTTTATTCTCCAGAAGAGCTACAACCCTGGGTCGCGCGCATCCAGGAAGTCCAGAAACACACCCGCAACGTCTATGTGGTCACCAACAACCACTACCAGGGCAAAGCCGTCGTAAACGCCCTGCAACTCCTCAGCATTTTGAAGGGAACAAGACTGAAAGTGCCCGATGAACTCCGCCAGCACTACCCGCAACTCGAACAAATCGCCAGCGAATTGCCGGCTGCGCCGACGTTGTTTCCGATAGGGACTCCGGGTGAAAGAAAATAGTTGTGAATCACAGGCGGTGAAACGTGACAAGATTTAGCTACGTTGAGTTTTACGATGTTCCCCGGACAATCGCTCTGACACACCGGGGGAAGTTCTATTTACTGCAAAGCACCTTTGACGACACTCGGAATGACTACCCTGCGGAATATACGGTCTACCTTCTGCCAGATTTCACGAAAGCGCAAATCGACAAAGGCGACTGGAGCTTCCTGGGGAAAATACATTTGGAGCCAATAGGAAGCATTCCAATCCAAAGTGTCAGCTTCGATAGCACTAAGAGACGGGAACTGGACGCATCAATCCTGGACACTCTTGGGCAATGCGAGCCACTGTAACGCGCCTATTTCTTGAAGAGGTTTTCAAATGCCTGCCGCGCATCCATTGGTCGCCCGTTGGACGGAGGCTCCACGGGAACCTGCGCCGGCTGCATGTACGACGTTGGCGCCGTGTCTTTCTCTACCGTCATTCTGAATTCGTAGAGAGTGCAATCGTTCTTCGCGTCTTTAGGAGTAACACGTGCCGTGACGGGCTGTGTGCACTCAAACTGCGCGCCCGAATCGAAAAACCGGCACTGTTTGCAGCAATGCAGCTCAAATCCGCATTTCGGGCATTTCCCATTGGCGTCAAATCCCGAAACCAGCACCGCCCCGCAATTGGAACAGCGCGCCCGGGTCACCGTCCCCACCATGCGCGGCGTCCGCGGCCCAAGGTGGTCCGTAGCTCCACGCGGTCCGCCCTGCGGCGGCTTGCGATCTGGTCGTTCTTTTTTTTCGTGCTTTTCCGCGTCGCGATAGCCGCGGTGGCCGTACTTGCGATCCACAAACGCCTCCGTCCGTCAGTCTCAACGGACTGCAACTTCACCGTGTATCTACACCACTACAGAGAGGATCTCTTTGCGTCTTGTATCCAATCGGGTTGCTACAATCGCCTGGCAGGCCAGCCTTCCCCAATGAAGTGTTCCTGGATTGCCGGGTTGCGAGAGCAGGAGATGGGACAACTATGTTTGTAGCCCTCTGGGAGTACGAAGTCAAGCCCGGTTGCGAAGAATGCTTTCAATCGGTCTATGGCCCCCGCGGCGATTGGGTTCGCCTCTTCCAAAGCGACCCGCATTACCGCGAGACTCGTCTCCTTCAGGACCTCTCCCGTTCCCGCTTCTACTTCACCCTCGACTACTGGGATTCCGAATCTTCTTTCGACCAGTTCAAATCCGCGAATCAAGCTGCCTACGCCGCCATCGACCGCACCACCGAACACCTGACCCTGTCCGAGCGCCGCATCTCCACTTTCAATCTCGAAAGCTCGTAAATACTTACTACGCCCTGTCATCTTGAGGCTATCCGATAAGGATAGCCGAAGGACCTCAACTTTAATTTTATCGACTCCCAAAACAATCGAACGCAATTCTAAGGCACCTTAACAAAACCACCTCACAAACCCATCCGCCGGCAAATCCGCCTGCAAAAACTTCCTCGGTGTCCCCACGCTCCGCAGCACAGCCTCTGCCGCCAAATACCCGCTCCGCACCGCACCTTCCATCGTCGCCGGCCAACCGGTGGCCGTCCAATCCCCCGCCAAAAACATTCCTCGAATCTTTGTCCCCTGAGTAGGACGCCAACGGTCGACGCCCGGTTGCGGGGAAAATGTAGCCGCCGCTTCCTTAATGACCGTGGCCTTCACCAATTTCGCCTCGCGCGCCGCTGGCAGCGCCTGTCGTACTTCCTGCAAACACAAGTCAATAATCTCCTGCCGTGGCTTCTGCAAAAGGTCATACGAAGCGCTGATCACCAGCTGTAAGTATTGCCCTTTTTCCTTCCCTGACCCGTTCGAAACTCCATACAACGCCGTCTTGTTAAAAATCCACTGCGTCGTCGTATCCAGCAGCGTCACAAACGGCTCCTTCATCACTTCGCGGTCAAACCAGAAGTGCACTCCCGTAATCGGCGCCACACCTATATTTCCCAACTCCCCGAGCCGCGGTTCCAACCGCTTCATTTCGTCGCTCGCCAACTCCGCCATCGCCGGATGCGGCAGTGCAAACACGAAAGCATCAGCAGTCTCCTGCCGTCCTCCATCAAACTCCACGCCCGCCACCGCACCGTTTTCAACGTGAATGGTTCGCACCGGCATCCGCAGATTCACTTCCCCGCCGCGTTTTTCAATCTCCGCCTTGCACCCATCGTAAAGCTCCGCCAGCGGCACCGACGGCACGCCCATCCGGTATCCCGTGCGGTTCGACAAAAACCCCTTCCAGAAAACATCAACACCAAATCGCGCATCGGTCTTGTCCAGCTCTTCATCCAGCGCGCTTACCAGCACCACCCGCCAGAATCGCTCGATCGCTCCCGGCGTCTGCTTTCGTCGCTTCAACCATTCCAGCATCGAAATGCCGCCCGGTTCGTCCAGGTCCGCCGTACGCCCCTTGCCGCGAAGAATATCCAGCATCGCCCAGGCAATACTCCGCTTGTCCGCGAAGCTCAGCGGCGCAAACCCTGCAAACGATCCTGCCATGTGAAACGGCGCGGGTAAAATTCCTGCCTCCATTTCGCCGATGCGTCCTTGCGGATCTTGAAACACAAGCCGGTCAAAAAATTTTATCTTTCCGGCAGAACCAACCCGCTGGTAAAAATCTTCCAAATTCGTGCAGCAACCCAGCGTCACATGCTGGCAGTTGTCCACGTGCTCGCCGTCGGGCAACACGTACGACGTTGCCCGGCCGCCCAAAAACGGTCTCTGTTCAAACAGGCGCACTCGCCAGCCGGCTTCAGCCAGCGCGACGCCCGCCGACAGCCCCGCCAGCCCGCCGCCGATCACGATCACATTTTGCAAGGATGTTCTCTTCCGTGGGGCGCCCGAAACGCGCCTTTGCCATAAACATCATCTTCTCCGGCTTGGAGAGCCGCACCCGCTCCCCAAACACGGCAAAATCCAGCGACTCGATCCGCGCCAGCAGCGCGCTGTATGTATGCACCAGCAACCACAGCGTACTCCGGCTGTCTTCCTCGATCAGCCCTAGCAGTTGCGTGCCCTCTGCATACAAATTCCACG
>Ga0210403_10000575_pt1 | contig 37920 bp, 35 predicted proteins | sample IncBWC19MmetaG_FD_150863 | JGI IMG/M metagenome (GOLD analysis project Ga0210403, IMG submission 150863) | Forest soil microbial communities from Barre Woods Harvard Forest LTER site, Petersham, Massachusetts, United States - Inc-BW-C-19-M | ecosystem: Environmental > Terrestrial > Soil >...
CTAAAGCGCGATGAGATTAGGTTGAATCGTCATCGCGCTTTAGCTTTTTGATTGAGCATGATCTCCGCGCAAACGCTACGCGTTTGTCGCGAGGGAAAACCGCTACACACTTTTCCGGATCATGCTCTAGTGGTCCAATTCCAACATTCGCATCCCGTTGCAGCGGTCACCTTTGCCAATGTTGGAATTAGAGGCCCACTGGTAAAATATCGATTCTAGTGGAGCTTTGGATTTGACGTTCGCTTGCGAATTCGCCGCAAGCGTCAAATCCGCTCGCAGAAGTTACTTGTGAGAGTCCGTGCCGAGGTGCCCGTGCGTGCGTCGCGGTCGATTTCCGCCGCGATATATTCGTTGACACGAATATTCGTATATGATGATATATGGATATGAACCCGGAGACGCTTGCCGCGCTAGGCGAACCCAATCGATTTCGAATCGTCGAGCTGCTTCGCACGGGACCTCGATCGGTGAACGACATCCGTGGCCGGCTGGGGCTCAGGCAATCGCAGGTTTCCCAGCACCTCACGGTCCTCAAAGCTGTGGGTTTGGTAGAGGCGGAGCCGCGCGCGCAGCAGCGGCTCTACAGACTACGCGCGCAGCCTGTGAAGCAACTTCATAAATGGCTCGATCGCTACCGGTGCATCTGGGAAGAGCGGTTCGGGCAACTGGACGAGCTCGTCGAGGAAATCAGGCAAAAGGACAAATCGGATGCTGCAGGCAAGAAGTGAGGGCGCCGTGAGAAACGAAACGACCGTGGAGCGGACGTCCGACCGTGAGCTGGTCGTCACGCGCATGTTCAATGGACCGGCGCATATTGTCTTCGACGCATGGACCAAGCCGGAGCTCTTGAAACGGTGGTGGGCGCCCACGTCCTTCGGCGTATCACTCTTCGAGTGCGAGTCGGACCTGCGCGTGGGAGGAACATACCGCTACGCGTTTGGGCGCGACCCAAATAAGCCGGAGGTGTTTTCAGGACGGTATATAGAAGTGAGCCCGCCCTCACGGCTGGTCCTCACACAGCTCTATGAGCGGATGCGCAACGCGGGCGAGGCGGTAGTCACCGCCACCTTCGAGGAGAGCCAGGGCAGGACGCTTCTCACTCTGCACCAGCTATTCCCCAGCAAGGAAGCGTTGGACGGCGCTATCGCCTCCGGGATGGAGCACGGAATGCGGGAGACTCTCGATCAGCTCGACGCGCTGGTCGCCTTGTTGCGCTGATGAGGTCAACAGGAAGCGCACGGCAGCAAAGGTCTGGCCCCTAATGTCCGATCAAAGGTAGCCTGGCACTTTTCGGACCTGACGCAATGTCCACTCTCAATCCGGAATTCGCACCAAAGCAGACTTCCGCTGGTCAATGTGAGTTTGTAGGTTCACGTCCCTTGCCGCAAACCTGCATAACTTACCGCTTGACGCGCTCGCTGATTTGCCCGTCGGGCTGATTTTCCGAATTCGTGTCAAGTCCTGCAATGAAAAATATTCTGTTTTTCAGAAGTGGCGATCAGGTGTATATGGTGGACCGTCCCGCGCCCACAGAGGGGCGCTTCTAGATCGTCACGAAACGTGGTGCGGGATGCGATGGACGCTTGGGCTTCACCGGACGAGTGAGGCGAAGCGGACGGCGAAATCGTGTGGTCCCGATCCCCCGACGCTGGGTTCAAGCTTTGCGGTGATGATCCGCAAAGCGACGGTGGCTAACAAGCCCGGACACCGGGGAGATCACGTATAAGCCGTTAAAACCATTGCGCAGGGAAGGCCTGTTCGCGGCGTACCTGTGGTGACTACTCGTGTGCTTTCTACACTGCACACGAGGCTGCGGGTGCGATCGTAGCACCGGCCTTCCCTGCGCCCTCTGTTTTCCCGAGGGACATGAACGATGCACAACTCGGACATATACATATTATGTCGCGGGAATGTGGTTGCTCGTCATTGCGAGGAGCGGCAGCGACGACTTGTCCGCCGTAGCTCAAAGAGCGAAGGCGGAAGCAATCCATGGTTACGCAAGCGGCGATATGGATTGCTTCGCGGAGCCTGTCATCGGGCCGCGGCTCGCGCGGACCCGTTGGCTCGCAATGGCAGAGGAACTCTCTTCCCCGGCGAGCCCGGCGGCACTAGGATCGTCGCAAAGCCGCTTCGGGAGACAACGCCGTGCAACAGCAGACACCGGAACAATTCGACCTCGCCGGCATGGTCGCCGATCTCAACAACCTGCTGCGTCTGAAGACGACGGTCACGGCCATCAAGATGTTTGCCCGTGTCGAGGACATGGAGGCGATCGCGAAAATCCGCCGGCCGAATGCGGTGCATACCACTGACCAGATTGTCAGCATGGCTTCGCGCCTCGGCTGGACCGTCGGCATCACCGCCGACGATCTCGTGGGCGCGCAGTGCCGCGCGGTGATCGGGCTCAGCCCCCAGGACGATAAATGGCTCGAGGGCGCGAACTATGTCGGCGTCTGGCATGGCACCGCGGAGGATGCACGCAAGCGGCAGGAGGCGCTCGATGTGGTTCCGTTCGGCCGTTATCAGGCGATGGCGGTGAGCCCGCTCGCAAGCGGCCGGCTCGACCCGCCCGACATCTGTCTCGTCTATGCGACGCCGGGCCAGATGATTATCCTGATCAACGGCCTGCAATATACCGGTTACAAGAAGTTCGAATGGGGCGTGGTCGGCGAGACGGCGTGCGCGGATTCGTGGGGGCGGGCGCTGAAGACCGGCGAGCCGAGCCTGTCGCTGCCCTGTTTTGCCGAGCGCCGCTATGGTGGCGTCCCCGATGAGGAGATGCTAATGGCGCTGAAGCCCGGGCACCTCGCGAAGGCCATTGTGGGGATGAAGCAGCTCGCCAAGAACGGTTTGCGCTATCCGATCGCGCCCTACGGCATTCAAGCCGATGTGCGCGCCGGCATGGGCGTGAGTTACGGGAAGAAATGATCCAGGAATCCAGTCGCAGGGTGGGCAAAGGCGCACTTGCGCCGTGCCCACCATCCATCGGCAGCGTGATTCTGAATGGTGGGCACGCTTGCGCTTTGCCCCCTACGAAGCTTCGCTCGTAACGACGGAGTGAGAAGGAATCGAAATGAAGTCTGCGAAAAAGTTCGACATCGTTGTCTATGGCGCGACCGGGTTCACCGGCCAGCTCGTCGCCGAATATCTCGCCGCGCACTACAAGAACGACAAAGAGCTGAAATGGGCGATGGCGGGTCGCAGCCTCGACAAGCTCAAATCGGTTCGCGACGAGATCGGCGCGCCAGCGGATATCCCCTTGATCGTCGCCGATGCCAACGATCCCGTCTCGGTCAAGGCCATGATCGATCAGACCCGGTCGGTGGTAACGACGGTCGGACCCTATCTGCTCTACGGCAACGAACTGGTCGCGGCGTGCGCGGCTTCGGGCACCGACTATTTCGACCTGTGCGGCGAGGTCCCCTGGATGCGACGGATCATCGACGCGCATCTCGACACCGCGCAGCGTTCGGGCGCGCGGATCATGTTTTCGTGCGGCTACGACTCAGTGCCGTTCGAGCTCGGCGCTTTCTTCGTGCAGGAGGAGGCGAAGCGCGCGTTTGGCGCGCCGGCTGCCCGCGTCAAGGGCCGGGTGCGGGAGATGAGGGGCACGTTTTCCGGTGGCACCGCCGCGAGCGGCAGGGCCATCTTCGAGGCCGCGGCAAAGGATCCGAGCTTGCTGGCGCTGGTGCGCGATCCCTTCGCGCTGACGCCGGGATTCGCTGGACCGAAGCAGCCGCCGGGCAACAAGCCGGTCTTCGACGAGGATCTGAAGACGTGGTTGACGCCGTTTTTCATGGCGAACATCAACACACGCAATGTGCATCGCTCCAACATGCTGATGGGCTTCCCGTACGGACGCGACTTCGTTTACGACGAGATGCAGATCGCCGGGCCCGGCGAGGAAGGTGAGGCGATGGCCAAGCGCATCGTGGCAGCCAACAACAGGATGGCGGCCTCGGCCGCCCCCAAGCCGGGCGAGGGGCCGTCAAAGGAGGAGCGCGAGAACGGGCTCTATGATCTCCTCTATGTCGCGATCGCTCCCGACAGCCGCCAGGCTCGTGCCTCGGTGAAGGGGGATCGCGATCCCGGCTACGGCTCGACGTCCAAGATGATCTCCGAATGCGCGATCTGCCTGTTGCGCGATGCGCCCGACGTGCCGGCGGGAATCTGGACGCCGGGCGCAGCGATGCAGCACAAGCTGATCAAGCGGCTAGTCGATCACGCCGGCCTGACATTTGCGGTGGAGTCCTGACATCGCGCACGTCGTAGCCGTAGATCCAGTCCTGGCTGCGCGCGCTGAGCGGCAGCATGACCTTGATCATGTGGTCGCGGATCCAGGCGCCGGCGCGGCCGAACTCGCGCTTCTGGTTGCCGTTGCGCCGGGCAAGCGCGACCAGCCGCTCCGCGCGCGGCCGCCGCTCGCGCTTGAAATTCTGGAAGGCTGTGCCGGTCTCGAGTTCGCCCTCGAGCGCGCGCACCAGCCGGTAGGCATCTTCAAGCGCGATCGAGGCGCCCTGGCCGGCATGCGGACTGGTGGCGTGCGCGGCGTCTCCGATCAGAAGCGTCCGCCCGCGCGACCAGTTCGGCAACGTCGCGACGTCAAGCGTGGCGGTGACGATGATCTCCTCGAGCGCGTCGACGAGTTTTGGGATCGGGTCGTGCCAGCCGGCGTGGAAGCGCTTCAGATGCTGCCGCAGCGCGGCCTGATCCATGGCGCGGAAAGTTGCCGCGTCAATGCCGTGGGCCGGCTGGGTGCTCCAGCACATCGCGCCGTTGCCGGGCTCCGGGCTGCAATAGCCGTAGCCGAAGAAGCCGCTCTGGCCGAAGGTCATGGAAAGGCTCGGCCCGCTGCCTGCCGCTTCGAGCAGCGACCTCGGCACGAAGCCGCCGAAGCCGACCAGACCGGTGTCTGTAGGGGTTGGACCGTCAGGCAGGACATGGCCGCGCACGGCCGAATGCACGCCGTCGGCGCCGATCAGGAAGTCGCCCTCGGCGCTGGAGCCGTCGGTGAAGTGCGCGACGATGGGCTGGTCGGGACGGTCCTCGATGCGCGCCAGGCGCTTTTCAAAATGCACCTCGACGCAGGAAGACCAGGCCTTGTCCACGATCGCCTCGTTCAGCATGGCGCGGCGCATGCTCACCGAGGGCTGGCCGAAGCGTTGTTCCATGTTGCGGTTGACCGAGCCGAGCGGAGCGCCGGATTGGGAAAAGAAATCGATCGATTCGCAGATCGAGCCGCCGCGCTTCAATTCGGAGGCCAAGCCGATCTCGGCAAGGACGTGCATGCCGTTTGGCGCGATCTGCAATCCGCCGCCGATGCCGGTCGAATAGGGAAAGGCCTCGTAGATCGCGGCCTCGAAACCGGCCTGCTTGAGCAGGATGGCGGTCACGGGGCCGGCGATGCCGGCGCCGATGATGAGGGCCTTGCGGGATCGTTTCGTCATGGCTTGCTCCTGATGTCGCAGGGGGATAAGAATTTCACAGATGCTAAATATCTTAGCATCTAAGATATATATGAACTAAGATATTGGGCGGACCCTTGTCAAGGACGAAAACGCGCGCGGCATTGCTGCAGGAACTCGAGAATGCGATGCGGAAGGCTTCCTCGCAGGGGGCGATGTTCGCGAAAACCGTGGCCGATCGCGCTGGGATATCGAGCGCCGACATGGATTGCATCGATTTCGTCAACCTCGAGGGGCGCATGACCGCGGGCAAGCTTGCGGAACTGACGGGTCTCACCACAGGGGCGATTACCGGCGTGGTCGACCGGCTGGAGAAGGCCGGCTTCGTGCGCCGCGAGCGCGACGAGATGGACCGCCGCAAGGTGTTCATCGTTCCGGTCGAGGAACGGATGATGGAGATCGGCCGCTTCTTCGAGCTCTTGAAGCGCGCGATGGACAAGCTCTGCGAGGGCTATAGCGATGCCGAGTTGAAGGTGTTGTTGCGCTACGCGGCCGAAAGCTACCAGTCGATCCTAGGGGCAACCAATCAGTTGAAGACGATGATGGAAGCGACGCCGAAGGCCAAGTCCAGGGCGATCAGGAAGCCTGCGCGGGCGCCGTGAGCGGTTGTCCGGCCGCGGCCTCGGCCCTGTAGGGCTGTGCGGCGGCGAACATGCCCCACATGGCGCCCAGCATCATCCAGAAGTGCCGCCAGTGGTCGGTGTCGATGATAAAGCTTTCGCCGACGGTGCCGAGGAAGGCGGCGAAGATCGCGAGATAGGCGCGCTGCCAGGGCACGCGGACGAAGATGTGTTTGAATCCGAGGATGACCGTGGTGAAGACGAGTGCGGGATAACAGATGCCGGAAAGCCAGCCGCCCGACATGAAGGCGTTGAGATAGGAGTTGTGGGTATCTTCCGGAAAGTAGTGATGGAACTGCAGCGGCCCGATGCCGAACGGCAGGCCGAGCGCCATGTCGGCGCCGAGGATGTGGCGGCCGAACCGGCCGAAGCGGCCTTCGTCATAGCTCTGGTCGAAGCTGGCGCGCTGTTGGAACATTTCGGCGATGGAGTCGAAGGACAGCAGCACCGCGAGCAGCAGCACCGCGCCGAGCGCGGCGATCACGGTCATGATAACGATGCGCGAGCGCTCGCTGCGCGTCTGGCTGGTCAACACCATCAGCGCCAGCATGAAGGCCGATGTCAGGATCAGCCCGCCCCAGGCGGCGCGGGAGAAGGCGAGCAGGATCGCAAGCGACATGATGCCGAAGGCAATGGCATTGCGGAAAGCCTTGAAGAAACGCGCGGTGACGACGGCCTGCAGCGCGAACAGCGCCGGCAGGATCAGGAACGCGCCGAGCACGTTCGGGTCCTTGAAGGTGCCGCGCGCGCGTTCATAGAGCGTCAGCAGGTCATGGCCGCCGGGAGCGAGATTGAAATAGCCGGCGATACCGGCGAGCGAGGCGATCATGGCGCCGACCAAGAGTCCGCGGCGTAGCATGTCGAGTCGAGCGCTGGTATCTTCCGAGATCACCATCGCGAGGAAGATCACGGTCACCGCCATGTACCAGGAGGTCGCGATCCAGCTGAACACGTCGGATTCGTCGAGCAACGGGATGGCGCCGATGCTGTAGCCGACATTGAGGGCAACGATCAAAAGCAGCAGCGGCATGAAGACCAATCGCAGCCGCATGCCGGTTGCAAAAAACAGCACCGCCGCGAGCAGCGTGACCAGCTCATAAGGGCTCGGCTCGATGAAGACGATCGCGCCGGACGCGCCGACCAGCCACACCAGCGCCCGCTGCAGCGCCAGCACACCGGGCGCCGTTACCGGCGAGAACGATCCTTCGGCTGTTGCCGCATAGGCCATCGGCTACTCGTCAACTCACGCAACGCAACTCGTAACGACAGCGAACGCTCAGTACGCGTTCTCATTCTTGGTCAGAAGCGCCAGCGGCGTCTTCAGGAGGATGTAGGTATCGAACAGCGCCGACCAGTTCTCGATGTAGTAGAGGTCGAACTCGACGCGCTTCTGGATCTTCTCTTCATTGTCGATTTCGCCGCGCCAGCCGTTGATCTGGGCCCAGCCGGTGATGCCGGGCTTGACGCGGTGGCGGGCGAAATAGCCGTCGACGGCTTCGTCGAACAGCCGGGTCTGCAGCTTGCCCTGCACCGCATGGGGGCGCGGGCCAACCAGCGAAAGGTTGCTCTTGAACACGACGTTGAACAGCTGCGGCAGCTCGTCGAGGCTGGTCTTGCGGATGAAGCGGCCGACGCGGGTGACGCGCGGGTCGTCCTTGGTCACGACCTTGGACGCAGTCGGATCGGCCTGGTGGTGGTAGAGCGAGCGGAATTTGTAGACGTCGATCCGCTCATTGTTGAAGCCGAACCGCTTCTGGCGGAACAGCACCGGGCCGGGGCTGTCGAGCTTGATCGCGAGCGCGACCAGCGCCATCACCGGCAGCGCCGCGAGCAGGACCAGCGAGCCGACAACGTGGTCGAACAGCCATTTCATCACCAGATCCCAGTCGGTGATCGGCGCTTCGAACACGTCGAGCGTCGGCACCTCGCCGAGATAGGAATAGGAGCGGGGACGGAAGCGCAGCTTGTTGGTATGCGCCGACAGCCGGATATCGACCGGCAGCACCCACAGCTTCTTCAGCATTTCGAGGATGCGCGTCTCCGCCGAAATCGGCAGCGCGAACAGCACGAGGTCGACGCGGGTGCGTCGGGCGAATTCGACGATGTCGTCGACCTTGCCGAGCTTCGGCTTGCCGGAGCAGGTGTCGAGCGCGCGGCTGTCGCGGTCGTCGAACACGCCGAGCACGTCAATGTCGGTGTCATCCTGTTGGGCGAGCGCTTCGATCAGCTGCTCGCCGTTCGTGTCGGAGCCGACGATCACGGTGCGGCGGTCGAGCCGGCCCTGGTGCGCCCAGCGGCGCACCAGGGAGCGAAGGATCAACCGCTCGGTGATCAGCACGGCAAGGCCGATGAAGAAGAACGCGGAAAGCCACAGCCGCGAGATTTCGCTGCCGAGCTTGGCGAAGAACGAAGCGCCGATGAACAGCAGGAACACGAAGGCCCAGGACGAGATCATCCGGGTCATCTGCCGGAGCTGGCCGCGGAACACCTGGACCTGATAGATGTCGGCGGCCTGGAAGCAGATCACCGCGGCGGCATTCATGCCGAGGATCGCCGCGACATATTGCCAGTGGAAGCCGGACAGCGGCATTACATAATAGAGATAGATCCCAACGCCGACGACGCCAAGCAGCAGGAAATCGAACACGCGCACCGCGCCAGCGATCACGATCGGCGAATAGGCCGGTCGCACCTTCTGATTGGTGACGGCCAACGCGGCCTGCGACAGCCGCCGCCGCCGTTCGACCGGCGGCTGGCCTTCGGCCGTCTTCGTCTCGGCGGAAGTCGAGGTATCCAGCATCAAGCGTGCGTTGATCGGTTCCACTATCGTCCAAATCCCTGCTTCCACGTGCACATAGGTGCGCGCATGTTGAGGCGGAATCCCCCACAGTCACGGCTTAGAGGACAATTCGGAACAAACGGTTAGCTTGGTAAACGATGGTTAATGATTAGCAAAAGCGTCGCGATAGCCCGCCAGCACGCCTTCGACCATGGCTTTCTGCGAGAAGTGCAGGAAGATGCGCTCGCGCAGCGCCTTGGCGCGCGAAAGCGCAGCTTCCGGATCCTCCATCGCGATCTTGATCGCATCCGCCATGGCGCCGACGATGCCGGGCGCGAACAGCGCGTTGTTGTAGGTTCCGAAAATTTCGGGAATGCCGCCGACATTGGCGGCCACCATCGGAATTCCAGCGGCGCCGGCCTCGATCACGACATAGGGCATGGAGTCCCCGCGCGAGGGCACGACCAGGAGCCGGCCCTTGGAGAAGCCGTAGCGCGCCTTGACATGGCCGATGAAACGCACCGAATGCGACAGCCCGAGCCTTTCGACCTGCGCCCTCAGCGCCGACATCTCCTCACCGTCGCCGGCGAGCGTCAAGGTGACCGGTTTGCCGTCGGCATGCAGCCGCGCCACCGCATCGACCAGCAGGTCGGCGCCCTTGATGCGGCGGAACTCGCCGACATAGACGATGTCGGTGGCGTCCTCGGCCTTCGGCACAGGATCGAACTCGTTGGCGGTGACACCATTGAATACGCAGCGCACCAGTCCCTCTGGCGTGCCGATCACGCGCTGATAGGTGTCGCGCGCAAACGCGCTTTCGAACAGGAACAGGTCGGTGCTGTTCATCAGCGCGAGCTCGAGCCGGCTGTAAAGCGCGCCCTTGAAGGTATTGGGCGGGTAGTGAAGCGAGCCGCCATGGGGCGTGTAGATGCGAATGGTGTCGGCGGCGCGCGAGCGCAGGCGGACAAAGGCGCCGGCCTTGGCGCCATGTCCATGCATCACATCCGGCCTCAGCTTGCGCATCAGGCTGCGGAAGCGCAGCCAGACCAGGAGATCCGTCGGCCGTGGTTCACGGTGGATGGCGATGCGGTGCACGCCGAGCTTGAGGCGAGGGGCAATCTCGGCCAGCGCCTTGTCGGCGCGCTCGCCGCCGGTGAGGCTGTCGGCGATGATGCCGACCTCATGGCCGCGGTCGGTCTGGCCGTTGGCGAGATCGATGATGTGGCGGAAGATGCCGCCCACCGGTGCACGCGTCGCGTGCAGGATCCGCAGCGGCTTGTCAGACGCGGGCATGCTCAGAACCTGCCTTCGCCGACCAAGGCAGCCATCTGCATACAGCCCGATAGAACGGGCGCAGCAATACGGCAACAGACGGCGGCGAGTGCGCCGAGCATGGGACAACCTTCAGGGAAAATCTTGATTCCGATTAGGGACTTTCATGGTTAACAAAACATGACCGTCGGTATTTTGCGAGTAGCATTGTCGGCCTCAAATCCGCCAGATTAACCCAGCGGCAACCTTAATGGAGTGTAATCGGAACGGGTCGGGTAGAGTCGTGGCGTCTGCGGGAGTGTGCGATGCGTTTTGCGTTGTGGCGTAAGGCTGGGGAGAAGGCGCAGGCCGAAACGCCTGTCGCAAAGCCTGCGCCGGCTCCCGTCGAGGCAGTTGCGGTTTCCCAATCGGGCGATATCGACCTGCGGTCGCTGGGTGACGCGCTGTCGCGCAGGCGTAGCTGGATCGTCGTCCCGACGGTGCTGGCGCTGCTGCTCTCTGTCGCGATCGTCAACATGATTACCCCGCGCTACAAGTCGGAAGCGCGCATCCTGATCGATGGGCGCGAGAACGTGTTCCTGCGTCCGAACGGCGAGCGCAACGAGGAACGCGCCGCGCTTGACACCGAGGCCGTGACCAGTCAGGTCCAGCTCGTGCTGTCGCGCGACCTGGCGCGCGAGATCATCAGGAAGAACAAGCTCGCCGAGCGGCCGGAATTCGATCCGGTGCTGGGCGGCATGTCGCCGATAAAATCGCTGCTGGCACTGTTCGGAATCGGCCGCGACCCGTTCTCGATGACGCCGGAAGAGCGGGTGCTCGATGCCTATTTCGAGCGGCTCACCGCCTACGCGGTCGACAAATCGCGCGTCATCGTTGTCGAGTTCCAGTCGCGTGATCCCGATCTCGCCGCAAAGGTCGCCAACTCGATCGCCGACGGCTATCTGGTGCTGCAGCAGAATGCGCGGCAGGAGCAGGCCAAGGCGGCGAGCCAGTGGCTGTCGGGCGAGATCGACAATCTGCGCAAGAAGGTGGCGGAAGACGAGGCGCGCGTCGAGGATTTTCGCTCGAAGTCGAACCTGTTCGTCGGCACCAACAACACCACGCTCTCCAATCAGCAGATGGGCGAGCTGAATACGCAGCTGAACAATGCGCGCGCGCTGAAGTCCGACGTTGAAGCCAAGGCGCGGCTGATTCACGACATGCTCCAGGGCGGCAAACCGATCGAGGCAGCGGAAATTCTCAATTCCGAATTGATGCGCCGCCTGTTCGAGCAGCGGGTGACGCTGCGGGCGCAGCTTGCCGAGCAGTCGTCGACCTTGCTCGACAATCATCCTCGCATCAAGGAATTGAAGGCTCAGCTTGGTGATCTCGACCATCAGATCCGCGATGAGGCCAGCAAGATCTCGCGGTCGCTCGATAACGATCTGCGTATCGCCGGCCGCCGGGTCGATGAACTGACAGCGGGTCTCGATCAGCTCAAGAAGCAGGCGACCTCCACCAACGGCCAGGACGTCCAGCTCCGTGCGCTGGAGCGCGAGGCCAAGGCGCAACGCGACCTCCTCGAGTCCTATCTCGCAAAATACCGCGAGGCTAATACCCGCGAGAATATCGATGCCACGCCGGGCGATGGCCGCATCATTTCCCGCGCCATCGTTTCCAACACGCCGGCCTATCCGAAGAAGCTGCCGATCGTGCTGATCGCGACGTTGGCGACGCTGCTGCTTTCTTCCGGCTTGATCGTGACCGGCGAGCTCCTGGCCATGACGGCGCCGCGGGCGGTGGCGGCGATCGCTTCGTCGGCTGTGGCCGTGGTGCGCGCGCCGGCTGCCCCGGCAGCCGGCACCGATGCAGTTCCCCCGCTCAGCGAGGCGCGCCAAGAAGTCTCCGCGCGGCTCAGCGAAATCGATCAGCTGGCGGAAAAAATCCGCCATGCCGGCGAGGCCGGTCACAAGGTGACAATTCTCGGCACGGCGGCCGGCGACAGCATTGCCTTGGCCGCGCTGACGCTGGCGCGAGAGCTCGCGCGCGCTGCCCGCGTCGTGGTGGTCGATCTCGCCGCGACCTCGCCGACGATCGCGGCGATCTCGGTCGATCCATCCGCGCCGGGGCTGGCGGAACTGATGAAGGGCGAGGCTTCGTTCTCGCAGGTGATCACCAGGGACCGGCTGTCGCGCGTCCATCTCGTCAATGCGGGTCGTCCGGGCTTCGACCGGACGCAGTTGCAGTCACCGCGGATGGCGCTCGCCATCGATGCGCTGCTGCGCGTCTATGACCACGTGCTGCTCGATGCGGGGACGGCCTCCGACCTGCCGGCGGAGCTGTTGACCGCGCGGGCGCGCGCCGTGGTGGTGCCGGACGCCGCGATGCCGCGGGATGCACGCGCGCTGATGAGCGAGCAGCTGAAGTCGGTGGGCTTTTCCGATGTCACCATGCTGGACGAACCGGTGGTCGCAAGCGCGGTCGAGGCCGGTCCGCGTGTGGCGGCCTGAGTTCAGTGCAACGCGCGACGCAGCCGCTGCGCGACGTGAAGCAGCATCTGGTTGTGCTTCACCAGCCGCTTGGCGCGGCTGATGGTTGACATCGCAGCCGCCGCGATCTTGCCGCGCGCGGTGAGCGGAATGAAGCTGTCGAAGATCGGCTCGTCACCCTTGCAGAACAGACGCTTGTATTCGTCAGAGCCGATCCCCAGATCAAGCGCGCGATAGCGCCGCTCGGCATAGTAATCGATGATGTTCCGCATCAGAATCAGGCCCGGGCTGTAACGCGAACGGCTCGACATGGTGTAGGTGTTGAACATCATCGAGAAGCGATGACCGTCGGCGACGCCCGCAAATATCGCGATCACTTCGTCGTCGCATTCGAGCGCATGGATGTCGATTGCGTGCCCGCCGCCCGCGAGCTTCGCACGACACGCCTTGCGAATGAAATCCTCGACGCCGGGTTCGGCAAACACGTCGGGCAATTTCTGCTCGGCCATCCGCATCGGCTTGACGTGAAAGAACCAGTTCAATAGCCGCTCGATATCGGCATCGCTGTCGGCGATATGATAGCGATAGCCCGGCGATTGCAGCTTGCGTTCCTTGCTCTTCAGCCGGCGACGGAACGAATTGCTGATCCAGTTGGCCGGGGGATCGCCGGGCACCATGGTCAGGACCGGGCAATCATTGACCGAGTGCTGTTTCGGCAGCACGGCGAGAGGATTGAGGCCATCCTGCCAGCGCCGCGGCTGCTGCGTCAGCGCCAGAACATCGGCTGCATCCTTCGCATGCAGGGCCGAGACCACCGCAGCGAGGTCGGCGGCAGTGGCGTCGCGGGCGAAATCCCTGTCGCACACCGCCATGTTGAAGGTGGCATGCTTGCCGCCCATGAAGGAGGCGATGCGAATGCCACGTTCGCGCCGGAGTGCGAGCGGCAGCAACATCAACGGCCGGCCATCCGCATCGGCGGCGATGACGATGAAAGGCAGGGCGCCTTCGCGGGCGCCGACTTCACGCTGCCAGTTCGAGAGCAGATCGAAGCGCTGATAGGACGTGGCCAATTGACGCGTCTCGAGCTCGCGCCAGACGGTCTCGGCCTCGGCGAGATCGCCGATGACGTGGACGCGCGCGATGCGGCCGGTTCTCGACCGCGCCGGCGCTTCTGCCCTTCGGCTGTCGATCGCCGCGGCGATGGTCATCGCGAAACCTGCTGGAATAGGAAAAAATTTACACTTTTCAGCGTCAGCCGACCTTTGCAAAGAAGTGTCAACAAAGGGTAATGAGAGTCGGCCGCAGAGGGGCGAGAGCTTGCCGTCCGAGAGTGCATTATTGACCAGCGTGAAGCTGGAACTCGCCTATTTCAGTGGGCGCGCCTGGCAAAGCCGCGAGATCGGCGGGGCCGGCGTGATCCTGCGCTTCGAGCGGGTGCTGCCGCGCCGTGGCGGGCAGTTCCAGCCGCTGAAAGCCAACGAAATCACGCCAAAATTTCTCGACCGGACTGTCCGCGCGCTCAAACGCTGGAAATACGAGTTCGTCGCCATGGACGAAGCCTGTCGGCGCGCCGTGATCCTGCCGCAGCGGCGGCGCTTCGTCTGTCTGAGCTTCGACGGCGCCTACAAGGACGTGGCGAGGGCGGCCTTTCCCATCCTGGTGCATCACCGAGTGCCGTTCACGGTCTATCTGCCGACCGCCTTTCCCGATGGCGTCGGTGCGGCATGGTGGCTGGCACTGGAAAAAATCATCGCGATGGAAGACCGCATCAGTCTCATGATCGATCGGAACGAGCGACATTTTTCGATGCGGACGCTCGCCGAGAAGAACGAGACTCACGAATTTCTTTCTAGCTGGCTGCGTCAGTTGCCGCCGCCGGAATTGACGGCCGCGATCGGCGATCTCTGCAAGCGCTATTCCGTCGATCTCGCCGCGCTCACGCGCGAGGCCATGATGGACTGGAGCGACCTTGCCAAGATCGCCGCCGATCCGCTGGTGACGATCGGCTGCGCCACCGTGAATTATCCTGCGCTGGCAAATTTGAAGGACGGCGATGCGCTGCGCGAGATGACCATGGGCAAGGCGGTGGCGGAGGCCGCGTTCCATCGCGAGGTCAGGCATTTCGCCTTTCCATTCGGCGATCGCGACTCGTTCCGCCGCGCGCATGTGGTGATGGCGAGGGATGCCGGATTTTCCAGCGCGGTCTCGGCCATTGCGGGCATCGTGGATACCGCGGGCCGCACCAATCTCCACGCGCTGCCTCGCATTGCCTGGGACGGGCGGATCACATCGCTGCGCGCGATGCGCGTGGTGTTTTCGGGCGCGACCTTCGCGCCCGTGCGGCCGACAACCAAGCCGGAGATCTAAACGTCGGGCCGCGACATCCAGCTTACGATCGGCATCGCCGGCAGCACCCAGCCCATTCCGGCGACCACATAGAAGATCGCCTGCAGCAGGCCTGATTGCGCCAGAAACGGCATCTGCGCCACCGCCATTCCCACCAGCGCCCATACCGCCGCCAGCACGATCAGGGCGATGGCTCCAAAGAATTTGCGGGTCCGGATGGTCATGACGGAAATGTGCGGAATTTCGCTCGAAAGCGCGGCTTGCGCTGATGTCACGGCGGACTATAAGGGGCGCGAAAATTCATTCAAGCTTCACTTGAGATGACCGCCATACAAGCAAGACAGGTCTCGTCAAATCGTGCCATCCGCGTCTGGCTGTTCACGGTGGCGGCCCTGATCGCCCTGATGGTGCTGGTGGGCGGCGCTACGCGGCTGACCGAGTCCGGGCTGTCGATCACCGAGTGGAAGCCGGTTACCGGCGCGCTGCTACCTCTCAGCCAGGCGGAGTGGGAGCGTGCGTTCGAGGCCTACAAGCTGATCCCGCAATACAAGACGCTCAATGCCGGCATGACATTGTCGGAGTTCAAGACCATCTTCTGGTGGGAATGGAGCCATCGGCTGCTCGGCCGTGTGATCGGCATGGTCTATCTCTTGCCGTTCCTGTTCTTCCTCTGGCGCGGCGGGATGAGCGCCGAACTGAAACGGCGGCTGTGGCTGATCTTCGGTCTTGGCGCGCTGCAGGGCGCGGTCGGCTGGTGGATGGTGGCCTCGGGCCTTTCCGAGCGCACCGAGGTCTCGCAGTATCGGCTCGCGACACATCTCGTGCTGGCGCTTTTGATCTTCGCGGCGATTGTCTGGACCTTGCGGCGGCTTGGCGAACGGCCGCCGCTCGCTGCGCCCGCGCGGCTCAAGATCACAAGTGCTGTGCTGCTCGGGCTGACGTTCGTGCAGCTTTACCTGGGCGCACTGGTCGCGGGCCTGCGCGCGGGGCTGGTCTACAACACCTGGCCCGAGATCGACGGCGCGTTGGTTCCGTCGAGCGCCCGGCTGTGGTTCGACGAGCCCTGGTGGCGCAACCTGTTTGAAAATGCACTCACGGTGCAGTTCGAGCACCGCATGACGGCGTACGCGCTGTTTGCGCTGGCGGTCCTTCACGCCATGGACGCGGTGCGTTCGCGCGCAGGCGCCGCGGCGGTGAGCGGAGCCTTATGGCTGGTTGGTGCGGTCACGCTGCAGGCGACGCTTGGGATCCTCACGCTGCTTAACCAGGTGCCGATCGGGCTCGCGTTATCGCATCAGGCGGTCGCGATTGCGGTGCTGACGCTGGCGGTGATGCAGACCGAGCGGCTTGCCGCACGACAGGTGGTGGCCGCTCCGCGAGAGATCGCCGCGCCGGCAGCTCAAGCGGGCTAAAGCGCGATGAGATTAGGTTGAATCGTCATCGCGCTTTAGCTCTTTGATTGAGCATGATCTCCGCGCAAACGCTTCGCGTTTGTCGCGAGGGAAAACCGCTACACACTTTTCCGGATCATGCTCTAGTATTCGCAATAGCCGTAGACGCCGCAGGCGTAGGGCAGGCGGAAGAAATAACCCGGGTAAGGACCGCCGCCGTAATAGTCGCCCTGATAGTAGTAGTCGAACGGCCGTCCGTAATAGCCCGGCAGGGTCGACGAGCCCGGCAGGATCGGCGTGGTCGGCGGCGAAATCAGCGCGGGGTCTTCGACATAGACCGGTGGCGGGGGCGCCGGCACGACATAGACCTGGGGCGGCGGCGCGTAGCGGCGTTTGTGCGCCGAAAGGTCTGCGCCGAGTGCCGCGCCGGCCGTCGCGATCGTGAGTAACAGAGGTAGCGTCCACCGCAACATCGCCTGGCTCCGAATCCCTTCCGTTCACGCGTTCATTCGCCAAGGCGCATGCTTGGCGGAGTGTGGTGAACGGAAGGTTAACGGGTGGCGCGGCGTGCCAGGCGAACGGCGAAATAATCGCCGTGCTGCCGGCAGATTAGGTGTGCAGCGCCTGGTCGAGGTCCGCAATCAGGTCTTCCTTGTCCTCGATGCCGATCGACAGCCGCACGATATCCGGCCCAGCGCCCGCCTTCACCTTGGCGGCATCGTCGAGTTGGCTGTGAGTGGTGGAAGCAGGGTGGATCACCAGCGAGCGGGTGTCGCCGACATTGGCGAGATGCGAGAACAGTTTCAGGTTCGACACCAGGTTGACGCCGGCCCGATAGCCGCCCTTCAGCGAGAAGGTAACACCCGCGCCCGCGCCCTTCGGCGCATATTTGCGGGCGAGGTTGTTGTACTTGTCGCCGGCAAGCCCCGCATAGCTCACGGAGGCCACCGCCGAATGGCCCTGCAGGAATTCGGCGATCGCCTTGGCGTTATCGCAATGCTTCTGCATGCGCAGCGGCAGCGTCTCGATACCGGTAAGGATCAGGAACGCGTTGAACGGCGACAGCGCGGGACCGAGGTCGCGCAGGCCCAGCACACGGCAGGCGATCGCGAAGGCGAAATTGCCAAAGGTCTCCTGGATCTTGATGCCGTGATATTCCGGCCGCGGCTCGCTCAGCATCGGATATTTGTTGCCCTTCGACCAGTCGAAGGTGCCGGCATCGACGATCATGCCGCCGAGCGAGTTGCCATGGCCGCCTAAGAATTTGGTCAGCGAGTGGACGACGATGTCGGCGCCGTGGTCGATCGGCTTGATCAGGTAGGGCGAGGCCAGCGTGTTGTCGACGATCAAGGGCACGCCGGCCTTGTTCGCGACTGCCGCGACCGCCTCGATATCGGTGATGGTGCCGCCGGGATTGGCGATCGACTCGATGAAGATCGCCTTGGTGCGCGGGCTGACCGCGGCCTCGAAGCTTGCGATGTCGTCGCTGTCCGCCCACACCACGTTCCAGCCAAAGCTCTTGAAGGCGTGGGTGAACTGGTTGATCGATCCGCCGTAAAGTTTTCGCGCGGCGACGAATTCATCGCCGGGCATCAGGAGCTGCTGCAGCACGATCACCTGCGCGGCATGTCCGGAGGCGACCGCGAGTGCCGCGGTGCCGCCCTCGAGTGCCGCGACGCGCTCTTCCAGCACGGCGTTGGTCGGATTGCCGATGCGGGTATAGATGTTGCCAAACGCCTGCAGGCCGAACAGCGAGGCGGCATGGTCGGCATCGTTGAACACGAATGACGTCGTCTGGTAGATCGGCGTGACACGCGCGCCGGTAGTGGGATCGGGCTGCGCACCGGCATGCACGGCAAGGGTCGAAAATCCCGGGACACGATCGTTCATTCTGTTTCCTTCGTCGAGGCAATGTGGCCGTAGCGCGGCGGGGCTGCCGCGCGGCGATCTTGTAATTGGGGCGGCAGGTGTGCGCCTCCTCCTAATGGGGGACAATCGCGTCAGGAAAAACCGCCGTCAAGGAGACTCGATGGCGCGACCCATCTTCGCAACGATCGCACTTGGCGACGCCTCGGTTTCGAAACAATCGTTTCGCAAATGCGTCAGGTGGGATCGTTCCGGCTTTTCGCCGCGCGATCGGAGGCTGCGGTCGCGCCGCCGCCGACGCTGGTCCGGTTTAGCGAAAGCCGCATGCCTTGGGTCGGGATCGGCGCACGCTTGGAAGAAATGGTGCGGGAATTGACGCCCATCCAGGAAATCTCCGACGACAGCCGGCCCCATTCGATCTTGGGGCAGCGATTCATCACGACCTTCATGCCTGCTGCCTCGGCCTTGGCCGCAGCCGCGTCGTCGCGTCCGCCGAGCTGCATCCAGATCACCTTCGGCAGCGGCGAGAGTTTTAGCGCTTCATCGACCACAGGCATGATGTGGACGGAGCTGCGGAAAATCTCGACCATGTCGATCGGGCGTCCGATCTCGGCAAGTGAGCCGACAAAGGGCCGGCCGAGCAAGCTCTTGCCGACATGGCCGGGATTGACCGGGATCATGTCGTAGCCGCGCTGCACCAGATATTTGAACGCAAAATAGCTCGGCCGGACGTCGACCGGCGAAGCGCCGACCATGGCGATCGATTTTACGCTGGTGAGGATGCCGCGGATGTAGTCGTCGGGATAGGCGTCGTGATTCATTTTGCTTTCTTCTCGGACCCTCGTGGCGAGGAGCGCAAAGCGCGTCTCGAACCACGAGGCCACTGTCGGGCCTTCGTCCTTCGAGACGCCGCTGCGCGGCTCCTCAGGATGAGGATCACTACTTATCCTGCCATTTCGGCTCGCGCTTCTCGACGAACGCGCCGATGCCTTCGATGGCGTCGAATGCCATCATGTTCTCGGTCATGACTTCTGCCGTCAGACGATAGGCGTCGGCAAGGTCCATCCCGACCTGGCGATAAAACGCCTGCTTGCCGAGCTTGATGGCATAAGCCGATTTGCGCGCGATCTTTTGCGCCAGTGCGATTGCGGTATCGCGTTCATGGCCGGCGGGAACGACGTGGTTGACGAGACCGATTTCGCGGGCACGTTCGGCGGGGATCATCTCGCCCGTCATCAGCATTTCCATGGCCTGCTTGCGCGGCACGTTGCGCGACAGCGCCACCATCGGCGTCGAACAGAACAGGCCGTTGTCGATTCCGGACGTGGCGAAGCGCGCGGCGTCGGAGGCAACCGCGAGATCGCAGGTCGCGACCAGCTGGCAGCCGGCGGCGGTGGCGATGCCCTGGACCGCGGCGATAACCGGCTTCGGCAGATTCACGATCGCCTGCATCATGGCGCTGCAGGCGTTCATGGTCCTCGCGAAATACGCGCGCCCGCCGTCGCCATCGCCGCGATGGGACGTCAGCTGCTTCAGGTCATGGCCAGAGGAGAACGCCGGCCCCTGCGACGCGATGACGAGTGCGCGCACGCTCTTGTCCGCCGCGATCTCGTCGAGCGTCGCATGCAGCGCGGCGATCACTTCTTCCGACAGCGTGTTGCGCGTTGCCGGACGGTTGAACGTGACCACGGCGATGGAGCCGACGTTCTCACGGAGCAGGAGCGGGGCGTCTTCGACGCTGGCGCGGGCGGGCTGGGCGGACATGGTTGGATTCCGTTGGGCAGATTCCGTTTGGGTGACGCGCATAATCTAATGTAACAGACCCGAATGTAACAGGCTTGAATGTAACAGGCTTGAATGTAACAGGCCTGGGGAAGCGAGGGCAGGGAAGGCATGACAGCAGCGAAAATGAGCGTGGCGGAACTGGAAGATTTCCTCCGCGTCGAGTTTCCCCAGGCCTTCTCGAATGGCGATACCAGGATTGTGAGCGCGGACGGCGAAACCTGCCTGCTGCGCCAGCGCTACGGCGATCACATGCTGCGGCCGGGCGGCACGGTGTCGGGGCCGACGCTGATGGCGCTCGCCGACTGCGCGATGTATGTGGTGCTGTTGTCGGCGATCGGCCCCGTCGGGCTTGCGGTCACCACCAATCTCAACATCAATTTCCTGCGCAGGGGCGAGGCCGGGCACGATGTGCTCGCGGCCGCGAAGATCCTGAAGCTAGGCAAGCGGCTCGCGGTCGGCGAAGTGACGCTGATGTCGGGCAATTCGCCCGATCCGATTGCCCATGTCACGGCGACCTATTCCATTCCAACTAAATAGGCTTTTCTACGGTAATATGGCACCATATTTATAACCGTTTGTTTCTACTGCTGTATTTACCGATATTCGGCATTGACGTGTGAGAGGGTGTTCTCTAGAAATCCGGCCAGTTCGGCGCGCGGTCTTGCGTGCCGATTTTCATTTTCACGGATGCCTCAGATGAAAACGTTTTCGGCAAAGCCTGCCGAGGTGACCAAGAAGTGGGTCGTGATCGACGCCAAGGGTCTGGTCGTCGGCCGCCTCGCTTCGCTGGTTGCCATGCGGCTGCGCGGCAAGCACCTCCCGACCTACACGCCCCACGTCGATTGCGGCGACAATGTCATCATCGTCAACGCTGCGCATGCGGTGCTGACCGGACGCAAGCGCGAGCAGAAGGTCTATTACAAGCACACCGGCTATGTCGGCCACGTCAAGGAGCGCACGGCGCGCGAGATCTTCGAGGGCCGTTTCCCCGAGCGTGTCGTCGAGAAGGCGATCGAGCGCATGATCCCGCGCGGGCCGCTCGGCCGCATGCAGATGGGCAACCTTCACGTCTATCCCGGCGCCGAGCATCCGCACGAGGCGCAGCAGCCCGAGAAGGTCGATATCGCCAAGATGAACCGCAAGAACATGAGGGCCGCATAACATGGCTGAAAGCATGCAATCGCTCGATCAGCTCTCGCAGCTCAAGCCGGCGGCGCCGGAAGCGCCGAAATACGTCAAGAAGGTCGACAAGCAGGGCCGCGCCTATGCCACCGGCAAGCGCAAGGACGCGGTCGCCCGCGTCTGGATCAAGCCGGGCGCCGGCAATATCTCCGTCAACACCCGCGACGTCGAAATCTACTTCGCTCGCCCGGTGCTGCGCATGATGATCCAGCAACCGCTGGTCGCAGCCGCCCGCAACGGCCAGTATGACGTGATCTGCACGGTCGCCGGCGGTGGCCTGTCCGGCCAGGCCGGTGCGGTGCGTCATGGCATCTCCAAGGCGCTGACCAACTTCGAGCCGGAACTGCGCAGTGTCCTGAAGAAGGGTGGTTTCCTCACCCGCGACTCCCGCACCGTCGAGCGCAAGAAGTACGGCCGCGCCAAGGCGCGCAAGTCGTTCCAGTTCTCGAAGCGCTAATCCTTTCGCGACAAATCGCTGCAAAGGCCGCGTTTACGAATCGTAAAAAGGGCGCAAGATTTGCGCCCTTTTTTGTTGCTTCATTGCGGACAAGTCGATCCGGTTTTTGGCGAAAACTTGGGCGCGGGCGCAAACGGAATTCGAACGCGCCGCTCCCTAGAGTGCAAGCTTGGTGAAGGCGCGCAACGCTAATCCGGATCAACCGGATAGATTGCATCAACCGGAGTGAGCGAAATGTCGCTCGACAGCATCACGCTTTATCTGGTCGCCACCATGGTCGCGGCGCTGCTCGGCGCCATGCTGCTGTTTTTCGGCAGGCAGGAGAACAATCCTGCGCTGATCTGGTGGGGCACGGCATATCTGCTCGGCGCAGCGTCGGTCGCGCTGTGGACGCTCGCCGGTCATGCGCTCGGCGCCATGCTTTCGCTCGCGCTCAACGCCGTCGGCTTTGTCGCCTGCGGCATGGTCTGGAACGCGGCGCGGGTCTTCCATGGCCGCAAGCCCAATCTCGTGGGTCTTGCGCTGGGCGCGGTGGTCTGGATCGCGGCGGCGATGATGCTCGATCCGAAGTCGATCGCGCTCCGCCTGACCGTGGGTGCCGCGATCGTCGCGATCTATGCGGCGTTGACCGCCGGCGAATTGTGGACAGAACGGCGCAAATCGCTGAAGCGCCGCTGGCCCGCGGTCGCAGTCCCCGTGCTGCACGGTTTAGTGCTGCTGCTGCCGATCCTGCTCGGCGATCTCCTGCAGGCCACGGATGAGAAGTTCGGCTCGAGTATCTGGGTCACGATGTTCTCGATCGAGCTCGTGCTCTATGCCGTCGGCACTGTGTTCGTGATCTTCATGCTGGTGTCGGAGCGCACCGTGACCGCGCACAAGACCGCGGCCTCGATGGATCCCTTGACCGGCATGCTCAACCGCCGCGGCTTCTCCGAGGCCTGCGCGCGGCTGATCGAGCGCGAGGCCAACGCTGGCCGTCCGGCGACGGTGCTGATCTTCGACATCGACCATTTCAAGGGCATTAACGACCGTTTCGGCCATCCGGCGGGCGATGAGCTCTTGAAGCTGTTCGCGACGATCGTGCTGAGCACTCTGCGGATATCCGACCTGTCAGGCCGGATCGGCGGCGAGGAGTTCGCCGCATTGTTGCCCTGTCCGCTGGAAGAGGGCGTGCTGGCGGCCGAGCGTGTGCGTGAGGCCTTTGAGGCGTCGGGCATCGTATCGCAGAAGGGGCCGGTCGACACCACGGTCAGCATCGGTGTGGCAGGCGGCCCGGCCGGCACCGAGCTCGAGGTGCTGCTGGCTGCCGCCGACACCGCGCTCTATCAGGCCAAGCGCAGCGGCCGCAACCGCGTCGAGGCTGCGGAAGAGCTGCCGCTGTCACTGGAGAATTGGCGGCGGAAAACCGCTGGGCTCAGGACGCCAACGGCGCGCGAGAACCCGGCGGTGGCATGATCGGACGATGACACTGGTAACCTCTCGTTTACCATTCCGTCCCATCATCGGTTCCATGAATACTCGCCGGAATCGCGGCGCCCAAGCCGCGCTGCTCTCTCTTGAAGCCGAGGCCGCCTCGGCCCGCGGCGGCTTTGCCTGCATGTTCTCGACCTCGGACGAATATGAGCGCGCGCTGATCGACGAGCGCCGCGCACAGGGCCGTTACGCGAAGCCGCAAGGCCCCTGGCCGCTGGTGTTGTTCACTGGCTGCACACTGCTGATGCTGGGCACGGCGATCTTGCTCGGCTGATCGGGCTGTCAATCCCGGATTAGGGCTGTTCTCTGTCGTTGCGTCGCGATATCGTCGTTGCGATGCAGCTTGAATCGACCATCACCTGTCCGCATTGCGCCCACCAGGCGACAGAGACGATGCCGACCGACGCCTGCCAGTTCTTCTATGACTGCAAGGGGTGCGGCGAAAGGCTGAAGCCCAGGGCGGGTGATTGCTGCGTGTTCTGCTCCTACGGCTCGATGAAATGCCCGCCGATGCAGGCGGGGAATTGCTGTTCCTAGCCTTTTGCGATCTTCTCATCAGCGTGCCTTCCGCGCTAGAAGCGCTAAATTCCCGAGGAGAGGTGTTGTCCATGGTCACCGAAATCGCACAGATCGACATCAAGCCCGGCAGCGAGAAGGATTTTGAGGCGGCGGTCGCCAAGGCACGGGCCGCCTTCGGCCGCGCAAAAGGCTTCCACGGCTTTGAACTGCATCGCTCGATCGAGAAGCCGCAGCGCTACCGGCTGATGGTCAAATGGGAGACGCTGGAAAACCACACCGTCGACTTCCGCGGTTCGGAGAATTTTGCCGAATGGCGCGGACTGGTCGGCCAGTATTTTGCCTCCCCGCCCGAGGTCGAGCACACCGAGACCGTGGTCAATTCGGCCGGTTAGGCCGCCGGCGCCGGCTCTCCCTTGCAATAGTCGATCACGACTTTGACGATCGCCATCAACGGCAGCGCCAGCGCCAGCCCCCAGATGCCGAACACCACGCCGAGCAGGATCTGGAACGCAAACAGCGTCGCCGGCGGGATATCGAGCGCCTGGCGCTGGATGATCGGGGTCAGCACATAGCTCTCCAGCGCGTGCACGCCGAGGAACAGAATGGCGGCGCTGAGCGCTGCGACCCAGCCCGAGGCGAAGCTTGCGAGCACGACAATGAGGCCGCCGATCAGCGCGCCCACCGTCGGAATGAACGCCAGCAGCCCGGCCTGGATCCCCAGGATGAAGGAGCTCTGGATGCCGATCAGCGCGAGCCCGATCCAGGTCACGGCAAAGACCGCAAACATGGTGAGCAGCTGCGCGAGCAGCCAGCGCTCCAGCGTCTCGCCGATGCGGTCGACGACGGCGACGGTCTGCGTGCGATACTTGCGCGGCGCCACGAAGATCAGCCCTGCGCGGTAGACCGCAGGCTGTGCGGCGAAGGCCAGCCCGAGGAACAGGACGATAAAGAAGTTGCCGACCGCGCCAACGGTGCCGAGCAGCACCTTCAGGGCCTGGCTGACGATCGCGCCGCCGCTGGAAGCGATCGCGCTGGCGCTCGGGAGATTATGCGTGGCGGAGGCGCCGCCGGGCGTGACCGTTCCGCCGGAATCCGTTGATGTGTCTCCGGTATTGCCGAGCTCGAAATAGCTGGTGTCGACGCCGTTCTTCTCGAGGAAGGATTTGACGTTGGTCAATTGCGATTTGATGGTGTTGCTCAGCGCCGTCGCTTGCTCGGCGATGGTGGCGCCGCCGAGCACGAGCACGCCCGAGAGCAGAACCGCCAGCGTGAGACAGACGATCGCGAGCCGCAGCGCCTGCGGCAGCCGGATGAAGCGGCCCAGCAGCTGGGTCATGGCGTTGAGTCCGACCCCGAGCAGCATGCCGGCGAAGATCAGGAACAGCGTCGCGGCGAAATGCCAGGCAAACCACAAGAACGCCCAAAACAACACCACACCGATGCCGCCGACCGCTATCGCCCATGCCAGATCGCTGCGCGCCAACAGGCGCTGATCGTTCGACTCTGTCACGTTGACCCCCGCTTCCCCGGTTTCGCGACAACACTGTTTCGCCAAACGCGCCCGGGATCAAGCTGGTAACGCGCGTTGGTTTGACGCTGGGCGCACGGTCGTGCAAAGGGCGGGAAACAGACCAGGGAGATTGAGTGTGATTTCCAAATGGGTCGGGCCGCTTGGACTGTTGGCCGTATTAGTTATCGGCGACCAGATCAGGATCAACCGGCCCGGCCACAAATATCGGCTCACCATCGAGGTGGAGACGCCGGAGGGGATCAAATCGGCCAGCGGTGTCATGGCGGTGACGCCGGACCGCGGCTACAGCCGCCGCGGGCGCACGCGTACCAGCGGCGATGCGCTCTATGTCGATCTCGGCGGCGGCAAGAACCTCCTGGCGCTGCTCGCCCATATCGACAAGACGCTCGATCTCGACGGCATCAACTATGTGGCGCTGCGCGCCTATGGCGCCGCCGGCGGACAGCGGGTGTCATTCAACGAGATGAGCCGGATGAAGGGTACGGTCCCGGTGACTGGGGAACTGATCCCGGTGCTCGCCACCTTCGCCGATCCCGCTACTCCCGGGACGATGCATAGCGTGCAACCAGGCGACTTGGAATCAGCCTTCGGCCGCGGCATTCGCCTTCACGCTGTCACGGCCGAAGTTGTGCCGAACGGCTTTTGGCCCATCGATTTCGGTGGCGTGCTCGGTGAGCCCGTGACGCGGGGCATCGAAGCCAAGCTGCCATGGCTGAAAGGGCCGGAAGATGCCGCAGCAGCCGCGCTCAAGTCGGCCGATTTGAAAGGCAACGAGCCGCTCGACGCCCGCGAGGTCTTTACGCGGAAATAGGCATCGCAAGCGCCTCCGCGGGATGACAAACCCTCATCCGTCCCCTGAGATAATTGCAGGGCAGCGAGGTGTCAGAAGTGGTCGCAATAGGTTGATCCGGCGCCACGACGCAGGCATGATTTACTCCAGAGGCATACGATTTGAGAAGGATTATGCGAAGGAAGCCGGTCGTCGGTGTGATTGGAAACGCCAGTCGCCTCGAGAATCGATTTCAGGTGCAGATGGTGGGCGAGCGCAATCTTCGCGCGGTGGCCCAGGTCGCAGGCGCGCTCCCCCTGATGTTTGCGAGCTGTCCGGAGATCACGGATATCGGCGCGTTGCTCGATACCGTCGATGGTATCGTGCTGACCGGCGCGCGCGCCAACGTGCATCCGACCCGCTTCAACAAGGAGCCGCACGCAAAACACGAGCCGTATGACATTCTTCGTGACGAAGTGGCACTTGCCCTGTCGGAAGCCTGCGTCGCCCGTGGCATGCCGCTGTTCGGTATCTGCCGCGGCCTGCAGGAGATGAACGTCGCCTTCGGCGGCTCGCTGCATCCGGAAATCCGGGAAATCCCGGGACGCATGAACCACCGCATGCCGCGGCTGGAGAATGGCGAGATCCATCCCGACCCCCAGGTGATCTTCGCTGACCGCCATGAGGTCAGCCTGGTGCCGGGCGGGGCGTTTGCGACCATCCTTGGTTGCGAGAAAATCAAGGTCAATTCGCTGCACGGCCAGGGCATTCTTGAACCCGGCAAGCGTGTCGTGATCGAGGGCGTGGCCGAGGACGGCACCATCGAGGCGATCCGCATCGCGGACGCGCCCGGCTTTGCACTCGGCGTGCAGTGGCACGCCGAGTATGATCCGCACCGCAATCCGATCAACCGCGCGCTATTCCAGGCGTTCGGCGAAGCGCTGGCGACCCAGAAGCGCGCCTAACTCGAAAACGAAAGGCGCCCTGGAGGGCGCATTTTGTCGGTGATGCCTGAGCGATCACCGCGAATGGGACGCTTCCAAGGCGCCGTTCCGATCCTCGGGCGGCGCCGACGCCAGGATCGAGGGGCTGGCCGATGCGGCCGGGCCGTCAACCCAGTGCCGTCTGTTCCCGGAGCCTTTGCTTCGGCATGCAGGATCGCTTCACTGGCCTTCGCTTCCCGCTCCGAGGGATCGCTTCTTACTCACGATCCGTTGTCTTGACGACAGGCGGCAGCGCGCGCGATCTTGGGTTAGGAATGACGACCATCATGTCTTAGACGCGTCGTCGCCCGAAGCGGTCGCGAATGAAGCTTGACCCTGATTTCACTTCCTCGAATACGAGGTTTGGCATGAACCGCCGCGAGATGATGAAGCTGGCTTCTCTGGTCATGCTTCCCGTGATGCCGGAAGCAGCATTGGCAAGTTCGGAGAACAAGACTTCCCCGTTGAGCTACAGGGCATTTACCGCCACGCGTCCCGGCCTGAACCGTGATGTCCCGGCGGGTAAAGAGTCCCTGATGTGGGTCGCCAATTCGTCGACGCTGATTTACGGAGAGCGAGACGCGGTTCTCGTCGATACCTTCGTCACGGTGGATCAATCCAAAGGCCTGGCAGATGCCATCGTCGCGAGCGGAAAGAAGCTTAAAGCAATTTATGTCACGCATGCACATGGTGATCACTTTTTTGGGATAAGCGTTTTGCAGGACCGCTTCCCGAACGCGAAGGCATTGGCGACGCCCGAGGTCGTCGCGAGGATGAAGCTTCAAATCACACCGGAGAAATTGAATGACCGGTGGCGAAAGCTCTTCCCAGATCAAATTCCGGACGTGATTTCAATCGCGGATCCGTTGGACGGCAATGAGATTGATCTGGAAGGAAACAAATTAGTCGTTGTGAGAGTCGGGCATTCGGATACGGATGATACGACGTGTCTTCACGTCCCATCCATCGGATTGGTCCTCGCCGGTGACGTCGTCTATAACGGCATTCATCCATTCCTTAACGAATCGAACAGGCAAACGCGGCTGGAATGGATCGCCGCGCTCGACAAAATCGACGCCCTGAAGCCGTCAGCCGTTGTTGCGGGACACAAGATTCCCAGCAACGACGACAGTCCCAGAAACGTGGAGGAAACGCGCCGGTACATCCGGGACTTCATCCGGGTGAACGACGCGACGAGAACCGCCCGCGAACTCTATGACCGGATGCTGGAGCTGTATCCTGATCGTGCCAATCCTGGCTCCCTGTGGAGTGCAGCCGCTGTCGCCAAGGCTCAGTCATAACGAGGCTTCCGCCTTTGCTATCGAGCCACGGCGGACGGCTATTCCGCACCAAGTTCCGTCGCTTGAAAACCAAAGGCGCTTCCAACGGAAGCGCCTTTCGCATTTTCGAAACCGTGACGTCTGCGGGAATCGTCCCGCGAAAAATCACTGCGAATAATACATCTCGAACTCGACCGGGTGCGGGGTCATCTCGAAGCGCTCGACCTCGGTCATCTTCAGTTCGATGTAGCTGTCGATGAAGTCGTCATCGAACACACCACCGTTCTTCAGGAACGCGCGGTCCTTGTCGAGATTTTCCAATGCCTCGCGCAAGCTGCCGCAAACGGTGGGGATCGTCTTCAGCTCTTCCTTGGGCAGGTCGTAGAGGTCCTTGTCCATCGCCGGGCCCGGATCGAGCTTGTTCTTGACGCCGTCCAGACCCGCCATCAGCATCGCGGCGAAACCGAGATAGGGATTGGCGAGCGGATCGGGGAAACGTACCTCGACGCGCTTGGCCTTCGGGTTGGAGGTGTAGGGAATGCGGCAGGCGGCCGAGCGGTTGCGCGCGGAGTAGGCGAGCAGCACGGGAGCTTCATAACCCGGGACCAGACGCTTGTAGGAGTTGGTCGTCGGATTGGTGAAGGCGTTGATCGCCTTGGCGTGCTTGATGACGCCGGCAATGTAGGACAGGCAGGTCTCCGACAAGTCGGCATATTTGTTGCCGGCGAAGACCGGCTTGCCGTCCTTCCAGATCGACTGGTGGCAGTGCATGCCCGAGCCGTTATCGCCATAGACCGGCTTCGGCATGAAGGTGGCGGTCTTGCCGTAGATGTGGGCGACCTGCTGGATGCAATATTTGTAGATCTGCATCTGGTCGGCCATCAGCGTCATGGTGTCGAACTTCATGCCGAGTTCGTGCTGAGCGGAAGCGACCTCGTGGTGATGCTTCTCGACCTTGACGCCCATTTTGGCCATCGCGCCGAGCATTTCCGAGCGCATGTCCTGCACCGAGTCCTGCGGCGGCACCGGGAAATAGCCGGCCTTGGTGCGAATGCGGTGACCGAGATTGCCGCCCTCGTATTCGGTGTCGGAGTTGGTCGGGAATTCCGAGGAGTCGAGCCTGAAGCCGGTGTTGTAGGGCAGCGCCGAGAAACGCACGTCGTCGAACACGAAGAACTCGGCTTCGGGTCCGAAGACCACGGTGTCGCCGACTCCCATCGATTTCACCATGGCTTCCGCCTTCTTCGCCATGCCGCGGGGGTCGCGGTTGTAGGGCTCGCCAGTGGTGGGCTCGAGCACGTCGCACACCAGCACGAGCGTGGTTTCGGCGAAGAACGGGTCGATCGTCGCGGTAACCGGATCGGGCATCAGGCACATGTCGGACTCGTTGATCGCCTTCCAGCCGGCGATCGAGGAACCGTCGAACATCAAGCCTTCGGAGAAGGTGTCCTCTTCGATCATGCCGACGTCGAAGGTCACGTGCTGCCACTTGCCGCGCGGATCGGTGAAACGCAGATCGACGTATTTGACGTCGTTGTCCTTGATTGATTTCAGGACGTCTTTGGCGGTCTTCATGGATACCCCTCTTGGCTACAGGTCATGTGATCCGGCCGCGGCCCGGCCGCGGGAGTAATGCTCAATACCGTCGGGTGGGACGCAAGACAATAACCAGCGCCGGAGAAACCGGCACCTGCACGCTCTTTCAGCAGGCGACGGGTCGAACCGCAGCCAGGGTAGGGCGATGTTGTTGTGGCTAGATTGCGTCGAGCCCGGATTCACCGGTGCGGATGCGGATGGCCTCCTCGATTTTGGACACGAAAATCTTGCCGTCGCCGATCCGCCCAGTCTGCGCCGCGCGGCGGATCGCGTCGATGGCGCGATCGACCAGATCATCGCCGATCACGATCTCGATCTTCACCTTGGGCAGGAAGTCGACGATGTACTCCGCGCCGCGGTAGAGTTCGGCGTGTCCCTTTTGCCGTCCAAAGCCCTTGGCTTCGGTCACCGTAATGCCCTGCAGCCCCACTTCCTGAAGCGCTTCCTTCACCTCGTCGAGCTTGAACGGCTTGATGATGGCTTCGATCTTTTTCACTGAGCGGCCTCCCGGGCATTTCAAATTCAAAATTGCAACTTCGTCGTCAGGCGGCGCACTGCGCCAAGGCTCCCGACAAGGCTCCTCGATCGCCTGTTTCCGGACCTTGCCCGACCGTCCGGCGACGGCCAGCCATAGCCTGGACGGCCGGCGAGCACGACGAACCGAAGTGGCATCCTCAAAAGCAGGCTCTATGCCAAGTCGTTAACGGGCCTGATTTATCAGTATTGTCAGGTTGTTAACCGGCATTCACCAAGCTTTCTGCTGATGTCGCAGAATAGCTGAGCCTGTGAAATAGGCAAATAGATCAAATCGTATGCAGTCCAATCCGGAGTAATTGCCTCAGGATGAGGCGGAGGATTTCGGTTCCTGCACAGTTTTCCGCAAGCTTTCGGCCCGGAAATCGGCGGCCTGCCCTGAAATTGCAGGTTTGCTGATGCCGTTTTGTTTCCGAACTTCGTGCTACGCCCAGTCAAGCGCAACAGGGGGCTTTGCTGCATGGAAGTTTTGACCACCGCCGAGATGGAGCGTGCCGACCGGCTTAGCATTGCCGCGGGCACGCCGGGCTTCGCGCTGATGCTGAGCGCCGGTCAGGCGGTGGCCGAAGCCGCGAGCGAACTCGTGGAGGAGGGACCGATCCTGGTCGTTGCCGGGCCCGGCAACAATGGCGGCGACGGTTTTGTGGCCGCAGCCGAACTCACCGCGCAAGGGCGCGAGGTCTCGATCATCCTGATGTGCGAGCGCGACGCCCTGCACGGCGATGCGGCTTCCGCGGCAAGGGGCTGGAAATATCCGGTACTGCCGTTCAATCCCCAGGCGATCGGCAAGCCCGCGCTGATCATCGACGCGTTGTTTGGGGCAGGCTTGAGCCGGCAGATCGGCGGCGAACCCTTTGCGATGATCGAGGCGATCAACGCCAACGGCGCGCCGGTGCTGGCGGTCGATCTGCCGAGCGGCGTCAACGGAACCACCGCGGCCATCATGGGCGCGGCAGTGCGCGCGACCGAGACCGTGACCTTCTTCCGCAAGAAGCCGGCGCATCTCTTGCTGCCGGGGCGGATGCAATGCGGCCGCGTGCGGGTCGCCGACATCGGCATCGATGCGCAGGTGCTCGACGAGATCCGCCCGCAGACGTTCGAGAACACGCCGCAGTTCTGGCGCAGATCGTTTCCGGTGCCGCGCATCGACGGCCACAAATATGCTCGCGGCCATGTGCTTGTGGTCTCCGGCGAAATGGCTTCGACGGGTGCCGCTCGGATGTCGGCGCGCGCGGCCCTGCGGGCAGGCGCGGGACTGGTGACGCTCGCTTCTCCGCGTGATGCGCTCGCCGTCAACGCCGCGGCGTTGACCGCCGTGATGGTTCGCGCCGTCGACAACCCCATCCAATTCGCCGAACTCTTCAACGACAGACGATACAACGCCTGCGTGATCGGGCCCGGCGCTGGCATCGGCGCGCGCACCGCCGATTTCGTTCACACCGCGCTTTCGGCCAGGCGGCATCTCGTGCTGGATGCCGATGCGCTGACGAGTTTTGCGCAAGCGCCCGACCGCTTGTTCGAATCGATCAAGGCGTCGCCCGATCCGCAAGTCGTGCTCACACCGCACGAGGGCGAGTTTCCGCGGCTGTTCAGCGACATCAGCAACAAGAATCCTGGCCGCTCCAAGCTTGACCGCGTGCGCGCTGCCGCCGAAAGGTCCGGCGCGGTGGTGCTGCTCAAGGGGTCGGACACGACGGTCGCCGCACCCGACGGCCGCGCCACCGTCGCGGCCAACGCGCCGCCCTGGCTTGCCACCGCCGGCGCCGGTGATGTGCTCGCCGGCATCATCGCCGGACTGATGGCGCAGGGCGCTCCGGCCTTCGAGGCCGCCAGCATCGGCGTGTGGATGCATGGCGAGGCCGCGCGCGAAGCCGGGCCCGGCCTGATTGCCGAAGATCTGCCGGAAGTGATGCCGGCCGTGACGCGGCACATCTACGACGAGTTCGGCATCGACTACTGAGCGCCGCCAATTCACACTTGGAATTCTGCGATCGCCGCCTCATTCCATTCGATCCCAAGGCCGGGTCCGCGCGCGGTCAGCGTGCCGTCGACGATCTTGATCGGGTTGGCGAGGATGGCGCCGGCGAAATCCAGCACCTCGAGCCAGTGCGCGGTGGGAGTAACGGCCAGCACATGCGCGCTCGCCTCGGGCAGGATATGGCTCGACATCGGGATCGATGCAGCGTCCGCCTGACCCGCGACGTTGAGCCAGCCGGTGATGCCGCCGACCTTCATCAGGTCGGGCATGATGAAATCGCTGGCGCCGGCGGCGATCGCTTCCGCAAAGCCGCGCGGGAACCACCAGTTCTCGCCGGCCTGGATCGGGATCTGCGAAGTCTCGCGCACCTCGGCGTGTCCCGACAGGTTTTCCTGCGGCACCGGCTCCTCGATCCATGCGAGCTCATAGGGAGCGAGCCGCTCAATGCGCCGCTTGGCCTCGGTCGGGTCGAGCGACTGGTTGTAGTCGAGCATCAGCGCGACGTCCGGGCCGAGCAGCTTGCGCAGCCCTTTGACCCGGCGTTCGTCATTGGCCGCGTCGCCGTCGCCGCCCTTGATCTTGATGCCGCGAAAGCCCTGGTCGAGCGAGCGGCGCAGCGCCTTCTCGTCGGTATCGGCTTCGACCGCGCCATAGCTGTCATAGCAGCGGATCGGCTTCGGCGATCCGCCGAGGAGTTCGACCACCGGTTTGCCCGCGGCCTGACCCAATATGTCCCAGAACGCCATGTCGAGGCCCGCGACCGCCATGCCGATGAGACCCTGCCAGCCGAGCAGCCGGAATTTTGCGTCCATCGCGGCCATCAGGTCGTAGGGAACGACCGGCTTGCCGACGAGGTCGCGGCCAATCTCCTCGACCAGATGGACGAAGGGTTTCAGTGTGATCTTGCTGTAGGCGAAAAGATAGGAACGCCCGGTGATGCCCTGATCGGTCGCAACATCGATCAGCAACAATGGCGCGACGTCGATCACGCCAAAGGCATTCTTCACCGGTCGCGCCATCGGCGTGACGACGGCGCGCGCTTTGACGCTATTGATGGCTGGGGTGTTTGTGCTCATGTCCGTTTCCTCTTGTTCTTATTCGACGGCGTACCATCGCACGAGCCTTGGCGCGGCCCAATCGGTCGCGGTGGATTCCAGGAGATAGCGTCCCGCATATTCGGCGAGGAACGCGATGCGCTGGGTCTCGCCGGGCTCGAGCGCGAGCGTATCGAGCCAATAGGGCTTCCAGCCGTCGTCGAGCCGGTCGAGCAAGCGGAAATGATGGCCGTGCAGATGGAAGACGGTCGCGATTGGGGCGCGGTTGGTCAGCGCCAGCACGACGACGCGACCCGGCTTCACGCGGAACGCGGGTGATGCAGTCGCGGCGAAGCTCGCCGGCGCGACCCATTCCGCGCCCTGAAGCGCGAACTCGAAACGCTGGGAGCTCCTGAGGTCGAGCTGCGCTGGTAGCGGGTTCGGAGCTAACGGAGGGGCGGTGGGCAGCGGCGTGGCCCGGGCCGCTGGCTCGGTGGAGGTCACCAGCCGTGCGATCGGGCGAGCCTCCTTGCCGTCATGGAGTAGGATTTGCGAGGTCGAGCCCGACGGCGAGGTCGCGTCGACAAAGGCGTCGGCGCGGCCGCCTGGCGCCAATACCAGTGCGCTGTTTCGGGCCGGGAACGGTTCGGCCGGCTGGCTGTCCATGGCCATGACCCGGACTTCCAAGCCCTCCATTTTCACTGCGACCACATGGCGTTGACAGGCATTGATGAAGCGTAGCCTCAGCCGCTGATTTGAATGCACTGCAATATCGGGTAGAATCCCTCCATTGACGGCATAGAGCGGGGCAGCATCTTTCGCGTTCGAATCCGGGCTGACGGCGGTACCATCCGCCCGCAGCCGAAAATCCTCGATCAGAAATACCTCGTCGCGATCGACCGCAGGCGCCTCGTTTTCCTCGACGATCAGTGGCAACGCCCGCGACGGATGTCCCGCGCCATCGGTGAACAGCCGCAAGTCAGCAAAAAAGGTGCCGGCATGGCGCAAAGGGGCCGTGACGCTCGCTTTCGCCCCGGAGGCCGCGGGAGCCTGAGCCGTTAGCGGTTCGGCCGAGGGCACCCCGTCCAGCCCGTGCCAGCTGAGTGCGACCGGCGATGGCAGATTGTTCTGCAGGGCGATGGCAAGTTCACTGCCGCGCTTGAAGCGAAGCGTAGAGCTTGGTCCCTCAAGCGACCAGACCGGTGTCTCCGCCTGGCCCGGGCGCAGGCCAAGGCTTGCGGTCTTGGCCCGGAGCGGAAGGGGTTGGGCGCCGGCCGCGGTCGCGTTTCCCGGCAGGATCTGACCAAGCGCGGCAGCGCCCAATCCGGCCAGAAACTCACGTCGGTTATTAGGGAAAATCGGGCTTGCCATCAGGCCGATGCGGACCATTTCTAGTGTCAGATGTCCAGCCGGCGTCGCGCCGCAGGGCAGCGGCAAAAGTGGCCATTTTTTTGCTGCGAACGAGTAGGCTCATGCTATAAGCCGCCGCCCGCGGCATCGCGGCCGGACTTGATGCTGTCAAAGCGGGCGTGGCGGAACTGGTAGACGCGCTGGATTTAGGTTCCAGTGACGAAAGTTGTGGGGGTTCGAGTCCCTCCGCCCGCACCAAGCGCTCGATCCAAGCGTTTGCCCGACGAATTTCTGGAGAACTTGCAATTTGCGGGTTCGCCAACCAACCGGCGCAAGGCTTTGGCCGCGCGTCGATCACAAGGAAAAATGTGCTCCGCCGTTAGGCGCTGGGCACGAGAGCGAAGAGAAGATTTGACGCCATGCAGGTCACCGAAACCCTCAACGAGGGACTGAAGCACGAGTTCAAGATCAGCGTTGCCGCATCGGATCTCGATGCCAAGGCGGATGCCAAGCTGGTCGATCTCAAGGACAAGGTCCGTCTCAACGGCTTTCGTCCGGGCAAGGTGCCGGTCAGCCATCTGAAGAAGGTCTATGGCCGCTCGGTCATGGCCGAGACCATCGACCAGACCATCCGCGACACCAATACCCAGCTCTTCACCGAGCGCGGCTTCAAGCTCGCGGCCGAGCCCAAGATCACCATGCCGACCGAGCAGAAAGAGGTCGAAGAGCTGCTCAGCGGCAAGTCCGATCTCAACTACACCGTGGCGATCGAGGTGGTGCCGGCGATCAAGCTCGCCGATTTCAAGAGCTTCAGTGTCGAGAAGCCCGTTGCCGAAGTGACTGACACCGATGTCGACGCGGCGATCCAGCGCATCGCCGACCAGAGCCGCAACTATGCCGCGAAGGGCGAGGGCGCCAAGGCCGAATCCGGCGACCGCGTCACCATCAACTTCAAGGGCACCATCGACGGCACGCCGTTCGACGGCGGTACCGGCGAGGCTATCCAGGTCGTGATCGGCGCCGGCCAGTTCATTCCGGGCTTCGAGGAACAGCTGATCGGCCTCGGCGAGGGCGAAACACGCACGCTGAAGGTGACGTTCCCCAAGAATTACGCGGCTCCGAATCTCGCCGGCCAGCCGGCGGAATTCGAGACCACGGCGACTGCGATCGAAGTGCCGCAGAAGACCGAGATCAATGACGAGTTCGCCAAGACCCTCGGGCTTGAATCGCTCGACAAGCTGAAGCAGGCGGCGCGCGATCGGCTCGCAGCCGAATTCGCCGGCGCGACGCGCCAGCGCTTGAAGCGTACGCTGCTTGATCGTCTCGACGAGACCCACAAGTTCGAGGCGCCGCCCTCGTTGGTCGAGGAAGAATTCAACCTGATGTGGAATTCGGTGAAGGCCGAGATGGAATCGAGTGGCAAGACCTTTGCCGACGAGGACACCACGGAAGAGAAGGCCAAGGAAGAGTATCACGGCATCGCCGACCGCCGCGTCCGGCTTGGTCTCGTGCTCTCGGAAATCGGCGAGAAGAACAAGATCACCGTGACCGATGACGAGGTCAGCCGCGCCGTGATCGAGCGTGCGCGCTCGATGCCGGGCCGCGAGAAGGAAGTCTGGGACTATTATCGCAACAACGCCAACGCACTGGCCCAGCTTCGTGCACCGATCTTTGAGGACAAGGTGGTCGACTTCATCCTTGAGCTCGCCAACGTCACCGAGAAGAAGGTCTCCAAGGAAGAGCTTTACAAGGACGATGACGCCGAGAAGAGTGCGGCTTGATCACGTCGGCCGGTGTTAATGATGAACGGCGAAAGCGGCCCGGCCGGTGGTTCCATCCCTAGGCGGCTTTTGCCGAATCGGTTTGACTGACCCGGCGTCGACGCGACCTGCTCTTCCGGTCAGGTCTTGTCGCCGCGAAACTGGTCCATATTTGTCTGCCTGATCTTCCAACCCTTGTCCTTCCAACTCTTGGGTGCTCCATGCGCGATCCCGTTGAAACCTACATGAACCTCGTTCCGATGGTGGTCGAGCAGACCAACCGCGGTGAACGCGCCTACGACATTTTCTCGCGCCTGTTGAAAGAGCGCATCATCTTCGTGACCGGTCCGATCGAGGACGGCATGTCGACGCTCGTCGTCGCGCAGCTTCTGTTCCTGGAAGCGGACAATCCGAAGAAGGAAATCTCCATGTACATCAACTCGCCGGGCGGGGTGGTGACATCGGGCCTTGCGATCTACGACACCATGCAGTTCATCCGTCCGGCGGTGTCGACGCTCTGCACGGGGCAGGCGGCCTCGATGGGCTCGCTGCTGCTCTGCGCCGGCGAGAAGGACATGCGCTTCTCGCTGCCGAATTCGCGCATCATGGTGCACCAGCCCTCCGGCGGCTTCCAGGGCCAAGCCACGGATATCATGCTGCATGCGCAGGAAATTCTGAACCTGAAGAAGCGGCTCAACGAGATCTACGTCAAGCACACCGGCCAGGCCTACAAGACGATCGAGGACGCGCTCGAGCGCGACAAGTTCCTCACCGCCGAGGATGCCAGGGCGTTCGGCCTTGTCGACAAGGTGATCGACAAGCGTCCGGAAGATCCGGCGACCTCCGCCAAGGCCGCGTGACAGGGCGGCCTAAGGCTGGAAAGGTTACCGGGATACTACGGTGGAAGGTGGCTTTCGGCCCGAGACGGGGCTTTTGCCCGTCATGGGGCCAAAAGTTCCGCTTTCGTGCTCGTAAAGGGCGTGGCAATCCCGCAACGCTTGGCTGATTTCCACAAATTCCACCCGTGCCAATCCCGCAAATCACGGTATTGTCACGGTGTTGCGCGCCCGCCGCGGTTAGCGAATTCTTGATAGACGGGTGGCAGCATGGTTGGCTACGGGTGATCGGTTATGATCGCGGGAGATTCGAACAAAGCCGTGATCCGCACGGCATGTCAGGCGTAGGGTCTTTTTTGGTACGGAATTTGCTCTATCTACATTTCCATGGCGGTGCCTTTCCGAGATGGAGCGATCGAGCGAAGTCGAACGGCGGACGGCGGACGGAGACATGAATGAGTAAGGTCGGCACGAGCGACTCCAAGAACACGCTGTATTGCTCCTTCTGCGGCAAGAGCCAGCACGAAGTCCGCAAGCTGATCGCGGGTCCCACGGTTTTCATCTGCGACGAATGCGTCGAACTCTGCATGGACATCATCCGTGAGGAGAACAAGTCCTCGCTGGTCAAGTCGCGTGACGGCATCCC
>Ga0210403_10000576_pt1 | contig 37864 bp, 29 predicted proteins | sample IncBWC19MmetaG_FD_150863 | JGI IMG/M metagenome (GOLD analysis project Ga0210403, IMG submission 150863) | Forest soil microbial communities from Barre Woods Harvard Forest LTER site, Petersham, Massachusetts, United States - Inc-BW-C-19-M | ecosystem: Environmental > Terrestrial > Soil >...
TCGCTTTTACATCGATCCCACCATCCTTGCGCTGGAAAAAGAACGGATCTTTCGCCGCACCTGGCAACTTGTGGGAACGCTGAACCAGGCTTGCGGGGAAGTGGATAGGGTAAAGCGCACCATCGCCGATCCGGGTGCGTTTTTCACCGTTGAGGTGATTGGTGAACCCGTCGTCGTGGTTCGCGACAATGCCGGGACGCTGCGCGCGTTCAGCAATGTATGCCGGCATCGTGCAGGCCCGATCGCCCAGGGATCGGGCTGCCGGAACGTGTTCAACTGCGCATATCACGGGTGGACGTACACGCTGGACGGGCGGCTGATCGGCACGCCGGAAGTGGACGGCATGGAATTTTTCGACCGTTCCACGATGGGCATGGTTCCATTGCGCTGCGAAACGTGGGAACAATTCATTTTTGTGAATTTCGACCTTGAAGCGCCGCCTCTTTCTGCCTTCCTTCAAAACATTCCAGAGCAAGCGGCGGAGTTCGAGTTCAAGGGGATCGAACGGGCCGAGCGCCGAGATTATTACGTGAACTGCAACTGGAAAGTTTACGTAGACAATTATCTCGAGGGATACCACATTCCCATTGTTCATCCGGGCTTGATGAAAGAGATCGATTACCCGCGTTACCGGACGGAAGTGTTTCGATACTCTTCGCAGCAACTGGGGCCGGTCAAAGAGGTGAAGCCGGGGGATGCTGGAGACCGCGTGTATGCGCCGGGGCCGGGAAGCAAGGAGGCGTTCTATTTTTGGGTGTTCCCGAATCTGATGCTGAATATTTACCCGGACAATATCTCGACGAACGTGATCGTGCCGCTCGGGCATGATCGGACGCTGACGATTTTTGAATGGTATTTTCACGATGCGCATTCCGAAAAGGTGAAAGACCGCGTGAGAAAGACCATCGGCTTCAGCGAGACGGTGCAGCAGGAAGACATCCACATCTGCGAAGCGGTTCAGCGCGGGCTGCAATCGTCAACCTATGACCGGGGCCGCTATTCGGTGAAGCGGGAAAATGGTGTGCATCACTTTCACTTGCTGCTGAGCGAATTCCTCCAAGATCGGTGACGTGCTCAATTTCTCGGACCACTCTGAAATCAGCGGCATCCTCAGACATGAAAGCCCGAGGGGAATGACGAGAAGTCGTCGTCCTGCTCGTGTTCCAGGCGATACCGGCGGACTGCCGCGCGATAACCGTGCCAGTTGAAGGGACAATGGCGCTTCGCAAGGGTGCGGAAAATACGATCGAATAGAAAAAAACCAATTCCGAAGTTCTTGTCCATGCGCCCGTTCGAATCGAGCGAACGGTGGTGAATGTCGTGGAGCCGCCGGGCCTTGCGAAACCACCATTTCACAACCAGCGTTCGCTCCATCCAGAAATTCTGGATGTGCATGCGGTCATGCAGGTAGCTGAACATGAAAATCGGCCATGCCAGCAGGGTGAGCATGGAAATCAAACGGTATGCCAGCGGAACACTCAGCAGCCACAGCGCGCACCAGCAGATACCGAGAATGAGTCCCGAAGGAATTAGCCATTCCAGGCCAACATTGCCAATGGATGCTCGTCCGGAAGTTGCGTCACTGTATTCGGCCGTGCGCATCGGCTGCTTGGGGCCATACTTGAGCAAGTGATGGACCAAGTGAGCGCGACTCATCGCCGGAAAGCGATCACTATGCATCAGGCGATGCAGCGCATAGCCGGCCAGCTCAGCCACAAGAACTGAACATGCGAGCGTCAATACTACGTGAGTGAAAGACATCCCGAGCCAAGCCGTGCCCATGGCAGACCTCCTTCTAAAGCAGCGATTCCGGTAGAGCCCTAATTCAATTTGGCTTGCGCCAGGCGGCCGGCGATCTTGTCGGCGAAAGGATGAGCGAGCTGGCCAACAGAATCCGCATACTCATTCCCCCAGAATTCCGCGCGGATAGTGTCTTCATGCTCGAAAACTTTCTTGCCGGTTTCGTCAGCAAGCCAATAATGGATTTTCGCGGTTTCGCGGCCTGTACCTACGCCTACAAGCACGCGCTTTGCGTGGTTCCCGGGATGCCACCCCAATAGTTCGCCGCTAAGGAAGTAGCAGTGGGCACGGCTCGACGGAGCTTCGGCTGAGATTTCATATTTCTTGCCGTCTTTGGTTTGCAGTTCGGCCAGCGTCTGCGAGGTCATTCTCTGCATGTCGTACGGCCAGCTCACGCCGTTCGCCGTGGTGAACGGCTGGACGACGATCGCGGGCTTTTCCTGAGCTTGCAGAAGTGGAATCCACAAACCCCAAAGGACCAGTACCAGAACCGCCACTTTTTTTACTTTGTTTTCCGCCGAAACTAACATCGCTGTTTCTCCTTTCAGAATCCGGAGTTTCGATTTCTGTATCCGGTGAAGCGACCCTACGAGTTTCGGGGAACGACATTCAAGCGGTGAGAGATGTCAATGGAGAGATGGTAAGAAATGTCGTCGAATGTCGTGGCACCGGGGCTGGAATGTAGGTTGAATCTGCCACAGGCAGGCAGAATTGTGTCAGGAAAACGACAATGGGGAGTGCTTTAGCGCAGTGATTTCACTTCAGGCCCGAGCGTTTCATCAACTGCTGAAAGCGTGGATCGCCACGAAGGGGGTCTGCAATCGGATCAACTCCGAGGTAGACCAGGCGATCATCCTGCTCATTAAACGCTTTTTCGAGCCAGCGGAAGGTCTGCTCCTTGTCACCCAGGCCGGTATAGACGGCGGCAAAGTAGAGCGCGGGGACATAGCGTGTGTTCGCACTCTGCTCTAGCTTGGCAAGCACTTGTTGCGCGCCAGCCTTATCACCAGCGATGGCCAGGGCATGTCCATAAAGCCCCAGGAGGGCTGGACTGTCATTGCTATGTTTTCGGGCTAAATCGAATTCGCTCAAGGCTTCCCGGTACATTTTCTTCTCACGGTAAGCAGAGGCGAGCCAAATCCTCGGATAAAGGAAACCAGGACTGAGTTCCAAAGTTTTCAGTTCCTGGCGGATGGAGGCATCAAAGTCACGCTGGTAGTAGTAGATTTCGCCCTGGACGTTTTGCAGCAGCGGAGAGGCAGGATCGAGTTCGAGAGCCAGCTTCGTCTGTTCGAGAGCTTCCGCCATCCGATTGTTTACAGTAAGAAAGTAGCCGTACCACTCGTGGGCGGTGACGTTGGCCGGATCCACTTCAATCGCCTTCAGGAAATGATGTTCCGCGGCGGGCATGTCGTGATCGTAGCTCTGTGCAATGTTGCCCATTACACAATAGGCGTCGGCGTTTTTCACATCGCCCCGCAATGCCTGCTTGGCGGCTTCCCGAGCCAAGGGAACGGATTGAGACGGGGGTAAGGCATCGTTCGGCGACTGCCCCATCAACAGGAAAATCATGGCGAGTCCGGCGCGCGCGCGGGGATATCCGGGATCAATCTTGAGCGCGCGCTCGTAAGACTCTTTGCTCCGGAGCAGGTCGCGGTCAAACCAGTGGACACGGCCTTCGAGATAAGCCTCATAGGCCCGGGAATCGACCCACTCCACCCGTGCACTGCCAAGATCTGATTTGGTGCCGGCCGGCAGCGTGCCACGGATTTGGCTGGCCACATCTTCGGTCACGTTGTCCTGTAGTTGCAGAATGTCACGGGCATTCCCCGTGTAGGACTTGGACCAGACCTGACTCCCGTCTCTCGTTGCGATTAGCACGGCATCAATCCGCAACTGGTCGAGCGCGCGCCGGACACTTCCTTCGAGAACGTAATCCGCCTGCAAACTGCTGCGGAGGTCAGCGATGGATTTGGCGCCTTCGGCGTCGGAAGTTGTGGGCGCAAAAACTCCAAGTCGATCCGGATCAACCTTTCCAAGCTGAATAATCATCTCGTCCTTCAAACCTCTGACGAACAACTGTTGATCGGGTTCGGGGGGCAGGCTGGCAAACGGCCGCACAAACAGATGAATCTTTTTTTGCGGAGGGAAGAGGACGTCGTGAATCCAATCGTGAATCGGATTAATCCAGCCCAGGCTCGCCAGCAGCAACAGACCCAAGATAGCTGCTTTCCATCTCCAGGCTGCGGGCGTTCTCTTGGAAATCGTTGGATCTTCACCGCCTTTGGGAACGAGAGTCGGGCCCTGCACCTCAGGCGCTTGCTTATCGCCGCTTCCTATGTCGTCATTCGGGCCCGGCTGCCGCTGCTTCATCCAGCGGTCCAGTTCGGAGCGATACGCGTACACCTGGCCCATTTTGCCGATGACCAGCCGCCGTACGGGGAGGCCGTAATCGTGTTCCCAGCGCTGCACCGTACGAATGTCTCTGCGAAGATATGTGGCGATCTCGCCCCAGGATTCGAGTCGGCGTTCGTTTGAATCAGGATCCGGCAATTTGCCTGGCGCGGAGGGAGTGTCAGACACGGGCAGACCTTTCCCGTCCCTAGAATTAGGGGGATTATACATGCCGACCCACCCTCCACCTAATCCAAGTTGCGTTTGAGGTCGGAGTTTGCGCAGGTGAGATGCGGCTGGTTTGTTCGGTGCTCCCATGAAAATCCCCGCGAAATTCGACTCAGGCGCGATCGGCGGGGGGTGGCGGAAAATGCCTGGGTACGCTATCCTGAGATGTAAAGAAGTTGTTAAGACTTGCTAAGGTGTCCGTTAGGCAAAACTCCCCAGATACTGGATCGATGTTATGAGCGAGACGAAAACCATTACGCCCGCGGCCAAACCGGCGCGGCCCACCTGGAAGCCGGCCGGCCGGGTTCATGCCGGCGAGCAGCCGTTTACCTATCCCTTGAAGAGAGAATTTGTGGAGCCGGATTGGCGCCGCCTGCCTGGTTATAAGAGTGTTTCCAAAGAAGAGTGGGAAACCGCTCTCTGGCAGCGCCGGCACACCGTAAAAAATCTGAAGGAATTGAAAGACGCATTCGGCGACCTGATCCCGGATGTGCTGATGGCTTCCCTGGAGCGCGATATCAAAGAGCGCGCGACGATGTCCATCCTGGTGCCTCCGCACATGCTGAACACCATGGATGAAAAGGACCTCTGGAACGATCCCGTGCGGCGTTACATGCTGCCGGCGTTTGATGACCGTCATCCGGAATGGCCCAGCCATCCGAAGGCGAGCCGCGATTCGTTGCACGAAGCGGATATGTGGGCGGTGGAAGGATTGACTCACCGCTATCCCACAAAGGTGCTGGCGGAGATGCTTTCGACCTGCCCGCAGTATTGCGGGCATTGCACGCGGATGGACCTGGTCGGCAACGACGTGCCGCAAGTGATCAAGCTGAAGTTTCAGATTCCGCAGAAGGACCGCTACCAGCAGATGCTGGATTATCTGCGGGTCACTCCTTCGGTGCGCGACGTTGTGGTCAGCGGCGGCGACATTGCCAATGTGCCCATCGGGACGCTGGAGGATTTTGTTTCCAGGTTGATGGACATTCCGAACATCCGCGATATTCGCCTGGCGACCAAGGGATTGATCGCGATTCCACAGCATTTCCTGCAGCCGGAAGTGCAAGCGGGGTTGGAACGCCTGGCGAAGAAAGCACGGGAGCGCGGCGTGGACATTGCTGTGCACACGCATGTGAACAGCGCCCGCCAGGTGACGCCGCTGGTCAGGAAAGCGGTGGAGTCGCTGCTGGATATGGGCTATCGGGACGTTCGCAATCAGGGCGTTTTGCTGCGCGGCGTGAACACGTCCCCGGGTGAGTTGCTCGAACTGTGTTTTGCGCTGCTCGATTACGGCAAAATCATGCCTTATTACTTTTATCAGTGCGACATGATTCCCAACGCCGAGCACTGGCGCCTGGCGATCCATGAAGCGCAACAGCTCCAGCACGACATCATGGGCTACCTGCCCGGATTTGCCACGCCCCGTATCGTTTGCGATGTGCCGTTTGTCGGCAAGCGCTGGGTGCACCAGGTGAAGGAATACGACCGGCAACTGGGAATTTCCTATTGGACGAAGAATTACCGCACGGGGATTGAAGCGGATGACGCGGAAGCGTTGAACCGCCGCTACGAATATTACGATCCCATCTATACGTTGCCGGAAACCGGTCAGAATTTCTGGCGGGTTGGAACCGCGCAGCAGACATTGTCCAAGTAATCGGCCCAAAAACCTAAAAATATAAGGGGAAAAATCAAAAATGTCGGCGCGCCGACATTTTCCACAGGGCCACCACTCCCCTGTTTTTGCGTATATAGGGGAAACAAAGGGCTTAGAAGCGCGGCGAATTGGTCTGACAAGAAAACCGGTATATCCCCCACCCCCGGGTATCCCGTATGTACGGGAATGATTGGACTTACGGGAGAACCGCGCATCCCTCTCGAAAGGCGCTCGGGACAAGCGTGTGGGAATGATTGGAGTTAGGGGATTTTCGGGGGAGGCAGAGACGGGCGCAGGGTGGAAAGAGAAAACTCCCCGGGCGAACATGAGGGAACATTCTCAAATTATGGCTAGTTTATCAACAGTATTGTGTAGTACTGGGACGATTTTGCGGCGTAAGGGTAACGGGGGCGACAGAAAAAGGCAAGTTGATAGCCAACAGTTCAAAGCGAAGAAAAGAGAAACCCAAGACCCACCCTCCCAACCCGAGGGTGGGGCACCCGATTTGATCGGTCTGGCTTATGCCCGGGCCGCCCGCCCAATGCTCACGACTGGCTGGGCGCGCCGTCTCAGAGACGGGAGAGTGCGAAATGCAGGCGATTACTGCGATAACCACCCTTTTGGCGGCTCTGACGCTGGGGAATGGCACTGCCATAGCTGGGAAAACATTCACGGGTGACACGAGCGCGAAAAGCTTGAGCCAGCAAGGGAGTGCACCAGCGCCGGCTACCACACCCACGCCTACGCCGTCGGAGCTGAGCAATTCTGCGCGACTTCGTGAGGAAATCAAGGTCTTGGAGAATTTGCTGTCGCCTGCGCAGCCATCCGGGTTTTCCGACCGCGGCGCGGCGCTTTATCTTCTGGCGGACAACTACCTCGCTCTTGGCGACCGGGCAAGAGCACTCGCACTTCTTGAGGAATGCGCGAAGCTGGACGAAGGATTCGATCCCGGAGACGATCCCGGATTTGCCCCGCTCAAGAACGATAGAGCATTCCGTGCGTTAGTGGCCCAGGTGCGTCAAAGATATCCTTCCGTGCACCGGGCACATCTTGCTTTCACCGTGGCGCAAAACGATTTGATCCCGGAAGGTTTGGACGTGGATGCGGCGAAGAGAGTGTTCTACATGAGCAGCATGCGCCTGAAGAAAATCGTCAAGATTACGGAGAAAGGCGAAGTAGCCGATTTTGTGAGGTCCGATCAGTACGACCTGATGCCGATCCTGGGCGTGCATATCGATCCAGCGGATCATGGCGTTTGGTGCGCGACCTATCCCGGAGTGAAGAATCGAGGGGAGTTGGTGCACTTCGATGAGCAGGGCCAACTGTTGGAAAGGTATAGCCCGCCGGGACCTGGCCCCCATAGCCTGAACGATTTGGTGCTGCGCGATAAACGGGTAATTTATGTCACCGACACGCAAGGAAATCGCGTGTACCGGTTCGATCGAAGTTTGCGGCGCTTTGCCGAACTGAAATTGTCGCGCCGGCTCTTCTGGCCCAATGGCATCACGCTCTCAAACGACGGCAACGTGCTTTATATAGCGGACCTGTTGGGAGTCGTCCGCATGGACTTGCGAACAAATGAGTCCGATGACGTGATTCCTGCACCCCACGATTCGTTGGCCGGAATTGACGGCTTGTATTGGTACAACGGCAGCTTCGTCGGTGTGCAATATGGCACGGGCGCGAATCGCGTGATGCGGTGGAAGCTCACGCCCGACGGCCGGCGCGTCGCGTCCAGCGAGACGCTGGAAAGTGGAACGGAGTTGGTTAAGGATCCGTCGACCGGAGCCATTCTTGACGATCAATTCTACTTCATGGCGAATACGGGCATCGCCAACATGGATAAAGGCGGCAATATAGTGGATGAAAAGAAGCTCGAGCCGCTGCACTTCGCGATTGTGCCTTTGAAATAGCCGGGCGCTTCATGTTCCGCCTTTTGGTTCGGGAGTGTGAAGTCGGGAACCGACGGGACGTATTCCATTCTTCATTCTCTCCACTCTAAGGCCGCTGCGACGCGGTCAGCGCTGTTCAATGACGCGCTGTTTGATGGCGAAGCGGAGGAGTTCGGAATTGTTGGCGAGGCTGAAGTCCTGCATGATGCGATATTTGTGGAAGGCCACGGTGCGGGTGGCGACGTTCAGGATGGCGGCGGCTTCTTTCATGGTGTGGCCCTCGGCCAGGAGTTGCAGGACTTCGCGTTGGCGCGGCGTTAGGACTCGGCCAATTTCCGCGGAACGAGGCTCGCGCGCGGAAAGTTCATCCAAGACTCCTTGAAGCGCGGGAGTGATGTACTTTCTGCCGTGGAGGACTTCCCGCACGGCTTTTACGAGTTCGGAGCCTGCTGACTTTTTCAGCAGAAAGCCGGATGCCCAGGTGCGCAAGGTCTCCGCGGCAATTTCGGCATCCTCGTTCATGGTCAGGACGATGATTTTTATGGCTGGGTTGGCGGACTTCAGTTGTTCGCTGGCGTCGAAGCCGTTCAACATGGGCATGTTCAGGTCGACGAGCGCAACGTCAGGCTTCAGCGCAAGGGCCTCGCGGACGAGGGAGCGCCCGTCCGCAACGACGGCGACAACCTCAAATTCTGGTTCCAGAAGACGCTTGATCGCTTCGGCGACCAGGGTGTGGTCGTCGGCAAGCAGAATGCGTGCTTTGCCCACTTGAAGAACCTCCGAATTGCACTGCCCCGGGGGAGATGGATCGAAAACTTGCCAAGAGGATACAGCAAACGGAGGGAGTTAAAAAGGAGGGATGGGAGAGGCAGGTACCGCCAAAATATGCCGATGTGCTTGCTTTCGAGCAACCCAGCGCAGCTCAGAAATTCTCCGCCCAAGAATTTCTGAAAGCGCACTGCTCCGTCTAGAAAAAAACGAAACGAGCTTGCCGACCACGCGGGCTGCTCGAAAGTAAGCACATCGAGAGGCGAGTGAAGAAAACGCAGGAAAATGGTTCAAGAACGTGAGAGTTTCGCCTCAAGAACGCAGCCATAATGAGGGACTACTGAGAATAAGGGAACTGTCAATAGTTACAGTTCTGGCGAGAATGTTGAGAAGCTCGCAATTTCAGGCTACTCCCACGAAGGTGTCTAAAAGTGGACTAAGCCTCTTTGTTCCAACGGAATCGCCGTCGGTGGCCGACTAGTGCTTGTCTTATAAATGGAGTCTGTAGGATGTAAGAGTTTCCTCGGGGGCTAAAGCTCGGTTTTTGGGGCTCCTAATGTCGGAGCTAAAGCTCCGACCCCCTGAAATCATTTATGAAATAACTGTTGGTGCCCACGGAAGGATGCGGGCCAAAAAACTTTTGGCCGGCCAAGGACTGCCATCGTGGTAGCACAAGTTAAAGATAAATTAGGGGTTTAGTCGGCGGCCGTGGCGGTCACGGTTTCTTCGGCCTGCAGCCGGGGGCGCTTGATATCCCAGGCAAGGCCCAGCGTCTTGAGCGCATAGATGCCGTACCAATTCACATCCACCTCATACCATGCGTGGCCGTGACGGGCGGCCTGCGGCTCGGCGTGGTGGTTGTTGTGCCAGCCTTCGCCGAACGTCAGAACGGCTACCCAGAAACTGTTGGTGGAGCTGTCGCCGGTTTCATAGCGCTGCGAACCCCACATGTGCGTCGCGGAGTTCACCAGCCAGGTGGCGTGCAGGCTGACGACGATGCGCAGAAAAACTCCCCAGAAAAGCCAGGGCCATCCGCCAATCGCGAAGAAAACCACCGCGATTATCACGGAAGGCACAACGTGCCACTTGCTGATCCAGAGATGAAACTTGTCCTTGCGAAGGTCGGGAACATAGGGAAGGAACTCGACTCGGTCTCGATGCATGGCCCGGCCGGTGAGGATCCAGCCCATGTGCGACCAGATGCCGCCGTCGCGGGGCGAATGGGGATCGCCTTCTTTATCCGTATTCTGATGGTGCATGCGATGGGTGGCGACCCAAGAAATCGGGCCGCCTTCAATGGCCATCGTGCCGCAGGTGGTCAGGAAGTATTCGACGAATTTCGAGGTTTTGTAGCCGCGATGCGTAAGCAGGCGGTGATAGCCCATGCCGATGCCCAGGCTGCCGGCAACCCACCACATGAGGAGGCCAAGAATCAGGGCTTGCCAGGTGAAAAAGAAGAAAGCGCCCAGGGCGCCGAGATGCAAACCGATCATGACGGAGGTCACGCCCCAATTGACGGGCTGGTGGAACGTGCGGTCGTTTTCGAGAAAAGTGCGGAAGCTCATGGTCAAGACCAACTTTATCATTAAGAGTTTTACTTGGGCAGGAAATGAGGGCCAGGTTGCACTTCTGCACACATGGCTGGACCCCGTCCAAAATAGTGCTGGCCAAAAGGACACAATGTGCTATTATAGAAATGCGTTTGTTGCTCTTGTAACACCTTTAGATTCGATTTTAGAGGGGCTGCGAGTTCAAACTCGCGGCCTTTTTTGCTTTACGGCTGGAGGCAGTCTAGCAGCAGCAAATAATTTAAACAAAGAATAGGAAACACAGTGAAAGAACAAGGAACAGTGAAGTGGTTCAATGCCAGCAAGGGATATGGCTTTATTCAGCGCCAGTCCGGGGAAGATGTATTCGTGCACTTCTCCGCGATCCAGGGAGACGGCTACAAGTCGTTGAACGAGGGTCAGGCCGTTGAGTTCGAAGTCACCAAGGGCCCCAAGGGTCTGCAGGCTGCGAACGTAACTAGCCTCTAGTCTGATAGGGCGAGCCGCGCGTCAAGCCGGCTCGCCCTTATTTTTTTGTCTGAACCGTTTTGTCCGCCACATTCTTCTAGCGAGGCTCACCTGCTTTGCGTAGCGCCGGCTTCCAGCCGGCCTGTACTCCCAATTGATGTTTTTCCGCTTGCCGGCAGGATGCCGGCGCTACCCCTTTTGGCCGCAAGTTTCGTCGTGCTAGAGTGGAATTTTCTGCTCGCTTCCGATACGCTTGCGCCTCATCCGGAGCCACCGGACGGGGTGGAAATGCAACTCACAAACGTCGATCCCTCTCTTTACAACCACGATCTGGCGCCCATTCCCCAGGAGAAACGTTCCTGGGGCACGTACAACTACGCTTCGCTTTGGGTGGCCATGAGCGTGTGCATCCCGACGTACATGCTGGCATCCGGATTGATCGCCGGAGGAATGAACTGGTATCAGGCTGTCGGCACGATTTTGCTGGGGAACCTGATTGTGCTGATTCCGATGCTGCTGAATGCCCATGCGGGGACTCGCTACGGAATTCCTTTCCCGGTATTTGTGCGGGCTTCGTTCGGAGTTCGCGGGGCAAACGTGCCGGCGGTGCTTCGGGCCTTGGTGGCGTGCGGATGGTTTGGCATCCAGTCGTGGATCGGTGGCCAAGCCATCTATTCCATGCTTCGCATTGTGTGGCCTGGCGCCGGTAATTTTCCGGGCGCGCATTGGGTGTGCTTTTTCTTTTTCTGGGCCATCAATATGTTTGTGGTCTGGAAGGGCATCGAGACCATCAAGTTCCTTGAGGGAATTGGCGCGCCGTTCATGCTGATTGTCGGACTGCTGCTGCTGGGATGGATCACGCGGAAGGCCGGCGGCTTTGGTCCGGTGCTGCATTCCGAGAGTAAATTTCACTCGAACGGCGAATTCATCCGTTTTTTTATTCCCGCGCTGACGGGGATGGTCGGTTTCTGGTCCACGGTGGCGCTGAACATCCCGGATTTCACGCGCTATGCAAAATCGCAGAAGGCGCAGATGGTGGGGCAAGCACTGGGACTGCCGACGGCGATGACACTTTATGCGTTCCTTGGGGTGGCGGTTACTTCCGCATCGGCGGTGCTCTTCGGCGCGCCGATCTGGGATCCAGTGGTGCTGCTTGGCAAATTCAATCAGCCGTTGGTTGCGTTCGTGGCTTTGATTGCGCTGATGATTGCCACGCTGAATACCAATGTGGCGGCGAACGTGGTTTCACCTTCGAATGATTTTTCCAACCTGCGGCCCAGCTTGATTTCGTTTCGCACCGGAGGGTTGATGACGGGAGTCATTGGAATCCTGATGATGCCGTGGAAGCTGATGACGGATTTCAGTTCTTACATTTTTGTTTGGCTTGTGGGTTGCTCTGCTTTCCTGGGCCCCATCGCCGGAATCATGATCTTCGACTACTATCTGGTGCGGCGGCGGCAGCTTGTGCTGGAAGACCTTTACAGACGTCACGGCGCGTACGAATACAAGAGCGGTTTTAACGGGAAGGCCTTGCTCGCGCTGGCTGTGGGGGTAGGAGTCGCGCTGGCGGGATTGCTGATTCCTGCGGTGCGCTGGTTGTATGATTATGCTTGGTTTGTGGGGTTTATCGTTTCAGGGGCAATTTACTACCTCTTAATGCAGCGAGCCGGGCCAGCCGCAGACGAATAACGCGGAAGAAAAAAGAAGATTGAAACAATGCAGCCGCGGTTTTAACCTTCCTTCATCCCGTTTCACCTGAACGCAGTGAGGATTTCATGAACCGTTGGGAGGGTGTCTTGAACGAAAAGGCGAGAGTGGCAGCAGGCCAGGAGGCGCTGGCTGAGGCTTTCCCGCCGCTAACGCGCCACGAAGCCCTGGTGGAATCCACGCGCTGCCTGATGTGTTACGACGCGCCGTGCACGCACGCCTGCCCAACCCATATCGATATTCCGAAATTCATAAAGAAAATTAACACGGGGAATTTGCGCGGGTCGGCGCGCACAATTCTGGAATCGAATCTTCTGGGAGCCACCTGCGCGCGCGTTTGCCCGGTGCAGGAATTGTGCGAAGGCGCATGCGTGTTGGGCGCGGAGCATAAACCCATCGCGATTGGCCGGCTGCAGCGCTATGCGATGGACTTCTCTTATGCAAAAGGCAAGGATGTCTTTGTAACCGCAAAGACCAGCGGCAAGAAAATTGCCGTGGTTGGCGCGGGACCGGCGGGCCTTTCCTGCGCGGGCGAACTCGCGAAGAAGGGGCATGATGTGACGCTGTTTGAAAGACGCGATCTCGCCGGCGGACTCTCCACCTTCGGAATTATTGGTTTGCGCGAACCGGTGGTCATTTCGCTGGCCGAAGTGGAAATGATTCAGCGGCTGGGCGTGCGGATTGAGACGCATCGGGAAATCGGCAAGGATTTGGTGCTGGCCGAGTTGCAAGCAAAGTTTGACGCGATTTTCCTGAGCTTGGGACTCGGTGCGACGCCTAATTTGGGAATTCCCGGGGAAGAAAATGTAATCGACGGTCTCGAATATATCGAACAGAGCAAGTTGAACGGGCACAACCTGAAAATCGGGCGGAATGTGGTAGTCATCGGGGCGGGAAACACGGCGATTGACTGCGCCACGATTGCCAAACGCTGCGGCGGTGAGCACGTCACGATGCTATACCGCCGGACAGCGAGCGAAATGACGGCCTATCCTCACGAATATGACTTCATCAAGAAAGAGGGTGTGCGGTTTGAGTTTCTGGCGCAACCGGTGCGGATCCTCGCGGAAAAGGGAAGTGTGGAAGGGGTCGAGTGCGTTCGCATGAGTCTGGGACAGAAGGACGCATCAGGTCGGCCGGCGCCGCGGCCGGTGGAAGGCTCGCACTTCGTGATTCCCGCCGACCAGGTTGTAAAAGCAATCGGACAGGAAAAGGCTTCTCTGGCGGCGCGTCTGAACCTGAAGACACAAAAAGGCTACATTGAAGTGGACCCGAAATTCCAGACGAGCTTGCCGGGTGTCTACGCGGGTGGTGACTGCATTCGCTGGAATGGAGCGGCTTCCACGGTGATGGCGGTTCAGGATGGAAAGCTGGCGGCGCGGGCGATTCACGAAAGGTTGGTGGGGAATGGCTGATCTGCGGATAAATTTTGCGGGCATTCGCTCGCCAAATCCGTTCTGGCTGGCCTCGGCGCCGCCTTCGAATTCCGGCATGCAAGTGCATCGCGCGTTCGAAGCGGGCTGGGGCGGGGCGGTCTGGAAAACGATTGGCGCACCGGTGTTGAACGTTTCCAACCGTTATGGCGCGTGGCACTTCGGCGGACAAAAAATGCTGGCGATCAACAACGTCGAGCTGATTTCCGATCGTCCATTGGAAGTGAACTTGCGCGAAATCGCGGAAGTGAAACGGGCGTGGCCGGATCGCGCGGTGATTGTGTCGGCGATGGTGGAATCGAAGCCGGAAGTCTGGCACGACATTATTAAAAAGATTCAGGATACTGGGGCCGACGGAATCGAACTGAACTATGGCTGCCCGCATGGAATGAGCGAGCGCGGGATGGGTAGCGCGGTCGGGCAGGTTCCGGAATACTGCGAGCAGATCACCGGTTGGGTGATGCAAGTGGCGAAAATTCCGGTGATTGTGAAATTAACCCCCAACATTTCGAATATTGTGATGCCCGCGCGCGCGGCGGTGGCTGCCGGGGCGGACGCGTTGTCGCTGATCAATACGATTAATTCGATCATCGGCGTGGATCTGGATACGTTTGAAATTGTTCCGAACATCGGCGGCAAGGGTGGGCACGGAGGATTTGCCGGGCCGGCGGTGAAGCCGGTGGCGTTGAACATGCTTTCGGCGCTGGGGACGGACAGCGTAGTTTCTGAATCGAAGCTGCCCATTTCGGGGATGGGCGGGATCTCGACGTGGTCGGATGCGGCGGAATTTCTGCTGCTTGGCGCCAGCAGCCTGCAAGTTTGCACTGCGGTCATGCATTACGGGTTCCGGATCGTTGAGGATTTGTGCGACGGGCTTTCCAACTGGATGGACGAAAAAGGGTTCAAGAGAATTTCTGATGTTGTAGGCCAGAGTGTTCACCGCGTCTCGGATTTCAAGGATTTTGATTTGTCGTTCAAGGCGGTGGCGAGGATTGACCAGCAGAAATGCATTCGCTGCGACCTTTGCTACGTCGCGTGTAACGATACGGCGCACCAGTGTATTGACCTCGTCGCGAAGGACGGGAGCATCGTACCGCCCGGCAGCTACGATGTGCGTTCGAATGGAAGAGAGGAAGCGGTCCAGACGCGCCCGAGCGTCCACGTTCGCGAAGAGGATTGTGTCGGCTGCCGCTTGTGCTTCAATGTTTGCCCGGTGGATACCTGCATCGCTATGGTCGAAGAGCCGTCGGGCCGCCCGTCGGTGACCTGGGATGAACTCACCCAGAAGCAGCCGGAGGTCACCGAGGACTGGGAGAAGATGAAAGCGTACCGAGAAAAGATGGGCATCCACATTCACTAAGAGCGGGGAGTGTCCGATGGCGTTGCTGATCAGGAATGGAGAAATCGTCACCGTCGGTGCGCGGGAGCACGCCGATATTTTTGTTGAGGATGAGACGATCACCCGCATCGGCAGGAATCTTGAGGTGCCTCCCGGCACGGAAACCATTGATGCCAGCGGCAAGCTCGTTTTTCCCGGTTTTATTGATCCGCACGTTCATATCTATTTGCCCTTCATGGCGACGTTTGCCAAAGATACTCACGAAACGGGCAGCATCGCGGCTTTAATCGGCGGCACCACGACCTACATTGAAATGTGCTGTCCGAACCGCAACGACGACGCGTTGCAGGGCTATCAACTTTGGAAGTCCAAAGCGGAAGGGAAGAGCGCGTGCGATTATGCCTTCCACATGTCAGTCACCAAATTTGTGAAAGAAACGCCGGGACAGTTGCGAGAGGTGGTGGCCGATGGTACCTCGTCATTCAAGATTTTTCTTGCCTACAAGAATTTCTTTGGCGTGGACGACGCGGAGATGTATCAGACGATGCGCTTGGCGCGTCAGTTGGGAGTTATCGTCACGGCCCACTGCGAAAACGCCGAACTTGTAGCCCAATTGCAGCAGAAGCTCTTGAGCGAAGGAAAGACCGGGCCGGAGTGGCATGAGCCGAGCCGGCCGGAATCGGTGGAAGCGGAAGGGACGGGCCGATTCGCCACGTTTCTGGAGAACACCAAAGCCACGGGCTATGTGGTGCATCTGTCCTGCGAGCCGGCGCTGAAAGCGGCGCTGGCGGCGAAGGAACGCGGCGTGAAGCTGTACATCGAGTCGGTTATTCCTCATTTCCTTCTGGACAAAACCTGCGCGGAAAAACCCGGCGTGGAAGGCATGAAGCACGTGATGTCGCCACCATTGCGAGCAAAGAAAAATCTGGCGGTACTGTGGAGCGCGCTGGACCGCGGGTTGATTGATACTGTCGGCACGGATCATTGTCCCTTTGACGCGGAACAGAAGCTTTTGGGCAAGGCTGCGTTCACGAATATTCCCAACGGCATTCCTGGAATCGAGGATCGTATTAATCTTCTCTATACTTACGGGGTGAAGCGCGGGCGTCTGGAGATCGAGCGCTTCGTGGACGCGGCCAGCACCCGCCCCGCGAAGCTTTTCGGCTTGTTCCCGCGAAAAGGAACGATTGCCATCGGGAGCGATGCGGACCTGGTCATTTACGATCCCGATTACCAGGGCGTGATTTCGGCGAAAACGCATCACGTCAACAACGATTACAGTGGATTCGAAGGAACGGTGATTGAGGGGCGGCCTTCCGTTGTTACCGTACGAGGCAAGGTTCAGGTGAAGGACGGAAAATTTGTGGGCGAACGGGGCCGCGGGCGTATGCTGAAACGGGAGCCGAGCTACTTTTAAGCGAGGCCCATCATGAGCCTGAATCCCAAACGAACCGTTGCCGAACTGAAAGAACTTCGCGAGCTGACTGCCGATGAGAATGGGGCGCAGCGGCTGGCTTGGACCGACGTGTGGCAGAAAGCACGAAAGTGGTTCGCCACGAAACTTGTGGGGTTGCCTATCGAGCATCACTACGACGCCGCTGGCAACAATTGGGTGACGCTGCGCGGCGCGTCTGAAAAAACGCTGCTCATCGGCGGGCATTTGGATTCGGTGCCGAACGGCGGCTGGCTTGACGGCAGCTTGAATGTTCTTGCGGGTTTGGAAGTGCTCCGGCGCTTCGCAACGGAGTTCAAAGGCAAGCCACCTGTCACCATACGTCTGGTGGACTGGGCCGACGAGGAAGGCGCTCGATTCGGGCGCAGCCTGCTGGGTTCCTCCGCGTTTGCCGGAACACACAGCATCGCCGCCGACCGGGTGCGAACGGATAAAGATGGCGTCACGATGCAAGACGCATTGCGGCGTTGTGGTATCCACATGGATCATTTTCCCGAAGCGAAAAAAGAACGCGCCAACGCCGCGGCATACATTGAATTGCACATTGAACAGGGGCCAGTGCTGGAAAAATTGGGCTTGCCGCTGGGCGTGGTCCTGGGCACCAAGGGAGTCGAGCGGCATGGCATCACTTTCTATGGCCAGGAGGCGCACTCCGGTGCCACGCCGATGAAACAGCGGAAGGATGCCCTGGCTGCAGCTGCGAAGCTGGCTTTGGAAATCCGGAACATTGCGGGCAAGCACTCAGATGCGGTCTGCACGATGGGGAGCTTAAAAACGTTTCCGGGGATTGTCACGGCGGTAGTCGGGCGGTGTGAAGCCACGCTTGATCAGCGCGATCTGGATGCCAAAGTGCTCGCGCAGATGTTTCGCGAAGCTCAAGAAGCCAGCAAGCGATTCGCGAGTGAGGAAAATTGCACGGTGGAATGGTCGCGGATCTGGAACATCGAACCGATCCCTTTTCATCCGCACATGGTCGAGCTTTGTGAGCAGGCCGCCCGTGAAATTTCCGGCGGCTCGCACCGGCTTCCCTCGGGACCGCTCCATGATGCGGCGGAGGTCTCGCGCGCAGGCATACCAACGGTTATGATGTTTGTGCAATCTTTGCGCGGCATCAGCCACAACAAGATTGAGGACACCCGGGAAGAGCACTTGGAAATGTCCGTCGCCGCGCTCGACCGGCTGGCCACCAAGACGGTGGATTGGATTTTGAAAGCAAACTGATTCCGTTTCGGAAGGAAAAATCGAGCATGGATGCCAAATCGCTGAAAGTAGTTCAAGAAAATCGCGACTACACGATGTTCTCCTGGTCGGTGCAGGGCGCGTCGAATCCGATTCACATGAAACGCGGCCAGGGCGTCTGGTTCTGGGATGGCGATGACCAGCGCTGGCTGGATTTCAGCTCGCAATTGATCAATCTCAATGTCGGCCACCAGCACCCCAAGATGCTGGAGGCGATCAAGAAGCAGGTGGATGAGCTTTGCTTCGCGGGGCCAAGTTTTGCCACGGAGCCGCGCGGAGCGCTCGGCAAAAAACTTGCCGAAGTAACCGGCCTGGCGAAAGCGTTCTTCACGCTGGGTGGGTCCGAGGCCAACGAAAACGCCATCAAAATGGCGAGGCTCGTTACCGGCCGCGACAAAATTATTACGCGCTACCGCAGTTATCACGGCGCAACGATGGGTTCGATGACCGCCTCGGGCGATCCGCGTCGTTGGGCCGTGGAGCCCGGCATTCCCGGCATCGTTCGCGTGTTCGATCCGTATTGCTATCGTTGCCCGTTTGGCCAGAAGGTCGAAACATGCCATCGAGAATGCGTCAGCCACATTGAAGAAGTGATTCAGATGGAGGGGCCGCACACGATTGCCGCGATCATGATCGAAGGCATTACCGGATCGAACGGTTTGCTGGTTCCTCCGGACGATTATTATCCGAAGCTGCGAGCGCTGTGCGATAAATACGGAATTCTCCTGATTGACGATGAAGTGATGGCCGGATTCGGGCGAACCGGAAAATGGCTGGCTACACAACATTTTAGCATTAAGCCGGACATCGTCAGTTGCGCGAAGGGTCTGACAAGCGGTTACATGCCCCTTGGGGCCGTCATCGTCTCGGACAAAATTGCACAATATTTCGAAACCAACATGCTCTGGGGCGGACTGACGTACAGCGGCCACCCGGTGTGCTGCGCGGCGGCGGTGGCCAACCTGCGCATTTACGAAGAGGAAAAAATTTTTGAGAATGTTGAGAAGCAGGGACGATATCTCGCGTCGCGCCTGGAAGCGATGAAGAAAAAATATGCCTGCGTGGGCGACGTTCGCTATAAAGGGCTATTCAGCGTCCTGGAACTTGTGAAAGACAAGGCGACGCGCGAGCCGCTTGCTCCGTTCAACGGCACCAGCCCGGAGATGGGAAAGCTCGCCGCGCATTTGAAGTCCAAGCACGTGTACGCATTCAGCCGATTCAACATGCTTTGGGTTTGCCCGCCTTTGGTCATCAACGAAGCAGAACTTTGCCAGGGGCTCGACGTCATCGAGGAAGCGCTGGACGTGGTGGACACTGCACTCGGCAAATCCAGCGTTGCGCAACCTCGTGAATCTGTCGCGGCGAGGTAATTTGGATTACCAGCGAATACGCGGCGGCGTGATTATTTTGAGTTACCGCTCAGTCTTCCGCAGCACTCGGGACGTTCCGGCAGAGCGGAGCGATCCCACCCTCCACCAAGCGCTTGAATCAACTGCACTGCGCTGGTCAACCGCCGACCGAGAATATTCACGGCCGTCACTTCGTCAACGAGCGACGCACTTTGCGCCGTGGTCACTTCCAGATAACTGGTAATTCCGCCCCGGTACCTGGTGAGCGAGAGATCAAGATATTTGTGCGAGGCGACGACCGCGCGTTGCTGGGTGTCCGCTTCTTTCTCAAGGATCCGAAGTGCCGCCAGATTGTCTTCCACTTGCTGGAAGCCGGTCAGCACCGTCTGGCGGTAATTGGCGACGGTTTCGTCGTAGCCTGCAATGGCCTGATCGAGATTGGCGCGCCGCCGCCCCCCGTCGAAGATGGGAGCGACTGCGGACCCTCCGGCCGACCAGAAGATGCTCGGCCCAGAGAGCAGAGTCGTTATAACGCCACTTTCGAATCCCCCCACGGCATTCAAACTGAAGGTGGGATAGTAGGCCGCTTTGGCGACACCGACCTGCGCGTTGGCCGAGGCCATGCGCCTTTCCGCCGCGGCAATGTCCGGCCTCCGCTCAAGAAGATCTGAAGGAAGTTGCGCCGGTATCGCCGGCGGCGGGGAAGTAAGGGGCAGCGGCGGTAAAGTGAACGACGCTGGCGGCTTTCCAATGAGTGTCGCAATTGCATGTTCATACTGACTGCGAAGCACGCCAACATCGATGGCCTGCGCGCGCGTTGTTTCAAGCTGCGTGCTCGCCTGTTGGACTTCCACCTCCGAGGCGATGCCCCCCTTGAATCGGCTCTCGGTCAAATCCAACGCCTGCTGATATTGCTCCACCGTTGAATTCAAGAGTTGCTCCTGCGCGTCCAGACTGCGTGCCTGGAAGTAAAACATGGCGAGTTGTGCATGCAAACTCAAGTTCACGGTTGCCAGGTCCGCAGCGCTCGCCTGTGCCTGGCCGCGTTGAGCTTCCACGGTCTTTCGCACGCGCCACCAGACGTCAAGTTCGTAGGACAACTCCAACGGTATCTGGAAATCGTTATAGGTTTCGCCGCGCGTGGTGAGGGTCGCTGGGCGATTGTTCGAAATCCTATTTCGTGTTGCCGACGCGCCCCCACTGATCGAAGGGTAGTAAGCGGCCCGGTCGTAGCGCAAAAGGGCGCGAGACTGCGTGTAAACGGCCTCCGCGGCCTTCAGGTTCTGGTTGGAGACGTTGATCTGCTCTTCAAGGTTGTTCAGTTGCGGGTCCTGAAAAATCTCCCACCACTCTCCGCCAAGATTCTGGTCATTGGGCTGGGCGGTTTTCCAATCAGCCGCTTCCTTGTACACGGCCGGAACTTCGGCGGCCGGCCGAACGTATTTTGGTCCAACCGTACACCCTGCAAGTGTCAGCATCCCCGCGAGACATAGCCCAAGGCGAGTGTGCCGAGATTCGACAAAAACAGTCCCGGGAGAGGAAAGCGAATTCACGGCTTCCCCCCCGCAGCCGTTTGCTGCGCGATTTGCACTTGTTCACCCGCGATGATCGAATCAGGAGGGCTCACGATGATGGCTTCGTCGCCTTTGAGCCCGGAAACGATCTCTATCGTCTCCCCAAAATCATGGCCCGGCGTTACCGGAACAAGATCAGCCTTTCCGCTCTTTACCACCGCCACTCGCAATCCCTCTGCGCGAAACAGCAAAGTATCGACGGGGATGATAAACGTGGAAACTTCGGCGGGGAGTTTGAAATGAACTTCCGCAAACGATCCCGAAAGCAACTGGCCCGTGGGATTGTTGACGTCAACCTCGCTCAAAAGCGTGCGCGTGGCATTGTTGATGGAGTCCGCCGTCCGCACGAGCTTCCCCGAAAATGTTTTTCCGGGGAATTCCGCCAGGGTGAGAGCCGCGGTAAGTCCGGGCTTGGCGAGTTGTGAATATTCTTCTGGAACGTTGACGTACACGCGCAAAACGCCGGGTTGCGAAATGTGAAAGAGGTCAGTCTTGGCATTTCCGTTGCTGCCGGAGTTGATCAGGTCGCCGATATCGGTGTTGCGCGCGGTGATGATGCCGTCAAACGGCGCATAGATTTTCTCGAAGGATTGCAAAGTCTCGAGCTGCTTCACGTTCGCCTGATTCGCTTCCGCGATTGCCTTATTGGCATTGAAGGTTCCAATTGTGTTGTCCACGTCCTGTTGGGAAACCGCATTCGTTTTCAAGAGATCCTGATACCGATTCTTGGTGATTTCGGCGAGCCTCAGATTGGCTTCCGCGGTGGCCAGATTGCTTCGGGATTGCTGGAGTTGCTGGTCGACTTCGGGGGTCTCGATTTCCGCCAGAAGTTGGCCCTTTTTGACATGCGCGCCGATATCAAAATGCCAAGCTTTCAGGTATCCGTTCGTTCGGGAAAAAATCGGCGACGTGATGAACGGCTGCACATTGCCGGGCAGAGTGATTTCCTGAGTGGGTGCCGAGCGCTGCGGCGTGACAACAGAGACAACCGGTATTGCTAGGTTGTCGGTCTCGGTGCGCAGAGTTGCGCTTGCCCGCATTCTTCCAATAATGCCGTAGGCAAGCACACCGCCAAAAAGAAGGATGAGGGCGACCCCGATTATCCAGCCATTCCGCGGCAGACCTGTCTTCGCCCCAACGTTTGGTATGGGTGAAGGAGCTGTTTGAGATTGCGATTCCATATTCGTAGCCTCTTCCTTTCGATCAGGCGCCTTGCGCAGGGACAACGCCTTCCGCGGGGCGGCGGCGCATGCCGTGAAGAATGCTGAAGACCGTTGGTACAAAAAATAGTGTCGAGACCGTGGCGAAGAGCAAGCCGCCAATCACCGCGCGACCCAGAGGCGCGTTCTGCTCGCCGCCATCGCCGAGACCCAGGGACATCGGCACCATTCCGATGATCATGGCCATCGCGGTCATCAACACCGGGCGAAAACGAGTGAACCCCGCGTCTAGCGCGGCGGCCAGCGGATCCTTACCTTCCGCCATTTTTTCCTTCGCAAATTGAACTACCAGGATGCTGTTTGAAGTCGCCACGCCCATGCACATGATGGTGCCAGTCAGGGCCGGCACGCTCAGCGTCGTGTGAGTAGCGAAGAGAAACCACACAATTCCTGTCAACGCCGCGGGAAGCGCGGTGATGATGATGAACGGATCAAGCCAGCTCTGGAAATTCACCACGATCAGCAGGTAGACCAGAACAATCGAAAACACGAGGCCTGCCAGGAGGCCGGTGAACGAAGCATTCATCGTTTGCACCTGGCCGCGCATGATCACTTGAGAGCCGCGTGGGACCTGGTTTTTGGTTTTTTCGAGAATACGATTGATGTCGCGAGAGACGCCGCCAAGGTCACGCCCCTGAATGGCGCCGAAGATGTCCAGAACCGGCTGAATGTTGTAGTGAGAGATGACGGCTTCACCCGTGCCGCGTTGTACGGAGGCCACGTTTGCCAGAATGGTCGGCGGAAAATCCGGCGTCGTTCCAGTGACAGGGACATTCTCGAGATCCTGCAAAGTGTCCACACGATACTGTGGCGTCTGCGTCGCGATCTGATAACTCACCCTATTTTTTGGATCGACCCAGAACGTCGGCGAAGTCTGGAAGCTGCCGCTCAGCGAGACCAGCAGGTTTTGCGCGACATCGTGAGCCGTGTAGCCAATTTCCTGCGCCTTGGTGCGATCCACGGAAAGATGCATGTACGGCTGATCGGAAGGCTGCTGGATGCGGGGATCCGCGATTCCGGGGACGCGGCGCACCTGTTCGAGTAACGCGTCAGCATACTGCCGGTTTGCCGCAAGATTGTTGCCAACAATCTGAATGTCAATGGGGGCCGGAAGCCCGAAATTGAGAATCTGGCTCACGATGTCGGAGGGAAGAAAAGCAAAAGTGACTCCTGGAAACTGCTTCGCCAAGCCAATCCGAAGGTCGTGAACATACTTTGCCGTGACGTGCCCGTGCTCGTTCAGCGAGACCAAAATATCCGCGTCAGAGGTTCCCACAGGCGCAGAACTGCTGTAAGAAAGGTTCAGTCCGCTGTAGGGCAAACCGATATTGTCAATTACACTAGCCACAGCACCCTGTGGAAGTTGCTGCCGGATGGACTGTTCCACAAGATCGCAGAGGCGCGCCGTCTCTTCGATCCGCAGGCCCGTGGGCCCGCGCATGTGGAGCTTAAATGTTCCGCTGTCGACACTGGGGAAGAAGTCTTGTCCCAACCATGGCGCGACAACGGCGAGAGACAAAAGACACGCTGCAAAAAATGCAGTGACGAACGCTTTGCGATGATGCAGACAGCGCTCCAGTAGTCCGTGATACGCGTTACGCACGCGCTCAAATCCGTGTTCGAAGCGCACTTGATACCGGACGAACGGATTGCGGCTCGCGAGCGAGTGATGTTCCACATCATGCTCATGCCCTTGGAGAAGGTACTTGGACATCGTGGGCACCAGCGTGCGCGACAAAAAGTACGACGCCAGCATCGCGAACACTACCGCTTCCGCGAGAGGCACGAAGAGATAACGCGCCACGCCGGTAAGCAGGAACATCGGCACAAACACAATGCATATGGAAAGCGTGGCAACAAAGGCGGGAGTGGCGATCTCCTCCGCTCCATCCAGAATGGCGTGCTCAATCTCTTTCCCCATGTCAATGTTGCGGTTCATGTTTTCGATTTCGACGGTCGCGTCATCCACCAGGATGCCAACGGCCAGCGCCAGTCCGCCCAAAGTCATAATGTTGATGGTCTCTCCGAGCGCGCTGAAAATGATGATCGAGCAGAGGATGGCAAGTGGAATAGAGACAGCAACAATCACCGTGCTTCGCCAGCTTCCCAGGAAAATCAGGATCATCAGGCCAGTGAGGCACGCGGCGATCACCGCCTCTTTCACAACGCCCGTAATGGCCCCGCGAACAAATATGGACTGGTCTCCCAGCAAACTTACCTTCAGCGCGGGGGGCAAAGTCTGCTCCACCTGGGGAAGCAATTGCTTGATCCCCGCGATGATGTCGAGAGTGGAATACGTGCCGGATTTCTGTATAGTCACGAGCGTCGAGCGCTGTCCATCCACACGAACAATGTTGGTCTGCGGGGGGAATCCATCGCGCACGTACGCGACATCACTCACATAGATGGTCGTTGTCCCAATCGTTTTGACCGGGATGCGGTTCAATTCAGCGATGGTTTGCGGCGCACCGTTAGTGATATCGACGTCATACTCTTTGGAGCCAATTTTTGACGTGCCGGTGGGGAGGATGAGGTTTTGCGCCGATATGGCGCTGACCACATCCAACGGAGAGAGTCCCTTCGCCTGAAGAGCTGCGGTGTTCAGGTCCACTTGTACTTGCCGTTGCTTTCCTCCATACGGGTAAGGAATGGCAGTCCCTGGAACGGTAACCAATCTTGTGCGGATGAAATTCAAGCCATAATCGTTGAGTTGCTGCTCGGAAAGCCCTTTTCCAGAGAGTCCGAGTTGCAAGATCGGGACCGTGGACGCGCTGTACGTAATGATCAGTGGGGGCGTTGTTCCTTGTGGCAGTTGCTTCAATTGCGTTTGTGAACTCGCGGTGATTTGCGCAAGGGCTTTGTCGATACTCGCGGATGGCTGGAGAAATACTTTCACCACCGCAATGCCGTTGAGGGATTGCGACTCAATATGGCTGATGTCATCGACGACTGTTGTTAGATTCCGTTCGGTGATCGAGATGATCCGGTCGGCCATATCCTGTGGCGCCAGGCCGTTGAATGTCCAGATAATGCTTACGACGGGGATATTAATGTTCGGAAAAATATCCGTGGGAGTGCGAACGATCGCCAGTGATCCGAGAATCAGGATCAGAATTGCCATCACGACGATGGTGTGCGGTTGCTTTAATGCCAGTCTAACGATCCACATAATTCCATTCCTTAATATTCTTCGGCGGCAATTCCGCGTCCGGCAAAACTACAGTTCGATGGCCCATTTGCTTTTCTGCCGCGCGGTTTTGCACACTCCACACCGTTTGGCATGAATTAGTAAGTGAATATACCTGCGGATATACCTCAGCTTCGTTTCAGCCTGCGCTCGACCAAGTTGACTGGCGCACACTTCTAAGCATCGGCATTCGGCGCAGCGCGGTCCTTGCGTGGAACATCCTCGCTTTAGCCGCCGATATCGAGATTCCCAATATTTGCGCAGTTTCCTTTACGGAGAATTCCCCCAGTTGGTGGACCTCCACTACTTTTCGGCTCCGAGGCCGCAGGCGCCCGACTGCCGCGCCGACGATTTCTCTCCGCTCGCGGAGACGGTAATTTTCTTCCGGATTAGGCGCGCGATCCGGAATCTCAAAATGTGGCCGGGACTCAGGCGCCGGGCTCGGCTCATCCATGGGAATTTCCCGTATACCGCGTTTCTTTCGAAGCTGGCCCAGCGCCGAATTGATGGCGATGCGCGTCAGCCAGGTGGCAAAACGCGAGCGTTCATCGAAATTGGTGAGGTGCACGAAAGCACTCATGAAGGAATCCTGCACCGCGTCTTCCGCATCTTCGCGGTTGCGCGTAATCCGAAAGGTCACGCGGAGAATCATCTCCGCATGACGTTCGCAAAGCACGCCGAACGCGGCGCCGTGGCCGCTTTTCGCAGCGGCAATCAGTTTGCCTTCACTCCATCCCTCAAAGTTGCCAGCCACGTTTGTGTTGTTCGCTTTCGCCCTGCATGCAGCCGTCAATTCAATGCTCATCGCTTTCTCCTCGTGCCTGTTCTCGACATCTACACTTCTGTTCCCTTACTCCTTCTCTTTTCCCATCCACTCCCGGATATACGCCGGGCAATTTTCCAACCGCAAGCCGCCCGATTCACAACGTGCCAGAAACTTTACGGCGGCGCGGTCTGCCAGCCTGATCTCTCGCAGGTCAAGTACGATGGCCGGCAAATTCTCCTGGCGCTCGAAAAGCCCTTCCAATTCCTCGATATGTTCGGCCTCGAGCCGACCGCTTAGGACGAAAACCGTGGATCCTGTCTGAACCGATTTATCAATCTTCAAAGTCATGGGGTACGTTGTTCGGCCCTTTTCCAGTTTTGGGAGCGCGCCCTTGCTTCCGCATCCGGCGCACTGGCACCAAGGTAATGCAACGGATGGACCATTTGTAAAGGATTGAAAATAAAGGAGTAGAGCGAGGAATTAGTCACGAGAATTCGGGAAGTGCCGAATTCTCGTCAGTCTGGCGGACACCTTACTGCGGTTCAGGCGCGAATTTGTGCTTCCGAATGTTCAACTGCTTGATCTTCGAATCCAACGTCGAGCGCGGAATTCCAAGCTTCGCCGCTGCCCCGTTCGGTCCGGCCACTCTGCCACCTGACGCCGCCAAAGCGGCTTCGATAATTTCCTTTTCCTGATGTTGAAGGGTTTCCGTAAGTGGTGCCGACAATTCCGGCCGGGAAGCTAGTTCCTCGCTCGTCAGCCACGCGTCGTCGATCCAGAGCGTATCCCCGCTGCAAAGAATCACAGACCTCTCGATGATATTTTGCAGTTCACGGATGTTGCCGGGCCACGGATATGTTTGGCAAAGGTCCATCGTGTTTTTGTCGATCTTGTAAATTTGTTTGCCCGCTTTTTCCGCGTAACGCTTTACAAAATATTCCACCAGCATGGGAATGTCTTCCTTGCGCTGCCGGAGTGGAGGCACCTCGATTGGAAACACATTCAGGCGGTAAAAAAGGTCAGCGCGAAATGTGCCCGAGGCGATGGCCACCCGCAAGTCGCGATTGGTCGCGGCAATTACCCGAACGTCGGTTGGAAGGACGCGGGTGCCGCCGACTCGCTCAAATTGATGTTCCTGGAGGACACGCAGCAAGGCGATCTGGGTTTCAGGAGGGAGTTCCCCGACTTCATCGAGGAAAATAGTGCCCGAGTGGGCGAGCTCAAATCGGCCCTGGTGCCGCTGCAGCGCGCCCGTGAACGCTCCCTTTTCATGGCCAAATAATTCCGAGGCAATCAGAGAAGAGGGAATCGAAGCGCAATTCACTGCGACGAAAGCGCGGCTGCAGCGCTGGGAACGCTTATGAACGGCACGGGCGATCAGTTCCTTACCGGTACCGGTCTCGCCGGTGATTAGCACAGTGGAATCTGTCGGGGCCACTTTCAGGATTTTAGAAAGCACGGTTTGCAGCGCGGGAGATGAGCCCACAATTTCTTCAAACATGAATGCCTGATCGATTTGCTCCCGCAGCGCCACGTTTTCGTCGTGAAGTTGGTCTTTAAGTTTCTTGATCTCTTCGAAAGCGGTCTCCAGCTCGGCTCTCGCGCGACGTTGCTCGGTCACATCCATGGCGGTCCCGACAAACTCCACGATATCGCCCGAATCGCCGAGAACGGGATGCCCGATCGTGTGGATGTTCTTGACCGAACCGTCGGGCAGAATGATCCGGTAGTCGGATTCATAGCTGACTTTCGAAAGAGCCGCCCCCCCGAACTCACGTTCGGCTTCTGGCCGATCTTCGGGATGAATTCTGCCAAGAAAGAACTCGGTAGTGGATACGTCTTCCTCGGGCGCAGCCCCAAAAATGCGGCGTACTTCCGGCGAGCTAGTCACCCTGCCAGTTGCCGCATCACGGGCCCAGCTGAACATGTGCACCAATCGCTGGCCTTCCAGCAGGTAGGCCTCGCTCCTCCGCAGCTTCTCGTCCGCCTTTTTGCGCTCGGCAATTTCCTTCTTCAATTCTTCGTTTGTGTCGGTCAGTTCCGCGGTTCGCTCTGCGACTCTTTCTTCGAGTTCGCTCCGTCGGCGCTTCAGCCAGCTCATCAGCACCGCAAAAATCACAAACACCAGGTCGTAAAGAACCCGCGAAACGGTGGAGGTCTCAATATCGAACAAATAGCTGCGGATCATGATCGCCAGCAAGACTGCGACGATGCCCGGTTTGGTTCCGCCATACCAGAAGGTGATCGCGATCGCCGACAAAGCGAACGCGGCGAATGCGTGGGGCAGATGAAAGTGCGTGAAAATCAGCTCCAAAAGCAAGGCGACCGTCACTGAAACGATCGCCACTCCGTAAGGCATTGCGCGCGACACTCCGGGTCGCGCCATCCATTCGTTTATGCCTCGATTAACCATAGCGCAGCGTTTCTTTCACGTTTGGGGATGGGTTCCCGGCAATGAACATCGATTGGTGTTTGCAGGTCTCTTTACTCTAGCTCGGATTCCGACCGCGCACAACGCGTCCTGCGTCAAACGCCGCGCCGAACCAGCTATCCAAAGAATGCGGCAAGAGTCGATAGGAAACGTACGAATACAGGGCGCACTCGGTCAGTTTTGATTTGATTCTTCTGTGGAAAATGTTTTTCTACCAATTTGTGGATTGTTCTTCCTAAATTTGTAATATCTGACATTTCCTTCCCGGTATTTCGATGGGTAACTAAAGGTTATTTTTTGTCGTCGGATCGGCAAGAAACTGCCACTGGCCATGGCAAAATATCCATTAAACTCTCGCCAGAAATCTTTTCGAAAAAGTTTTAATTTCGCGAGTAACTTCCTCCCAGCATCCGCCATCCAAATGGACGGATGCAGTAACTGGATTCCTGCTTCTGTTTCAGGGGTGAACGGAACCACCGAAGTCCGAATCAAATAAATATCGTGGAACCCCCGTGACACTTCAAGGGCGTGGGACCGGGTAGATCAAAAGTTGCCTTAAATGGCCCGGAACAGTGATTCAAGCAGTTTTTTGTGGGATTTGTGCGGCGAGTTAGCCCAGGACTCAACGCCGCTCAAAAAAATGAAGCGACGCAAACAAAAAAGCGGCGCTCCGTCAGTTCAGAAAGTCCATGCGATTTCTTATTGAAGTTCATCGCATGGATTCAAGACCAAACAAGGGAGAAAGCAAGAATGAAGTTCAGATCGATAGCTGCAATTGTGTTTGGAGTGTTTTTCATGTTTATCGCAGGCGCTCGCGCCGACGAACGAAGCACCCAGGAGATCGGCGTGCAGGGCACGGGGTTTTTCACCAAAGACTCGAGCAGCAACGTGGTAAATCAACACACGACCAATTCCGGCGGATTCCTTGTAAGTTATCGCTATCATTTTAATCGCTGGTTCGCGGCCGATGTTAGCTACGGTTGGAATCGCGATACCCAACAGAATATTTCGTCCACCGTCTCCGCGAACGTGCAGTCGAATGTTCACCAGACCACGGTCGCCGCGGTAGTGAATCTTCCCTGGAGGACGGCACGATTCAACCCTTACGTTCTCGCGGGCACCGGCGCGTTAGTCTTTGCTCCGACCCAGGCCGCGGGAGCCACTGTGACCGGAGCAGGGAACCAGGCGAAAGCTACCTTTGTCTATGGCGGCGGCGTTGACTATGACTACACCAAACACTTCACTTTCCGGCTGGAGTATCGCGGCTTGGTGTACGGACGTCCCGATTTCGGGGTGAATGCACTGCGTTCCGGCCTGACAACTAACACGGCACAGCCATCGGCCGGCGTGATTTACCGGTTCTAACTCCAGCGAGAATAAGCCAACTCCAACATCCAGCGCCCGGCGAAATTGCCGTGGCGCTGGATCCTTTTTGCGCCCTTGCCTTTGCGGAGTTCGCGATCCGCGCTAATGGATTCATCCATACTCGACGGATGGATGTCATTTCTTCTTTTCAGCCGCCATTGCGGGGCACCGGCGTTCAAACACGCCCGCGGCCACGTTACGATCTCCGGCGTTGCATTCCTCCACTGTAAAGTTACCCTGATCGTTCAGAAATTCAGAAATTTCCTGGCTCGCTTGCTTGCTGATATCTTGCCAAGCCTGGTCTATGCATCGCTTCTCGACGGGGGTCAGATGCCAGGAGAGCGGCGGGTTGGCCGCGCACGGAACGTTGCCAACGGATGACTTAACCGCGCCGGGCGTGTAACGAACAAGCAGCCAGGTGGTTTGATATCCGTTTCCGTTGAGGAGTTTCTGGAGATCTTCACCGGCTGTTTTATCGCGGACGAGTTGCGCTTCGGAGCGAACGGTAAGCATTGTCGTGATAGGTGAAGCCAATTGGTAATACCATTTCTTCGGGGCCTCTACATCCGCAAGAGCGTTATCGGGGAAAGCTTCGAGCTGCAACACCATGATTCTCTTTTTGCCCGGGCTGGATGAAATAGCAGCGGTCGGCGCCACGCTTGAGCGCCGGCTCGCTTCTTTCAGCCACTCAGAGAGCGTGAATACCCCCGAATTGTCGAAATAACCCCCGTCGCCCAGATGAACTCCGTTTGTCAGTCCGTTCGGGCGTGCTTCGGGCGAAACATAGGGAAACGCCGCCGACATGCGCGCGGCCGTCTCCAGAAAGACATCTTTGCCGGCATAGAGTTGGTGAAAGTTTCGCAGGTAATGGTTGTTGCTCGATCCTTGCGTGAGACTTTCCGGGAAATCACTGTCGGTAAATACGGTCGGGTCGCCGGTTCGGGCATCCGTCGAGTTCAGCAGGATCACAGGCCAATCGGCGTGGAGTTCGCCCAAGCGGCGCTCCGTGCGCTCGAAGTGAGCGCTCTTCAGAAAAGAGCGCTCAAGCGCCCAACCCCGATCCGCGAGGCTCCAGCGGGTTGCGGGGCCAGGCAAGAAAACGCGCCTCAAGTCCGGGTGGGTCAGTCCCCAGGCTACAGCTTCCAGGCTGGAGTCTTGGGCCCATTTTGCGGGACGCTCATCGCTCTCCGGTCCTTCCAGGCAGCGCAGGTAAAACATCGTGCCAACCGAGCCACCGGAGACTCCGCTGATGGCCACGATGCTTTTTTGGAAGGCGCCACCCGGAAGCTCTGCTCTCAGGCCGCAGAGCACCTTGCTTGTCCACGCCGCCGATTGGATGCCTCCGCCTGCGGCTGCCACCACAATTACGGCCTCCGGTGCTCGCTGGAATACTTCCTCGGGTCGCAACAGTTTGGCCGGCGGGTTCGTGCGTTCGACAGTTGAGAACACGTGGTCCGAATTGCCGAACGACGCGATCAGGGCCAGCGCAATGGCCAGGGCCGCCAGGGCAGGGAATCGAAAATGATCTACAAAAAAGGCAAGGCCCGCCAGCAGGCAGTTCCAGAAGATCAAGACGAGCAACAGATAATTCAGCACGGAATTCGGCGCGCCGCCGCTACCCCATTGCTGAAGGTCGTTCAGCTCTCTAAACGTACCGAATCCCGAGAGCCAGTATGCGAAGAGAAAAACAACCATCAGGAGTGCCGCAAACCGGTGACCGGGATGCAGCACGGAGGGGCGCCCGGAGTCTGGGCCGGTTGCATAGCCCGGGCCGAGGAGCGAAGCAAGGAATCCACTTACCGGGCCGTTGTGAGCCGCATAACTGCCAGATGCGGATTCAGAGGTTTTCCCTTGCTTGAAGGAGCGAATCCAGGCACCTCCGAAAAATCTTCGGAAAATCAAGAAAGCGGGGAACGCGAAAACTTCCAGCGCGTCGTCGTCTTCGGGTTTCGCAAAACGCAGCGCAGCTAAAAAGGCGATCATCACGGCCAGGATGCCCGCGAGCAATCCAGCCCCCGACCAGAAAAGGAATCCGCCGAGCAGATTGTTTTCCACACGCCCGGCCGTAGTCATGAATTGCCCAATGGATACGAGAAAGCGCACATAACAGATTCCGCCGTAGATGTAGAGGAGCGCCACGCTCACTGTGCTCACCCGATCTTGCGGCGCCGGCAGGTTTCCCCACCCATCCGCGCGCTCTTCGCCGTACAGCAGGATCATGAAGGCACTACTGATCGCCGCGCTGATATATAGAAACGCCAGAAAGGAAGCAGCGCCCACCTGAACCAGCTCCAGATCAGCGATTCCGTGAAACATCGTCGATTGAAAGGCCCACGGCAATCCGAATCCAAGCACGGTCAGAAACGTCAGCGGAACGCGCATCATGTACAAGAGCAGGAATCGCCTGCGCCAGGGTTGCATGGGGACCTCCTGGTGACGGGGGAGGTAAATACCGCCGATGATAACAGCGTCGGGCGTGCGACACAAAACTTGTGTTGCACTCTCTCAACGGGTCGATTCGATGGCTCGCTATTCGGAGCGAGGCGGTCCGATGGCGCTCTGAAGTTTCTGGAACTCTTGCATCTCGTGCCGCGCCTGCGCGGGGGCCAGTTAGAGGTGGCAACGGTTTCGCGGCTGGCTGTTCTAATAGTCAGGAATCGTGTTAAATTTCAAAGAGAGCGCCCGTAGCTCAGCTGGATAGAGCATCGGACTTCTAATCCGAGGGTCGCGTGTTCGAATCACGCCGGGCGCGCCATTTTTTCTTACCCAGCAAAAACTCACAGCAATTCGCCGGCGGCGCCACAAGTTGCGCTCTCTCAACAGCATAGCGACAATCGTCGCCGGGACAAGCAGCGATCGCTTGCGGCACTCGCATCCTTAATATATGTAGTTAAATTGCCTGGGGACAGTCCTCCTCGTCATTCCCAGAGTATGCCCCCAGGCGGAGCGTGTAAACCGAGTGAGCCGCCTCAAGCGACGCGCTTTATGCTTTCGCAGGCACTGTCAGGTCGACCGCAGGAGCAACCGCGCTCTGTGATTCCTTCACCGTGCGCCGAGCCAAAGGCTTCAGCCACAGCAATGCCATGAACGCGGCGATCAGGTCGCAGACAATCATTGCCCAGAACACTTTGTTCCAGGAACCTGTCTTGGCAAACATCCAAGCCGCGCCGGGACCCGCGAACGCCGCGGCCAATCCCTTGGCGGTGTAAACGACTCCGTAGTTTGTGGTGGCCCACTTGTTTCCGTACAAGTCGCCGGTGATTGCCGGGAACAACGAAAAAATGTTGCCCCATGCAAAGAAACAAAGTCCGGACAGAGCAACGAACCAGACCGGATGACCGATCATTTGGAGCAAGGCAAATACAGCAGCTGCTTCCAGAATGAACGAACAGAAGATAGCGTTCTCCCGGCCGATGTGGTCCGAAACCCAGCCCCAGAAAGGTCGGGTTAACCCGTTCAACAGCCGGTCCACGGTGATCGCCATCACAAGTGCGGTCATTCCCCATGCTATGACGACATTGTCCACATGGTAGGTCGAGGCCATGGGGTTGAGTTGCGCGGTAACCACCAAGCCGCCGAAGGCCAGCATCGTCATCATCAAATAGATCACGTAGAACGATGGCTGACGCAGCATCTGGAACGGCGTCAGGTTGACGGTTGAAGTGTTAATCTTGGCTCTGATCTTTGCTGATTTTTCAGCCCAATTTGGCGGCGTCCATCCCACCGGCGGCCGCGCCAAGAACAGCGCGCAAGCCAGGACAACTACTCCCTGGATGATGCCCCAAACCACGAAAGTATGCTGGTAGCCGGAGATTTTCAGCATATTGGCCACGGGAGTGATCGTACTCGCGGTGCCGATGCCGTAAGCCCCCGCGGTCAGGCCGACGCAGAGGCCGCGATGGTCGGGAAACCATTTCAGCGCGTTTCCGATGGACCCGCCATAGACGATACCCGCGCCAATGCCACCCACGGCGTACCAAATGTACAGCTGGGTTATGGTCTCGGCATAACCGGAGCCGACCCAGCCGAGTGCCACGAATATCGAGCCGATTCCCAGCATCAGGCGCGGACCGATGATGTCGACCAGATATCCTTCAAACGGAACGAGCCAGGTTTCCAGAAAAATGAACAACGTGAAAGTCCACTGAACGGCGACCAACGACACGTGCAGGTGGGCCTGGATGGGTTTGGTGAAAAGCGTCCAGGCATATTGCAAATTGGCGATCGCCATCATCGCGATAATGCCGGCGATCAATTGAACCCAGCGATTGACGATCCGAGAGGGATGAATTAGAGCTTCTGGCGTAGCAGCCATTGACTAACCTCCATTTTGACTTCAGCGGAAGCAGTGCACGAACCAGTCCCCAATTTACCTGCGAGGCCGTCCAGAGAGCCCACATCTCCGAGGAACGGTGCAATGCCGGAGATTCTTCGCTTTCCCCACATCGATCTCTCTCCCGAAGCGATCGACGTCAACGTGTGTGACGTACGCGGAGCTTGTCTTCTAGTTTTAGCGAATAACCCCGAACCCACTGCCGCAGGAAAATCCTTGGCGGCGAATTGCTGCGTTTTTACCCCTTCAACCGCAGCGCCTGCCCCCAACACCGCCGAGCGGCCCCTCCCGCGAACCGTGTTAAACTGGTCCGGTGAGTGAACCACTTTGCGACGGGACGGAATCTAGCACCGTACCCACAGGCTGTCAAGAAGAGATTCCTTGCATCCGTGTAAGCTATTTTTCGCATTCCATTCCCGTGATGCGCACCGCCGGGGCGGTGTGCTGCCCAATCCGGAGGGGCACGGCTAATGTCTGAAAGCCTGGAAGCGCAAATCAAAGATTTTGCGTCCCGCCTCGACCACCTGATTCGCCGAGGACACCAGGTTCGCGACGCGTTGGCGAAGGACTCCTCTAACCCCTCCGCTATCGTGGCTATGCGCGCCTGGCATGAAGAATGTGGCGTGGCCATCAATCAATTGTCCGGAAACAGCAAGGCGCACTGGCTTGCGCGCTCATTCAGTGAAGCGTTTCTGATGCGATCAGCCAGTGGCAACGCCACGGTAGGAGCGGCGCCGCAAGAGATTGTCCAGCGCTTGCTCGACGTCCTCGCGCAAGCGGTCACCGCGCTTTCTCGAGAGGGCGGCGGACCGGTAATTATCGCGTCAGAGGATGTACCGCCGCGCCGCTTCGAGTTTGTCCACAACGCCGAACTGCGCCAGGTTCTCGAGCAGGCCTACACTGAAGTTCGGCGCGCGCAGGAACAAGGCGAACACGATCTCGCGATGCGCACCTCTTGCGGGATTCTGGAAGCAATCGTGACCGACGCGCTGGAACACAAAGGTCCGGGCGGATTGGCGGCTTCTGGCGCGCCGGCGGGGAAAATCGCCGATTGGTCCTTCGATGCGCGGCTCGCGGTTGCGGAGAAAGCTGGCTTAATTCGCGGCGGCTGCGCTCGCCTGCCGGCAGTCGCACGCGCTTATCGAGATCACGCCGACAAGGGCAACAACGCCACGATTTCCGAGCGCGATGCAAAATTAGCAGGGCAAGTTTTGAATGTGATTATGAGGGATCTGAATCCCGGCAGGTAGAACCAGGCCCACCGAAACTGCTCCACCAATTTTTCTCTTAGTCTTCCAGGTCCTGCCGGAACACCGGCTGTGAGGGGTCCAAGCTGCCGTCAATAACCGCGATGCGCATGTCTTCGAACGCCTGGGTCGCCTCCGCCAGCGTCGCGTATCCCCGCTCCCGCTGCAACGCCCCGCTGGCCGAATAAATCAGAGTGTAATAACGCCCCGAAGCGTACTGCATCTCCAGCAGCTTGTTCGGAACGTCAGGGTCGCCCGTCTGCCCCAGCACGTCCATCAACGCCACAGTCCACTGCCGGTCTTTCGGGTCTCTGACGACCTCGCGCTCGACGTATTGCCACTCGTCCATGCTCCAAAGAGGCATATTTATCCAAGCAGGTCGGCAAGCGCCCGCGCGACTTGCGAGCCGGTGAACGGCTTCGGGATCAGCAAAACTTTTTGCGCATTCCGCGAAGTGAGGCTCGCGTCGGCCTTCTCCGGCGTATCGCTGATAATCACGATGGGAAGCTCAGCATAATCTGGATTGTGGCGCACAAGATCAAATAGGGATTCGCTCATATCGAATGTAGAACAGTCCAGCACGAGAGCGTCCGCCTTCAAATCACGAATCAGGTCGTTGACCGTATCGGTAAAACCTTCGGCGAAGACTTCGTGTCCGTGGTCGCGCAACGAATATGTCAGCAACTGCGCAATCTCCGGCGTGTCGTCAATCAGCAGAATGCGTTTCGGCAACGTGCTAGCCCTTGCCGGTGCCGGGCAGCCGCGGCTTCTTGGCGGCGCAGGCCTCCAGGTCCAAAACCCACACGCGGCCGCCGGCGGTGTAGTAGGCGCGCTTATCGTTTTCGAACATCGCGCCCCAGGCTTCGAGAGTGCGCATGGCGAAGGTGATGCCTTCGAAGTTGTTGCGCAAGTGGCCGAAGACTTCGTTGGTGTGCCAGTTGTCGGTGAGGATGGCATCACCCGCGTGCACTTTCAGCACGGTGTAAAAACGGTCGTGCGCGGCCTCGTCGCGGACTTCGCGTGTCGAGCCGCGCTTTTTGCCTTCGGTGACGACATAGCTCTCCTGCCCGGATGCGGCCGAAGGAGAAACGTTAACGGACATCGCGTCCTTGGTGTTGGGTGTGTTGGTGCTCATAGTGTTTGCGCCACCGCCTCGGCTTCCGCCGCTGCCGCCATGTTGACCTGGTTCTTTGGATCCGCGGCCTTGATCAATGCCTCGGGCAGTTGCACGCCCATCATCCCCCATTGCTGGTTGGCAAACTTCTGCAAGTTGGCGATGTGCTCGGCGTGCAAGTGGCCGAATCTTCCCTGCAATTTCAAATACTCGGCAACCGGCCGCATCGACTGCGGGCGGAAGCTGTAATCGTACTCGCGTTTTTCGGGATTCCATTCCCACATCGGATAGAGCCCGCATTCCACCACCAGGCGGCCAAGATCAATCGACCGCGGCGTCTCGTACACGAACCCCTTCTGGCAAGGCGTGTAGATCATCAGGTACGCAGCGCCCTTGTGATTGAGTCCCTTGCGCACCTTGTTCATCAGGTCGATGGGATAGCCCACGCTGGCGGTCGCCACGTAGCAATGCGGGTGACCGGCGGCCATCATGCGCGCGAGGTCCTTCGGATACAGCGTCTTCGCTTCCGGAACTTTCGGTCCCGGCGGCGAGAACGTTGTCATGCCGCCGTACGGCGTGCGCGACGAAGCCTGAATACCCGTGTTCGCGTACTGCTCGTTGTCGTAGCAGATGATCAGGCAATCGTGATTGCGATAGAGCGCTCCAGAGATGGAGGCAAGGCCGATGTCCGAGGCGCTGCCGTCGCCGGCTTCGCAAATGACGTTCGGAAACGTGCCCTTGTACTTGCCTTTGCGGATCATGGCTTCGTACGCTGCGGCGACACCTGCCGTGAAGCTGCCGGCGCTGCCGATCTGCGTGTGCGCCCACGGCACATTGTAGGGCGTGCAGAGATAGGAGCTGTTCGCGACGTACATACATCCCGTGGGGCCGACGAGGATGGTGTTGTCGCCGGACGCCTTGCTGGTCATGCGGTACTGGATAGACGGCCCGCAGCCGGCGCACGTGCGATGGCCGGGGACGAACGGTTCGGATGCGGGGAGGTCCGGATTGTAAAAACGCGCGCCCTGGTTCGGATTGCCGAGAATCGGAAGGGTTTGACGCTGAACTTCAATAGCTGGCATATCGATTCCTCCTGAAAATCTTTCCTGAAAACTTTTTCAAGCCTTTCAAATTCCTGACTGCGTGGACAGCCCGAAAGGGCGGCACTACTCTTCGAAGCCGACCCAGTGGGTGCGCTTTTCGATCTTGCCGCGCTTCTGCGCGTCGATCATTTTCTGCGCCATCCAGTAGAACTCTTTCAGGACAATGGCCTCGCCGCCCATGCCGGCCATGAAGGACATGATTAGCGGACGCTTCGGGCTCTCGTAGAGAGCCGCTGCAGCTTCGGCGTAGAGC
>Ga0210403_10000577_pt1 | contig 37847 bp, 32 predicted proteins | sample IncBWC19MmetaG_FD_150863 | JGI IMG/M metagenome (GOLD analysis project Ga0210403, IMG submission 150863) | Forest soil microbial communities from Barre Woods Harvard Forest LTER site, Petersham, Massachusetts, United States - Inc-BW-C-19-M | ecosystem: Environmental > Terrestrial > Soil >...
CCGGGCGCGACCGGGCAGATCGGCAGCCGGTTCGTCGCCAAGGCTGCGCCCGACGGCAATACGATCCAGATTGCGGCGCAGACCACGCATGCGGTTGCGCCCAGCCTTTATGGCAAATCGATCGGTTATGACCCGCTCAAGGACTTCACGCCGATCGTCCTGATCGCCTGGACGCCGCTGGTGCTGGTCACCAATCCGCAATTCCCGCCAAAGACGGTGAAGGAGCTGATCGATTATCTCAAGAGCAAGCCCGGCGACGTCAGCTACGCCACCGGCGGCCGCGGCGACGGCTCGCATCTGTCGTCGCTGCTTTTCAATCGCCTCGCAGGCGTCCAGGCCGTCGCCGTTCCCTTCAACGGCGAAGGACAAGCGCTGGCGCCGCTGCTTGGCAACCACGTGTCCTACATGTTCCTGGGCGCGCCGGTCGCAGGACAGCCCATTGCCTCCGGCGACCTGAAGGCACTGGCCGTGACCAGCAAGACCAGGAGCGCGCTGCTGCCCGACGTTCCGACCATGCAGGAGTCCGGACTGCCGGGCTTTGACTCCGCGAATTGGTGGGGCGTGTTCGGCCCCGCGGGCATGCCGAGCGAGATGGTCGTCAAGTTCAACAAGGCGTTCCTGGAAATCATCCAGGAGCCGGAGACCCGCGAGAAGCTGAAGGGACTTGGCTTCGAGCTGACGGGATCGACGCCCGAGGAGTTCAAGGCCTATCTCGAGGCGGAAATCAAGAAGTGGGCCGACATCATCAAGAGCGAAGGCCTCGCGCCGGAGCAGAACTGACCTTCTTGCCATGGCGCAAATCCTCGGCCGCGCGATGAATGACGTCGTGCAGCCAGTTCTGGGACGCGTCTTGCTCATGCCGCTCGTGCCAGAGCGCTGATACCGTGAGCTTGGTGGTGGGATAGGGCAGCTCATGCACCTTGATGGAAGAAGACCGCGCAAATGATTCCGCGAGCGGGCGCGGCACGATCGCGACATGCGTCGCGCCTTCCAGGAAAGCGGGCAGGGCGAGGAAATGCGGAAGCGTGACGGCGATCCGCGGAGGCCGGCTCGATTCGGCGAAGGCCGCTTCGAACGCCGCGCGGTCGTACATTTCCGATCGCCGGGCCAGTCCGCGCTCCGACAGGAAGCCGTTGATCGCACCCTCCTGATCGCCGCCGAACGACACGACCACGATGGAGAGCCGCGAAAGCGCCTCCAGGGTGAGCCGGCCAAGCCGGAGCACGGAGCTCGCAATCAGCACATCGTCGTGTTCGAACAGGGCCTGCGCCCTGAACCTGTCGGGCAATTCCGAGAAGGTGCCGATCGCCAGATCGATGCGTCCGAGGTCGAGCTGCTCGCCGAGGTCAATTCGCGTGACCGGCTTGATGGCGAGGTCGATCGATGGCGCCTCGGCATTGAGGATGCGAAGCAGATGCGGCGCGATCACCATGGTCGTGAAGTCGTTGGCGGCGACGGTGAACCGTTTCGATGCGCTCGCCGGCTCGAATTTGGGTGAATCGATCGCTGCCTCGAGCGATTTCAGCGCGTCTCTGACCAGCGGCGCCATCGCGACCGCGCGCGCGGTCGGCTGCATGCCCGTTGTCGTCCTGACGAACAGCTCGTCATCGAGAAGCTCGCGCAGCCGCGCCAGGCTGTGGCTCACGGCCGATTGACTGAGGAACACCCTCTGGCTTGCGCGCAGCACGCTCCGTTCCTCCATGATCGCGTCGAAGACGCGCAGCAAATTGAGGTCGAAGCTGGAGAATGTCGTGGTCATGCGCGCAAGCTCGATGTCGCCCTGAGCCGGCATCTTAGTCTGTCCGATCGATCAGGGGCAAACGATCGGCGACGTGCCTGCCTCGCCGGCACGATCACGCCCGCCACCGGGATCGAATGCGTTTGAGACGTCCGCGAAGCGAAGCCGCCATTATCGGCAGGCTCTGCAGCGTCGCAACCAGAAGGAGCAAGTACATTAGGATGGGGTCTCTGACGAGGAATGAAAGGAAGCGTGTAGATAGTCCGCAAACCGGGCGCGTCAAATTGCGGCGCGGAACGCGCGCTGAGGAAATAACGTAGCTATTGCAGGCGCTTATTCGCAAAATGCGCGACGTTCATTTTGAACTTGCGGAGGTTTCACTTCCGCGCCGCGCGGCCTCGCACTACCAAATATAGTGCATCGAACGGGCACGTGTTGATTGCAGTCGCCGCAGTCGACGAGAACGGAGGAGACGACCATGGGACACCGCGAAGAGCTGATCCAGCACAGCATTCCCTTCCTGCAGGAGGTCAAGGACATGACGCCGGGCGTCGACATGGAGCGGTGGCTGAACCGGGAATATGGCGAAGGCAGCTCGCTCTACAAAGATCTCGCGCGCCTGATCACGCTCGGCGTTGCAGAGGGATGGGCCGCCAATCAGGAAGTCGACGGTCCCAATTATCGTCGCAGCCGCATCGCAGAGCCGTCGGCGGAAACGCTGCATTTCAGCATCACCGCGGTCTACATGAACAGCAAGGATGCGAAGCGCTTCAGGGATGATCACGATGGTGACGTGCTGCGCGGTCAATTCCACGGCCATCCCTATGGCGAAATCAATCTGGTTGTTCCGCTGGACGAGGGCGCCGAGCTTAGGGGGTTGCAGGGCTGGCAGGGACCCGGCTGGACCGCGCCCGATCCCGGAAGCCGGCATTATCCCGAGGTGAAGGGAGGCGCGTTGATCGCGCTGTTCTACCTGCCGGCGGGGCGCATCTCCTATGATTTCAAGGCGCCGGCCTGAAGCTTCGCGTGGTGTCCGGTCCCACGGGCCAGCTATTTCCCATCGCCGGTCGGCGCTGCTAAGACAGCAGCAAAGTCAGGGAGGAATGGGTATGAAGCCGCTCAACGCCGCATCGATCTTGCCGGAGGACGGTACCGCCGGGACCCTGGTAGGGCGCGTCTGGTTGCCGCAGGCTGCGGGGCCTTCGGTGGCCGCGGTCCGCGGCGACGGCGTGTTCGATGTGACCTCGGCTTTTCCGACCGTGAGCGCGCTCGCCGAATTGCCGAATCCGGCCGCAGCGTTGCGCGAGGCGGCGGGCACCAAAATCGGCACGCTCGACGACATCGTCGCCAATGCCTTGCCCGACACGCGCGATGCGAACAAGCCGTGGCTGCTGGCGCCGCTCGATCTGCAGGTGCTGAAGGCCGCCGGTGTCACTTTCGTGGTCTCGATGCTGGAGCGCGTCATCGAGGAGCGGGCGCGGGGCAATCCGTCCTCGGCGGCGGCGATCCGCAAAGAAGTCGAGCGGCTGGTCGGCGACGATCTCTCCAAGCTGAAGCCGGGCTCGGCGGAAGCCATGAAGCTGAAAGAGGTGCTGATCTCGCAGCAGGCCTGGAGCCAGTATCTCGAAGTAGGTATCGGCCCTGATGCGGAAGTCTTCACCAAGGCGCCGGTGCTGTCGTCGGTCGGCACCGGCATGGATGCCGGGTTGCATCCGAAATCGACCTGGAACAATCCCGAGCCGGAAGTCGTGCTGGTGGTCTCGAGCAAAGGCCGCATCGTCGGCGCCACGCTCGGCAATGACGTGAACCTGCGCGACTTCGAGGGACGTTCCGCGCTGCTGCTGTCGAAGGCCAAGGACAACAATGCCTCCTGCGCGGTAGGGCCGTTTGTGCGCCTGTTCGACAACAGCTTCTCGCTCGACGACGTCAGGAAGATGGACATCACCATGACGGTCGAGGGCGAAGACGGTTTTGTGCTCGACGGCCACTCCTCGATCGGCAAGATCAGCCGCGATCCCGAAGACCTGGTGGCGCAGACCATCGGCGAGGTGCATCAATATCCGGATGGATTTGGACTGTTCCTCGGAACGATGTTCGCGCCGGTGAAGGACCGCGACACGCCGGGGCAGGGCTTTACCCATAAGCGCAACGACGTCGTTACGATTCGCGCGGCGAAGCTCGGCAAGCTCATCAACCGCATGCGCAACAGTGACGAATGCGAGCACTGGACGTTCGGCTTGGGTGCGATGATGAAGAATCTCGCGGGCCGCGGCGCGCTTCAGTAAGCGCTGACGCGCGGATCGCATGCCGTCCCTGAAACTCCTGGCCGATGACCTGACCGGCGCGCTGGATACTTCCGCCGAGCTGGTCGGCGTGGTCGGGCCGTTGAGCGTGATGTGGTCGGCGGCCTCGCTTGAAGGGCAGCAAAGCTTTGCGATCGACAGCGGCACGCGCGAGCGCGCGGCCGATGAGGCGTTCGCGGTGGTGCGCGAGATCGCGCCGCTGCTCGCCGGCGCGGACATCGCCTACAAGAAAATCGACAGCCTGCTCCGCGGTCCCTGGGTGGCGGAGCTCGATGCCTGCCTTCGCACCGGCCTCTGGAATGCCTGCATCGTCGCGCCGGCCTTCGTGCATCAGGGCAGGGTGACGCGCAACGGCCGGCAATATGCGAAAGCGCACGACGGAAGCTGGAACGCCGTCGGCGACAACATTATCGAACAACTCCGTGTGCGCGGCCTTGAGGCGAGGCTGGCTGGCCCTGCGGCTGCGCTTGAGAATGGCATCAGTGTTTTCGACGCGGAGACTGAAGAGGAACTCAATCGCATCGAGCGGATCGGCCGGCAATATTCCGGCAGGCTCTTGTGGTGCGGCAGCGGCGGGCTCGCGAATGCGCTCGCGCGTGGCACCGATGTTTCCTTGCCGGCCAAGCTGAAGACCCCGGTGCTGGGGATATTCGGCTCGGATCATGCTTCTACGGCGGCTCAACTCTCGATGTGCGAAGGTGTCGTGATAGGGAGCGCCGACATCAGGCAAGGCCTCGACCGGATCAAGCGGGCGTTGGATAGGGGCTTGGCCTTCGTCAGGCTGGAAACATCAGGGTTAACTTCCCGCACCGAAGCGGCACAGCATTTTTCGGGCGAGATCGCGATGCTCAGCGAATCCATTGATCCGCCAAAGACCCTGGTCGTCGCAGGCGGCGAAACCCTCAAAGCTCTCACCGTCGCGGTCGGGGCACGGGCCTTGCAGGTCCTTGGGCGGCTGGAACCCGGCCTGCCCAAATCCGTGATACAGGGCGGGCGCTGGGCGGGGGTTGACGTCCTATCCAAGTCCGGTGCTTTTGGAGGGGCGGATTTGTGGGCGAAACTGCTCAGGCTGAACGGCCTGTTGTGAGGGGAATGACATGGCCAAGCGACATCTTGCGATCACGATGGGTGATCCGGCCGGCATTGGCCCCGAGATCATCGTGAAAGCCTGCGCGAAACTTCGCGACCGGCTCGACGCGTCCGACCTCAAGCTGCTCATCATCGGCAGCCATCGTGCTCTGGATCAGGCTAACCGGCAGATCGATGCCGGCCTCGACATCGCGCAAGTGGGTATCGACGACAATGACTGGCCGAACCTCAGCTTCCTGCAGGCCGACGAGGAGAGCGATGCGATCGCGCCCGGCGTGCTCTCCGCCGATGGCGGCCGCTTCGCCTACAAGGCGGTGGAGCAGGGCGTGCGCCTTTCCCTGTCAGGCCGCGTCGGCGGCATCGTCACCGCGCCGCTGAACAAGGAAGCGCTGAACAAGGCCGGCTATCATTATCCCGGCCATACCGAGATGCTGGCGGCGCTGACCGGCGTGCGCGGCTCGGTGATGCTGCTCGCGCACGGCAACATGCGCGTCAGCCATGTGTCGACGCATGTAGCGCTGCAGGATGTTCCGGCGCGGCTGACGCCGGAGCGGCTGCGCCTCGTCATCGACCTCACCCACAAGGCGCTGCGCACGATGGGCATCACAACGCCGAAGATCGCCGTGGCCGCGCTCAATCCGCATGCCGGCGAGGGCGGCCTGTTCGGGAGGCAGGACATCGACGTGTCGAAGCCGACCATCGACACGGCCGTGGCCGACGGCCTCGACGTGGTCGGGCCGATTCCGGGCGATACCATCTTTGTGAAGCTGCGCGCCGGACAATACGACGCCGTGGTCGCGATGTATCACGACCAGGGCCACATCCCCGTAAAACTGCTCGGCTTCGAGGTCGACCCAGTGACAGGCAAATGGCAGGAGCTTTCCGGCGTCAACATCACGCTGGGCCTGCCGATCATCCGCACCTCCGTGGATCACGGCACCGCGTTCGATATCGCCGGCAAAGGCATCGCCAACGAGCGCAGCATGATCGAGGCGATCGAATATGCCGAGCGGCTCGCGGGGAGTGCCTGATCAGCAGCGATGGCGGAGCCCGTCGCGGCCGAGATAGGTGCTGCTTGCGGGATCGTAGGAGCGCAGGCGCGCGCAGCTTGGCGGTGTCGCGCCGATCACGACCTGCGAGGGATAGGGATACAGCGAGCGCTCGGAATTGCCGGCGAGCGCGCCTGATATGCCGAGCCACGCGGTCGAGGGATCGGCGGTGAAATTGCCGGGGAAGAAGCCGTTGGTCGGATAGTCCCGGTGGTCGTCGCGGTTGTCGTAGGACCAGGGCGAAGTATTGCCGTAGCGCAGCGGGCGCAGGCCAAGATCTTGCGCCTGCGCGGCGGTGACGGCGAGCGACATCAAGAGGCTCGCAGCGACGATCGCATGCTTCACTGTGATCATTGGCGCCCCCGAATCATGGCCGGATCGTTCCCCAATCGCCTTTCCAGCCGGAAAGGTGCCCGTGCCGGAATTGCAGATAAAGTCCGTCGCTGCGGCTGGCCAGCGTCGCGCCCTTGACATTGGGCAGCGCGACCAGAAGCTCGTCGCCGGGACGGCCGCGCACATAAAAGAGTTGCACGCCGAGGGCTTGCGAAGCCTGGTCGGGTGTCATGCCGAACATCAGCGGAATGTTCGGCGGCGTCAGTTGTTGTGCACGCGCCGGTATCACGGCGAGGCAGGCCAGCACCATCAGCATTGCAATCGGTTTGAGCTCACGCATGCGTCACTCCACCGCGACCAGCGTGCCGGCGGGAGTCCAGCCGCCGCCCAGCGCCTGGAACAGGCTGCTCGCCGCCAGCAGTTTGTTCAGGCGCACCTGGACCAGCGTATTCTGTGCCGTGAACAGGGTCTGTTCGGCCTGCAGCAGCGTAATGAGGGTGATGGTGCCACCGGTCAATTGCTTTTCCGCGACGTCGAACGCCTGCTGCGAGGCGGCGACGGCCTGCTGTTGCAGCCGTTCCTGCAGGGTGAATTGTTGCAGGGCGATGAGCGCCTTCTCGACATCGGCGAAGGCCGACAGCACCGCCTTGCGATAGGCCTGCAGGTCTTGCAGCTGTACGCCCTTGGCCTGCTTCAACTGGCTCTCTAGCAGGAAGCCGTCGAAGATCGGCTGGGTCAGGCTCGCGGTCAGCGTGTAGAACCACGCGCCCGGCGTAAACAGCGAGGCGAGCGCCGCGCTCTGGAAGCCGGTGGTGCCGGTCAGCTGGATTTGCGGGAAGAAAGCCGCGCGCGCCGACTCTACGCTGAAGTTCGACGCCGCCAGCAGCGCCTCGGCCTGGCGTATGTCCGGCCGCTGATAGAGCAGCTCAGACGGCAGTCCCGGCGTCACCCGCGGCACCACGATCTGCCGCGTCGACCCGCCATGGATGGTGAAGTTCGGAGCCGCGCGTCCGACCAATAGCGCCAGCGCGGCGATGTTCTGGCCGACCGTCACTTGCAGCGGCGGGATCGCGGCGCGTTGCGTGGCGACCAACGCCTCCTGTTGGGACACGTCGAGCTGCGAGGCCGTGCCGCCGTTGAACTGCTTCTTGATCAGGGTGAGGATGCGATCGGCGGCTTCAAGGTTTTGCCGGGTGACGCGGATCTGGTCCTGCGCGGCCAGAACCTGGAAATAGGTGTTGGCGACGGTGACGATGGTCGAGAGCGTCACCACTTCGCGGTTAAAGCGCGCCACCGTCGCATTCTCTTCCGCGGCATAGAGCGTCGCGCGGTTCTTGCCCCAGAAATCGACCATGTAGCTCGCGGTGAGGTTGGTCTGGAACTGATTGAAGGTCCCGCCGCCCAAGCCGTTGCCGCTGCCGATGCTGCTCGTCGCCGACGAGACCTTTTGACGTTCGGCGTTGCCATTCCCCGTCAAGGTCGGCAATAGCGGCGCACCGGACACGCCGACCTGGGCGTCCGCCTGCACGATCTGCGCGATCGCGACCGCGATGTCGAGATTATAGACCTGCGCGTCGTTCATCAGCGCGGTCAGCTCGCTGGAGCGGAAGCCGCGCCACCAATCGACAATGGGAACGGCGGCGTCGGCGCTGGCTTTCGGCGCGGCGCGATAATTCGCAGGCACTTCGAGATTGAGCTCGGGCCGCTCGGTGCCGATGATGCAGCCGGACAGCACCGGGCCAAGCACAGCGACCGCGCCGATCCGGAAATGCTTCCGGACACGCCTCAACATCACGCTGTGCATAACCCCCAACATCTACTCGCCCGGTTGCAGTGAAGGCCCGGGTATATGAGGAGCCGCGCCGCCCCGAAGACGTTGGCTCCAGAGGCGAAATCTGTCCAGATACAAATAGATCACAGGTGTGGAATAAAGCGTCAGGGCTTGACTCAGGATCAGACCTCCGACGATCGCGATCCCCAGCGGCTGGCGCAATTCGCCGCCTTCACCCATGCCGAGCGCCAGCGGCAGCGCGCCAAGCATCGCCGCCATCGTCGTCATCATGATCGGGCGGAAGCGGAGCAGGCAGGCTTCGCGGATCGCTTCCAGCGGGCTCAGGCCGCGCTTGCGTTCGGCTTCGAGCGCGAAGTCGATCATCATGATCGCATTCTTCTTGACGATGCCGATCAAAAGAATGACCCCGATCAGCGCCATGATCGAGAACTCGGTCTTGAACGCCATCAGCGCCAGCAGCGCGCCGACGCCGGCCGACGGCAGGGTCGAGAGGATGGTCAGCGGGTGGATGTAGCTTTCATAGAGCACGCCGAGCACGATGTAGATCGTGACCAGCGCGGCGAGAATCAGGAACGGCTGGTTGGCGAGCGAATCCTGGAACACTTTTGCGGTGCCCTGGAACGTGCCGCGAATCGTAGTAGGCACGCCGAGCCGGTTCATGGTGGCTTCGATGGTCGCGACCGCCGTGCTCAAGGAAACGCCGGGCGGCAAATTGAAGGAGATGGTGTTGGCGACAAGCAGGCCCTGGTGGTTGACCGCGAGCGGGGTTGCGCCCTGGCTGAAATGCGCCACCGCCGAAAGCGGGATCATGGTTTCCTGCTTGGTCGAGACCGCCGAGCCCGTCGAGGCCACGCCCTTGCCGGTCTGGCCGATCGAGTTGGTGGCGAGATTGCGCGCGGCCTGCGCGTTGGCGGCGGCCGCGGCGGACGAATTGGCTGACGACACGACCGTGCCCGCGACCGCATTGGTCGCCTGCGAGCCGCCGACCGAGCCGCCGGAAGTGGAGACATAAATGTCCTTCAGCGTCTCCGGATTCTGCCAGTAGCGCGGCGCTACCTCCATGATGACGTGATACTGGTTGCGGGCGACATAGATGGTCGAGACCTGGCGCTGGCCGAACGCGTCATAGAGCGTGTTGTCGATCTGGCTCACGGTGATGCCGAGCCGCGCCGCGGCGTCGCGGTCGATGGTGACGTCGGATTCGAGCCCCTTGTTCTGCTGGTCGCTGTTGACGTCGGCGAGCGTCGCCGTCTCGCGCTGCAGGGCGGCGGCGATCTTCGGCGACCATTCGTTCAGCTCCTCCAGCGAGGCGCCCTGGAGGGTGTACTGATATTGCGCGTTGCTGGCGCGGCCGCCGGCGCGGATGTCCTGCACCGCCTGCAGGAACAGCGTCGCGCCCGGCACCACTGCCATCTGCCGCCGCAGCCGGCCGATCACCTCGTCGACGCTGGTGTGGCGCTCATTCAGCGGCAGCAGCGAGACGAACATGAAACCGGAATTGGTCTGGCCGCCGCCGGTGAAGCCGACCGCGGTTTCGACCGCGGGGTCCTTCTTGATGATGGTGACGAATTGCGCGAGCTTCTGCTGCATCAACTGGAACGAGATGCTCTGGTCGGCCTGGATGATGCCGACGATGCGGCCGGTGTCCTGCTGTGGGAAGAAGCCCTTGGGCACGATGTTGTAGAGATAGAAGTTCAGGCCGAACACGGCGGCCAGCACCAGCATGACGAAGCGGGGATGATCGAGCGCAGAGTTGAGCGTGCGCCGGTAGAAGCCCAGCATTGCCTCGAAGAAGCGTTCGCTGGCGCGATAGAGCCAGCCGTGCTCGCCAGTGTCGTGGCGCAGCAGCACCGCGCACATCATCGGCGTAGTGGCGAGCGAAATCGCGAGCGAAATCACGATCGAGATCGAGATCACCATGGCAAATTCGCGGAACAGACGGCCGATGATCCCGCCCATCAGCAGGATCGGGATGAAAACCGCGATCAGCGAGATGCTCATCGAGAGCACGGTAAAGGCGACCTCGTTCGCGCCCTTCAGCGCCGCGTTCAGCGGCGTCATGCCTTCCTCGATGTAGCGGGTGACGTTTTCCAGCACGACGATGGCGTCGTCGACGACAAAGCCGGTCGCGACCGTCAGCGCCATCAGCGAGAGGTTATCGAGGCTGTAGCCGATCAGGTACATGGCCCCAAACGTCGCAACCAGCGACACCGAGCCCGCGACCACGGGAATGAAGGTAGCGCGCAGGTTCCGCAGGAACGCGAACACCACGATGATGACGAGCAGCACGGCGAGCACCAGCGTGCGCTCGACGTCGCGCAGCGAGGTGCGGATGGTGGTGGAGCGGTCGACACCGACGTCGATGTCGATTGCAGGCGAGATCGACGCCCGCAAGGTCGGAACCAGCGCCTTCACCGCGTCGACGGTGGAGATGATGTTGGCGCCCGGCTGTCGGTAAAGAATGATCAGGACCGCGGGCCTGCCGTTGGCGAGCCCGGAATTGCGCAGATTCTCGACGCCGTCGGTGACTTCGCCGACGTCGGACAGGTGCACGGGCGCGCCGTTGCGGTAGGCGACGATCAGCGATTTGTAGTCGTCGGCCTTGTTGGCCTGGTCGTTGGCGTAGATCTGGTAGCGCTGGTCGCCGACATCGATGCCGCCTTTGGGACTGTGGGCGTTGGCGCTGGAGAGCGCCGCGCGCACGTCTTCCAGCCCAATGCCGTATTTGAACAGCGCCGATGGAATGAGGTCGACGCGCACCGCCGGCAGCGAGCTGCCGCCGACCACGACTTCGCCGATGCCCTCGACCTGCGACAGCTTTTGCGCCAGCACGGTGGAGGCGGCGTCATAGAGATCGCCGCGGGTCGCGGTGTCCGAGGTCAGCGTCAGGATCAGGATCGGCGCGTCGGCCGGGTTGACCTTGCGATAGGTCGGATTGCTGCGCAGGCTGGTCGGCAGGTCCGCGCGCGCCGCATTGATCGCGGCCTGCACGTCGCGCGCGGCGCCATTGATGTCGCGGTTCAGCCCGAACTGCAGCGTGATGCGCGCAGAGCCCACCGAGCTTTGCGAGGTCATCTCGCTGACATCGGCGATCTGGCCGAGATGCTTCTCGAGCGGGCTGGCAACCGTGGTCGCGACGTCCTGCGGACTCGCGCCCGGCAGGGTCGCCTGCACCGAGATGGTCGGGAAATCGACCTGCGGCAGCGGTGACACCGGCAGCTTGAAGAAGGCCACCGCGCCGGCCGCCGCCAGCCCAAACGTCAGCAGCGTGGTTGCGACCGGCCGGCGAATGAAGGGGGTTGAGGGCTGCATGGCTCAATGCGACCCGCTGGCAGGGCTCGCGCTCGCGGGCCGCCCGCCGAAGCGGACGGCGAGGCGGTCGAACCAGAGATAGATCACGGGCGTGGTGAACAGCGTCAACATCTGGCTGACCAGAAGTCCGCCGACGATGGAGATGCCGAGCGGATGGCGCAACTCAGAGCCCGCGCCGGTGCCGACCATCAGCGGCAGGGCGCCGAGCACGGCGGCCATGGTGGTCATGATGATCGGGCGGAAGCGGAGCAGGCAGGCCTGGTAAATCGCTTCGCGCGGCGGCTTGCCCTCGTTGCGTTCGGCATCGAGCGCGAAGTCGATCATCATGATCGCGTTCTTCTTGACGATGCCGATCAACAGGATGATGCCGATGATGGCGACGATGGTGAGGTCCTGGCCGGCCGCCATCAGCGCCAGCAGCGCGCCGATGCCGGCCGAGGGCAGCGTCGAGAGAATGGTGACGGGGTGGATGAAGCTCTCATAGAGCACGCCGAGCACGATGTAGACCGTGACGATGGCGGCGAGGATCAGGAACAGCTGGTTCGACAGCGACGACTGGAACGCCAGCGCGGCGCCCTGGAAGCTGGTGATGACGCCGAGCGGCTGTCCGATGTCGAGCTGTGCCTGCTTGATCGCGGCGACGGCATCGCCGAGCGCGGCCCCCGGCGCGAGGTTGAACGAGATGGTCGCCGACGGAAACTGGCCGAGATGGGAGATCTGCAGCGGCGCGGTCTCCTCTCGCATCTTGGCCATGGTCGCGAGCGGCACCGGTGTCGAGCCGACCGAGGAGGGTAGGTAGATATCCTTTAGCGACTGCAGCGAGTTCTGCAGTGCCGGATCGGCTTCGAGGATGACGCGGTACTGGTTGGAATTGGTGAAGATGGTGGAGACGATGCGCTGGCCGTAGGAATCGTAGAGCGCGTTGTCGATAGTGGCGGGCGTGATGCCGAAGCGCGCGGCCTGGTCGCGGTCGATCTCGACGAACACAGAGAGGCCCTGCGCGGAAATATCGCTGGCAACGTCGTCGAATTCCGGCAGCGTTCGCAGCTTGTCGACGAGCTTGGGCGTCCATTCGGCGAGCTGCGCCGGATCGGCATCCTGCAGGATGAACTGGTATTGCGTCTTGGAGACGGTGCCTTCGATGGTCAGGTCCTGCACCGGCTGCATATAAAGGGTGACGCCGGTCAGTCCGCTGGTCGCGTTCTTGATCCGCTGCATCACGGTTGCGATGTCGGACTTGCGCAGCTCATGCGGCTTCAGATTGATCAGGATGCGGCCAGAGTTCAGCGTGGTGTTGGTGCCGTCGACGCCGATGAAGGAGGAGAGGCTGTCAACCTCGGGGTCTTTCAGGATGATGCCGGCAAGCTCCTGCTGGCGCTGCGCCATCGCGGCAAACGACACCGATTGCGGCGCTTCCGAGATCGCCTGGATCACGCCCGAATCCTGAAGCGGGAAGAAGCCCTTGGGAATAATGACGTAAAGATATGCGGTGAGACCAAACGTGCCGAGCGCGATCAGGAGCACAAGGGTCTGGCGATCGAGTACCCAGTTCAGCATGCGGCCGTAGATTTCGACGACCTTGTCGAAGCCTTCACGGCTCAGGCGCTGAAAGGTGTTCTCCTCTTCCGCGGTCTCAGGCTTGAGTAGTTTGGCGCACGCCATCGGCACCAGGGTCAGCGACACCACGGCCGATATGAGAATGGTGACCGACAGCGTGATCGCGAATTCGCGAAATAATCGTCCGACCACGTCGCCCATGAACAGCAGCGGGATCAAGACCGCGATCAGCGACACCGTCAGCGAGATGATGGTGAAGCCGATCTGCTCGGAGCCTTTCAGCGCCGCCTGCAGCGGGCTGTCGCCTTCCTCGACGTAGCGGGAGATGTTCTCGATCACGACAATGGCGTCGTCGACCACGAAGCCGGTCGCGACCGTGAGCGCCATCAGCGACAGATTGTTGAGGCTGAAACCGAACAGGTACATCGCGCCCAGCGTGCCGACCAGCGACAGCGGCACCGACAGGCTCGGGATCAGCGTGGCGCGCGCCGAGCGCAGGAACACGAAGATCACGAGCACGACCAGGATCACCGCGAGCGCCAGCTCGTATTCTACGTCGCGCACGGAGGCGCGGATGGTGATGGTGCGGTCGGTGAGAATGTTGAGGTCGATTGCGGCCGGCAACGTCGCCTGCAGTTGCGGCAGCAGCGCCTTGATGCCCTCGACCACCGAAATGACATTGGCGCCGGGCTGGCGCTGGATGTTGAGGATGATCGCCGGTGTCTCGTTCATCCAGGCGCCGAGCTTGTCGTTCTGCGCGCCGTCGACGACGTCGCCGACATCGGAGAGCCGCACCGGCGAGCCGTTCTTGTAGGCGACGACCAGCGAGCGGTAGTCGCTGGCATTGCGGATCTGGTCGTTGGCGTTGATGGTGTAGGCCCGCATGCCGCCGTCGAAATTGCCCTTGGGCGTGTTGACATTGGCGTTGGAAAGCGTGGTGCGGAGATCGTCGATGTTCAGCCCGTAGGCGGCCAGCTTGCGAATGTCGGCGCGGATGCGCACCGCCGGCCGCTGGCCGCCAGAGATGCTGACCAGGCCGACGCCGGGGAGCTGCGAGATTTTTTGCGCCAGCCGCGCGTCGACAAAGTCCTCGACCTGGGTCAACGGCATGGTTTTCGACGTCAGGCCGAGGGTCAGGATCGGCGCGTCCGCCGGATTGACCTTGGCGTAGATCGGCGGGGCCGGCAGGTCGGAGGGCAGGAGATTGCCGGCGGCATTGATCGCGGCCTGCACTTCCTGCTCGGCAATATCGAGCGAGATGCTCAAGCCGAATTGCAGGGTGATGACCGAGGCGCCGGCCGAGCTCACCGAGCTCATCTGGTTAAGGTTCGGCATCTGGCCGAACTGCACTTCCAGCGGCGCCGTGATCGAGGACGTCATTACGTCGGGGCTGGCGCCGGGATAGAAGGTCTGGACCTGGATGGTCGGGTAGTCGACCTCAGGCAGTGCGGCAACGGGAAGGAAGCGGAATGCCAGCATGCCCGACAGCATGATGGCGATCATCAGGAGCGTGGTCGCTACCGGCCGTAAAATAAACGGCTGCGACGGGTTCATTGTTTTGGCTCGCCCGGCTTCGGCTCGCTTTGCTTCTGCTCGCCGTCCGAGCGCTGCTTCTTCTGGCCGCCGCCGGCCTTGTCGCCACCGGGACTGCGCGGAGCTGCGGCCGGGCGGTTGGCGTCGGCTTCAGCGCGCACGATAACCTTGGCGCCTTCGCGCAGCTTGTCGGCGCCGTCGATCACGATGCGGTCGCCGGGCTCCAGGCCGGACAGCACCTCGACGCGGTCGCCGTCGGTGACGCCGAGTTTTACGGGACGCACCGTGACGGTGCTGTCATCCTTGATCAGATAGACGAAGGTCCCGGGTACGCCGCGCTGGATGCCCGCGGTCGACATCGTCACCACGTCCTTGTGGGTGTCGAGCAGGAGGCGGATGTTGACGAACTGGTTGGGGTAGAGCGTCTTGCTCTCGTTCGGGAATTGCGCACGCAGCTTGATCGTGCCGGTGGTCGGATCGATCTGGCTGTCGAAGGTCGACAGCGTGCCGTCGGCGAGCTTGTTGGCGCCAGAGCGGTCTAGCGCGGCGACGGGAAGCTGGGCACCGGACTGCAGGCGCTTGGAGATGGCCTGCAGATTGTCTTCGGGCACGGTGAACAGCACGCTGATCGGCTGGATCTGCGTGATCACCACGAGACCATTGGCATCGCCCGGCGTGACATAATTGCCCTGATCGACCAGACGCAAGCCGACGCGACCGTCAAGCGGCGAGACGATCTTGGTGTAGGCGAGGTTGACCTCGGCCGCCTTCACCATGGCGCGGTCGGCTTCGACCGTGCCCTGGTCCTGCCCGACCAGCGCGATTTGCGTGTCCAGCGTCTGGTGCGGCACGGCGTTCTGCGCGGCGAGGCCCTGGTAGCGGGCGAGATCGACCTGCGCGCCCTTCAGCAGGGCTTCGTCGCGCGCGAGCTGGCCGCGCTGCTGGGCGAGCGCCGCCTCATAGGGCCGCGAATCGATTTCCGCGAGCAGGTCGCCCTTCTTGACCCCGTCGCCTTCCTTGAAGACGACCTTGATCAGATAGCCGCTGATCTGGGTGCGGATGGTGACGGTGGCGAGCGAGGTCACCGTGCCCAGTGCATTGAGATTGATGCCGATGTCGCCCTTGCCGACGGTTTCAGGGACGATCGACATCGGCGCGCCGCCGGACCGACCGCCGCGTCCCGCTTCAGGCTGCGGCGCGCCCTGCTGGCGCGTCCACCAGACGATGCCGGCGATCACCAGCAAGACGACGAGCGTGGACAGGAACACCCCGCGGCGCGAGCGGGGCTTGTCCGGCGGACGGCCGTAGGAGGGAACTTCCGTCGGCGGTTTTAGCGGTTGGTCCATGAGCCGTCGTCTGAGTGAGGACAGGAATCTCTGCGTCACCGTAGTCTACTCCTTCGGCAGACGGCGGGACATTCCCAAGGACCGCATTTTGAACAATTAGGTTCAGGATTGTCGCATTAATATTCGGAAAGAATTGCACTTTTTGACTTCGGCGTGACCGCGCAATCACGTTTGCGCGCCTTCACGCCGGACCGCCAGTGCTTACAAATGAATGACACCGCGGCGCGCCGCATGCGCGACTGCGTCCGTGCGGCCGGTGGCGTCGAGCTTGTCGAGGATCGAGCCGACATGGAACTTGGCGGTGTGGACGGAGATGCCGAGCTGCCGGGCGATCGCCTTGTTCGAGGCACCCTCGGCCATCAGCACCAATACGTCGAGCTCGCGCGGGGTGAGCTCGACGTCCGGCGGCTCGTTTTTGCCCTGCGCGTCGCGCGCGACGATCGCGGCATCGGCCGCCCGCCCGGGCGCGGCGAGGGCAAGACCGGCCACGCCGCCGAGCAGGGAGGCGAGCCGGTCCGCCAGCACGGGATCGTCGATCTCGATCGCAATCGTGATCGCGGGCTCGTCGCTCAACGCTCCGGCCTCTCGCCGATGGTGAGCTTGAAGTTCACGGGCTCGTCGGCGCGCCGCGCCGTGACCTCCACCACCGAGCCGACGCTGTCGGGGCCGAGCGCGCGCAGCAGCGCCCGGATGCTGGAAAGCTTTTCGTTGTTCCAGGAGACGATGACGTCGCCCTGGCGGATGCCTGCGGCCGCCGAGGGGCCGGTCTTGTCGACGCTCATCACCATGGCGCCGATGCCGTCGTCGAGCTTGACCGGTTGCAGGGCGAGACCAAGGTAGCCGCGCGCGACGCGGCCGTGTGTCTCGAGCTTGGCGGCGACGCGTTCGATGGTCGCGGAGGGAATGACCAGCACGCGGCGCGGCCCCAGCACGGCCATGCCGAAAGCTTCACCCCCGGCGTTAAGTGCAAGACCGCCCTGATGGCTATAGGGCAGCCGCACATCGAGCTCGATCCGCGCATCGATGTCGCCGCCGCGAAGGCTGCGCCAGCGCTCGCCCACGAGCGATACCGCGCCAAGCGCCGCCGCCGGCGTGCCGCGCTCGGCGGCGACGACAACGTTGAGCGCGCCGAGTGCCGGCACGTGAGACGAGAGTGTCGCCGGCGCAAGCCCGGCGCTGTCGAAGCGGAGCAGGGCGATGTCGGTGGTGTGGTCGCGCCCGGCAATGGTCGCAGGTCGCGAAGTGCCGTCGGAGAGCTTGATTGCGACCTCGCCTTCCTCCGCCAGCGCCTCGTCGGCAGTGACGACAAGGCCCGCCTTCCAGACAAAGCCTGTGGCGCGCGAGCGGCGCGAATGCACGGAGACGATCGAAGGCCGCGCCTTGGCGGCAACGCCTTCGAGCGCGGTGGAGAAAGATGAGAGAATGGTTGCCGGATCGGACATGGGAAGTCTCCAGTTAGGTTGGGCCTAATCTGGGACTTCGCAAGCCCTCGGCGAAACTGCCCGGATGGGCGGGCTGTCTATCCTGCGACGGCGAGCTGGCCGCCGTACTTGGCGCGCAGCTCCGTCTTGAGCAGTTTGCCGGTCGCGGTATGCGGCAGCGACTCCACGAAGATCACATCGTCCGGCATCCACCATTTGGCAATGCGGGTCGACAGGAATTCCAGGATGGATTCCTTGGTCGGATGCGTGCCGGGCTTGGGTTGCACCAAGAGCAGCGGCCGCTCCTGCCATTTCGGATGCGGGATCGCGATGACGGCGGCCTCAAACACGTCGGGATGCGAAACCGCAAGATTCTCGATCTCGATCGAGGAAATCCACTCGCCGCCGGACTTGATGACGTCCTTCAGTCGGTCGGTCAGCTGCACATAGCCGTCGGAATTGATGGTCGCGACATCCCCGGTGCCGAACCAGCCGTCGTCGCCGACGACCTTGCCGCCTTCGCCCTTGAAATAACCCGATATCACCCAGTTGCCGCGCACCTTGAGCTGGCCGACCGTCTGGCCGTCGCGCGGCAGGGGCTGGCCAGCCTCATCGGCGACGCGGAGTTCGACGCCAAATATCTGGCGTCCCTGCTTGACCTGCATGTCGACGATCTCCTCCGGGGTCGCGCCGTCATGGCTGGCGAGCGGCGAGCCCAGCGTGACCAGCGGGCTCGTCTCAGTCATGCCCCAGGCATGCAGCAGGAAGACGCCGAGCAGATCGCGGAATTTCTCGATCGTGGTGCGGGGTGCTGCGGTGCCGCCCGAGAAGACGAGCTTCAGTTTCAGCTTCGACAGATCGAGTTTGGCATGGTTGTTTTCGATATAGGCGAGGAAGTTGAGCCAGATGGTCGGAATACCGCCGGCCTTGGTGCAGCCCTCCTGCTCCAGCAGCAAATAGATGCTTTCCGGATCGAGCTTTGGTCCGGGCAGGACCAGCTTTGCGCCGCACATCGCCGCCGAAAACGGCAGGCTCCAGGCGTTGGCGTGGAACAGCGGCACGATCACCAGGATCGAATCCTTGGCCGACAGCGCAAAGCCGTCGGCGGCGCAGGCGGCGAAGGCATGCAGCACGGTCGAGCGGTGGCTGTAGAGAACACCCTTGGGATTGCCGGTCGTGCCGGACGTGTAGCAAAGCGTGCAGGCGGTGTTCTCGTCGAGCTCTGGCCATTCGTAGTCGGCTGACGCCCTTGCCAGCAGCGTCTCGTAGCACAGGAGATTGCCGACCTTGGTGGCGGGCATGTTGTTCTCGTCGCACAGCGCGATCCAGCCGCGCACCAGCGGCAACTGGGGCGCAAGCTGCTCCACAAGCGGCGTGAAATCGGGATCGAAGAAGACGTAGCCGTCCTCGGCATGGTTGACGATGTAGACGAGCTGCTCGATGAACAGGCGCGGGTTGACCGTATGCAGCACGCGACCGGAGCAGGTCACGCCATAATAGATTTCGAGATGCCGCCACGAATTCCAGGCGAGCGTCGCGACGCGATCGCCAGGTCCGACGCCAAGCGCAGAGAGGGCGTTGGCGAGACGCTTGGCACGCGTCGCCACCTGCCCGTAGTTGGACCGGTGCATGACACCCTTCGGATCGCGCGAGACGATCTCGGTTTCCGCGTGCCAGGTCGCGACATAGTCGACCAGGTCTGAGATCAGCAGCGGACGATTTTGCATGAGCCCAAGCATGGCGCCTCCCTCTTGATCGTTTCCTCAGGTCAGCCGGCGTCCTGTTGTTCTTGTTCTGCCGGACGCAAGATGATGGGCAACATTAAGCCCCATGGGACCGGCGCAAGTCCAGCCCCCGGCTTTATCCCCTCATCCTGAGGAGCCGCGTAAGCGGCGTCTCGAAGGATGTAGGCCCGCCCGGGGCCTCATGGTTCGAGACGGCGCTACGCGCCTCCTCACCATGAGGATTTAGCGATTACGTCGCTGGCAGGACGTCGCTGCTCTTCCGGCGCGCCAATGCGGAGGAGATGTTGCGCTCGGTGAGGTCCATCAGCCGGTGCATCGCGGCGCGGGCGCCATCGGGGTTGCGGGCCCAGATCTCGTCGAGTATCGCGCGGTGATAGGGCAGGCTCTTGCGCGGCGCGCCAGGGTTGAGCGTCGACAGTTCGAACGACATCCGCAGCGCCGCTTCGACGGTGGCGCCGAACGCGACCAGGAATTCGTTGCCGGTCGCGGTCAGGATGCCGTGGTGGAAGCGCAGATCGGGCTCGGAATAGGCGCTGCTGTCCATGCCGGCCGCGTCCATCTCGCGATAGGCGCGCTCGATCCGCGCGAGAGCGGTGTCCGAGCCGCGCTCGGCGCAGATCGCGCTGGCCTCGGGCTCGACGATCCGCCGCACCTGCAAGAGTTGCCGCGCGAACTCCTCGCTTGGGCGTTGCGCCCACGTCCAATCCAGAAGCTCGGCATCGAGCATGTTCCAGTTGATGCGCTCGCGCACATGGGTGCCGGCCTTCTGCCGCGCGGCGATCAGCCCTTTCGCCTTCAGGATCGACAGCGACTCGCGGATCGAGGTGCGGCTGACGTCGAACTGCGAGGCGAGCTCGATCTCGCGCGGCAGCGTAAAGCCTTCCTGCCAGACGCCGGTCACGATCAGGTTGGCGATTTCGCGCGCGACGTGGTTGCTCGGCTGGCGCGCCTCGGTCGGCTTTGGCACTCGCGATCCCGGTAATATTGTCTGATTTATTGCAGATGCGTGTCGATCGTAGCTCAAAATTGGGCTCGTATGGAAGCGACAAGGCTTTTGACAGCCAATTTTATGTCGGTCATATTAGTTGAAACAGACGAGGGGAGGGTGCCCGTGGCCAGCGACAAATTGACCGCCGCGATGCGGCCGTTCAACCGCAGGACCGTGCTCAAGGGCGGCGCGGCCGCGCTCGGCGCGGCGGCGTTCCCGATGCCGGCGTTCGCACAGTCAAAACCATATTCCGGCGTGACGCTGCATGGCGCGTCGTTCCAGCACCGCTTCTTCACGCTGCTGCAGAACTACATTCCCGAGTTCGAAGAGAAGACGGGGATGAAGGTCGACCTGCAGCTTTCGGCGTTCCCGGTCTACAACCAGCAGGCCAATCTCGAATTGTCCTCCGGCGGCTCGGCCTACGATTTCTGCAACGTGACCTTCATCCTCGCCGCGCGCTGGGTCGCTGCGGGCCTGCTTGCCAATCTCGACGAGTTCACCAGCGATTCCAGTTTGACGCCGGCCGAGTGGAATCCAAAGGACTTCGTCGAGGGCGCGCAGGTGCCCTATCGTGACGTCAAGGGAGCTACTTACGGCTATTCCTGGGAAGGCGGCGCCATGGTGATGGGGTTGTCGCGCATGGACCTGATGGAGAAGAAGGGGCTGAAGATTCCAAAGACCTTTGCCGAACTGCAGCAGGTCTGCACGGAGATCAACGGCACCGATGGGGTCAACGGCATCGTCTCGTTCCAGCTGCACCACTGGAATCTGCCGCCGTACATGCAGGGCTTTGGCGGCAATGTGTTCCGCAATCCGCCCAGTGATATCATGCCAGCGCTCAACACGCCGCAGGCGATCGAGGCGATCGAGTTCTACGCCAATCTCCTCAAGAGCGCGCCGAAGGGCGTGCTGACCTACACCGAGGACCAGGCGCGGCAGTCGCTCTTGATGGGCCGCTCCAATATCTTCATTCACTCCAGCGCCTGGGTGACGCCGATCCTGATGTCGGAAGAGAGCAAGGTGAAGGACACCTCGCGCGTGGTGCGGATGCCCGCAGGTCCCGTCGCCGACCATCCGGCGTCCAACAGCCAGGGGCTCGGCATCCCCAAGAACGCCAAGAACAAGAAGGCGGCATGGGAGTTCATTAAATGGGCGCTGAGCCCGGAGATTTCGATGCGGCTGGTCAAGGAGCACGGCCATTCCTCGATCTGTCGCCGTTCGGTGATCCAGAGCGAGGAATACCGCCAGCTCAACGTCGTCAACGGCCAGGATCTCGGCGCGCTCTATCTCGAAGTGCTGGAGCTGCCGGCCAAGAGCCAGAACTACATGGCGTATCGCACGGTGAAGGAATTCCCTGTTGTCGGCGACGTCCTGAACAAGGCGTTCGAGCAGGTCGCGACCGGACAGCTCCCCGCGCGCGACGCCATGAACGCGGCGCAGGACCAGGCGATCGCCAGCCTTCGCCGCGCCGGGACCGCGCTTTGACGGAGCAGGGACTGCTCGACGCCGAGCGCCGCCGCTTCAACCGCCTCGCGCTGGCGCCGAGCCTGATCGTACTGTTCCTGATCGCCGGCCTGCCGGCGCTTTATCTGCTCGCGGTCAGTTTCACGCCGTTTCAACTGACCGAGCCCGGCTCCGCCACGAATTTCTCCGCGCCGCTCCGCAATTACAGGCTGCTTCCCGGCGATCCCCGTTTCGTCAATTCGCTCTGGGTGCAGGCGAAGCTTTCGTTCTGGGGCGTCGCGTTCCAGGTGTTGTTGGGCATGCTGCTGGCGCTGCTGCTCAACGTGCCATCGCGCTTTGTCGAGTTCGCGCGGACCTTCTTTCTGATTCCGATGGTGCTGCCGCCGATCGTGGTCGCCGTGATCTGGAAGCTGATCTACACGCCCGACATCAGCCCGCTCTATTACGCCGCAAGCCTGCTCAACATCGCGTTGCCGTCGCTGACTTCCAGCGTCGACTTCGCGCTCATCTCGATCATCATCGCCGATACCTGGGAATGGCTGCCTTTCACCTTCCTGATGGTGCTGGCCGCGTTGCAGACCATCCCCGAAGAGTTTTCCGAAGCCGCGCTCGTCGATGGCGCCAACCGCTTCCAGATCTTCTGGTACGTCACGCTGCCCTTCATCGCGCCGATCCTGCTGATCTCGGGCATGTTCCGCCTGATCGACAGCGTCAAGGCCTTTCCGCTGATCTTCCTGCTCACCGGCGGCGGCCCGGGCAGCGTCACCGAAGTCACCAATTACTACGCCTATCTCTTGGCCTTCGACACCAACGAGATCGGCTATTCCAGCGCGGTCACCGTGGTGATGCTGCTGCTCGTCGCCGCCGTCAGCCTTGGCCTGGTCTGGATGGGTAACCGCCGGGAGGGGTTGGCGTGAGCGACCCCTCCCACCGGCGCGCGGGGGCGGGGCGGCATGTCGCGATCGCGGTAACGCTGGTCGTGCTGCTGCTGCCGTTCCTCTGGCTGTTGCAGATGAGCTTCAAGACCAACGACCAGATCCTGCAGTTTCCGCCACCGCTGATCTTCACGCCGACGCTTTCGAATTACGCCTCGCTCTGGCACAGCGCGTTCTCGGCTTCCTTCGTCAACAGCCTGTTGAGCGCATCGTTTTCGACCGCGCTCGCCTTGCTGCTGGGCGTACCTGCGGCCTATGCGCTGTCGAAATGGGTGGGCAGGGGCAAACACACGCTGAGCTTTGCCATTCTCGTGACGCGCATGGCCCCGCCGATCGCCTACACCATTCCCTTCTTCCTGTTCTATCGCTGGATTGGCCTGCTCGACACCATCACGGGTCTCGTGCTGGTCTACACCAGCTTCAACCTGCCGCTGGTGGTCTGGATGATGCAGCCGTTCTTCGAGACGGTGCCCGCCTCGCTGGAAGAAGCCGCGCTTGTCGACGGCGCGCGCACGCATACCATCTTCATCCGCATCGTGCTGCCGATGGTCGCGCCCGGCATCGCCGCGACCGCGATCCTCTGCTTCCTCTATGCCTGGAACGACTTCTTCTTCGCGCTGATCCTGACCCGCACCAATGCGCGCACCGCCCCGGTCGCCGTGGTCAATTTCATGAATTACGAGGGCTGGGAATGGGGCAAGATCGCCGCCGGCGGCTCGCTGGTGATGGCGCCGGTCCTGATCTTTGCGCTCGCGGTGCGGCGCTATCTCGTCAGTGGGCTGACGGCAGGCGCCGTAAAGGGGTAAGGAAGCAGCTTCCGATGGTCGTTTCCTGGAAGCGCCGGCATGAGTGAAGACAGACATACCATTAGCGGCAATGGCGTCACCGCCACCGTGCTCGCCCACGGCGCCGAATTGTGCTCGCTGAGGACGGCAGCGGGACTCGAACTGCTCTGGCAAGCGGGAGCCGAATGGCGCCGTCATGCACCGCTGTTGTTCCCGATCGTCGGCAAGCTGAAGGGCGATCAGTTGCGCCATCGCGGCAAATCCTGCCCGATGACCCAACACGGCTTTGCGCGGGATAGCCGCTTTGAATGGGTCGAGCGTGGACAGGACTCGTGCCGGCTCTTGCTCGCCGACAACTCTGATACGCGCTCGCGCTACCCGTTCGCTTTTCGCCTCGCAGTTACCTACACATTGCACGAGGCTGATCTCGAGGTCGCGCTTGAGATCGAAAATCCCGGCGATGAGATGTTGCCGGCATCGGCCGGCGGGCATCCCGCCTTCAACTGGCCCTTGCTGCCGGGCTTGGCGAGGGAGAGCTACAACCTGACTTTCTCCGACGAGGAGACTGCTCCGATCCGGCGCCTGAAAGACGGCTTGCTGCGTGCTGAACCTGAGCCGAGCCCGATTCTGGGCAGAAACCTCGCGTTGTCCGAGCGGCTGTTCGACGACGACGCCATCATTCTCGACCGGCCCGCCAGCAGATCGGTGCGCTTTGCCGCCGATCGGGGGCCGTCGCTGGAAATTTCCTGGCAGGATTTTCGCGAGCTCGGAATCTGGTCCAAGCCGGGCGGTGCGCCGTTCCTGTGCATCGAGCCGTGGCGCGGTTTCGCCAGCCCCGCGGATTTTGACGGCGAATTTGCCGACAAACCCGGCCTGATGCACATCAAGCCGGGTGGGAAGCAGTTGCTGAGATATCGGATCGGCATTCGCTAGTGATGGCGCCTCACGCCATTGCGGCGACGCGTCCGAGGAGGGAATCGAACGCCGCGCGCAAGGCAGCTTGCGGGTTGGAAGCGCCCGAGCGGCTGCGCCAGGCGACATAGCCGTCGGGGCGCACCAGCACCGCGCCGTCGGCATCGATGCCGTAAGCCAGTTGCCATTTGCCGTCGGGATCGCCGACCTCGGTATCCGCGCCGATGGTATGGGCGACCAGCGGCGGCCATGACGGAGCAGCGGCCTGCGCGGCGCGCCGCCAAGCATCGCCGTTGGCCCCGGCGAGCAGCACGAAGTGCGGTCCGATCAGGTCGACGGTCGAGATCTGCTCGTTGCCGCGCTTGAGCCAGACATGCGGCGCGCGGCTGCCGGGCCGTGCCGAGGGCAGATATTCGGTGACGGGGTCGTCGATGGCCGCGGGCGGCGTACCGTCCGGCACGACCGCTGTCGATTCATAACTGGCGCCGAAGATCAGGCCCTGTTCGGCGAGGAATTCGCGCCGCGGCAGCACGCCGCTCTGCCGCTCGGTCCGGCCCATCGACATCGCGTTGGCGAGCGCGTTCGTGGTCGTGATCTCGGCGAGCGGCTGGCGCTCGTCATGGTAACTGTCGAGCAGCGCCTCGTCGGCGTTGCCGCGCAGCACGGCGGCGATCTTCCAGGCGAGGTTATGAACGTCCTGCACCCCGGTGTTGAGGCCAAAACCACCTGTCGGCGGCATCTCATGCGCCGCGTCGCCTGACAGGAACACGTTGCCGACGCGATAGCGGTCGGCCACGATCGCAGACGCCTCCCATGGGTTGACGCCGAGCACCGTGACGGGGATGTCCGGCAGGCCCACGCCCTTACGGATCAGGCTCGCGCAAAATTCCGGCGTGAAATCTTCCGGTTTCCAGCCGAATTTCGAGGAGCTGTGGATCAGGAAACCCCAGCGATCCCTGCCGTTGATGGTCAGGAACGTCGCGCGCAGGTCCTCCTGCTCGACAAAATAAAGCGCGGCCGGCCGATCATTGACCCATTGGGTGAGATCGGCGTGGAACAGGATGTTGACGCTGTCGTAGACTTTCTCCTCGCCGATCATCTTGACGCCGAGCGCACGCCGCACCCGGCCTTGCGCGCCTTCGGCCGAGATCAGATAACGCGCGGTGAAAGGCGTCTCCGCGCCCGTGATGCGATCGGTCAGGACGCCGGTGACGGCGTCTCCCTTCTGGGTGAACGACGTCATCTCCGTGTTGAAGCGCAGTTCTCCGAGGCCGGCGGCCTCCGCATAGCGCCGGATGACAGGCTCGAGATCGTCCTGCGCGCAGAGGCAATTCTTGACCGGCGTCACCGCCATGTTCTTGGCGATGGCGCGGCCGGGTACGCGACGCTCGATCTCGCGGCCGGCGAGCGTCTCCGTCCAGACGATCAATCCGGTGCCGCCTTCGGCAAGGCCCGCGGCGCGCACCGCGGCGTCGATGCCGCATTGCCGGAAAACTTCCATGGTGCGGGCGTTGATGCCGCGCGCCTTCGGCGTCAGCGCGGTGCCGGGATGGCGTTCAACCAGCAGCGAGCGCACGCCATGCTGCGAGAGCAGGAGCGAGGCGGCGAGTCCGACCGGACCGCCGCCGGAAATCAGAACGGGAACGTCGAGCATTGCTGTCCTTTTTCTTTTTCTAGTTGATATCCATCGGCTTGCCGTGCGGCTCGCGGCGGAAGGCGACGATCGCAATCAGCGCCGCCAGTTCGCAGGCCGCCAGGAACAGGAAGGCCGGCGCGACCGCGTCGACGGTTGCTTTCGGCGAGACCACGTCATTGCTGCCCGCGATCAAGGCAAGACACACCGGTCCCAGAATCTTGCCGACCCCATTGGAGGCCTGCGCCAAGCCGAAGGCGCGTCCGCCGAGCGAGACCGGAAACACCTCGACCACATAGGGCGAGATATTGGAGAACATGCCGCTGTAGAACGCTGCGCCAAACACGATGAGCAGCGCAAACACCGACCAGCCCGCCACGAACTCGCGATAGAAGGTAAAGATCGAGAGCATGATCACGCAGGAGACGGCCGTTCCGACCATGGCGGCGCCGCGGCGGCCGATATAGAGCGGCAGCACGGAGAACAGCACGCGGCCGAGCAGCGAGGAAATGGCGACATAGACGAAGTAATGCGCCGCCTCATGCGCGCTGATCTTGAGAAGCTGCGACAGGATGGTCGGACCCCAGAGGGCGACGCCGTAGGTGCCGGTGGATATGCCAACCCAGATGACGACGACCCACCAGAACCGTTTCTGGTCGCCCAGCAGTTCGAGCATGGAGCCATTTTTCTTCGCCGGCGGAAGCGCGTTCGGCAGCGAGACGCTGGTCTCGGGGATGCCAAGCAGTTTGGCGGCCTCGCGCCGCGCGTCTTCACTGCGGCCGCGCGACAGCAGCCAGCGCACCGACTCCGGCACGATCATGAGGATCAGCAGCGACGTGATGATGGGTGCCGCACCGGTCGCGGCAACGCCGCGCCAGCCGATGACCGGCAACAGGCCCGCCGAGATCATCGCGGCGAACATGGTGCCGAGCGCGACCGGCACCACCATCATGCTGGACACGAAGGTGCGGTAGCGGGTGGGCGTAATCTCGACGATCAGCGGGTTTTGCGCGGTGGTTGCCGCCATCGAGCCGCAGCCGACCACAAAGCGCAACAGCGAGAACTGGATCCAGGCGCCGTCCGGGACCAGCGCTATGGCCCCCGCGCCAAGCGCGAAGACGAAGCCGCCGCCCCAGATCATCCGCTTGCGCCCGACGATGTCGGCAAACTTTCCGCCGATCAGGGCGCCTGTGATGGCGCCGACGCCCGACGACAAGAGCATCATCGCGCTCTGGCCGTAAGTGAGATGCCAGCCGGGGGCGAGGACGGAGACGATGTAGCCGACCAGGAAGAAGTCGTAGAACTCGAACATCTCCTGCAGGACGATCAGAACGATCGTCGCATAATAGCGCGGGGTCAGTTTTGATTTTTCGAGCGCGTCGAGCCAGTCTTGCGCGGCGTTTGTCGAGTTGTCCTGTGTCGAGTTGTCCTGGGCGATCCTCTGGACCGTGCCCACACTTCCTTGGACGCCGCCCTGGGCGTCGAGCGTCACATCGGCCATTTCTCTCCCCGGACGCCCCGACTGCCGCCGTCATACGCGGCGGTTTGCAATTCCGGGCGATCCGCTATCGAGGCTAGCAGGCGATGTTTGATTGCGATAATATTGAATTGTCATCAGTTTGATCGAATTTCGGCATCATCAAAAAATGGATCTGCGCCAGTTCCGCTACTTCGGTCAGGTCGCGCGGCGGGAGAATTTCCGCAAAGCCAGCGAGGATCTTCGCGTCGCGCAATCGGCGCTGACGCGGCAGATCCAGATCCTGGAGCAGGAACTGGGATTCCTGCTGTTCGATCGCGTCAAGCGGGGCGTCCGGTTGACCGCGGCGGGCCAGCGCCTGCTCGAACGCTCGCAACATATTCTGGGCGAGGTCGACCGGCTGAAGGAGACCCTGCAGATCGAGGCGCATGTGCCGAGCGGGCCCGCGTCGCTGGCGGCGCCGCCGTCGGTCGGTCGGCTCTTGTTCAGCCGGCTCGCGCAGACTTTCCTGAAATCATACCCGAAGGTGCAGCTTAGCCTGCTCGAGGGATTCACATCGAGTGCGCTGGGTCAGCTTCGCCGCGGCGAACTGAGCCTTGCCATCGTCACCGACCCGCCGCTCGATCCTCTGATCGAGTACACCCATCTGTTCACGGAATCGATCTACCTGGTCGGTCGTCCCGACGACCCGCGCGTGAAGAAACGGAGCCTCGAGGTGAAGAGTCTTGCCGATCTTCCACTGGTCATGACCAGCAGGCACAACCGCTCGCGCCAGTTGATCGAGAGCTCGGCGGCGCGCGAAGGCATCCGCCTCGACATCCGCCTTGAGCTGGAAAGCGGCGACACCCTGCAGCAGTTGCTGCAGAGCGGGCGAATCTACGGGCTGCTGCCCTATTCCTCAATCGTGGAGGATGCCCAGAGCAGGCGGCTCGGCGGCGCGCCGATCCGGGGACTGGCCATGAAGCGGTATCTTGCGAAAAGCCGGAGCGAGGCCAACTCGATCGCGCGCGAAACGCTGGAGAAAACCGTGATCGGCGAGATGCGCGAACTGGCCAAGCGGGTTGGCGTGCGCGAACGGGGATGAGGAAAGGGGGCTTGCCGTTCAAGAACGCGTGTTACGGCCGCGCATGATCATGCTGTTTCTTGACAGGGCAGCGGCTAACCGTTTCCCTCATGTCCATCGATCTCGGGGCGGTTCGAAATCCATCGGTCATGCAAGACGAAGCAGCAGTGTTGAGGCGGCGCGACCTGCTCTCCCTGATCGGGGCGATGGCGGGCAGCGCCGCGATGTATCACGCGATGACGAGCCTCGGCTTCGCCTCGGAATCGCGTTATCAGGGTCCCCTAAAGCTCGAAGGCGATCCGAAGGGCGCGTCTGTGCTGATCCTCGGCGCGGGGCTTGCGGGCATGACCGCGGCGCTCGAACTGCGCAAGGCCGGGTATCAGGTAAAGCTGCTTGAGTTCAACAGCCGCCCCGGCGGCCGCAACTGGACGCTCCGCGGCGGCGACAGCTTCACCGAGCTCGGCGGGGCCACGCAGACCTGCGAGTTCGAGCCGGGGCTCTACATCAATCCCGGGCCCTGGCGGATCCCCTATCACCACCGCGCGCTGCTCGATTATTGCCGGCGGCTCAATGTCGCGCTCGAGCCCTTCATCCAGCTCAATCACAACGCCTTCCTGCACGCCTCGCGCGCATTCGATGGCGCGCCGCAACGCATCCGCGCGGTGAAGGCTGATTTCCAGGGGCAGGTGTCGGAGTTGCTGGCCAAAGCAACCAAACAAGGCAAGCTCGACGAGGCCGTCACCAAGGAAGACCAGGAAATCCTGCTGCAGGCGCTGCGCTCCTGGGGCGCGCTCGACCGCGACTACAGCTACAACGCCAATCTGCACTCTTCCGAGTACCGCGGCTATGCCACCGCACCGGGCGGCGGATTGACGGCGATGCCGGTGCCGAGCGAGCCCATCGGATTGTCGGATATCCTGAAATCGTCGCTCTGGCGTTACCTGCAGAATTTCGCGAACTATAATTTCCAGACCACGATGTTCCAGCCGGTCGGTGGCATGGACATGATCGGCAAGGCGTTCGCAAAGGAGCTCGGCGACATCATCCGCTATAATGCCAGGGTCACGAAGATCCAGCAGAACGATCATGCGGTTACCGTGACCTATGTCGACACGGCAAAACCGGCGATCGTGCAGACAGCGACCGCGCATTGGTGCGTCTGCACCATTCCGCTTTCGATCCTGAGCCAGGTCGAGCTCGATGTCAGCGCGCCGATGCGCTCGGCGATCGAGGCGGTGCCTTATGCCGGGTCGGTCAAGATCGGGCTGCAGTTCAAGCGCCGCTTCTGGGAGGAGGATGACGCGATCTATGGCGGCATCAGCTATACGGACCTTCCGATCCGCCAGATCGCCTATCCCAACACCGGCTATAACCGCTCGGGCCGCGGCGTGCTGCTCGGCGCCTATCTGTTCGACGGCGCCAATTCCTATGAGTTCACCGCGATGCCGCCGCAAGAGCGCGTCGCGCGTGCCGTCGAGTTCGGCGCGGCGCTTCATCCGCAATACACAGATGAATTCGAGAACGGCATCGCGGTGGCCTGGCATCGCGTGCCGTTCACGCTCGGCTGCAGCGGCGACTGGTCGGAGGACGCGCGCAAGCAGCACTACGCCAATCTCTGCCAGATCGATGGCCGCATCGTGCTGGCCGGCGAGCACGCTTCCGCCTTGCCGGCCTGGCAGGAAGGCGCGATCCTGTCCGCGCTCGATGCGATCACGCGGCTGCATGAGCGGGTGGTGAAGACATGACGCGCGTCCGCACGATGGGGTTCGCAGCTTCGCTGGCGCTAGTCGCGGGTGCCGCACTCGCGCAAAACGGACCGCGGACCTTCAGCTCGGGCTACCGGTTTGTCGAAATGAGCGGCGAAGAGCTGTACCATAACGTCTGCCGGGGCTGTCACATGATGGATGCGCAGGGCGCCAGCGGTGCCGGATCCTATCCGTCTCTGGCCGCCAACCGGAATCTGGAAGCGGCCGGCTACCCGATCACGATGGTCGTGCGCGGCCGGCGCGGCATGCCCCCCTTCGGCGACATGATGAACGATGCGCAGATTGCTGCAGTGGTGAATTATCTGCGGACACATTTCGGTAACAGCTATAGCGATGTGGTGACCGCGCAGGATGTGAGGGACGCGCGCTGAACGAAGAGGGGGGCGAACCATGAAGCTGAGAACAGTCCTGCTGCTGGCTGCGCTGCCGGCGGTGATACCGGCTAGCGCGCTGGCCGAAGTCATCCGGCATCCGATTCCCAATTCGACCTTTCCGATCGCGCAGGCGGTGCAGGTCACAGGCCCGGTCACGACCTATTATGTCAGCGGCCAGGTGCCGCCGGTCGTGAACAAGGATGCCGATCCTTCGAGCCTCGCAGCCTACGGCGACACCAAGACGCAGACGGTCGGCGCACTCACCCGCATCAAGGGCATCCTGGAAGGGCTCGGCCTTTCCATGGGCGACGTCGTCAAGATGCAGGTATTCCTGGTCCACAACCCGGCGGCGCCGATGGATTTTAGGGCTTTCATGGAGGGCTACACGCAGTTCTTCGGCGGCAGCCAGCCCAATCTGCCGGCGCGCTCCGTGCTCGGCGTCGCCTCGCTCGCCAATCCCGGTTTCCTTGTTGAAATCGAGGTGATTGCGGTGAAGGATGCGAAATAGCTGATATCGCCCGGTGGGGGAAACGTCATGCCTAACAAGAAAAATGCATCGCTCCGGCTTTCGACGGTGCTGTGCGCATTTCTCGCGATCTCGAGCGGCGCCAAGGCCGACGGCCTGACGGCGAACCAGCAGCTCGCCCACGACATCTACAAGGAGTTGGTCGAGATCGACACCACGACCGCGACCGGCGACACAAAGCGCGCGGCGGAGGCGCTGGCCGCGCGGCTGAAGGCGGCCGGCTTCCCGGACGAGGACGTGCAAGCCTTCTCGCCCGCGCCGCGCAAGGGCAATCTGGTCGCCCGCCTGCGCGGCACGGGCAAGCGCAAGCCGATCCTGCTCGTCGCGCATCTCGACGTGGTGCCGGCGCTGCGGTCGGACTGGTCGGTCGATCCGTTCAAGCTGACCGAGCAGGAGGGTTATTTCTATGGGCGCGGCAGCAGCGACGACAAATACATGGCGTCGGCCTTTGTCACCAATCTGATCCGCTACAGACAGGAAGGCTACAAGGGGGACCGCGACATCATTGTCGCGCTGGAGACCGATGAGGAGATTTTCGATCACGACGGGCTCGGCATCCAGTGGCTGCTCAAGAACCATCGCGACCTGATCGATGCCGAATTCGCGCTGAACGAAGGCGGCGGCGTCTATCTGAAGGATGGCAAAGCCGACCGCGTCAACGTCCAGACCAGCGAGAAGGTGCCCGTGACCTTCCAGCTCGATGTCAAGAACTCCGGCGGTCACTCCTCGGTGCCGCGCCGGGACAATGCGATCTACCACCTGGCCGAGGGATTGGTGCGGCTCTCGAAGTTCGAATTCCCGCTGCACCTGAACGACACCACGCGCGCCTGGTTCGCGCGCGTGGCACAGACCGTCGACGAGAAGACCGCCGCCGACATTCGCGCGGTGCTGGCGGAAAAGCCCGATGAGGCGGCGCTGGCGCGGCTCTCGGCCATCGCGCCTTTCAATGCACAGCTTCGTACGACCTGCGTCGCCACCATGCTGGAGGGCGGGCATGCCGCGAACGCGCTGCCGCAGCTGGCTTCCGCCAAGGTCAATTGCCGCATCATGCCTGGTGAACCGGCGGAGGAGGTGAAGGCGACACTGATCAAGGTGCTCGCCGACGACGAGATCACCGTGACCCAGATCGAGCGCGAGGTTGCGAGCGAGCCGTCGAAGCTGAATGAGGAGATCGTCGGCGCGATCGAAAAACTGTCGCATGAGTTCTGGCCCGAGGCGACCGTGATCCCGGTGATGAGCTCCGGCGCCACCGACGGCGCTTTCCTGCGCAATGCCGGGATTCCCACCTACGGCCATTCCGGAATGGCGATGGAGCAGGGCGACTCCGCGCGCCTCCACGGCAAGGACGAGCGGGTGCCGATGAAGTCGTTCTACAACGGCAACGAATATCTCTATCGCCTGGTGAAGCTGCTGGCGGGCGGGAGTTAAGCCAACCCACCGATCGTTACCCGCGGACTTGTAAGCCCGCGGTCCATGCAAATTGGCCGTCATCGCAAGATGGCGGCCCTGTTCGGACATCAAGATCCGATTTTTTGGGAGGAGTCTCGCATGCTTGCCGCGTTACGTCTGCGCGATGCCACGATGGCCGTCGCGCTTCTTGCCACCACGTCGTTTGCGTTTGCCGAAGGCCCGGCGGCCCAGCCCGAACAGGCCGGGTTTTCGAGCCAGGGCGTCGCGCGTATCGACGCCTTCATCCGGAACGAGGTCGACACCAACAAGATCCCCGGCGCCGTCATGCTGATCCGTCGCAACGGGCAGACCGCCTATTTCAAGAGCTTTGGCGTGCGCGATCCTGCCACCAAGGCGCCGATGACGCCGGACACCATCTTCCGCATCTATTCGATGTCGAAGCCGATCACGACGGTTGCGGCGATGATGCTGGTCGAGGACGGCAAGCTCCAGCTCGACGATCCCCTGTCCAAATACATTCCGGCCTTTGCCAATGTGAAGGTTGGTGTCGAGGTGAGGGAAGAAGACGGCAAGATGCATCTCGACCTCGTCGCCGCAAAGCGTCCGATCACCGTCCAGGACCTGATGCGTCACACCTCCGGGCTCACTTACGGCTTTTTCGGCGAGGGCATGGTCAAGAAGGCCTATGTGGAAGCGAAACTCGGCGAGGGCGACCCCGACCTCGCGGAGTTCACTGAGCGGCTCGCGAAACTGCCGCTGGCCTACCAGCCCGGCACGACCTGGGACTACAGCCAGTCGGTCGATGTGCTCGGCCGGGTGATCGAGGTCGTCTCGGGCAAATCGCTCTATCAGTTCGAGAAGGAGCGGCTCCTTGATCCGCTTGGCATGAAGGACACGGCCTTCTATGTCACCGATCCCGCCAAGCAGCCGCTGATCGCCGAGCCGTTCCCGAACGACCGCACCATCGGCGCGGGCGCCGAGATGAACGATCCGCGTGTGGCGCGGAAGATGGAATCCGGTGGCGGCGGCATGGTCTCGACCATCGACGATTATGCGCGCTTTGCGCAGATGATCCTCAACGGCGGCACGCTCGACGGCAAACGCTATCTGAGCCCGAAGACGGTCGCCTATATGGGCTCGAACCACATCGCTCCGGGATCGGGCGTGGTGCCCGGTCCGTATTATCTGCCGGGACCCGGCTTCGGATTCGGGCTGGGCTTTGCGGTCCGCACCGATGCGGGGGTCGTTCCCTATGAGGGTTCGGTCGGCGAGATGAACTGGTCCGGCGCCGGCGGGACGACATTCTGGGTCGATCGGCAGGAGAACATGATTGCGGTGTTCATGGCTCAGACCGTGGTCAACCGCTCGCGCATCCGCATCACGCTGAAGAACGTGGTCTACGGCGCGTTCGAGAAATAGCCGGGCAGGGCGGCCGCTTTCGTGCTGGACCATTACAGCGGCGCGACGCGCGTCGTCTTCATCCTCGGCGACCCCATCGCGCAGGTGAAGGCACCTCACGGCCTGACGCGCGAGTTCGAGCGGCGCGGGCACGATGCCATTGTCGTGCCGCTGCAGCTTGCGCCTGGCGATGTCGATGCCGGCATTGTCGCGATCACGCGTACGAAAAATGTCGACGGGCTGATCGCGACCATTCCGCACAAGTTCGCGGTCGCCGCGCGTTGCGCGACGTTGTCGGAACGCTCGAAATTCCTGGGCGTGGTCAACGTCGCGCGGCGCAATGCCGACGGCGGCTGGCATGGTGACATGCTCGACGGCGAGGGCTTTGCCGGGCCGCTCGCGAAGGCGGGCTGCGCGTTCAAGGGCCGCCGCGCCCTGGTGGTCGGTGCGGGCGGGGCCGGCAGTGCGATCGCGCTGGCGCTGCTCGATCGCGGCGTGGCGCGGCTTGCGGTGCACGATGTCGATGCCACGAGACGCGACGCGCTGATCAGAAAACTTGAGTCAAAGTTTCCCGGTCGCATCGTGGCAGGCTCCGCCAACGCGAGCGAAGCCGGCATCGTCGTTAACGCGACGCCGCTTGGCATGAAGCCGGACGACCCGCTGCCGGTCGACATCTCCCGCCTCGCGCCGGCTGCCTTCGTCGGCGACGTCGTCACCGTTCCCGAAATGACGCCGTTGCTCGTCGCTGCCCAGCAAAAAGGCTGCCGAATCCAGACCGGTGTCGGCATGTTCGGCGGAAATCTCGGCCTGATGGCGGATTTCTTCGCGACCGCAACAGGCTGCGACACCAGCGCGCAGTAACCTTGACGGGCGCTGGTGCTGGAACTGAACCGCCGCCCACCTAAATATACGAATGAGGGGAGTGTGTTTTTTCGAATGTTCAGGAGGCCAAAATGGGCCTGAAAGCTGTGGTTCCCGTCCTGGTCGGCGCCGTGCTGCTTGCGGCCGGCAGTTTTGCCATGGCTGACGAATACCGCGCGGACGAGTTCCTCGGCCTCGATCTGTCCAAGGCTGTGCTGTCGCCAAGGCCGCTCGGTCCAACCACGCATTTCGCGCCGGTCGCGGTCGAAGCCAAGAGCGATCCGAAGAGCGATCGAAGCGAAGCCAATTGGGCGCGCAATGAGCTGAAGACCGAGCCCCGAAAAGTCGCGGTGCAGGATCTGAAGGTCAGGCCTCCGCATCGTGTGACGCATGCGGCGGCCGAGAAGCCGAAGGGCGCGGCGCGGATCAGGCTTGCGCACCGCCATCGCAACCCGCTGGATGCGCAGGCGATGGATACGCGCGTCCAGACCTGGCCCTGCAGGTCCGGCGGAATCTGCAACTGGAAGCAATAATTTCCAGTCCCGGAGGCGCCGAGCGCTCCAGGAGCGTCAGCGCTGGTCTGATCCGCTTCCCCATAGAACTCTTGTTATCGCAAGACAGCCTCCGCGAGCCCTAGCTTGATTTGCGGCCCGTGTTGCGGGCAGACTGGCCTTTCACCCGGCCCGCCGTTCCAACCATCCCAAAACAACAGCGCGTTCTCGCGGTTTTCCCGCGAGCCCGCAAGGCGGCGCCGGTTTCAAGGAGTAATCATGGAAGCTTTTCAAACCCAGGGCATTCGGCTGCCGCGGCTCGGGCTCGGCACCTTTCGCATGCAGGGCGACGTCTGCCGCGCCGCGGTCGAAAGCGCGCTCGCGCTCGGCTATCGCCACATCGACACCGCGGAAATGTACGCCAACGAGGACGCCGTCGGCACGGCGATCGCCGCATCCGGCGTGCCGCGCGGCGAGCTGCATGTCACGACCAAAGTCTGGAACGAAAATCTCGCGCCCGACGCGATGCGCCGCGCCTTCGATACCAGCCTGAAGAAACTGCGGCTCGAATTCGTCGATCTCTATCTCGTGCACTGGCCGAAGCCGGGCATGCATCTGCCGTCGATGTTCGAGACGCTGATGAAGCTGAAAGAGGAGGGGCGCACCCGCGCCATCGGCGTCGCCAATTTCAACATCGCGCTGCTCAAGACCGTGGTCGAGGAATTGAAGGCGCCGATCGCCTGCAACCAGATCGAATATCACGTGATGCTCGATCAGTCGAAGGTGAAGAAGTACATGGACGCCAAGTCGATCCCGCTGGTGGCCTATTGCCCGCTGGCGCAGGGCCGCGCCGCGTCGGATGAGACGCTTGTTGCAATCGGCAAGAAGCACAATACGAGTGCAGCGCAGGTCGCGCTGAAATGGCTGCTCGACCAGAACGGCGTCGCCGCGATCCCGAAGGCCTCGCGCCATGAAAGCCAGAAAGCCAACTGGGATGCGCTGAGCGTCCAGCTCGACGACGACGATAGACAAAAGATCGCTGCGCTGCCGAAGGACAAGCGCTTCGTCAGCCCGGGCTTCGCGCCGGCGTGGGATTGAGCGCACAAGAGAATGGCCCCTCGCGGGGCCATTCCTGTGTCGGCCTTGTTGGACTCTTTATTTGAGCATGATCTTTTCGGAAAACCGGTTCCCACTTTTCCGCATCATGCTCTAGTAGCGATGCTCGCGGATCACGACACGGTCGTGGTCGCGATGCCAGCCGCGGTGCCAGCCATAGTCCCGATGCACGCGCATTTCGGCGCGGGAGCGGTCCCAGCCATGATGATAGCCGCCACGCTTGATCACAACGGTCTCGGCGCTCGCCATCGAAGGCACCGCGACCGCGATCGCACCCAGCGCCGCGACGACATAACCAAACTTCCTCATATTGTCCTCCTCACTCTCAGTGTGAATTAAAAACAGTGAGAGCGAAGGAACGTTCCGACGGAACTTGAAGAGAATCCTGAACGGGTGTTCAGCTTCGTGCGCGGCGCGTCGCGCGCCAGCGGCTCAAACCACCGGCCGCTCGCATTTGTGCTGGGGCGGGGTGGTCATGCCGCTGGACGTGAACTTGCCGTCCTTGATGGAATACTGGTTCTTCTCGTTGTGGTTATATATCGTGCGAACGGTGCCGTCGCCCTGATGGATCATGCCGTATTCCCGCGTCTGCTTGACCGAGGGAAAATAAACGCGCAGGTGAATCATGCCGTCGGCCGACACGTTGAGCGACAGTACGTCGGACTCATCGCGGGCGTCGCCGAAGTCGCGCCGGTGCACCACGTGATCGTCCGCGATGTCGTAGGACAGCACCGTGCCCCTGTTGCGATCGGGCGGCAGCGAACAATCGAGCGACCATGGGCCGATCAGGCCCCATTGCTTCGCCGTCTCCGCCATCGTTTCGGCTGAGGCGCAATCGGCGAGTACCACCGAGAAAGCTGCCGCCAGCAGCAGCCGGCTGAAAAATCCGTTCACCTCTCGCAAACTCCGCTTCGCGTCCCTCCACTGGATCACCAGCTTGCGGAAAAATCGGGGCGGGCGCATCATCCATCCATAAAAATCATATGGGGGAGTGCCATGTCTGCGCTGTCACGCCGTGATTTCCTTGCGCTTTCGGGATCGGCCGCAGCCGTGGCGCTATCTGGCCCCGTCGACGCCGCGATGGGGCCGAACGACAAGTTCGACCTCGTCATCAGGGGCGGCGAGGTGCTCGATCCCAGCCAGTCACTGCGTGGCAGGCGCGATGTTGGCATCCGCTGGGGCGTGGTGGAAGCGGTCCAGGAAAGCATTCCGGCCGAGCGCGCGCTGAAAAGCATCGACGCCACTGGCAAGCTCGTGCTGCCGGGCCTCGTCGATCTGCACTGTCACGTCTATCCCTACGGCTCCGCGATCGGCATCCCCGCCGACGAGCTGGTGCAATTCCAGGGCACGACCACTGTGGTCTCCGCGGGCGATGCCGGCGTCAACAATCTCGCCGCGCTGCGCCGCTTCATCGTCGCCCAGACCCGGGC
>Ga0210403_10000578_pt1 | contig 37829 bp, 24 predicted proteins | sample IncBWC19MmetaG_FD_150863 | JGI IMG/M metagenome (GOLD analysis project Ga0210403, IMG submission 150863) | Forest soil microbial communities from Barre Woods Harvard Forest LTER site, Petersham, Massachusetts, United States - Inc-BW-C-19-M | ecosystem: Environmental > Terrestrial > Soil >...
ACCGCATCGACGAGTTGCTGCCTTGGAAGATTGAACTACAACCGCAAGCAGCAGAACCCGCAGGTTAACCTACCGACCACAGCAAACACTCCGCACGCTGTCAATACGTCAATAACCGAGCGCTTACGGAGAGACACCATCTCGATCCATTGATCTTCCGCAGGGCACGCTGGACCTGCTCATCCTGCGCACCCTGTCGCCTGAGCCGCTCCACGGCTGGGCCGTTTCTGAACGTATGCCGCAGATCTCCAGCGACGTCTTGCGCGTGCAGCAGGGCTCGCTCTATCCCACGCTGCACCGCCTGGAGCGCCGCGGCTGGATCAAAGCCCCGCTGGGTACATCAGAGAACAATGGCAGAGCAAAGTTCTATGAGATCACCAAAGCCGGACAGCGCGAACTCGAGATCGAACAGCACGCCTGGCAGAAGCTGACGGGAGCCGTTAGCCAGATCCTCGAAACTGCCAAGAAGGTCGCGTGTTGCTACACGACTTACTCCTCCGGCTGCGCAGCTTGATGCGGCACTCTGCCACAGAGAACGAACTCGATGACGAGCTACGTTTTCACCTCGAGTGACAGACCCGACAAATATGTGAGGTCAGGAATGAGCGAAGCCGAGGCCGTGTGTCACGCCCGGCTGGAGTTTGGCGGAGTCGACGGGTCCAGGATGAGTGTCGCGAGGCTCGCGGTGTCACCTTTGTTGAGCCAGGTCCAAGACTTGACCAGCAACAATCGCGAACACTTCCTGCCGATACCTGTCCCGATCGTACGTGGTAGCCCTCCTGGACCGTGAAGCATTCGGAACTTTCTACTGGGTGAATGGAATTCGCAGGCGCCCGCGAGAAAACAACTAACCTAAACCTGCTGACGCAGGTTGGAGCGGAGCGTGAGCGAGCCGTCATCGTTCAGCTTTTGGTGACACGCCCACCGCACGGGGTAGCGCGTTCCCTTTACTTCTATCTCAGCTCTGAGTTTCAATGCTTTCCAATCTGTCCCTTGCGGCAGCACAAACTGCGCCTGCCGAATCTTGCCCGGTAATGGATATCCTGCGTCAAGACAACCGCTCTTAAGCACCTTTCCGTCGTCGCTTTCCACGGTCACCCGCAATACGCCCGGCACACCCGCGATCCCATCATTGGCGAAGCCAACAATGAGCCCCAGGTAACCATTGTCCTGATAACTCCAGATGAAAGATGGCCTCACCCGATAGCCGATCCGGCGATTGATCCGGTCGAACGCTGCCGGATACGCCTGGTAGTAGCTCATGAGATTCTTTGCGCTGATCTGGTGGAAGTTCCAGAGAGACCAGTAGTTCGCCCCGATGTCGATCACATGATCAATCATGTTCTCTGCCGGAGATATCCCTTCCTTGGCGGCGTTCGGATCGGGAGGTTTCCCCGGAAGTCCTTGCTCGAGCAATGCAGCGATCCACGGGGGGCGGTTGCTGAGCGCTTCAATCTGCTCGTTCTCAATGAAGATGGTGTCGCTGCGAATCCAGTTATTGCTGCGGACGGTGCGGTCCAGCATCTCTGCATTGCCCACCCGGCTGAAGTCCGGCTGCGTGTTGGTCAGCAGAGGAGTTTTCTTGAAATTTTCGAGCTGCACTTCGAGCATATTGATCCAGGTCCGCTCCGCTGTTAGGTAGTCAGGAAAGGGATTGTTGGGAAATGGCCACGTATGCCCTTCTCCCCAGAATCCGTACATAAAAGTGTCGATGAACTCGATGAGCGGATTGCCATCGAATTCCGCCCCCAACTCGCCAACCAACTCTTTGAATGCTTGCTGAAAAAAAGGATGGTCGTACCGGGGCTGATAGCGCGAATGCGGGTTGTCTAAAAATCTTTTCCCCGCGGCGACGCTCTCCTGATCGCCAGGCGCCACCAGATCAACTTTCGGCACATTTTCCAGGACAAAATCTGGCAAGGCGGCTTCGTGCTTATAATCTGGAGCGCACATCTGAATTCGCAATCCGACCCGCTTGTTATTCTTCTTCGCCATTTCAAGAACCAGCTTTACATAATCGGGCAACTGGAGGCGTCCGGGACGGGGCTGCACCTCTCTCCAGGTCGGGCGGATGTAAAGCTGCTGGCCCAGGGGAAATCGAACCAGGTCTTCGATCGCCTGCGGGATGTTGTCTGACTTGATTTCTTCCGTGCCACTGTCTGCCGTGATGTAGCTGACCAATCCCTTGCCATAGTTCGGAATGGCATCATTGGACGCCGTGGTGGTCATCACCACGTCGTCGGTGGGGATAACGGCATCCGGTGGATATTGAGGGAAGGGCCCCTGATTGAGCCGATCGGTCACTTGCGGACCGGAGCCGAAGTCATAGTTCCCCCAATTGTGCGCGGGAACCTTCGCCTGCACCTTACCGATTCCAAGTTCTGCGGCAACCGCAACAGCGACAGTACTCTTTATAAAATCTCTACGCTGCATTTGAAGTTATCTCCTCACTCGGCGTTCGATTACACTTCGGCATCTGCGTGGGGGTCAGAGGGTTGAAGTTCAATACCTTTCCCCAGGTATCGGAAGATTACTATTTATATCGCTTTATTTCGCTTGTCCAGCGCGAAAAGCTAAATATTTTCGGCGGTTTTCGACCAGCACATGGTTTGCCGGCAGTCGGTGACGGCAACAAAATGCAATAAAATCTGCGCTCGTAGCCGATATCTTGTCCCTTCTGATATCGCAAAATCGATTGACTTCGCGAGTTTTTGCTTGTATTACGAGTGTTTACGTTTTATTGCATTCAGTTTTCTTAGGTTAATCGTGCTGCGGCGAGAACATTCGGTGCTTTCAACGAAAGGTGCGATTTTGCAATCGAACAACAATCTGTTCCGCAGGCTGAGCGCCGCAGCAGCCTTGCTCTGGATTGTTCTCAACGCCGCGGTTATGTCTTGTTCACTCGCAGCGGCTGCGGACATCCCAGCTGGTAATCCTCAGATTCAGGGTGGCAATCTCCGCATTGAGTTTGATAACCGCTTGCGGAGCCGGGTAGTCGCTCGTTTCGATAAGACGGAGACGGTGATGGGACCGTTCAGTGCCTCTGAGACGGTGAGAGCCGGCGACAAGCGGAGCGGATTTCTTCTATCTTCACAAAAACACGAGCGAACAAAAGATGCTTTCGGCAAGGGGGAAAGGCTCACGGTCGACGGAAAGGCAGGAGAGCTGAAGAAAACGGTCTCCGTCACCGTATATGACGACTTTCCTACGATGGCATTTTTCGATGTTCAATACACCAACATCGGGACATCCAAGCTGGCGATCCAGAGTTGGACCAACAATGCGTACACCGTGAAGGCACGACGCGGAGTGGGCTCGCCAGCTTTTTGGTCTTATCAAAGTGGCTCCTATGAGGAACGTCCTAACTGGGTATTGCCACTGCGTACCAATTTTCAGCAGGAAAACTATCAAGGAATGAATGCCAGCGATTATGGCGGCGGCACTCCGATTATCGATGTCTGGCGCCGCGACGTTGGAATGGCTGTGGGACACGTTGAGCCACGGCCGAAGCTCGTTTCCCTGCCTGTATCCATGCCGGATGCTCTGCACGCTCAAATCGCGGTGCGCTTCGCCACCTCCATCTCATTGAGCCCCGGTGAGAGTTTTCATACGTTTCGTACTTTCGTTGCCGTTCATCAGGGAGACTACTTCCAAGCGCTTGCCGACTACCGGCGCTTCATGATGAAACAAGGTTTCCAAATGGCCACCGCGCCCGAGGACTCTTTCGGCGCAATATGGTGCGCGTGGGGATATGGACGAAAAGTTCAGCCCCAGCAAGTGTATGACTCGCTCCCGACGGCGAAGCGGCTGGGATTTGCGTGGGTGACGCTCGACGACGGCTGGCAGAACAATGTAGGCGACTGGCAACTTGATCCCAAGAAATTTCCCAACGGAGATGCTGACATGCGGGCCTTGGTGGACCGCATTCACCAGGAAGGATTCAAAGCCCAGCTCTGGTGGTCTCCGCTCAATGCTGTGCCAGACTCGCAACTGCTCCGCGATCACCCCGACTACGAGTTACTGAACCACGACGGCTCGACGAGAAAAGTTTCTTGGTGGGATTCCTACTATTTGTGCCCAGCCGACCCTCGCGTGATTGAGTATCACAAGGCATTGGTTCGAAAAATTTTAGTGGACTGGAGATTTGACGGGCTGAAGCTCGATGGCCAGCACATGAACGGGGTCCCTACTTGCTACAACCCGGCCCACCATCATGCTCAGGCGGAGGAATCGGTCGAAGCTCTGCCGGATTTCTTCAAGGCGATTTATGACACCGCGCAGTCAGTAAAGCCTGGGACACTAGTGGAGTTCTGCCCCTGCGGCACGGCATTTTCCTTTTTCACCATGCCGCACTTCAATATGTCGGTGGCTTCTGACCCGAGAGGCTCCTTTCAAGTTCGTTCGAAGGCAAAAACATTGAAGGCACTGATGGGCGATAACGTTCCCTTCTTCGGCGATCACGTCGAACTTAGCGATGGCGCCAACGACTTCGCGTCCACTGTGGGTGTGGGTGGCGTCGTGGGAACGCAGTTTGTTCTTCCGTCTTTGGTTACAAAGCATGGCAAATCCGATCTGACTCCGGAGCGGGAGAAGGAATTCGAAAAGTGGCTTCGTATCTACCGAGAAAAGATGCTGTCAAGAGGCCAATACCTTGGACAGCTCTATGACATTGGCTTCGATGCGCCGGAGACGCATGTCATCCGCAAGGACCGGACCATGTACTACGCCTTTTTTGCAAAGCAGTGGAAGGGACCAGTCGAACTGCGTGGCCTCGAAGATCGCAATTACAGTGTGGTGGACTACATAACAGGGAAAAGTTTAGGGATCGTGTCACGACGGAACTCACATCTGCCGGTCGAGTTCGCTGGAAATCTCCTTGTGGAAGTGTCGCCGCAATGAGGAACGATACAGTGAGTCTGAAACTCGCAACTCTTCTTGTGCTCTGTGCACTCGTCTGCGGAGCATCTGGCCAGTCCAATACGTCTTTCTACGTGTCGAAGACTGGGAATGATTCGAATCCCGGCACTCAATCGGCACCTTGGCGCACGATTCAACATGCGGCGGATCGCGCGCGAGCAGGCAGTACCGTCAACGTGCATGGTGGAGTTTACGAAGAACTGGTAAGCATTAATGTCTCCGGCAATGCGTCGGATGGATACATTACGTTTCGAAGCAGTCCCGGCGAGACGGCAGTCCTAGACGCTGAACATTTCACTCCGGTTGGCAGACAGGGCGTACTAACTATTCACAACCAGAGTTACATAAGGATCGAAGGTTTTGAAATTCGCAACTTTCGCACCGCCGAACATCGGCTCGCGCCCTTGGGTATAAACGTGATCGGAGCCGGTTCCCACATAGAGTTGTTGAAAAACAACGTCCATCATATTGAGAACAATTTTGATGGACGCGATGCCCCAGGACGAGGCGGCAACGGATTTGGCATAGCGATATATGGTACCGACACTATGGCACCTATCAGTGAATTGGTGATTGACGGCAACGAGGTGCATCACCTAAAAACCGGTTCGAGCGAATCGCTGGTCGTGAACGGGAACGTTACGAACTTTCGCATCACGCACAACGTTGTTCACGACAACAACAACATCGGAATCGACGTTATCGGTTTCGAGCGAACGGCGCCAGACCCCGCCGTTGACCAGGCTCGCGACGGAGTCGTAAGCGGCAATCTGGTTTACAACATTACTTCGCGCGGCAACCCGGCCTACCGCAACGATGAATCATCCGATGGCATTTACGTGGACGGCGGAACCAGGATCCTGATCGAGCGAAACGTCATTCATGATGTCGACTTTGGAATCGAGCTGGCTAGTGAGCACAAGGACCGCGCCACCAGCTACGTCACCGCCCGGAATAACCTCATTTATCACGGCCATACGGCGGGTGTTTCTATCGGGGGTTATGCGCCTGAGCGGGGACACACAGAACACTGCACTGTGGTCAACAATACGCTTTACGACAACGATACGTCGGGAACCGGGTCCGGCGAGTTCCAGATGCAATGGAACATGACGGACGATATTTTTGGTAACAACATCGTCTACGCTGGGTTTCGCTGTCTCATCGCGGTGGACAAATCGCAGGCTGACAAAAACCAGCCGCCTGTCGTTATCGATCACAACCTTTATTACTGTGCCTCCGGAGCGAAGGCGAGCACATGGGGAACGTCTACTGCCACCATTACGGGATTCGACAACTACGTTCAGACAACCGGGAACGATCGTCATTCCCGTTTTCAGGACCCCCATTTTGTCGACGCTGTCGCGAACAACTTCCATCTACGATCAGATTCTCCCGCGACCGCTGCTGGCACAACTGGTGGATTGCCGGTTGGAGAACTGGATCTTGACGGCTCACCGCGAGTCCAATCCGGGAAAATAGACATCGGCTGCTACCAAAGAAAATAGGAGTAGCCCATGCCGGGGTAGTGCATGTTGAAATCGGACGTAAATCAGATCACCGCTGGAGCCGGTGCCGTTTTGGCCCGCCAACTCGAGGCCGACATAACCGGAAGTGATCGATTTGTCTCTCAGAGTAGTACCGAGAAACGCGCTCGTGTCACCAAACTCCGTCATCGTCGGCAATTCGGAAGTTATCCCGAAACAGGCTTCTGGAAAACGTGGCAGCTTTGAATGTATTGTCGGCCCTCCATGGGGTTGTTCGCGTCGCCGATCATGCGACCAGTACCGATAGCCTGTGGAGAATGCAGCTCTCTATCACGTGGCTGCTATCAAGAATCGGTAAAATTTGATTCGTTGTCTTCACCTGATGCTTACTGATCAGTCTCGAGACATTTTGGGTATGTGGCGTAGCTGGCAGGGTTGCGGTCGATCACCATTCGTTTCCTTTCACGTGTCCGGCGCGCGTCTAAAGAGTCTATTTCTATTGGATTGGGTTTTAACAGAGATCCTTTCTGTGACCCAGCCATGATCTGACGACCAGCCCTTGTGTGCATCAGAATTGACTGTCGGAAGCATGGTCTGGGGTTTCAGGTAACAGGCTGACCGCGAGTCGTAGGCTTGCGCTGACGGATAGGGAGAGCAGCGTGATCCGGTTTGGAGTATTTGGAACGCTGCAGTTTGGTCTATCCTGTCCCCGTCTCTGAGTGGCTTCGCAGAAAATGGGCGCCCTGAACCATTTCGATAATCGCCGCTGGTCAATCGTCATTTTGCTTTTTGCTGCATCGTTAATCAACTACCTGGACCGCGCGGCGATTTCATTCGCCCTGCCTGTCATCTCGAAGGATTTCCAGCTCACGGCGCAGAGCAAGGGCCTGCTGCTGTCTTCCTTTTTCTGGTCATATGCGCTGATGCAAATTCCAATCGGTTGGGCCGCAGACCGTTTCAGTTTGCGCCGGCTCTACGCTGGAGCGTTCATCGTTTGGTCATTTGCTCAAGGGTTCACGGGTCTGGCCACAAGCTTCACGGCTTTACTCGCATTTCGGATGCTGCTTGGCATCGGAGAATCCATTTATCTGCCTGGAGGGACCAAAATTGTCAGCTTACTGTTCTCGCCGAAAGAACGTGGTCTGCCCTCTGGACTCTTCGATTTCGGGACTCGAACCGGCCTCGTTTTGGAAGGCATACTGGTTCCCTGGCTCTTAGTTCATGCTGGCTGGCGACGCACTTTCCTGATTTTAGGCTTCACGGCGCTCCTCTGGCTGGCACCATGGTTCTCGGTTTTTCCGCGCAGTCTCCGAGCAGTGAGACAGAACGCGGCAACCTCTGACACGTCGAATTCCGCGGCGCGCACTTTGCTCAATCGCAACTTGATCGGCATATGCCTGGGATTCTTTTGTTTTGATTACTACTGGTATGTACTGGTGACCTGGCTGCCCGACTATCTCGTAACAGTGCGCCAGCTCAACATCGTGCAAGCCGGATTTTATGCTTCGCTTGCGTTCTTTACATTTGGAATTGCCGAACCACTTGGCGGATGGATCGCCGATAGCTTGATCCGCCGTGGCTGGAACGAAACGGCTACTCGGAAAGGGATCGTAACGGTCGCTTTCAGCATGGGGTTCTTTCTCATAGCGGCGATGCGCAGCGTCCATACAGGTGTAGCGATAGGGTTATTGATCGCAGCTTCTCTCGTTGGGCTTGCAACCGGGAATCTTCTGGCAATTCTTCAGTCGTGCGCGCCTCCGGAAGCGGTGGGGATCTGGACTGGAGCGGAAAATTTCGCAGGAAACCTCGCCGGTATAGTAGCGCCGCTCGCGGTAGGATTCTTGATTACATCTCGGGGCTCCTATGTTCCAGGCTTTCAACTCGCATCGATCATTCTTTTCGCAGGTGTGCTTGCGTACTGGTTCGTTGTCGGCGAGCTCAAGACGCACAGCTCTTAGGTCCAATTGTTCAACGGTGGGGCGCCACGCTCACATAGGATTGGGTTAGAGCGTTCACAGAAGCGCATCCCAACAACTTGAGACACCTCTCCAAATCATTTCGTAGAATCTCGAGCGACCGTGTAACACCCGGTTCGCCAGCTGCGGCGAGTCCGTAGGCGTACGATCGTCCGCAAAGCACGGCGCGAGCACCGAGGCAGATTGCTTTGACGATGTCTGATCCGCGACGAATGCCGCTATCCATCAGGACTTCCGCGCGATCTTTGACTTCTTCAACGACTTCCGTCAGAACTTGCAGGCTCGCCGGGACGCCGTCAAGTTGGCGGCCTCCGTGATTGGAGACAACTACGGCAGCAGCACCATGGTCGAGCGACCGTCTCGCATCCTCCGCGGTGAGAACGCCCTTGATGACGATCGGTCCTTTCCAGAGCGCGCGAATCCACGGCATCTCGCTCCAACTGAATGCTTGGCGCTTCATCGCAGTGTGAGCGTCGCGAACCCGAAGTACACCCCTTTCAGGGCTGACAATATTAGGCATGTCGGGAAGACCGCCGTCTAGAAGGAAGCGCGCCAACCAGCGTGGATGAGTGAGAATCTCTGACACAAAAGGTAGCTTTGACCACAGATTCCCACGCAGGAGCTGCTCCATCCCGTCACGCGACTCGCGCTCACGATGTCCGATGACGGTCGAATCAATCGTAATCACCAGAACGGTGTAACCCACATCCATGGCTCGGCGCATTGCATTCTCTGCAGCTGCGCGGCCGCCCGTGAGATAGAGTTGATACCAAACCTGCCCGGTAGACGAAGTCTTCACGTCCTCCAGCCGATGGCCAGAAACCGTTGACAGAATCATTCCAACGCCAGCTTTGCTCGCCGCTCGGGCAGCAGCGATTTCGCCACCGGGATGCATCACACGCAGATAACCCACGGGTGCCAGAAGCAGCGGCATGGACAGGTCCGTCCCAAGCACTCGAGTTCGCAAATCGCACGTTGCTACGGCAATAGCCTGACTTGGTCGAAACGTGACCGCGTCAAAGGCTCGACGATTTTCGCGAAGCGTCCACTCGGCTTCTGCACCTCCATCGATGTAGTTGAAAACAACTCTCGGTAAACGACGACGTGCCAGCTCGCACAGATCTTCGATGTTGACAGCTCGCGAGATGCGCGATGAGATGAGGGCCATTTAGGAGAACCTGCCGGCTGTCATCTATCTCGGAATATTGCGGATCATCATCAACTGTCTGCCCCAGGACCGATAGCGACAACGTAGTAGGTTGCTGGGCCAGTACCGACGTTCTTGATGCCGTGCTCTTCGTTCGAGTGAACGAAGCCCACTCCTCCTGCACCCAGACGATGGCTAGTGCCATTGATCGTAAGTTCGACCGTTCCTTCGCGGACAAGCCACATCTCCGAGTGAAGGTGATGGTGCGGCGGGTGCGGATACCCATTTGGAGGGAGAGTCGTCTCGTGCGCTTCGAAATGCTCACCGGTGGCCAGCTTGCCTTTGATGATTTTCCGAACCCGTACGTGGTCTGAGTTTTGAACAGCCATGTCATCGAATGGAAAGGTTGCTGATGGTAGTGAATCGTCCTGGGCAGCGAACCGGGGAATTGCGACGCCGACCGCTGGAAGGAAACTAAGAACCTCTCGCCTCGTCAATGACATGCGCACCTCACCAAACACTTCTCGGACATTTCTCGATCGCCGACCCAGCTTTCCCAATGACACTCGATCGACGATAGTTTCAAAACATCCTAATGCTGCTGCTTTCGTTGGGTAAAGTCCCGGACGTAGTATAGAGGCTCTCGCACCGAAATGGAGTATCTAGGGGGACGAAGAGATGAACGACAGCCCGATCCTCGTTTTGACCGCACCAGGCGATCAGAGCATTCCATTTCTCGCCGAGCTGCGGCAGAGGGCAACAATCGTGGTCGGAGACTCAGCGCGGGACTTTGCCAGTCGCGGCGATGCAGAGATTATTTTGAATTGGTCGAGCTCGCTTGAGCTTCTCCGAGATGTGTTTTTGATGTCGCACCGCCTGCGTTGGATGCATTCCCGGTCCGCAGGCTTGGAACAGACGCTCTTCCCTGAGCTCATCGAAAGTGAAGTCATCCTCACAAATGGTAGCGGTGTCTTCAGTTCCGCCCTCGGCGAGTTTGTTGTGGCGTCAATCCTATACTTCGCTAAGGACTTTCGTCGCATGATTCGCAATCAGTTGGCCGGAGTGTGGGAACAGTTCGACGTTACGATGGTCTCGGGCCAAATACTAGGCATCGTCGGATACGGAAGCATTGGACGGGCGATAGCCGCACGGGCCCGCGGACTTGACATGAAGGTGCTAGCACTCAGGCGGCGTGTTTCCCGACAGTCTCAAGAGGATCTGCTGATCGACCACGTGTTTGGACCTGAGGGCCGCCTGGACATGCTTTCACGGTGTGATTATGTAGTGTTAGCGGTGCCATTGACCGAGCAGACTCGAGGCTTAATTGCAGACCCCGAATTCGCTGTCATGAAGAAGAACGCGGTGGTGATCAATGTCGGCCGCGGCCCGACTATTGACGAGCGGGCAATGATCAAGGCACTTTCTGAAAACAGAATTAGAGGAGTTGCCCTGGACGTATTTGATCAAGAACCTCTACCAGAACACCATCCTTTTTACTCATTCGAAAATGTCCTTCTGTCCCCACACTGCGCCGATCACACGCCGGACTGGCTGGATAACGCGATGCGATTCTTCATTGCGCAACTTGAAAGATTCAGGAGTGGAAAAGATCTCTTTAATATTGTGGACAAGAGGCTTGGATACTAACAAAACGCTTCTTCCTGTTGCCGCTAACCTCGCCGTTCGCTGCAGGGGAGAAGCAATACGACGTCCGAATGATTAGGCAGTGTCGATCCTGGATCACATGTGGTGGTATGGCTATGGGTGATAAAACAAAATCAGGCAAATACAGAAAATCGTCGCTATTTCATTTCAGGATGGCCAACATCTCAACTACGTGCGCTGTCCTCCTTTGCTACGGGGTCTAAACAATAGCGAATTCGGCTTTTTTACAAAGGTAATTTGAGCCTTGTCAAAATTTCCCGGAAGCGAGGGTCGTTCCGCAGCGGGTCCAGACGCGGTTCCACAGCAAGAACCACCAACGCCCAATCCCGATTCTCAAACGCCTGTTGCATATACCTCAAAGCTGCCTCTTCCTCGTTGAGTGCGATGTGAATTATGGCAAAGTTGTACGCTGGCACATAGGCGCTCTTAGACCTTCCCTCCAAACGCCGTAGAATCCGGCGGGCCTCTTTTTGCTGGACCGCGACAGCCAAACTATATGCCATCTCGGTTAGCCTGAGCGTACTATCGGGCATTGAATCAAGGATCTTCCCCGAGGCCGCAATGGCTTCTCTATGCATTCCCTCCGCACTTTCGTGCGCTGAAATGTCGTTGTGTCATCAGTTATTTCAGAGTTGCCTGTAATCCAGCGATCGACCTCTGCAAATTCTTTCACTCTTGACAAATGGAATGAGCGAGCATAGCGTTGCCCCGTTCAGAAAGCCGCTTGGAGTTCGAAAGCGAAGCTCCCCAAAGAACATCAACTGCAAACGTCGTGTGCGACGCCTTAGCAAGCGGTTTCGGCCCTGGCTCGAACGCTTCTGTTGAACGTGAACCATGAACTTAGCGATCAAACTCAGTTACATTGCGGTTGCCACTCCGCTGCGGAGACGTCGCAATTCCGGGTCTGTGCGTCGTGCAGTATTCGGGCTAGTCGGCGTTTTGGGCGTTCTAGCGTTCATTTTCTCTGCCGTCTCGCCGGACGACGACGAAATTCAGCAAGAGTTCGCTCAAGGCAGTAAGAGCAGACAAGATGTTGTCCGAAATTGGAAGTCGATACCCAGAGTCCGCGTTCCTCTAGTTAACCTCGTTCACAATGCCATTGTTCCGCGAAGACCGCCTCCCGTTCGTTGCTCCGCGATAGCGCGTGTCCTTATTTGGGATATAAAGAACGCGGCGACAGCATTGCCCAATCGAATCTTCGGCCGTTCTCCTCCCGCCAGATCACCTCGAAATTTCTTGAGCTCCTAGGTCCCGCGCGCGGAAGCACGTCAGGTGTTGCTGCTTGCGCAGGTCCAGAAACCAACACCCGGCGATGCGTGATGCATTTGCCACCATCTTGACGGCTGACAACAACAGCCGCTGATCAATTGATCACAACGAGGAGTAACTCAATGGACTGCAAATTGAAAATGAGCGGTATCTGGCTCGCGATAGTTCTTGTGTGTCTCGGGCAGGACCTCTGGGCCCAGTCCGCGAATGTCACAGTGTTTGCTTCGGGATTCAATAATCCTCGAGGTTTGAAGTTCGGCCCCGACGGTTACCTTTACGTCGCCGAAGGGGGTGCGGGCGGCAACAAGTCAACGGCCGGTGTGTGCAGACAAGTTCCCGGCGCTGGTCCATATACCGGTGACTTCACGGCACGCATCTCCAAAATCGCTCCCAACGGGGCGGTCTCAACTGTAGTCGATGGTCTACCCTCGAGCCAGACCAACCCCGGTTTGGGCAGCCTTGCGAGCGGCGTGGCAGACGTGGCCTTCGTTAACGGCAAGCTATACGCGATTCTCGCCGGAGCAGGATGCTCCCATGGTCTGCGGGATACGAAAAACGCCATAATCCGCGTCAACTCTGACGGCACTTGGTCCGAAGTTGCCAATCTTAGTGCCTTCCAGAAGACTCATCCGGTGGCAAATCCCGAGCCTGATGATTTCGAACCGGATGGTACCTGGTACAGCATGGTTGCGGCAGGCAACGTCCTGTATGCGGTCGAACCGAACCACGGCGAACTCGATGCCATCACGACGGATGGACAGATCCGCCGAGTCGCAGATATTTCACTTATCGAGGGACACATCGTACCCACTGCCATCGCTTGGGGCGGCGCGAACTTCTTCGTCGGCAACCTTGAGCGGTTTCCCATCCACGGCGAAACATCGAAAGTCTTGAAGATCACATCCGACGGAAGCATCACCACGGTGGCCATTGATTTCTCGACCATCCTCGGATTGGCCATCGACAGCAAGCACCGCCTCTACGTGCTGGAGAACACGACCGGTAACCCCTTCCCCACGCCGGGCACGGGAAAGGTCCTCCGCATTGATGGCAAGCACCAGTACACCGAAATTGCAACTGGCCTCAACTTACCTACCGCCATGACGTTCGGACCCGACGGCAACCTCTATGTCTCCAACTGGGGTTTCGGCCCTCCTCCAGTTGGAATGGGAGAGGTAGTCAAGATCACGTTGCCGAACGACTGAAACTCGCTCGTCGATTCGGGGGCGCCCCTGATCCCCTACTAGGAGCGCCCGCTCTTTCTGAGTATTTCTTTGACCACCAAGCGACTTCGATCCCGGCTGTTACCACGAAATTGGGAGCATTTCCGTCAGTTGGCGAAACATCTCTCGCTAGCACTCAATGATCGCATCCGCCCTGCTACAATCCCCGCGAGGGGGATTCAATGACGAACTTGGGTGGTGTAGTGCAAAGGTTGAGGAAAGAACGTGATCGGTTGAGTAAGGAAATGAAGGCGATTGCTGCAGCGCTCTCAGCTTTCGGAGCAGCATACGGGAAGGGGACAGCACGTCGGGGAAGGATGTCTGCCGCTGGGAGAGCGAGAATATCGGCTGCGCAAAGAGCGCGATGGGCGAAAGTGAGGGCCAAGAGCGGAAAGGCGAATGTCGTCACAATACCTAAGAAGCGAATGATGTCTGCCAACGCCCGCAAGAGGATTGCTGCGGCGCAACGTGCGCGGTGGGCGAAAGTGAAAGCCGCAAAGAAATCGGCCTGACCGCTCAGGATTCCAAGTCCCGCAGAAACCAGTTCAACTTCCACAACGCTTTCGGGTTGCAATAGATGCGGCTCGAAAGGACGTGGCCAGAAAACCGGCTGGGCTCCAGGACTGATCGGTGCCAAGGAGGGCGTCACAGAACGATCGCAAGGGGTCCCTGAGATTAAGAAGTTTGAAGCCGCGGTGTGAATAGTTCCACCGCGGCTTGCTGTTACGCTACATCCGCAACTCGGTTGACGGATCGTCGGAGTCGTGCAATTGAGCGGATGAATGGTCCGTCGCTCGCACGCTGTCACCGCCACTTACTGTTCTCAATTCATCCCTGTCCCTGAGTTTGGCCCGCTTGCGAAGGTGGGGCCGGGCGCCTGGCTCGATGGCGTGGTTTTCCGCGGGAGAATCTCCTTTATCTTCTGCAATAGATCGTCGAGGTAGAACGGCTTCTGGATCCACGTCAGTTCGCCATTCGAGCCCGTAATGTTTCCCAACTTGTCGTCGGCGTAGCCTGACATATACAGGACGGCGATATTACCCCGGACATCGATCAGGTTTCTTGCCAACTCCGGTCCGCTCATCTGCGGCATGATGACGTCGGTGATCAGGAGGTGAATCGGTCCGTTGTGCCGCTCGACGAGTTGCAAAGCATCGACTCCGTTGGAGGCAGCGAGCACTTGGTAGCCCCTCGATTGCAATCCCTCGCACAGCAACTCGCGAAAAGAACGCTCATCTTCAACAACGAGGAGCGTCTCCGACTCCGGCAGGCGCCCTTCTTTTTTCGCTACCGGCGCAGAAGCTAATTCCACAGGCAGGTCGACTTGAGGAAGGTAGACGTTGAAAGTCGTGCCATGATGCAGTTCACTGTCGGCGAAGATGTATCCGCCACTCTGCTTCACGATCCCATACACCGTGGCCAGGCCTAACCCCGTGCCTTTCCCCGCAGGTTTGGTGGTGAAGAAGGGTTCGAAGAGACGTTCCCGAGTCTCCGCATCCATGCCGGTGCCAGTATCACTCACTGAGAGCATCACATAGTCTCCGGGGGGCACGGCAACGCCGCAAAAGCTGGTCGCGTCCTCGAATTTGATGTTTGCAGTTTTGATCGTGAGTTTGCCGCCATTGGGCATGGCGTCGCGGGCATTGACCGCAAAATTCATGATGACCTGTACTATCTGCCCCGAGTCCGCTTTCGTCTTTCCCAACGCCGGGTCGAGCTCGACCCTCTGTTCAATGTCTTCTCCGACGAGCCGCTGAAGCATCTTTTGCGTTTCCGTCACTAGAGAATTCAGGTTCACAACTTTAGGCTGAAGCACCTGCCGCCGGCTGAAGGCAAGCAGTTGCGAGGTCAGAGAAGCTGCACGTACCCCGGCCTTCTTGATGGTTTCAAGGCGCGCACTGGCCTTGCCTGCAGAAGCCAAATCGGCGGAAAGTAGTTCGGTGTATCCAATGATCACGCCGAGGAGGTTGTTAAAGTCATGGGCAACGCTGCCGGCCAGTTGTCCAAGTGCTTCCAACTTTTGCGCATGACGCAGTTGTTCCTCCAGCAGTCTGCGAGCGGTCACGTCTTCGGCGATAATCTCAAGAATATCGCCTCCGTGCTCCGGACTCGACATGCGCCTACCACTCGCCCGTACCAACACCGGCTTACCGTCCTTGCGCTTCCATGTAAACTCCACTGCGCTGAAAAAGTCTGCGCGCTTCGGTTGTGCCCGGAAGCCGTCGGCGCCGGCAGGATGTAGATCGCGCGAGACGGTGAGAGCCAGAACCTCTGCCTCTGACTGGTAACCAAGCAATTTTACAAGCGCTGGATTGGCATGCACGAAACGGTCTTGCTGTACGCTGATGGTTCCGATGCCGTAGGGAGCATTCTTGACAAAAGACCGCAACTCCGCCTCCGAACGACGGACGGCCTCTTCCGCTTGCTTATTCTCCGTGAGGTCAATTCCTACAGCCGCAAGATAGGGTTTGCCTTCCAACTCCACGCGCACACCTGTGAAGTAGTAAGGGGCGATGCCGCCACCCTGAACGAGGAAGTAAGCCTCAAGTTGACTTGATCCGCGTTCGAAGACCTCGTCTTTCGCGCGCTGCGCCGCCTCTTTATATTCGTTAGCAATGTTGCCCAGCACGGGGACTTCCGCAGGCGCATATCGAGCCAACCTTTCGGCGTTCTTGTTCCAGCGCACATTCTTGCCTGATCGGTCCTGCAGGAGAAAGATGCCCGGAAGGCTTTCGATCACGGCGTCGGCCAAAGTCTTTTCGTGCCGAAGCGCCTGCTCCGCGAGTCTTCGTCTTCGAACGCTGAGCAAAAGAGCCAAAATGAGGATCGTTTCGAGAATGCAAAGCGAAATCACCGCTACGATCAGGTAACGGTAGCGCTCCCAGAGCGAAGGCTCACGGAAGAGTTCGATGGTCGCTGCCGGAAGGCTGGATTCGCTGATGTGCCAACGCTGTAGTTGGCGCCAGTCAACGGTATCCTCCGCCGAATTGTCGAGCTCGATCGGAATCCTTGCCGAGTTTTCGCCATTGAGAACACGAATCGCAGACCGCGCAATTTCCCTCCCGGCATTCTCCGGATTTGTCATTCGGCCGCCAATCGCGCCATGCCCGATATCGGTGGAATAGATCGCATATACCGGCGCGCGAGCAGCACTGGCCACCAGATCCAAGGCTTCCTGTTCCAGAAAAAACTGCCCTCGCGAATCTTCGAAGAAGAAAGTATTCAGGACGACACTGTGGGGAGGCAGGGATGCAACTTGCCTAAGAATGTCGTTCATCGCGAGGCCGGTCAGGTAGTCGATTTCGACCGTGTGACGATAGGGCAGAAAATCCTGTTTCAGTTGCTCAAGCCAGTATTGTTCCAACGGCGAAGATCCCGCTACTACCACGACTCGTTGTGTATCCGGCTGAAGCCGCAATGCAAGGTCCAGCGTCCGGGAGGGCTCGTCGGCACTGGCAACTCCAGTGATATCGCGTCCTGCTGTGCCCGTCGAGATGCGGCGCTTCACTTCTTCTAATCTTCTAGAGTTGAACAGCGCTACAGCAGGAGTTCCGGGGAACAGTTCCTTCCCTTCTTCCAACAGAAACTTCATCGCGGAATAGGAAACGGGAATAATCAGATCGGGCTTCTGTTCCGAGAATTCCAGCTTTAACAACTTCACGAGATTCGACGCATGGGCAGGGCCTGGAAACCTCACCAAGTCCAAGTATTCTGTGTAGAACTCCACCCGGTCGCGCAGTCCGGACCGTAGTTCCGACCGTAACACGTGATCGAAGCCGGAATACATCCCCTCGTCGTTGTCGAAGGAATAGAGAAGCAGGACTCTCTTGGGCTGATTGCCGGAGGCTTGGGCCGAAGTTCGGATCGGGCTCAGCAAGAGCGAGGCCACACATAGAACAGCGCATCGCGCGGCAAAAAGGCTGCGTCGGCAAAGAGGCGAGTCAAACGTCAACCAACCACCTACTTTTTCGCGAACGCCAGTGTTTCAGGACGGCCAGTTCCAGAGCTGCGGGCCGATCCATGAAAACAACAGGGAATGCCGATATTAGATCATTTCTTGGGGTTCTGACCAATATCTTCTGACAACACAATTTCCTCCACCCCGTATAATGTCGCCTCGAAGAACGAAACTATGTATCCCGCGTTCGCGAGCCGAAGAATTCTTCTAGTGGAGGATGATGGAGAACTACGCCACGCGTACACCGCTCATCTGACCGCCAATGGTTTTTTGGTGGAAGAAGCCGGTGACGTGGCTGCCGCGCAACAGAGTTTCGCGGCTACACGGCCTGACGTTGCGGTGGTTGATTTCCGCCTACCGAGCGGGACGGCTCTAGATCTTCTTCCGAAATTTAAAGAACTTGAACCTACGGTCCCAATCATCATCTTGACCGGGTTCGGGTCTATGGAGTTGGGAGTGGCGCTCATTCGAGGTGGCGCCGAGCAATGTCTCGCCAAGCCGGTGGAAGCTGCCGCCCTGCTCATGATCGTTTACAAACTCCTGGAGAATTCGCGAAATCAGCAGAAGACGTTGGCGAACAATACGCGGCGGCGCCGCGTAGTGCTCGATCCGTTCCTCGGCGAAAGCACGGCCATTCGGCGACTGGCCGAGGCGGCGGTCAAAGTGGCGAGCAGCCAAAGCCCAGTCCTGATTCAAGGCGAGACGGGCTGCGGCAAAGGGGTGCTGGCCACCTGGCTTCACGAAAACGGGCCTCGCGCGGATGAACCCTTCGTCGACCTCAACTGCGCAGGCCTTACCCGCGAATTTCTGGAGTCGGAGTTGTTTGGCCATGAAAAAGGCGCTTTTACCGGAGCTGTCAGCGCCAAACCCGGGCTGTTGGAAGTCGGGCATCGCGGCACTATATTTCTGGATGAAATTGGGGACATCGATCCGAATGTGCAACCCAAGCTGTTGAAGGTGGTCGAGGAAAAAAGATTTCGCCGCATGGGAGATGTTCGCGATCGCTTTGTCGATGTGCGATTGATTGCTGCCACTCACCAGGACCTGCGTCATTTGATCGAAACGAAAGCATTTCGGAGTGATCTATATTTTCGAATCAGTACCGTGCCCCTGGCGATTCCGCCCCTGCGCGAGCGGCAAGATGACATTCCATCGATCACTCAATCGCTGCTGAACCGTATCTGCTCCGACATGGCGCGTCCCCGCGCCGAGCTTTCACCGAAGGCCCTTGAACGCCTGTGTGCGTACTATTGGCCGGGAAATATTCGCGAACTGCGGAACGTTCTCGAACGGGCCCTTTTATTTACCGATCGATCAGCTCTCGAGCCCGGGGATCTCACGTTCGAGTCCGGTCCCGACCAACGCTCGTCCTCTTACAAGCCCGATTGGACTCTTGAGGAAGTGGAACGATTTCACATCTCGGAGGCTTTCTCGGCCGAAGGCCAGAACGTAGAAAAGACTGCCAGGCGCTTGGGAATCGCCAAGAGCACGCTGTACCAAAAGCTCAAGACGCTGCACTTGATCTGAACTCACAGTTCGATTTCCGTAATCGCTTTCTGGAAATCAAACGCCACGCATTCCGCGCACCTGCCCAGCACCTTCCCGGAAAGTCTTAACTATCAGCGTCTTACGGACGATGTCCCCGACGAGCGAATTGGCCCGTTAAGTGCCAATGACATGTGGGTAATTGAGACGGGCGCAATACTTCCCCCACACACTGGACGAGCAGAGGTCAACGAATGTCGAAGAAAGTCTTACTGGTGGACGATTCGAGCACCGCACTGATGATGGAAGAAATGATTTTGAAACAACGCACCACCTATGAGTGCGTGACCGCCAAAGATGGGCTCGATGCTATCTCGCGTGCCGTTGTCGAAGCACCGGATCTTGTCCTGATGGATGTGGTCATGCCCCGCATGAACGGATTCGAAGCCTGCAAGCGCATGCGCCTGGAAAGCACTCTGCGTGAAACTCCAATCATTCTGGTCACTACACGTGGCGAAGAAGAGTATGTCGAAGCCGGATTTCAAAGCGGCTGCAACGACTACATCACCAAACCGATCGACAGTTTCGAACTGGTCACGCTGCTTCACAGCTATCTCGGGGAATAGAAGGATCCCACGGGAAAGGATGTTTTCCAAGAACGCATGAGCAATATTTCCAACTCGCCCGGGGAATTTGAACGCAACAGTTCAAACGAGGACATCGGTTCTCAGGCCAAGGTCTATGCGGCAAGGATGCGTCTGCAAAATGCCATCGATCAGGCTGACGCGTTGGACGCGATTCGTGAGATCGCAGCGAACCTGATCGGCACAGAGGAAGTTGCGGTTTTCAAAGTGGACAAGAAGCGCTCGGAACTGTGGCTTTACTGGTCGTTTGGCGTCGACCCCAACAAACACTCGGTCTTGGAAGTGAGCCGCGAGCCCAAGCTGAAGTCCGTGCTTAGCGGGAAGTCGGTGTATCGGCTCAGGCTGTCTAACGAGAACCTGCTTTCCACCGACGATCCGGTAACCGCGCTGGTGCCCATTCTCGTAGACGGCAGCGCGTCCGCGGTGATTGTGTTGTTCCGCCTGTTTCCCCATAAGACGGGAATTGAAGCGGTGGATCGGGAGATTTGCGATGTGCTGTCGCATTGCGCCGGCCGGGCAATTGAGCCCTATCGCGCACGCTAAAACATCGAAGGAATCGGATATGACTTTCAAACCGAAGACGCAGACTTTCAACCCGGCGGTGTTGCCTATGGAATATTTGCCGCGTGTCCTGGACGCCTCCGACGACAAGCATGCGCGCCACTATCTGATCCCAGGCAAGATTTTCGCGGCCGCGCAACCGTTCGCGATCAGCACCATCGTAGGCTCCGGCATTGCGCTCTGTTTGTGGGATTCAGAACGCAGAATCGGTGGCGCCAACCATTTCATTCTGCCCGAAGGCCCGGAGGACAGCGTCAACGCCAACCGCTACGCCAACGTAGCGAACGCGGCACTACTGAAGCGCATGGTCGATCTTGGCGCTCATCTGAATTCCCTTGAAGCACGAATTTTTGGCGGCTCCTTGCCAGCCGTCACGTTCAGTAGCGGCGGGGATTGTTTGGGTGAACGCAATGTCCAGGCCGCGACGCATTTCTTGAAAATGAGCGGTATTCGCCTCGTCCAGAGTGAAGTAGGCGGGACCAAAGGGCGGAAGCTGGTTTTTCAAACGGATGACGGCCGGACCTGGTCGGAGCCACTGTGATGGCTTTGCCACACTTGAGTTCGGGGCAGTCAGCTTCCGTTGGCGCATCCTCGTCCCTACCCGCAAGCAGGCCTCCGCTCGGAGAACGACGGAGCGCATATTTGTTGCCCGGGGAACTCCACGCGAGCGCGGAGCCGTGCCAGATCCGCACCATCCTGGGCTCTTGTGTGGCGATTTGTCTCTGGGACCGCCGGCTTCATGTTGGAGGTATGAATCATTTCCTGCTTCCAGCTTCGAGCGAAGGTCACCCTGCCTCCTCGCGTTTCGCGGATGTAGCAACCAAGACGCTGCTGGAAGCGTTGCAGTCACTCGGGTGCCGCATCGCGGATCTCCAGGCCAAGATCTTCGGGGGCGCATCCATGTTTCAAAAACCGGATCGCCGAGTCATGAGCCTCGGAGCTCAAAATGTCGCCGTCGCTCTCGAGCTGATGAGAAGCTCGGGAATTACGGTGGCAGTTCAGGAAACCGGTGGCACCCACGGCAGAAAAATCATGCTCAACACCGACGACGGCGTCGTATGGTGCCAGCGCATTCAAGAAGAAAGAGCGCGAAGCAATGGACTTTGATCGCGAAAAAGTCGTAGCCGCATTTGTGGTGGAGTCTGAAGAAGGGCTCGAGCGCACAGAGCAGCACCTGATTGCCGCCGAGACTGATCCGGACAACCGCGAACTGCTCGACGAGATGTTTCGCGTCGCCCACACCATCAAGGGCAACGCCTCCGCACTGGATTTTCCGGAACTGGCTGGTTTCGCGCATGTCATGGAAGACCTGCTGGAGGCCCTTCGCGAGCGTGAGCTTGCCATTTCCCGCGAGCTGATCTCGCTTCTTTTGCATGGAGTCGATGCTCTCCGCTCGCTCGTTCCCGCGGCGGCAGAGGGCAATGATCGTCTCAGTCCGTCTCATCAGGAACTGAAGAAAGCAATCGCCAGTCACGCCTCTGGCAAGGAAACCGTGACGCGCGCTGCGGCCCTCAGTTCCGACCAAGTGTCCTCCCCCATAGCGGTTCCGGGCCTCGCACCTCTGGGCGCCCGGAACCGCACGCTTCGCGTCGACACAGACAAGCTCGATCACATGCTGAACCTGACGGGAGAGATCGCCATTGCCCATGGGCGCCTGCGGCGCATGATCGAAGATCTAACGACCGATGCGGGGCGCAAGGCGCTCGAGGTACATCGCGAGATCGAGGGTCTGCAAAAGAACCTGCAGGAGCAGATCATGGATGTACGCCTCGTACCGGTGGGACCTCTGTTTCAGCAATTCGCCCGTTCGGTCCGCGACATTTCTCAGAGCCACAACAAACTCGCGCGACTGCAGATCGTAGGTGCTGACGTGGAGGTCGATACTCGCGTCCTGGAGCACCTCAAAGATCCTTTGCTCCATATGATCCGCAACGCGGTCGATCACGGCATCGAAGCCCCCAGGGTCCGCCATTCTGTCGGCAAACCACCGTGTGGTTCGTTGACCCTCACTGCTTTTCATCGGGCAGGAAATATCCTGATTCAGCTTTCCGATGACGGCGCGGGTTTCAACCGTCAGCGCATTCTGGCCAAGGCTCGCGCGCTCGATCTTATGCCTGAAGGCGAAAGGATTAGCGATCAGGAACTCTTCAACCTGGTATTCAAAGCCGGATTTACGACAGCGGATGCGGTCACTGATCTGTCAGGCCGCGGCGTTGGTATGGACGTCGTTCGACGCAATATCGAACTTCTGCGCGGCAACATCGAGATTCAGAGTACCGAAGGCCAGGGTACGACGATTACGATTCGACTCCCGCTGACCCTGGCTATCATCGACGGTTTTTCAGTCATTGCCAACAATGAGACATACGTGATCCCCCTCGAGATGATCAGTGAGTGTCTTGAGGTTCCCCACGACCAGATTTCCAGCGATACAGTGGGCGTCCTAAGCCTGCGCGGTGAGCCGTTGCCTTACGTTCGGTTGAGAGAAGTATTTGGCAAGCCGGGCCGGCGTCCGGAGCGGGAAAACGTAGTGGTCGTCCATCGCGACGGCGGCTATGCGGGAATCGCTGTTGAAACTTTATTGGGAGAATGCCAGGCCATCATCAAGCCGCTGAATCGTATTTTTCGTGACGTGCCGGGAGTATCCGGCTCCACGATCCTCGATAGCGGCCGCGTGGCACTGATTCTCGATGTCAACGCCCTGCTGCGTGAGGTCGTCGCCGAACAGACCCAGGCAGTGAACTGAGTCGATCCGAAGAAGATTGAGTGCCGGCGTTTCGCGCTCGGAAATTTTGAAAGTGAAAGGATACCCGTATGTTGAAGAAGTCGTCGATTGCAAAACGTCTCGCCCTCGGATTTGGAATCGTTCTGTTTCTGCTGCTTGTCGTTGCAGTGGCGGGCTACTGGGGCATGGAATCCGTAACACGCGAGACCGTCTCCATGTTGCGTGGAGATTCCAAAATCTCCCAACTGGCTGATGAAGCCAAGATCACTACTCTCGAGCTGCGCCGCTTCGAGAAAGACACTCTCCTTAACATTGATAACAAGGCAGTCATGCAGGCCTACCAGGAAAAGTGGAAAGCCCAAGTGGCGCAGCTTCGCTCCACGGTAAGCGAGCTTGACTCGCGTGTTTCCTCCGACAGCAGCAAGCAACTTGTCGCGGCGATGGAGCGCGAGATTGCCACCTACGAACGCGGTGTGGACGCCGTGGTGGCCGGCATCAACGACGGCACTATTAAGACTCCCCAGCAGGGGAATGCCAAAGTCACCGAAGTGAAAGACGAGATCCATCGCATGGAGGCCGCTGCCACCGATCTTTCGGAAAAGCATCGCAAGATCATGGCAGATAAAGAAGAGACGATCACCGATTTCGCGCGCCAGACCGCGCTCGTTATGTTCATCGTGGTCCTGGTTACATTCATCGCGGCAACATTCGTGACTATGTTCGTTTCGCGCGGCATCACCCGGCCCGTCCGCTCAATGGCCGATCACCTCAGCGAGATGGCCCAGGGCGGTGGCGACCTCACCAAACGCATTGAGATTGTTTCCCACGACGAAGTCGGTCAGATGGCGAACTCCTTTAACGCCTTCGTGAAGAAGCTTGAGGAGATTATCAGTGAGGTTCGTGTGAGCAGCGATGGCGTCGCCAGCGCCGCGTCGCAGGTCGCCGCATCAGCCGCCTCCCTCTCTCAAGGGACGAGTGAGCAGGCCGCTTCCATTGAGGAGACAACGTCAAGCCTCGAACAGATGAGCGCCTCCATCACGCAGAACGCTGAGAACAGCCGGCAAATGGAGCAAATGGCGGTCAAGGGCGCCCGCGATAGCGAGGAATCCGGCGGTGCCGTGCGCGAAAGTGTCAGCGCGATGAAACAGATCGCTGAAAAAATCTCCATCATTGAAGAGATCGCCTATCAGACCAATCTGCTGGCGCTCAACGCCGCTATCGAGGCCGCCCGCGCCGGAGAGCACGGCCGCGGCTTCGCCGTGGTAGCGACCGAAGTTCGGAAGTTAGCCGAGCGCAGCCAGACTGCCGCACAAGAGATTGGAGGCCTTGCAGCGAACAGCGTTGCCGTCGCTGAACGCAGCGGCGAACTGCTGCGTGAACTCGTCCCTGCCATCAAGAAAACGTCTGAACTGGTCCAGGAAGTCAGCGCCTCGTCCAGGGAACAGTCTTCTGGCGTTGTGCAGATCAACAAAGCCATGTCTTCGGTGGACACCGTCACCCAACGCAATGCGTCCTCGGCCGAAGAGCTTTCCAGCACCGCCGAAGAGTTGGCGGCCCAGTCGGAGGCGTTGCAGCAGCTCATGGCCTTCTTCCGGGTGGCTGGAGAGCGAATCACCTCTGCGACGAGACGACCGGCACAGGAGCATAAGCCGTTCCAGTACGTGGTCCCGACTCCTTCGGTCCCGCCCAAGAAAGTAAATGGCTCAGCGGTGGAACACAGCTTCACCCGGTTCTAAGAGGACGAGGATCCCATGCAGATTACGCGAGAAGAAAGCAACTACGATCTCGAGCAGAACGTGCAGCAGTACCTGACGTTCATGATCGGTGGCGAGGAGTACGCGGTCAGTCTCCTCAAGGTGAAAGAGATCATCGAGTACGACACGGTTACCCAGGTTCCCAAGACGCCAGAGTGGATTCGCGGCGTGATCAACCTGCGTGGCAGCGTCGTGCCCGTGATCGATCTCGCCGTGAAACTCCGGCAGCCCCCCAGCGTCGCCGGAAAGCTGACCTGCATTGTCATCACAGAGGTCCAGACTGGCGACGATGCGTCGGTGATGGGAATCATGGCGGATTCTGTCCGCCAAGTGATCGACCTGAAGCCCCAAGATATCGAGGAACCACCCACTTTCGGCACTCGCATCAAGGTCGACTATCTGCTCGGCATGGCGCGTTCCGGCAAGAAGTTCTGCCTCCTCCTCGACACGGAAAAGGTTCTTTCCGCCGACGAACTTTTGGAGCTTCCTGACTCTGTCGAGCAAGACGAGGGGCACTCACAATCCGAGCCTGAAATTGCCCCAGACGAGAGTTCTCTCGAGTCTTCGGCAACTTCAGAGGCGTCACACGACATGAATCAGGAGTAGGCCACGTAGGCCACGCGGATGCCTCGGAACCCGACAGATCCTCACTTCCACGCTGGTGCGAGTAGCCGGCAGCGTCAGCTGGCCGATCGTTCCACTCTGCCTGCGGGTTTGTTCAGCAAATTTCAGGAACTGATCTACAAGGAGGCAGGCATTTGGCTCGCAACACACAAACACGCGTTGCTGACTGGCCGACTTGCCCGCCGTTTGCGCCTTCTCGGCCTCAGCAATATGCAGGACTATTACCAGTTGGTGGCGCAGCCCGATCAGCAGCATGAAAGGGCGATAATGATCGATTGCATAACCACCAACGAAACCCATTTCTTCCGTGAGCCTCGTCACTTCGATTTTCTGGAGCGAGAGGTGTTTCCTAAGTGGCGGCAGGAAGCTGTTGACGGACGGCGGCCAATGCGACTGCGCGTATGGAGTGCAGGCTGTTCCACGGGCGAAGAGCCCTATTCGTTGACTATGCTGTTGCTGAAGCACTTTCCCGAGGCCCAAGGATGGGAACTTGAAGTCCTTGGCACCGACATCTCGACTCGAGTTCTCGAAAAAGCACGAGCTGCAATGTACCCAATCGAAAAATCGAAGGACATCCCTGCCGAATATCTTCGCGCGTACATGCTGAAAGGCAAAGGTGACCACAAGGGAGTAATGAAGGTCAGCCCGGAGTTACATCGCATCGTGAGATTTGCCCGAGTCAACCTGCACGGCGATGCCTACCCTCTCATCGGCTTTTTCGATCTCGTTTTTTGCAGAAACGTTCTCATCTACTTTGACGAAGAATCTAAGATGAAAGTGATCAGCGGAATCCTCCGTCATCTATCCCCGTCGGGCCTGCTCTTTGTCGGCCACTCTGAGCACCTTGGGGCTATCGCGCCCAACCTTAAGACCGTGGCGCCAACCATCCATGCGCTAGCCAACTCGACCAGCATCGTTCCCCAGACTCGAACTACAGATGTGACCGTCAGCCATTCCTGACTCTGAGCGATCCTGTGTTCTCCTACACGAACAAGCCGAAGAAGCCGGATGGGAGCATTCACGTGCTCGTGGTTGACGATTCGGCCGTAGTGCGCCAGGTCATGCAAGGCATACTCGGTGCTGATCCAAAGATCAAAGTCAGCGTCGCAGCAGATCCGATCATCGCATTCGCGAAGATCGAAAGAGAAACACCCGACGTCGTCATCACCGACCTGGTTATGCCGCGCATGGACGGTCTAACCTTTCTACGAAAAATCATGGCTGAGAGGCCGCTTCCAGTCGTTGTTTGTTCCGAGGTTGCCCATCGCCGCACAGAAGACGCTATCTCTGCCCTGGAGCTTGGAGCCGTCGAGGTGATAAAGAAACCCAAACTCGGCGTCCGCGATTTTCTTCACGAATCCGCAGTCATGCTCATCGATGTTGTTCGCAGCGCTGCACAAGCCAAATTAACCCCAGCGCCGTTTCCTCCAGTTTCCCCGCGAAATACCGCGGACGTAATTCTCCCGCTAGGCCCGCTGCCGCACCGAAAGCCTGCCGGCGGTAAGATTATCGCTGTGGGTGCTTCAACCGGAGGCACAGAAGCCCTCCGTGAATTCCTGCAGTCGATGCCTCGCAACTGCCCAGGCATTGTCATCGTCCAGCACATGCCGGAAGTCTTTACGCGCGCCTTCGCCGAACGCTTGAACCGGGATTGCACGATCGAAGTCAAAGAAGCCGCCAACGGCGACGGCATCCACAATGGTCGGGCCCTGATCGCCCCTGGAAATCATCATCTTCTGGTGGAGGGGAGTCCATCCGGTTATATTGCAAAGGTCGAAGATGGGCCTCTGGTCTCGCGTCACCGTCCCAGTGTTGACGTACTTTTCCGCTCAGTCGCAAGATCGGCCGGATCGCACGCTGTCGGCGTGATCATGACAGGTATGGGCAATGACGGCGCGCAAGGTCTGCTTGACATGCGCAACGCCGGCGCACTCACGGTCGCCCAAGACGAGGCCAGTTGTGTGGTCTTCGGCATGCCTAAAGAAGCAATCGCCCGGAATGCTGTCGTAGAGGTTGTCCCGTTGTTCCGACTCGCCGAAACCGCATTGACGATGGTGGATGCTACCCGTCCTCCGGAGCGCTGCATGTGATGGTTGGTGATATTTCCCAGAAGCCGCGACGGTCAGTTCGGGTCGCCGACAACCACGAAACCTGCCCAGTAGAATGGGTGGGCGTACTGCGGACTGTGGAGCGTTTCTAGCTCCGCTTGTTGCAGTGCACGAGCCACCGCAAACCCTGCGCCACTTCTGGAGTGGCCGGCTCTAAGCGCCCGGTGAAAGCTCACCATCAGCTTTGAGGTGCTTGCTGACTCCACCTTCCACTGGCTCACGACAGTCGTCGGGACGCCCGCAACGAAGAATGCCCAGGTCAAGCCGATGACTCCTTCCCCCGCACTGATTCGGCCGCGGGCGGTTTCGCAGGCGGAAAGCACGGCGAGGTCAGCTTTGAAATCCATCTGCATGATTTCCCAGGCTTCCAGCAGGCCGTCCTCCTTGGAATCGGAACTGCCGGGAGCGAGAAGGACGTGCGAATACATCGGGCTAGCGTCGTTGACAACGCCGTGCGTGGCCAGGTGCAATACACGGAACTGTCCTGCCTCTGCCTTGAAGCGGTCCTCGCCAGCATCTGAGCCCGTGTACACCTTGCTCTGTTCAGCCCCGTAAAGATGTTCAAGTCGGATCACCTCCTGCCTGGCCTCTGGCAACGGGCCCAGCTTTTCGTCGCGATAGGAAACGGCAGCGCGTTGCATCGCCTCTTTCCCCAGAGTCGGGTCAGCCATTGCCAGAAGTTCGGGCGACTGCGCCGTGAATGGCCGGTTTTTCTGATGCACTTTCATCATTTCGTTCAGCACCGTCAGGGATGGCGCGTAAGCGATGGCGCAGTCATCTAGGAGGTATCGCCCGTTGTCACCCAGTAACGCTTGAAACGGCAGACTCCACAATGGGCCATCTGGAACGATAACTAGGGCGTTTTTGCCGGCAAGCTGAGCCTTCGCCCGTCCAATCAGTGTTCGGAACAAACCGCGGGAAGTCGTACGGAAAGCCAGATCGCGCTGGCCGAGTTGCTGCCGGAATTTCTCGGCGCGGAGCTTCAGTTGTTTCTTTCCTATAGCGATGGTATAGACCTGAAGCCCGGGCACAACCTGCTCCCCGCTGCCCTGTCGTGTCAGCACAAAAAGGTAGGTCTGCTCTTCGCCGGTCGCGAACTCGAGGAAAGCGCTCTTGGAATCCGGCAGGAGCTGTGCCGCTTCTTGCAGGGTCACCGGCTGTGCCTGGCCTCTTTGCACTTTCAACTCCGGATGCGAAGCAAACAAATTTGTCTGAAAATCGGCGTAACGCAATCTGGTAGCTTCCGTTTGCCCCTGGAGATCGGAGACGCGATGAGGGTCGGGTTTTTCCTGGGCACTCTCCTGTTCGACCTGTTTGTTGAGCGCGGCCATCTGTGCTTGCAATTGATGTTCGCGTTCCCGCTCATCGGCTGTCATCGCCTTCGTGATCTGTACTCTGCCGTTTCGAAGAACGTCCAGTAGCGCCCGCCCCTTTGCGAGTTCCGCGAACTTCAGGGCCTCGGCAGGCTGCTTTTGGTCGTTCAGTAGCTCAACCATTCCGTAATAAGGATCGAGCCTCATGGAAAGAAATCCCTGTTGCTGGTCTTCGCCCCCTGCCACCTCTGTGCGCAGCTGCTCCACAATCGAAATTGCCGCAAGAGAACTCTTCCGAGCCTCCTCCGTCTGTCCAAGACCCCGATAGGCCATGCTCGAAATTTCCTGAAATTGCCAGAGCATGTCCTTAGAGGAAATGCGATCGGCAATATCCGTGGCCTTCCTGGCATGAACCAACGCTTCGTCGAACCGGTGCTGTTTGATGCAAATCATTGCGGTATAACCCAAAGCCACCGAGAGACTTTCAGGATCGCCCATGGATTCCGCCAACTCCTGACTCCTCGTTTCGTATTCAAGCGCCTTATCGAAGTTGCCTTGGGCGTATTCGTTTTCTCCAAGATTGCCGAGCACTGCAAGTACTCCGTCCTTCGTGTCGGTCTTCTCGAAGATTTCCAGGCTTTCTTGAAAGTCCTTGGTCGCCGCCACGTTTGCGTCTTGTTCGTGCTCAGCAATACCGATGTTTTCGAGAGCGACAGCGCGGCCGCGCTCATCCCCGATCTCCTTGCTCAGAGCCAAGCTTTTTCTGTAATAGTTCAGCGCCTGCTCGAAATCTTGCTGCGCTTCATGAACCTGCCCGAAATCGTTTAAAAGGTGACGCTGGAGACCGTTGTCTGCGTCTGGACCGATGGTTGTGAGGCTGCGCTGAAAGTATTCCAAGGCCTTAGCGTTATTGCCTCCGCGCAAGTACATAACACCGATGCGCTCAAGCGACGTGGCAATGCCTCTTTTATCCGACCCGTCCGCTTCGAGCGATGTGAGGGCCTTCTGAAAATAGCTCATGGCCTCGTCGCGATCGCCCATCTGCGCGTGGACGTCGCCGATATTCTGGAGCAAACGAGCGATCGATTTCTTCTCCTGCAAGGATTCAGCAACCTCAAGGGCAGCGTTATAGTCCTCCAAGGCAGGAGCCAGTTCTCCAGCGGTCATGTGGGCATTGCCTCGGTTCCGCAACCCGGCTGCGATCAACCGTTTGTCGCCGTTTGCTTGCGCGATTTTCAGGCTGCGCTCGATGGATTCGAGCGACTCGCGTTCCTTTCCCTGGATGCTCTGGACAATGCCGATGTTCAACAACGCCTCCGAGGTCCCCAACTGATCAGAGGCGTTTTCCGCAAGCTGGAGCGCGGCTTGGAAGGATTTCATAGCTTCAGCCAAGTTCCCTTGTGCCTTCTGCATCTCACCTTGATGGATGAGTTCTCGGGTGTCCTGGTGGGCGGTCTGCACTTGCGGTGGCGCTTGCGTGCTCTGGGGCTGTTCCTGTGCGGCTATGAAGGGGCAGGACGCTACACAGACCGCGAGAATCAGAGCTACCCTGAAGCATTTGTTCGACATAAGACCTCCCGTGCGGGCCTTGTTAACGACATACATTTTGGGGCAGAGTGTACCGCTTTACACACCGTAAATCTAGGGCTGGAATCTGCTCCGGATTCGGCCCGTAGACACAAGGGTCAGTAATATCAAGCCTCTTTCCACCTCATCTTTAGTGTGCTAGTGTTTTGGCCCACTTGCGATCTATTGTGATCGCGTGCAAGTCACCGAGCGCAGGAATTTGGGGACTATAGGGAAACTAACAGAGGGTAATCGCGTGCTGTCCCGGGCCAAGATGCGCCCGCTTTTGCGATTGTTGCGCATGCGTTCCTTCTTCTGGTTGCCAGCAAAGAGGGCTCCGTTGGTCAAGTTCCGTCATTTCGGCTTGCTGTTTTCCATCGTCAGCGCGCTTTTCGTCGCGTCGTTGACGGTGCAGGACAGTAGCGCTCAACGACGACAGTCGATGGCTGCAGTGGTCGACCGAACCCAGGAGCAGAAGTACCGAACGGACCGCGTGCTCGTGCGTTTTCGCTCGAGCGCGACCCGACAATCAATATCGGTGGCGCATAGCACCGTGCAGGGAGAAGTTCTTGGCGAGTTCCGGAGTGTACCGAAGTTACAGGTCGTGCGGCTGAGCAAGGGAGTGTCCGTCCAAGTGGCCCTGCATGCGTATAAGCAGAACCCCAACGTGCTCTATGCAGAACCAGATTACATCGTTAGGGCCCTGACTACTCCGAATGATCCGAAGTTCGCAGCACAGTGGAACCTCAGCAACACAGGGCAGAATGGCGGTACACCGGGAGCAGACATTCATGCAACCCAGGCTTGGTCGTTGAGCACAGGAAGCTCCAGTGTCGTGGTCGGCGTTATAGATTCAGGAGCCGACTACACTCACCCGGATCTGGCGGCAAACATCTGGACGTCCAGCAGCGCCATGAACGTCACAACGCCCACTGGTTCCGTCGTCCTGTGCGCAGCAGGATCCCACGGCTTCAACATGGTAAATGCAACGTGTGATCCAATGGACGATTTAGGTCATGGAACCCACGTCTCTGGGATCATCGGAGCCAGTGGCGACAATGGAATTGGTGTCGCGGGGGTAAATTGGGCGCTTCAGATTCTCCCGTGCAAGTTTATCGGCTCGGATGGGACAGGAGATGTATCCGGCGCCATCAGCTGCTTCGAGCTCATCAAGGAACTAAAAGAGAGCGGCACCAATATCGTTGCGACCAACAACAGTTGGGGCAGCCCGCTCTTCTCCCAGGCGCTTCAGGACGCCATCGCGGCGCAGGAGCAGGACGGGATACTCATGATTGCGGCCGCAGGCAACTCTTTCGCGGACAACGATGTTTTTCCCATCTTTCCGGCAAACACCTTTCTGCCTAATGTCATCTCTGTGGCTGCGACGGACCGGAACGACTCGATCGTCTCATTCTCCGATACTGGCCGTCATACGGTTCACCTTGCCGCTCCCGGCCACGAGATTCTGAGCACTACTCCCAACAACACTTACAGCCTGTACAGCGGAACTTCCATGGCTGCGCCTCACGTGACTGGCGTTGCTGCACTGCTCAAAGCGCAAGATCCAACGCGGGACTGGCGGGCGATCAAGAGTCTCATCCTGTCAGGCGGAGACACTCTGTCCGCCCTGGGACAGACCATTACGTCGAAGAGGCTGAACGCCTACGGCGCGATGACCTGCACCGATTCCGCCGTGAATTCCCGATTGTTGCCTATTCCAGACACCATTTCCGGGGCGGTCGGCACGCCCGTGATTCTCTCCGCTTTGAACATTCACTGTGCGTCCCCTGCTGGGAATGTTTCGGTGCAGGTCGCACCTGGAAATCAGAACGTTACCCTCACCGACGACGGAACAGGTTCGGACCAAGCTGCAGGGGATGGAGTCTATACAGGCCAATGGACTCCGCCGGCAACGGGAGACTACACCCTGACGTTTCCTGACAGCAGCAGCGTGAACGTCGCGGTCCTCAATCCCTACGGCTACGAAAAAGTGCCCTATTCGTATCAGACCATCAGCGGAACGAATCTGAATCTGGGCGACGACTCGATCGCAACCTTGCTCGCGCCATTTCCAATTCAGTTTGGTGGCGGCAGCTTCAACCAGCTATACGTTAGCAGCAACGGGACCATCAGTTTCACCGACGCTTATTACGACTTGCCGGGATTCCAGGTGGATTTTCTCAGTCCTCTGACCTTCTCTCAGCAGCCCACCACGTTGATAGCGCCATTCTGGATGGACCTCTATGCGGTGAAGGGCTCGGCTCAAAACGTGTACTGGGCAGTGACCGGAACGGCACCCAATCGCCAGTTGGTTTTGGAGTGGCGAAACGTGAGGAGTTTTGAGTGCCGGTCCGACTCCAACGCTACGGTCACATTCCAGGTGGTCTTTTCGGAAGCCAATAGCAACGTCGAGTTTAACTACGCGGATATCGTTTTTGGCGATGCGTGTAGCTTCCAGGACTACGGCCAGGCTGCCAGCATCGGGATCCAGAACTCGAGCTCTAATTTTGTAACGTACCAGCGAACGCGCGAATTCCTCGGAAGCAACACCTCGCTGCTTTGGCAGAGCCCGCCGCCTACATCTGCCTCCAATCCTCTGCCTGTCCTAGTAACCATTTCGCCGACAAGCGGCCCTGTGTTCGGACCTGACTTGACCCTCACCGTCAATGGCACGGGTTTCCTGTTCGGCTCCGTGGTGCAATGGAACGGTTTCAACATGCCGACCGTGTTCGTCAGCTCTTCCAAGCTGACCGCGTTGCTTCCTGCGGAACTTTTCAAGCCGTTTAATGTTTATCCAAATCCGAATGGTCTGCCTCCGCAAATCACGGTCCTCAATCCGCCGCCGGGCGGTGGTACATCCAGCGCTGCAACCTTCACGCTGAATTACAACGTGCCCGCCATTGCTTCCATCTCTCCGACCTCGGTGCCCGCCGGCAGTATGAGTTTCCCTACGCAAATTCAGGGGACTAACCTTTATGGAGCATCGATCTATTGGAATGGGCTACTCCAACAGAACTATGGCGGAGGTTTCGATAACAATTCGGCTGGGATCGCCGTGCCTTATAACATGGTCGCGAGTCCTGGAACGGTCAGCATCACCGCGAAAACGCCGTCTCCGGGAGGCGGAACTTCAGCTCCCGTGACGTTCGCGATCACGGCTCCAGTGACCGCACAAAACGCCAAGCCGACTGGTACTCGACAGAATAAGCTTGTCGATTCGTCCGGCAAAGCTCCACCGGATCTGGGACTCCTCCGCCCGATGCGTTTTTTCGGCTGGAACTATGGCCGGACTGCCGGCGCGAATTATCTGAAGTTTTTCTCGCGACCGTACGGACAAACTATCCCGCCTGTTCCAAAATCTGCAGTCCGCTCCGGGACAAAGAGCGCCTCGCACATGTCGAGCTCCGGAGCTACGGCTGCTGCTTCTCTTTCTCAACCAGCGAGTCTTCCGGGATTTGCTTTCCATCCCAATTTGCCGGCGGGTTTCATACCCACCGCAGTCGTCTCCGGCGACTTCAATCGCGACGGGAAGATGGATTGGGCGGTCTCCAATGGCGGCAGCAACGATATTTGGATCTACTTCGGAAAGGGAGATGGCAGCTCCCAACTGCCCACAATTATTCGTCTGAATGGCGCGGCTCCCGTTGGATTAGTTGCCGCAGACCTTCGCAAAATCGGGGTGGTGGACCTGATCGTTGCCGAAGCTGACAGCGAATCCATTGGCGTCCTGCTCGGCAAAGGTGACGGAACCTTCGCTCCGGAGGTGGAATATTTCGTCCCCGCTCCACCGCTTTCGCTGGACGTCGCTGACTTCAATGGCGACGGTCATCTCGATATCGTCGCCGGCCTTTGGGGCGATAACAACACCAGCCCTCTGGCCACCCTGCCGGGGGACGGCACTGGGAAGTTTGGGGCGCCCCTCTCGCAAGTCGTGGACCTCGTCACGGGCGCCTATGCGACGACTACCGTAGTCGCAAAAGACCTGAACAATGACGGAATTCCTGATCTGGTGGTCATCGATCAAGGCGGTGTTGTGGACGGACTGCACTCTTATGTTGGCCGCGGCGATGGCACGTTCAAACATGCGCAATACATTGTCGAGAACGGCGGCCCGGTGCTCGTGACCAACGTCGCTTTGGGAGACATGGACAGCGACGGATGTGTTGACGCCGTTACTGTCGAGGCACTGGGCCTCGTCCGCATTTTCAAAGGAACCTGTGATGCGAATTTTGTCGGCTTTCCTAGCGTGTACACAGCAGGCGAGGGTGACGCTGGAATCGCACTGACTCTCGCGGACATGGACGGAGATGGCCACTTGGACGTGGTTACCACCGGTGGGCTCTTTGGAGTAGATCCGGCCTACGGCCAGGAAGCCAGCAATCTGGTGACTGTAATTAAAGGCGACGGCCACGGAAATCTGGACCCACCGAAAGTCTTTCGCAATGAACCGGATTGTCTGGGCCTAACCGCCACCGACATCAATGGAGATGGCAAACCGGACATAGTCACAGCCTGTCAGGATACGGACACTGCTGCGGTCTTCCTGAATGACGGCGCAGGCAGTTTCGCAGCCCCTAATGGCGGTTATATCGGGTACATCCAAAATGGCCAAGCTGGCTCAACCAACGCTCCATTTAGCGATTTCTATTTCACGGATATCAACGGAGACGGCAAGCCGGACTTGGCGCTGGTGGACCAGCAACAATCCTTCTACAGACCTTGGGAATTCACCGTTCTCCTCAACGACGGTACCGGCCATTTTGAGTCTCCAATCCAATCGCCGATGGCCGACGGTTCTGGTAACCTCGTTGGCCACTTGCTGGGCGATTTTCGAAACAGCGGCCGTCCTGACCTACTCGCTTATGAGTGTGGAGCAGGCTGTGAGGACAGTCCAGCACTAGTTTTTCTTCCGAGCATGGGGAATGGCCAATTCGGCCCTCCGAATACGACACGCCTCGACGTCAACACCTTCGGCTCTGTTGGTGCCATCGCGTCAGGTGACTTCAACAGAGATGGCAAGCTCGATTTCGTGGTGGCTTGCGCTATACCTGGAACCTCTCCTCTCCAAAGTTCAGGCTCGCTAGGGTTGACTGTTTTTCTTGGCGCTGGTGACGGCACCTTCCGCCAGCAACCCACAATTGCGTATTCGCAGGGCGTAGCAGGAGGAACCACGTTTCCGTTGGTCTTCGTGAACGACTTCAACAAAGACGGCAATCTTGACGTTCTGGTCTGGTATGAGAACAACACCATAGGTGTGGCCACGAATGGCGTTTACGAATTCCTCGGCAAGGGGGACGGCTCCTTCGCTATGCCAAAGCTAGTCCTACCCAGCTTCAGCAATTTCGGTATGGCGGACCTGAATCACGACGGCCTGCCGGACATTGTCGAGTACTCGACTCTGCCCATGGAAGGCGGCTACATCGTGCCGGCAAGCTACGCTATTTATCTCGGCCAGCCTGATGGCAGCTTCACACTCAGCCAGACGTATACCCCCTATGGCAATTCCTTCACGAGCGAATTTCTGTTCGATAATGGGCGGCCATCGCAACGCATGTCGCCGATGCTTGCCGATTTCAATGGTGACGGGAACATCGATATTGCCTCGTTCCAGTTCCAAGGCTTTAACGGACTCTCGCAGAACCCTACGTACATTCAGATTCTGGTGGGAAATGGCGATGGAACTTTCACACCCACTTATGCCACGGTCAATCTGGACAAATTCGGATTTCCTTCCACCGCGGTGGACGTCAACGGTGACGGCCGGGCGGACTTGATCGAGGTCGATGGCTGGCCCTCGTCATATCACATTATTCCGGCCACTCCCGGACCCACGGTCCAATTGCAGCTCGCCTCGCAGCCCATCGTCGGCAGCAAAGGAACGCTGATCGTCAATTTGACCCTCCCTGCGGACGCCAGCACGGTCGTGCAATTGTCTGCCAGCGACCCAAACATTTCGATTCCCACGAGTGTCACCTTCGCTTCGGGCGGCTTGAGCGTGAACGTCCCGTTCACGATTGGATCGAGTTTCGACTCTTCCCACGTATTTGCTTTGAATGCCACGCTGAGCGGCCAGACCGCTACGATTTATTCATACCAAACAACAGTGGCTCTCGCTGGATTCAAGCTGTCCTCGAATGCGCAGATCGAAGTCGCGCCCCCTGGGGGGACAACTTACGATTTCAACGTCATTCTTTTCTCCGTAGCGGGATACTCCTCAACCAGTGTGAACTTCAGCTGTCAGGGACTCCCTGCCGGAACTGCGTGCCAGTTCGGCTCGAACTCCCTCGCGCTTCCTGCAGGCCAGTCGGTTGGCAATTCGCTCGCAGTTCAACTTACTTCTAACGCTCCCCTCGGAACCTACCCTTTCAAGGTCATCGCAAGTGACGGCGCCGTGACGAATCAGTTGCCGTTGAAACTTGTGATCGCGGACTTCTCCCTGAGTGTGTCGCCGACTTCAGCAAACGTCGTTTCGGGGGCAAGCGCAAATGTCAATTTGACGGTTCGAGGCACGGCGGGCTGGACAAATCTCGTGAACCTTGCTTGCACCGTCTCTCCACAAACGGCTAACGCTCCCTCCTGCAATGTTGGAGGATCCTATTTTCCGGGCGTTTATCCGATAGGCACAAATATAAACACTTATAATGTTCCGCCCGGCGATTACACAATTCAGATAAGCGGCTCTGCCCAGGGAGTGACTCACCAAGCTGCCCCGGTAACCCTGCACGTTCAGAACGCGACGGGCAGTCTCTCTCCCACCTCCGCAACCATTCCCGTAGGCTCTTCTGCGAACATCAGCGTTTCGGTCACTTCGCAAAACGGTCTCACAGATCAGTTCAGCTTTAGCTGCCCGGGTCTGCCTGCAGGCCTTTCCTGCACCTTCAGTCCCCCAAATGGAACCCTACCCTCAAACGGCGTTCTAACCACTACTCTCACCATTCTTGCAAGCTCCAGACCAGCTCTCATCACTCCCCCGTACCGCGTAAGGCTCTCTCTGCCGCCCAATTTGCTCGTGGAAGTTGCGGGCTTGTATTTGCTTCTCTTCATGCTTTGGTTTCGCATAGACACTCGGCCATTTCATCCATGGCGGCAGCCCTTATATTCAATTCTTGTTACATTCGTTCTTGTCTTTCTTGTTGCAGAGAGTGTCGCGTGTGGCGGCGGAGGTCCCTCCGGACCACCTGCACCGACGGTCTCTCTGCGGGCCACTCCCAGTTCCATTACCGCCGGTAGCTCGTCGACATTGACATGGAATTCCAGCAATGCCACTCAGCTTTCGATTGCGCCGGGCGTGGGTTCAGTGTCACTTCAGGGATCGACCGTTGTAGTTCCCGCGAGTTCCACCACTTACATCGTCACCGCGATTGGTGCTGGAGGTTCCGCGACCGCCAGCGCCCCCGTCACGGTTAC
>Ga0210403_10000579_pt1 | contig 37808 bp, 29 predicted proteins | sample IncBWC19MmetaG_FD_150863 | JGI IMG/M metagenome (GOLD analysis project Ga0210403, IMG submission 150863) | Forest soil microbial communities from Barre Woods Harvard Forest LTER site, Petersham, Massachusetts, United States - Inc-BW-C-19-M | ecosystem: Environmental > Terrestrial > Soil >...
TCGCCTACACGCTCGACGGCGTGCAGGATACGGCCAAGCGTCCACTGCTGTTCGCCTTCAACGGCGGACCCGGATCCGCGTCGGTGTGGTTGCACATGGGATGCATCGGGCCGAAGCGCGTCAGGATGAAAGATGACGGCGACCTGCCCGCCGCGCCTTACCATCTGGTCGACAACGATCAGACCTGGCTCGACCAGGCCGATCTGGTGTTCGTCGACCCGGTAGGCACCGGTTACAGTCGCGCGGCCAACGAAACACTGAGGCGACGATTCAACGGTCTGCAGGGCGATATCGAATCGGTGGGCGAATTCGTTCAGCTTTATCTTTCACGGAACGAGCGCTGGACGTCTCCTCTGTTTCTGGCCGGCGAAAGCTATGGAACTACGCGCGCGGCCAGTCTTTCCGGCTATCTGATCGATCGCGGTGTGGCGTTCAACGGCATCATCCTGCTGTCCACCGTGCTCAATTTCGAGACCATACTGTTCCATGGCGGCAACGATCTGCCCAACATGTTGTATCTTCCCAGCTATACAGCGACGGCGTTCTATCACAAGAAACTCGCGCCGGAGTTGCAGAAGAATCTCGAATCGACGCTCAAGGAATCGGAAAAATGGGCCGTCGCCGGATACAACGAAGCGCTGGCAAAGGGCGATCAGTTGACCAGCGCGGAATTCACAGCCGGCGCAGCCAAGTACGCGCGTCTGACAGGATTGAGCCAGCAATATGTCGAAAACTCCGAGCTGCGTGTCGAGTTGATGCATTTTCTTCGCGAGCTGATGCGCGATCAGAAAATGATGGCGGGAAGGCTCGACAGCCGTTTGACCGGCCCGGCACCGCTCGACGCGGGCGAAACCGGCGACTTCGATCCGAGTATGACCGACATTCGTCCGCCGTACACGGCGATGTTCAATCAATACGTGCGGGAGCAGCTCGGATTCAAATCGGACCTAACGTATTACGTTCTCGGCGGCGGGATTCTTCCGTGGGATTACGGCGTTCAGAATCAGAACCGGTACGTCGACGTGAGCGAGTCGCTGCGCAGCGCTTTCGCCAAGAATCCGCACATGAAGGTGTTCGTGGGCTGCGGTTACTACGACATGGCGACGCCGTACTTCGCGGCCGAGTACACCTTCAGCCATATGGGTCTGCATCCCGCGGTGCGGAAGAACATCACGATGCAGTATTACACGGCCGGTCACATGTTCTATATCGATGTGCCGTCGCACCGGAAACTGAAGGGCGACATAGCACAGTTCGTGAAGGACGCGCTGCCATCCAACTAGGGCTTATCGCATAGTTGTAAGTACGCGCCTAAAACGAAAATTTCAGCGCGACTTGCGTGAGCCGCGGCGGGGCGGCTTTCACCACCTGACCGAACAGATTGCTATTGATATCTCCGTTCACAGCGACCGGTCCGAAAAACTGCGCGTGGTTGAAGGTGTTGAAGGTTTCCAGGCGAAACTCGAGCGCTTTCGCTTCGGTAAATTTGAAGGATCTCTTTAGAGCCACATCGAAGTTCAGCATCCCGGGCCCCGAAAACGACCTGCGTGACGCCGATCCAGGCGTGCCTAACGCGTTCGGACTGAATAACGACGTGTTGAAGTAGGACAATCCGTTGCGCGGATCGCCGTTCAAGTTGAGCCGGCCGGGCGTAAAGTCCGGCAGATCGAGACTCCGGTTGTTCACGCCATTCGGCAGGCTTCCCATCAGCGATCGGTCGCCGTCGGCCGAGATGGTCACCGGAAATCCGGAACTGGCGCGCGTAATCCCGGAAATCGACCATGCCCGCAGACCGTGGACGGGAAGCTGATATTCGTAGGTAGCCACCAGGTTGTGCCGAAGATCCCAGGCCGATCGCGCGCGCGTCAGGCCGAAGTTGAACGGATTGATCGGATCGGAAAGACTGGACGCCTGGTCGATCGACTTGCTGTAGGTGTAGGCGACCATCGCATCCAGCCGCTTCCCGGAATGTCTCAACGTGGTCTGAAACGAATTGTAGTTCGCATTGCCGATGCTGGCGTCGTAATCGTCATTGGCGAAAGCCGGTCCTAATGGCCCGCGCGTTCCATGCAGAGTTTTGCCCGCCGCGGTGAGGTATGTCGTATCCTCGCCGAACGGGCCACAGGTCGGCGTCCCGGGAGCCACGGCAGACGGCTGGCTGAGGGCAAGACACAGCGCCGGATTCCCGGGGTTCGCCGAATAGACCACCAGCAGGTGATGCGCTTGCGATCCGACGTAGCTCAAGCTCACCAACGTGCCGGTCCCCCATTGACGCTCGATCGAAAGGAAGTAGTTTTCGTTATATGGATAGGTGTTCCACGGCGGTGGCGCGGTCATCCCGGCTTGCGGCAGGAACGGCGAATAATCGATGGCCGGGTTGGGATGGCTGGCCGACGCGTTCAGCGGAGGAAACGTTAGCGGAAATGGATTCACATGCACCGTGCCATCCGACGAATTGACGAACGGCGTGGCGAAGAGTGGTTGCCCGGAACTGGTGTAGCTCAGCCCGTAGGGAGGCTGCGGTTCATCGATGCCGATGGTGTTGCCCTGGATCACCGAATAAAAGATCCCGTAACCCGCGCGAATACTGATTTTGTCCGATGGCGAGTACGCCAACCCGAGTCGTGGAGAAAAGCGATTGCTCTGCGGCACCAGCGTATTCGGGATTCCCGGATCAGTCGGATAGACCAGGCTGACCGGCGCCGTTGGATACACCTTGGATTGCTCGCCTGGATTGAATGTCGGGATCTGGTTGTATTTTTCCGACCAATACTGCATCAAATCCCAGCGGACGCCGAAGTTCAGCGTCAGGTTCGGGCGTATCCGCCAGCTATCCTGAACGAATCCCCCCGCATACTTGTGGCGGCCATAGTAGGGGCCCGAATCCGCCTGGTTGTAGTTGCTGGCGACGCCGATGAGAAAGTCCGCGAAATCCGATCCGGTTTCGGATCCCGAAAAAAGAAACGACCCGTTGAACGTTGCATTGGGATGCACATTGACCTGCTCGAAACTGAGCTGCACGCCGGTCTTGATGCTGTGCGCGCCCCATACTTTCGAAAAATTATCGATGACTGAAAACGTGTTGTTGGCCTGCGTCAAATTCGTGATGGGCGTGCCGATGACGAAGGAATTGAAGCGCACGTTTTCGACGCCTTCAATCTGCGGCGCCAGCACCGTGATCCCGGACGTTCCGGGGCCCGTCACAAAACCCTGTGACGCGAGGCTTGGCCCCACGCCGCCAGAGGGCTGGCCCACATTGTTCGCGTTCCGCATGTAACTCAGGCGCAGTTCGTTCACGCTGGACGCGCCGAAGGTCTTGGTGTGACCTATGCTGATCAACTGCGAGCGGCCCAAATCCAGCGCCGAGAATCCGGGAACGGTCGCGCCTCCCTGCCCCGTCGGATACGGATTGTTCAGGTGGTAGTCGTCGAAATAGTAGTAGGCCGAAAGCGCGCCCCAGCGTTCCGAGGTTCCATCCAAGCGGAAGCTCCCCTTGTCGTCGCGCAGAGCCCTTCCAACGGAGGCCGTCGAAAACGTGCCGGTCCCAAGGTTCGGAACGGGAACATATTGCAGCAGATGGCTGGCTGGTTCCGACCATGCGCGCTGAGGGATCACCGCGTTGGGAAACACGCACTGATTCGATGCAGCGCAGCCCGCAGTGTAGTACGGCTCGTTCGCGGAAACGGCGTAGCCAAGTTTTTGCGAGAGCAGATTCGCCAGATACGGGCCGCCCACGGTACCCGTCAAAGAATCGGAGAGACCGCTGAGATTTCCCGCTCGATTGGCGAGCGACGGGACGGGGATCAGCCCCGTGTCGATCCCCTGGCTCTGCCGGGTACCCTGATAGTCGCCGAAAAAAAATACTTGGTTCTTCTTAATGGGACCGCCGAGGATGCCGCCAAACTGGTTCTGGCGGTAAAAACTACGCTCGGGCGAAAAGAAATTGCGCGCGTCCAGGGCTGTGTTCCGCAGGAATTCAAACCCCGCACCATGAAGCCGGTTCGAGCCGGTCTTGGTAACCACATTCACGATGCCGCCGCTGTAGTTCCCGTACTCCGCATCGAAGTTGTTGGTCAGAATCCGGAACTCGGCGATGGAATCGAGATTCGGGACAATCGACGTGCCGCCGTTCATTAGTTCCTTCACGTCGCCGCCGTTCACCATGAAGCCGTTGGCGTCCTCGCGCTGGCCGCTGATGGATTGATTACCAGGATTCAGCCCACCCGAAGGCGCGATCGCGACGGTGACTCCGGCCATCACGATCGAATCGGGCTGCTGCGTCGTCGCCGGAACAATTCCGGGCTGAAGCGCCAGAAGATCCGTGAAACTCCGGCCGTTGAGGGCAACCGCGGTCATGGATTTCGCCGTGATCACTTCGCCCAGTTGCGTGCTGGCCGCCTCGATATGCACTTCATTCTCGGTGACCGTGAGAGATTCGATCTTCGCCGCCAGTTCCAGGGTGAGGTCGACGTGCAGCGCCGCGTCGAGGTCGATCGCCAGGCTGGTCCGGTTCTGAGGCTTGAAACCCGGAGCCTCCACCTGCAGATCGTAGCGTCCGACCGGCAGGCTGGGAAATGCATAGGCTCCGTTGGAGTCGGTGACGGTCTTGTTCTTAATGCCCTGGGTAATGTTGGTTACGGTCAGCTTGGCCCCGGCCACCACCGAACCAGTCGGGTCCTTGATCGTACCCGAGATGCTGCCGTTCACCGCGGCCGACGCGGTTGCAATCCTAAGCAGCGTTAGAAAAAGCACACACCGCGGTCTGGTCATCTTGAATAGCACGAATGATCCATTAGTAGCACGGAGCGCGCTAGCCTTTGGATCGGCGCAGAAGTCTTTTAGGTCCCGAACAGCTTCAATTGATTGGTGACGCTGGTCACGCCCTTCACCTTCTTGGCGATCTTCTCCGCCTTGTCTTTCGCATGCTCGTCGTGGACGTTGCCTTCAAGCGTGACCGCGCCGCTCTTGACGGTCACCTTGAAACCGGCACCCTTCACGTCCGGATCGTTAGCGAGCTTCTGTCGGACCTGATCGTAAATCTTATCGTCGCTTGGCGTTCCCTGCGCAAGCAGCGGAACTACCAAAGCGAAAACCAGCAACATGGACATCCAGCGCAAAACCATATCCCTATTAAGCTACAAATTGCGACCCACGCGCCAGTCCACCGCTTGCAGGAATTCCGGATCTTCCCGCCAGTTGGCCCGAACCTTCACGAACGTCTGCAGGAAAACTTTCTTTTCCAGGCGACGCTCCAGCTCCTGCCTGGTCTGGGTGCCGACCTTCCGCAGGGCCGCTCCTCCGGCGCCGATCAAAATCGCTTTCTGGCCGGTGCGCTCCACGAAAATCGTCGCGGCGATCCGTACCAGGCGGTCCGTCTCCTCCCACGACTCGATCACAACCGCTACCGAATGCGGGACCTCTTGATGGGTGAAATGCAGGATTTTTTCGCGCAGCAGCTCGGCGGCAAGGAACCGCTCGGGCTGATCGGTGAGATAGTCGTCGGGATAAAGCGCTGGACCTTCGGGCAGCCGCGCTACGATCTCGCGGCGCAGCACGTCGAGACCCTGGCCCTTTAGCGCTGAAATGGGGACATAGTCGGCGAAATCGTAAAGCGCGCGATAACGCTCGATCAGCGCGAGTAGCCTGGGCTTCTCTTCCAGCCAGTCCACTTTATTGAAGACGGCGATGGCCGGGACGTTGGCTTTCTTGACCAGATCGACTGCCCGCGCGTCTTGTTCGGAAAATCGCGCCAGAGCGTCCACCACGAACACAACCACGTCGGGAGCATCGGCAGCGTTCCGGACCGCATCCATCATGCGCTTGTTCAAAAGCGTATTGGATTTGTGAATCCCGGGCGTGTCGACAAACACGATCTGCGCGTCCGGCTCCGTCAAAACGCCCTGGATCGAAGTGCGGGTGGTCTGCGGCTTCGACGCAACGATGGCGAGCTTGGTTCCCAACAGGGCGTTTAGCAGCGTCGATTTGCCGGCATTTGGCCTGCCCAAAATCGCGACGGAACCCGCGCGATGCTTTTTACGCGTGGCCATTTGCCGTCTTCGCCACTCTTACCTGATCCACGCGAAGATGATTCGCGGCCAGAACTTTGATGGAGATCCCATCGCGCTCGGTTTGTTCGCCCACTTCGGGCACGTGCCCCATCCATTCCGTCACCAGCCCGCCCACCGTGGTCGATTCGGTGCCGTGCTCCGGATGAAAATCGAGCAGGTCTTCGAGACGCCCCAGGTCGAAACTTCCAGACACCACGTAGCTGCCGTCGGGATCTTTGCGGAAATCGCGGTCCGGCTCATGCTCGTCGTGAATCTCGCCGACGATCTCTTCCACCATGTCTTCCATCGTAACGATGCCGGCGGTCGAGCCGTACTCGTCGATCACTGCCGCCATGTGCGCGCCTTCTTCCTGCATCTCGCGCAGCAGATCGTTCACCGGTTTGGTTTCGGGAACGGCGCGGATGGGGCGCACGATGTCGCTTACCTTTTTACGGGCGCGCTGGTCCTCGTCCAGCTCGAACATATCCCGAACGTGAACGAAGCCGGTAATGTGATCGATAGTGTCCTCGTACACGGGAATGCGCGAGAACTGTTCGTTAATGGCCAGCTCACGAAGCTCTTCGAGCGTCGCATTGTGGCGGATCGCCACGATGCGCGGGCGTGGCGTCATCACCTCGCGCACGGTTTTATCGCCGAAAGCAACCACGGATTGAATCAACTCGCGATCGCCTTTTTCGATGATTCCTTCTTCTTCACCGGCGAGAATCAGCGCTTCGATATGCTCCTCTGGCCGCGCAGGTTCGCTGCTCTTGGCGGGCTCAGAGAGTTCAAACAGGGATTGCAGAAACTCCAGAGCCCACACCAGCGGAAGAACCATCCACGCCAGTGCGCGCAGCATCGGGACCAGGTTGAGCAGGGCTTTCCCGGTGCTGCTGCGATACACGATCTGCGGAATGATGTAGGTCCCCATCACGGTATACAGCCCTGCGATCAGACAGGCCACGGCGACGGCCTCCCACGGCGGGGAATTTGCCATAGTCGCCGCCAGCGTCAGGCATCCGACCAGCGCCAACCCGATGTGTTTGATCAGTGAAAAGGTAAGCGAACCGCGCTCGGTTTCAAGGCCCAGCTTCGATTCCAGCGTTTCCTTGAAAAACACCAGAGACGCGCGTTCCCGGGTGCGGATTCGCAGCGCTTCCAGATACAACACCTGGACGCAGGTGACCAGCGTGACGATCACGCCCACGACGATCGCGGCTATGGTGAAGGCCGGCGTCATTTCCCAGTTCTCTCAATCAGGCCGTTGGGAAGCCCGAACTTTCTGCGCCAGCGCCGCTCCGCGCGCGCCATCTCACCCGAATCCGACTCATGATCCAGGCCGGAAAGATGCAGGACGCCATGCAGCATCAGAATGCGAATCTCATCGAACACCGTGTGTCCATGCCCGGCGGCCTGCGCGGCCGCACGCTCCAGGGAAATCGCAATCTCTCCGCCGTTTTGGTTGGGAAAAGACAAGACGTCCGTGGCGTAATCTGATCCGCGGAACCGGCGATTCAAGCGCCGCAGCTCGCGATCGTCGGTAAGCAGACAGATGACTTCCCGCCCGAGTGAAATCCGGCGAAGAAAATCCGACAACTCTTTCTTGCGTAGGCCTCGCGCCGAATGACGGATCAGCAGCGGAATGTCGTCTGGAGACATGGGCGGACGCTCAGGCAGCCGGATTTGCCGAACGGCTCTCGGGGGAAGGCTGGGTCGCAGGCGCGGCCTCTACAATCTGATCGGGGAGCTTCAACGACAACTGGCGATTCGCGCCGATCTTCTCGTTGTACTGCTCGTACGCCCTGACGATTTTCTGAACCAGGTTGTGACGCACCACATCGCGGTCGTCGAACTGCACGAAACTGATGCCCTCGATGCCGCGCAGGATGTCGACGACTTCGGCCAAGCCGCTGCGCAGGCCGTTAGGCAAATCGATCTGCGTCGGGTCGCCGGTCACCACCATTTTCGAATTGAACCCCTGCCGCGTGAGGATCATTTTCATCTGCTCCGGCGTGCTGTTCTGGGCTTCGTCCATGATAATGAAGCTGTCGTTCAGTGTGCGTCCGCGCATGAACGCGATGGGCGCGACTTCAATTGTGTTGCGCTCCAGTAGTTTCTCGATTTTTTCCGCTTCGAGCATATCGTACAGCGCGTCATACAACGGGCGTAGATACGGATCGATTTTTTCCTGCAGCGTCCCCGGCAGGAATCCCAACCGTTCTCCAGCCTCGACCGCGGGCCGCGTCAGGATGATGCGGCTGACGCGTTTCGACATCAGCGCCGAAACCGCCATGGCGACGGCCAGATAAGTTTTTCCCGTTCCCGCGGGTCCCACGCCGAACACCAGGTCATTGCGTTCGATCGCATCCACGTAACGCCGCTGTGTGATGGTCTTCGGCGCCACTACTTTCTTGCCGAAGCTGCGCTGCTTTCCGCTTTCGACCAAGCTGCGCAAACTGGTTTCGGAGTCAACCGTCACCACGCGAAGAAAGCTGTTCAGATCGCCGTTGTTGAACACGTGGCCTTCGCGGACCAGCAAAACATAGTCGGTCAGAATATTTTCCGCGCGCGCAACACCAGCTTCGTCGCCCTCGATTTCGAGCGAATCGTTGAGCAGCCGCGTCCGCACATTGAGACCGCCTTCGATAAGCCGGATATTCTCGTCGCGAGTCCCGAACAGGGATTCAATTCCGCGGCTGATCTGTACAGTGGACTTCATTCAGGGTGAGACACGTGTGGAACCAGACAGTGTTAGAGAGGGTAAGCCGGAAATCCGCTGGCGCGGAGGCTGCAACCACATCTGTTTTAAGGATAGCAGAAAAGGCGCTTTCCTTCCAGGGCGCATTTCGTCTATTTTTGGTTGCTATCCGGTGAAAAATTTGACGTCACTCGAAAGTCCATACAAGGCAGGAGAACGTGTTATTCTAAGGGGACCGAAGTGACCCTGCGGGGACGTAGTTCAGTTGGTTAGAACGCCGGCCTGTCACGTCGGAGGTCGCGGGTTCGAGCCCCGTCGTCCCCGCCATATTCTTCCTTTTTTTCTATAACTTGTGTTTCTTGCAGCACCCCACGCTACCTGAACCACAGCACTTTGTTCTGGCCAGTGACGCCCGTCAGAATCTCCGCGTGATTCGTGACCGTCACCGAGTGCAGACCATTCGATTCCACCGATCCCATCACTTTGCCAGTCTTCCGGTCCAACTTCACGATCCAGCCCAGCGATGGAACCGGCGTATCGATTGGCTGCATCGTCGCCCAGATCGCCCCGCCGCTCGCGCGCACGGAATAGGTTCGGCCCAACTGCCACTCGCCCAGATATTTCCCGTCGAGATCGAACTCCTGCACGCGGCCGTTCTCCCGATCCGCGACATAGATGATCTTGTCCCGATCAATGGTGATCCCATGGGGCAGCCGGAACTGACCTTGACCGCTGCCCGCCGTTCCCCATTGGCGCACGCGCTTGCCGTCGGGAGTGTATTCAAGCACGCGCGCGTTCCCGTAACCGTCGGTGATGAATAGACGGCCGTGCGGTCCGAAAGCAATGTCGGTCGTCCCGACGAATTGGCTTCTCCGCCCGCTTGGTTGCTCGCCTACTTCAATCTGCATCAACTTTTTTCCGGCGGGCGTGAATTTCAAAACTGTGGAGCTTTCGGCGTCGATGGTCCAGACGTTGCCGGCGGGGTCGATACGGATGCTGTGCGGGATTTTGTACAGCCCCTTACCCCAACTCCGCAGGACGTGCCCTTGGCGATCGATCACGATCACCGGATCAGCCTTCTCGCCGCGTTGCAAAACATAGATGTTTCCTTTTCGATCGATGTCCACCCAGGAAATCATTCCCAATTCCCATCCTTCCGATGGCGGCTGGACCGTCAACTCGGTGCGATGCAGGATCCCCTGCGGGGCGGCGTCCAGAAGTGCGCGCAGGTGCGCGGTGGCCTGCGCCTTGGCCGCATCGTCTGGAGTCTGCGCCAACAGCGTCAACGAAATCAGCCACACTGCGGATTTTGTCATGTTCAAGTCAGGACCCTTCCCGCACTGCTCGGGCGGCGGCCGGGATACCTACAGCGGCATACCTACAGATAGTCTACGGGGGCTACCCGCACTTGCAGTCCGCACCCCTGCTAGAATCCAAATCACTGTAGCTTGGAGGATCGATGAGAAACACAATCTCAATCCTGTTGCTTTCAATTCTGGCGCGACCGCTCTTTGGCCAGGGTTCGCCGCCCCAAGGTGCGCCGGATCAGCCGTACACGATGGAGTATTACTACAAGGTCCAATGGGGACGTCAGCAGGAGTTTCTGCAACTCTTCTTAAAGAACCACTACCCTTTGCTTCAGAAGAACGTGGAAGGTGGCCGCATGCTCTCTGTGAAAATTGAGCAGCCTGCCAATCACGCGACTGAGGATGGGCGGTGGGATTATCGCGTCACGATCCGATTCAAGAACTCGACAATGGCGACGACAGCCAATCCTGACGAGGGGCGCCTGATCAAGCAGCTCTGGCCTAACCAGGCGACATACCAGCGCGAGGAGCAGCGCCGGTTCGAGATTCTGCTCGCCCACTGGGATCTTCCGGTGACTGATATCACGCCTGCCAAGAAATAGCCGATGAATGGCACGGTAGGAATCCTGGTTTGCGGCGACAACCATTTCATCGTGGACGGACCCCAACCGGATTCCGAAACGGCCCGGGCCCTTGCGCATCATTGGTCGTTCATCGAGATTGGCGGGGAGACGCCGGCCGCTTTAAAGAACTGGACCATCAAAACTCGCGAATTTCGCGAGAATCTTACGTGGGCACTGATTGTGCCAGGTGAGGGCGAAATGTCACCCGCCGTCAGCCGCTTGCTCGCTGATCTCCGCGATCGTGGGATCTCAGTATACGATCTTCGCCCTGATCAGCCGTCTACAGAACCCTCCTCACTCTCGAAGCCGGCTATCTCCACCATCATCCCCTAGGCGCCGCCGCGACTGAGATTTCATTCTCACTTCACCTTCCGGTGTGCAGCAAAGCCTTCGGAATAGTTTCCCGACCACGGAAGTCCTCACTAGTGAAAGGCAAAACCAAAGGATTTCGCGTATGTTGTGCAGAACTCAACCAACTCTCGCCGCAAGGCTGACCTCCACTCGCGCCCACTATCGGGGGCAGGTATCGGAATGAGCCGCCTCGCCGCATTTTTCAAGGGGGCTGATACACGCCTCGGCGTCTTTTATCCCGATCATGCTCTCATCGCTATTTTTCCTGACGTCAAGCGAGCGCAGAACGCTAAAGGCAAGCTTTGCGGCGCTGGGTTTTCGGACGATGAAGCGCTGGTCGCGTCCGGCGCGGACCTCATTGACCTGGTTCACGAGGAATCGGCGCGAGGCGGAGTCCTCGGTTATTTGATAAAGAACGTATCGCGCTTCCTCCATACCGAAGCCGCATATACCGACCATGATCTAATCTATGCACAGCGAGGAGCGGCGGTGCTGGCGGTTCATTGCCCGGACGAGCGCACGAAAAAGGCGGCTTGGCGTCTCATCGCGCCCACCGACCCACTGGTGGCCCGCCATTACAGCATCGGTGGCATCGAACACCTAGCCGGGGAGACCTAGCAGCAGATGCCGGTAATTGATTCGAATCGAAGAGTGCGCCGCGCTCCCAAGGGCGCCCACGACCATCAGGTCGATGCAATGGCTCAAGTGCTGCTTCGCTGGACACATGGCTCCGCAAGAACAAACGATCGTCTATTTGTGCGATCCGGTGCAGGTCAGCCCATACCGAACGCTGCCCCGCTCAGTTCACTCGTTTCGCACTGAAGGGTTCGGTGATTCCAATACCCTTGAACTTCAGCGTCCCCTTCAACTGATCGCCTTCGACAGTTCCTTCGTAGACGGAAATCCTTACCCCGTTCTTGTTTTCGATCTTCAATTTGAACGAGAATCTCTCGCCCTCAAACTTCCCATCGCTAACCTCGACGGTCCGGCCAGTCAGTTCCTTCATCCACGGCGCTTTGGAGGTCTGGACTGCTGTACCTGTCAACACACCGTCAGTGTTCTTAAGAGTGAAAATGCTCTCGTGATCATACTTTTTTCCATCCGCATCGCCCACCTGCTTTTCGCTAATCCATTTACCATCAATAGTGGCGGCATGAGCGGTTAGCGCGGCGATACCCAGGACCAGCGCCGCCATTGCAAGCGTCTTCATTTCGTGGATCTCCTGCCGTCTAAAACGAATTGCAGCCCTGAAAAGTTCAGTTTGCGGCAACCCGCGCCGCATCAATGCCTTGGCTTATCCCCTCTCGGCCTCTTGAGCGACGCGTTCCGCATGTTCATCGACGAGCGGACGGTCACTCCGCCGCGCGGCACACGCCATGCTCCGTTGGTTCGCGCTATGGATAGCAATCCCGTGCCCTTACGGGTTCCCCGCTGTTACGGAATTGAATGAGGAAGTCGCCGGCATGCGCGAGTTGCACGCGCTCTCGCTCGCCTCACACACCGCCGGCTGGCCCATCTAGTCATCCTCGCCCGCCAGATGATCCTCCGCACCTTCTATGCAGAGCGAACGAGGAAAAACGACTCTATCGGTCAGTTCTATTTCTTCACAACCGTAATGGTCACCTGCGACGGATACTGCGCCGAGTGGTGCACCGCATTGTGAGCGATTACACTCTTGGTCTCGTCATAGTTGTTGCCGCCGGTGTTCAGGTTGCGATCGAAACGCGGGAAATTACTGCTGGATACTTCGATCCGCAGCCGGTGTCCCGCCGCGAAATAGTTGCTGGTCGTCATCGGCGAAAGCGTGACCTTGTACACTTTGCCCGATTCCATCCACACCGGCGCCTTATCGTAGCCCTCGCGATACCGCACGCGCTGGATGGTCTCATCCAGGTTATAGGCGGTCCCATCCGCATCCACATCGATGAGTTTCACGGTGAAGTCGGTGTCCTTCGCGTCGGAAGAAACATATAACGTCGCCTCGATCGGGCCGCTCAACTCGATCCCTTCCTTGAATGCATCGGTGGTGTACACCAGAATGTCGTTGCGCGCTTCCATCTTGCGCTGATCGAACGCGCCCCCGGTGACCGCGTTGCCGGTGCAGCAAACGTTACCACCATAGGACGGTACCGGATTCATCGGATCGTAGACGAAGCCGTCCGGACGATCCGCCGCGGGAGCGGACGCTCCCAGTGCACCGTCGCCAGTAAGGCTATTGGCCTTGCCGCCGCTCGAGAGATAGAACGTCATCGGCTGCGCGCCTTGCGGCGGCCACGTGTCCGAGGATTGCCACTTGTTCGAACCCATCGTGAAGTAGCGGACCTTCGGCATCTTCTGCAGAACTCCGTTGTCTTCGCCTTTCAGAAAATGATCGAACCAGCCGTAGGTCAGTGCGTCGTAGTCCAGGCGCGCGTCGCCCATATCGCGCTCGCCGACGACCGTACGTTCGGTTGCGCGCTTATAGGAACAGTGCAGCGTCGGCGCGATCACCGCGTATTGCTGATTGGCGATTTCAGGCCGGGCATTCTTACGCGTCGAATTGTACGCCGCGAGGTTCGGGCCGATGGACACGTCGTACCACGACATGAACCAGAATCCAGGAATATTGATGGGCTTGTCTTCATGCCACAGGCCGCCGCGATACCACGCCGGATCGTTGGGCGTGCGTTTGATCATCGCCCCGCCGGTGGCTACTTCCATGCGGTCGGCGAAAATTCCGTGTGGTCCCCCCACGGACTCGATGATGTCTTTTTCAGGGAGATGCGTCAGCGCCTTCGACCAATCCACTGGCGGAAGCTGCTGCGCCAGATCGAACTCTTTCGACGCTCGGATCAGATCCTCCTGCGAAGTGTTGGGCGGGAACTGCGGACGCACCTGGTTCTGCTCGCCATACAGCCACGCGATAAACAGCATCTGCACCGCGCCGCCGCGATACCAGTTGCCCTGTTCGATGTACGGCCCGACTTTCCCCACGCCCGCGCCGAATCCTTGCGGGATCATGGTGGTGAACCCGGGCGTGCCTTGCGCCGCAACGCCCATCTGCCACTCCGCCGTCGAGGAACACCCGATGGTCCCCACTTTGCCGTTCGACCAACTTTGCGATGTCATCCACGTAATCGCGTCCGATCCGTCGGTGAGCGGCGGGCCCAGAATGTCGTAGTTGCCTTCCGAGAAAAAATGTCCGCGCTCATTCATGACGACATAGGCGTAGCCGTGTTTGATCGCGTCGATCTCGGTGGCCATGTCGGACGGCGCTCCGTTTCTTACGTCCCAGAAATTGAAGTTGTAGGGAGTGCGCGAAAAGATGACCGGATACTTCTTCGAGGTGTCCTTGGGACGATAGATGTCCGCCGCCATGCGCTTGCCGTCGCGCATCGGCACCATGACTTTCCGCTCGACGATGGCGATCGATTCCAGTTCCTTCTCTCTCGAATTCCGGGTCGCAACCAGCGCCGGGTCCGGCGCGCCGCGCTGTGCGGAAGCAGTTACGGCGAACGCCAATAGCAATCCGGTAGTAAATTTACGCATGTAAGCCATTCTATAACCTCTTAAACCACTGACTGACGCTCGTGACTCGTTTTGGGTTCTGGCGACCGACAGCCCCATGCGACGCATGGGGTTGAAATAACCCTTGACGGCTCGCCAAGCGTATGCTAGTTTTTTAGCATACATGGAAAAGCTGAGCCGCCGCGAACGCCAGATCCTGGATATTCTGTACGAGCGTGGGCGTGCCACTGCCGCCGAAATTCAGGCCGCCCTGCCCGATCCGCCCAGCTATTCGGCGATTCGAGCGTTAATCCGCGTGCTCGAAGACAAGGGACACGCACGGCATGAATCGGACGGGCCGCGTTACGTCTTCATGCCGAAGGTCCCGCGCGACAAGGCGCGCCGCTCGGCGTTGAAGCACCTGCTCCAAACGTTTTTCGATAATTCGGCTACGGACGCCGTAGCTACCCTGCTCGACACCCGCAAAGTTTCGCCTCAAGAGCTCGATCGCATCGAAGAGTTGATCGAGCGCACCAGAAAGGAACGCGAATCATGACGCTGCTCCTCGACTCCGCCCTCAAATCCACGATCATCCTTCTTGCGGCCTGGCTTGCCGTACTCGCGCTGCACCGCGGTTCGGCGGATGTCCGCCATCGGATCTGGCTCGCGGCGATTCTCGCGGTGGCGGCCATGCCCCTGCTGATGTCAATCGTCCCGCAGGCGTTGCCGCCGCAGGTGCGGATCGTGACCGCATCGCAAATTGCGTCGGGCCCGGCGCGCGCCAGCCGCATAGTTCACGCGTTTCCCTGGTTGTTCACGATGTGGGCCGCCGGCGCGATGCTCGTCCTCGCAAAGTTTGCCGCCGGAATGGGACGAATTGCTCTGATCACCCGAAACGCCGTATCTCGAGACGGCGTGCATTATACGGAGCAGGTTTCAACTCCTCTGACCTGGGGATTTTTCAAGCCGGTCATCGTCTTGCCTGCCAGCGCCGCGACGTGGACCGAAGAGCAGCGCGAAATCGTCATGCGCCACGAACGCGCCCACATCGAGAGGCATGACTGGCTGTGGCAGACGCTTTCGCGAATCGTTACGGCGGTGTTCTGGTTCCACCCGTTCATGTGGCTCGCGACGGCCGAACTGCGCCGCGAATCGGAACTGGCTGTGGACGATCGCGTGTTGTCGAACGGCGCCGATCCGGCCGATTACGCCGCGCACCTGGTGTCTGTCGCGAAACAACTGGTCGGCACCGTTCCCGCCGAATCCGTGGCGATGGTTCGCACGCCCGCCCTCGAAAACCGCGTACGCGCGATTCTCGACAAAACGCGCCCGCGTCTTCGCGCCAGCTGGATGGCTCGCACGGCGATCGTGCTGATCACCGGCGGCGTGATTTTTCCGTTGATGATGCTGCAAGCTCAGGAAGTCCACAAAATCGGCGAGAAGGGGTTGACACCTCCACGGGTGATTTCTAAAGCGGAACCGCACTATACCGAAGAAGCGCGCGATGCCAGGATTGAGGGCACCGTGGCGCTGCGCTGCGTGATCGACGAAGCCGGAATCGCGGAGAACATCGAGGTGGTCCGATCGCTCGATCCCGGCCTCGACACCAACGCCGTCACAGCGGTAACTCAGTGGCGGTTCGCGCCGGCAATGAAGGACGGCAAGGCCGTTCGCGTCTTGGCAACCATCGAGGTAAATTTCCACCTCCTATAACGCTACTTCGCGCAGGTAATCACCGGCGATTTCAGAGTACACGTGTCCACAACGGTTCCGTTGGCATCGAATGCCGTGATGTTCCATGCCCCCCCACCGGCCGGATTCATGGTCGAGAACCCGAATCCGGCGAGCGACGTTCCCTGTGTGACCGTGGCATTCCCCAGCACGAAGCCGACGATCGGCACCGTGGGATTCGCCGCCAGACTGTCGCCGCTGTTCCCAATGACCAGTTGCGGCGCGCGCGTCGGCGAGAACGTGAACGTCTGGAATGTGTGCGTGTGGCCCGAGAGCACCACTTGAACCCCTGCCGGCAGCACGTTCTGCGAGGCGGCCTGCAGCACGATATTCGAGTTGGCGTTGGAACGAATCGCCCACATCGGCCGGTGCGTGAGGAGCCACGCATTGGATCCCGCCAATTGGGCGAGCTTCGTGAACTGCGGCACGTAGGCCGCGACAATCCCCGGATCGGCTGGAATAATGGTGTCGTCCGCCGCCCCTGAGTCCAGCTCGATCAATTGGACTTGCCCGATGCTGATCGCATACGGGTCGGTATAGGTCTGGCACGAAGCCGGCATCGGGCGCGGATCGAGAAAACGGAACCAGCCTTCTCCCGCGCGATCGCAGGTTTCGTGATTTCCGCGCGTGAAAACCCACGGAGCCAGTGGCAAAAGCGTGGCGAACGGCTCGAACATATCCTCCCGCCACACATCCCAGTTGTATCCCCACGGACTCCCCACGCATCCCGTGGCCGTCATGCACTGAACTTCGCGATAGTGATAATCGCCGTCGTGGATGAGCAGCTGCGGATTGGTCGCGGCGGCATTTTGCGCCAGCGCCAGCACCGGCCATGCTTTCGGATCGAAGCATGCCTGCGAGGTGGTCGCGTCCATGCGGCAGCCGGTGTCGCCGACCACTGTGATCCGCGTGGGGTCCGTCACCGGCATCAGCAGTATCTGGCCTTCGATCGCGACCGATTTTGCGGAGGATGGAATGGTGAACTCGCACGCCAGAACCGGGTAAAACGGCAGGGTCGCCGGGGCTCGCGGCTGCATGCTTTGCACCGCGCCGTCGATCGAGATGGACGGGCACGTATTCTGGCTGGTGATGGCGCGCGCGAGTACCACGCCGTCCGGCCCCAGTTCATTGAATCGGGCGATGCTTTGCGCCGAGCCGGTGGCGATCGAGATATTGACCGGATTCGATTGCACTCCACCCGCGGAAACCACAACCGGAATTGAATCGCCCGAAGGCAACCCCGCGGGAACCAAGGCATTGACCTGGTAGACCCCGGCGAATTGCGGATTCGGCCCGGGCGGCGCCAGACCCGCGAAGGCCACGCTTGCCGTCACTCCTCCGATGCTCACCTTCGCTCCGGAATGCACCGGCGAAAGCGTCGTTTCGGAAGCGGTCGCGCCGCTGGCCGGCTGATTGTCGACGGCGCCCAGCCCGGTAGCGAAAATCGTGATGTATTCGCCCGTGTGCACCGGGCGTCCTTGTGCGTTGGCGCCGCGCGCGGACGCCGAGTGTAGAATCCCTCCCGCGAAAATTGCGGGCGTCGTGGCACTGACCTGAATCGTCAGCTGGTTGCTCACCGCGCCGCCGGAGATCATTACCACCGTCGCAGTTCCCAGCGGCGTTTCCCAGGGCACCTGGAAGTTGATCTGTCCGTCGGAGACATATAAGAGCGGCGACGATACGCCGTTTACGTATACATTCGCGTCGCCGAAATTCGTCCGCAGCGGAAACCCAACCGGCGCGCCCGTGGTAGCCGCCAGCCCGCTTCCGAAAATGGTCGCCAGACTGCCCGGAGACGCGCCTGCTGCGTAGCTGGCCGAGTTGACTACCGCATCCAGACGCGGCGCCGCAGCCGCCCATGCGCCTCCAAGAGACACGAAAAGCATCAAATTCGCGAAACGCATGTTGCATTCTTACAACTCAAAAATGACACGCTGATGAAATCTTGCGATATAGTGAGGTGCGATGTTCCAAGCCGCCATCCGCCCCGGTTTGGTTCTCTGCCTGGCGCTTCCGATGTTTGCGGAAAAGGTCCCGGGGCTGCGGGAACCGGTCGAAATTCTGCGCGATAGATGGGGAGTCCCGCACATCTACGCCAAGAACACCGACGACCTGTTCTTCGCTCAAGGCTGGATCGCCGCGAAGGATCGCCTGTTCCAGATCGACCTGTGGCGGCGCGCCGGAACCGGTAAGCTCGCCGAAGTGCTGGGACCCGACTCCGTGGGACGCGACCGCCTCGCTCGACTAGTCCGCTTCCGCGGCGATTGGAATAAGGAATGGGACAGCTACGCGCCTGATGCACGCCGTATTGTGACGGCCTTCGTCAACGGGATCAATGCGTATATCAAATCGCTGCACGGCAAACGGCCGCTCGAATTTCGGCTGGGTGGATACGACCCCGGCCTGTGGACGCCTGAAGACGTCGCCTCACGCATCGCCGGGCTCAGCATGACCAGCAATTTAACGCAGGAAGTGAATCGCGCGCTGGAGATCGCCAACTTCGGCGTCGCCAACGTCGAACGCTTCGCGCCGCCCGATCCGTTCGTGCATGTGACAGTTCCGCCCGGGATCGACATCCAGGCGATCACCGCGGAAATTGTGCGCGATTATCAGGCCGCCACCGCCTCTGCGCGATTCCCCGGCGAGCAGGGCTCGAATAACTGGGTGATCGACGGATCCATGTCCGCCAGCGGGAAGCCGCTGCTGGCCAACGATCCGCACCGGCCCATCACTCTCCCCAGCCTCCGGAAAACTGTGCACCTGGTCGCCCCAGGATGGAACGCGATCGGCGCGGGTGAGCCTGCGCTGCCTGGAATCGCAGTAGGCCATAACGAATCGATCGCGTTCGGATTCACCATCGTCGGTATCGACCAGGAAGACTTGTACGTCGAAAAAATTAATCCCGCAAATCCCAATCAGTACCTATATAAAGGTGCCTGGAAGCCCGTGGAGGTCGAGCGGCAGCAGATCGCCGTCAAGGGCTCCGCGCCACTCACGACCGACCTGCGCTACACGCAGCATGGGCCGATTCTCTTTGAAGATTCCAGCCGGCATCTCGCCTATGTGCTGAAGTGGGTCGGTTCGGAACCAGGCGGCGCGGGATACCTCGCCGGACTTTCGTCGGCGCGCGCGAAAAACTGGAACGAATTTCTCGCCTCCATGCAGCGCTTCAAAGTGCCCTCGGAAAACATGGTCTATGCGGATACCCAAGGCAACATCGGCTGGATCGCCGCCGGTTTCAGCCCGATTCGCAAGAACTGGACTGGACTGCTGCCTGTTCCCGGCGATACCGGCGAGTACGAGTGGTCGGGATTTCTGCCTACTTCAGAACTGCCGCAATCCTATAACCCGCCGCGGCACTTTTTTGCCACCGCGAACAACCGGATCTTGCCGTCCGGGTATCCGAAACAGCTTGCCTACGATTGGGCGCTGCCCTATCGCGTGCAGCGAATCGAACAAATGCTCGCCGAGCCTCGGAAATTCACAGTCGAGGATTTCGAGCACATGCAATACGACGTCGTCTCCCTTCCGGCTAAACGACTACAGGCCATCGTGCGGAAATCGCATCCCGAGCGTCATCGCGATCTGGTCGACGAATTTCTCAAATGGGACGCTCGCATCACACCCGATTCGCGTCCCGCACTGCTGTTCGAAATGTGGATCGCCACGTTGCCCACATCGGTTTATCCTCCGCAATGGCGCGGCCGGACGAATCTGGATCTCATCCTTCATATGCTCGAGGAAAAACCCAATCCGCGCGCGCTGATAGAGTCCCTGGATCGGGCCGTGGCGGAGATCGAACGCAACCTTCCGCATCGTGAAACCTGGAAATGGAGCGCGGCGCACACCATGCAGTGGCGGCATCCCCTCGGCACGAAGACGCTGGCCCTTTCGCCGACCCCGCGGCCCGGCGACAGCAACACCGTGCTCGCCTCCGGAGGCGCATCCGGCGCGAACGGGGCCACGTATCGCGAGATTTTCGACCTCTCCGATTGGGACCGGTCCATGATGACCAACGCTCCCGGCGAATCCGGCGATCCCGAAAGCAAACACTACCGCGACCTGGTGGATGACTGGATCGCCGGCCGCTACCATCCCATGCCGTTTTCCCGCAAAGCCGTCGAAGCCGCCATCGAGGAGAGGATCCTGCTGGACCCGTTGCAATCGTCGAAAAACTAAAGTATAGTTATTCGGTTCTGATGTAAACCCACAAGTTCGGAGGAACTATGAAAAAGTTAGCATTGGTTATGTTTTTAGTCGTTGCGGCAACGACTGCGCCGGTTTACGCGAGCCTGCTTGGTTCAACCGTCGATGTGAAGGCGGACTTCCCGACCATGGGCACCGTATTCGTCGACGGTGGAACCCATTTAGTTGATGGATCCGTAGAATGGGCCGCAGGATCGTTTCCTGGCTACAACTCGAGTCTCAGTGTCCAGATTACGGCCAGCCAAATCATTCTGTCGTTCAATGGCACGGCGACATTTTTCCAGACTGCGGCATTCAACGGACTTGATATCACCACCCTCACCGGGCATATCTCGAGCGCCGTTATCGATGCTTCCAGCGCGTTCAATCCTATCGGGATTTCGCTCATCGGCAACGACTTATTCCTCAACTACTCGACCGTAGTGGTCGGAACTGGACAGTTGTCCATCATCGACTACACGGGTACATCAACGGTGCCGGAACCGGCCGGCTACTTGTTAGCCGCGGTAGGGTTGGGAGCTCTGGCGCTGGTCCGCCGACGCGCCGTTTAAGCGCTGGCCGAAGCACTTCGCTTCTAAAGTCGGGACTGCTAGACTCGTGGTGTGCAGATCCTCGACGGCACCCTGGTGCGTGCCGAAATTCTTTCCAGACTTAAACCCCGCATCGCCAGGCTGAAGCGTCCGCCTGGACTCGCAGTCGTCCTGGTGGGCCACGACCCCGCTTCCGAAATCTACGTTCGCGGAAAAATCAAGGCTTGCGGCGAGCTGGGCATTTACAGCGAAAAACTCACACCCCCGGAATCGATTTCCACCGAAGAACTTCTCGCCGTTATCGACGATTTGAACCAGCGGCCGGAGATCGACGGCATTCTGGTGCAGATGCCGCTGCCGAAACAAGTGGATTCGCGGCGCGTTCTTGAATCGGTTGCGCCCGATAAGGATGCCGACGGATTTCATCCGGTCAACGTCGGCCACCTGGTCGCGGGACGGCCCGCGCCGCGCGCGTGCACCCCGGCCGGAATCATACAGATGCTGAAATTTTACGGCTGCCCCATCGACGGACGCCGCGCCGTGATCGTCGGCCGCAGCGATATCGTCGGCAAGCCGATGGCGCTCATGCTGCTGCACGAAAGCGCCACCGTGACCATCTGCCATTCCCGCACGTTGAATCTCGCCGGGGAGTGCCGCCGCGCCGAGATTCTCGTCGCCGCAGTCGGCCGTCCCGGCTTTGTCACGCGCGACTTCATCGCTCCCGGCGCCGTGGTGATCGACGTCGGACAGAACCGCATCGACGATCGGGCGTTGGCGGAAACGCTCGGAAAAGGAGACGAATTCGCGCGTAAAGGATCGGCCCTGGTCGGCGACGTAAACCCGATCGACGCAATAGACTGCGCCTCGGCGTATACCCCCGTCCCTCGCGGCGTCGGCCCCCTGACCATCGCCATGCTGATGGCGAACACCGTGGAACTCGCGGAGAAACATCAATCGGCCGCGAATACACGCGAATGAACGCTAATCAGAAATTCGCGTTCATTCGCGTTCATTCGCGGCCAATTCCAACCCTATGCTTCGCGTAGGACTCACTGGCGGACTCGCCAGCGGGAAAAGCTTCGTCGGCCACCAGTTTGCCGCCCTGGGGTGTCTGCTGATTGAAGCCGACGAGCTTGGACACAAGGTGCTCGAACCAGATGGCGAAGCCTATGCACCAGTCGTCGCAGAATTCGGCCGCGAAATTCTTGGCCCCGGCAGCGTCATTGACCGCCGTAAGCTTGCCTCCATCGTGTTCCATCAGCCGGATCGTCTGGAAAAGCTCAACTCCCTGGTGCATCCTCCGGTTCGCGCGCGCACCAGGCAACTGATCGACGAGTTCGCCCAACACGAGCCCCATGGCATCGCCGTGATTGAAGCTGCGATACTGATAGAGACTGGCAGTTGGCGCGGTTACGACCGTCTCATTGTGGCTGTATGCAGTGAGGAGCAGCAAATCGAGCGGGCTATGGCGCGCGATCGGTTGTCGCGCGAGGCTGTGCTCGACCGGTTAAGCCGGCAAATGCCGCTCGCCGATAAGGTGAAATACGCTGACTACGTCATCGATACTTCTGGAACCAAACCACGTACCATCGAGCAGACGCGCAACGTTTATGCGTCTTTACGGAGCTTAAACCCATGCGATTCAGGACACTGATCATCGCCGCCGCGCTCGTCGGCGGATTCGTTTACATCACCGCCAAGCCCGGCTCCTTTCTGCGCCGCGGCCTCACTTCGTCAGAACCTTTATGGAGCGGCCCGCAGGTCGCGCATTCCGCCGGCCTGGGCTCGGATGAGCTCAACAATATCGAGATCTACAAGAACGCGAAGGACAGTTGCGTCTATATCACCAGCACGGTCTATCAGCGGACGTTCTTTTTCGTTCAGCAGGGCCAGGCGCTGGGATCGGGATTCATCATCAACGCCGAAGGCCAGATCCTCACCAATCATCACGTCATCAGCGGCAGCTCCGACGTCGAAGTCACACTGCCCGATCAAAGCACCTACAAAGCGAAGGTCCTGGTGAAAGACCGGCAGGACGATCTCGCCCTCATCAAAATCGATCCGCGAAAAAAGTTGCCGCATCTGAACCTGGGTGATTCGGATCATTTACAAGTCGGCCAAAAGGTGCTCGCGATCGGGCAGCCCTTCGGCCTCAAAGGGACCTTGACGGTCGGCGTGGTCAGCGCCATGGGCGTCGGACCGATTCAAGGCGACAACAACGTGCCGCTCGAAGACATGATCCAGACCGACGCGGCCATCAATTCCGGAAACAGCGGAGGGCCGCTGCTCGATTCGCAGGGTAACGTGATCGGAATTAATACCGCGATTTACGGACCATCCGGCGGCAACGTCGGCATCGGGTTCGTCACGCCCATCAATCGCGCCAAGCTGATGCTCGATGGGTTCCACGCCGGCAAGAGCTTCGGCCGTGCGCGCCTAGGCGTGCAGACCGTATTCATCGCCGGCGATCTGGCTGAAGCGCTGAAGCTTCCGGCGGGCGGTGGCCTCCTGATCCAGACAGTGGCTCGCGGATCGGCCGCGGAAGATGCTGGATTGCGCGGCCAGCGCGATGAAGTTCGTGTCGGAAACGCCCGTCTCGGCGTTGGCGGCGATCTGATCACCGCGGTCGATGGAAAGCCCGTCGCCGAGAACGACGCAGTCACCCGTGCCTTGTCTCGCAAACGTCCTGGCGATATTCTCGAGCTGACCATCTATCGCGCAGGCCGTTCCATGAACCTCAAGGTCAAACTCGGCGAAGCGCCCGACGATCCCATGTGATGAGCCCTCTAAACATAAATCGCGCACTTGAGGCGCGACAGTCATGGAGCGCGTTCGTGACCCGCGAAACTATCCTGTCGTGAGTGCAACCTTGACCGCAACACCCGACCAGGGAACCCTCGCCTCCACCGGAGCGCGCAAAGCGCTCACCGGATTCTTCGTATCCGGCCTGCTTCTGGCTTTCCTAGGGGCGATTCTCCCCTCCTGGGGACATCATCTTTCTTCCGACTATTCGACCATCGCGTGGTACTTCGTCGGCATGATCGCCGGGATTCTGGCATCCGTCTGGATCTCGCCGCCGCTGCTGGAGAAGAAGGGCGTCGGATGGACTCTGGCGTTCTCCTGCGCGACCGCGTCAGCCGCCCTCCTGTATCTGGCGTTCGTGTCGCCGCCGCATTCGCCGTGGTGGCGCGTAGCCGGGCTCGCCTTGATCGGACTCTCCGCCGGTGTGCTGCACACCGCCATCTTTCACGCCATCTCGCCCATGTACCGGCACGATCCGGCGGCGACCATCAATCTTGCCGGAATTCTGTTCGGACTCGGCTGCCTGACCGTCGCCCTTCTGGTTTCAGGCGCCTATTACATATACACCGCCCCCGCTATCCAAACCTGGATCGCAGCGATCCCGGCACTATTCGGATGGTTCTATGTGCGGTCGCGATTCGCCGCGCAGCCCGTGCCGCATCACCCGTCCCCCCGGCAGTTCCTGGCCGAATTGCGAAGCCCCGGAGCCGTGCTGTTCAGCCTCCTGCTCTTCTTTCAATTTGGAAACGAGTGGGCCATCGCCGGATGGTTGCCGTTGTTCCTCAGCCAGCGTCTGGGCATCAGTCCGGCGACGTCGCTGATGATGCTCGCCCTGTACTGGGCCGCCTTGCTGGTGGGCCGCGTAGCCGCCCAAGCGGTGATGCCGCGGGTCAGCCATACGCGATTGTTGCTGTTGAGCGTACTCGCCGCTATGTTCGGATGCCTGGTTTTGCTCTCCACCGATAATCGCTTCGGCGCGGTGAGCGGAATCCTGCTGCTGGGCGGCGCTTTCGCGCCCATCTACCCGCTGGTCGTCGAGAAAATCGGCCACCGCTTCCCGTACTACCACCCAGGCTTCTATAACGGAATCTTTTCCTTCGCCATGGCCGCGGGAATGCTCGCGCCCTGCACGCTGGGATATTTCGCATCGTACTGGGGCGTACGCGTGGTGATGGGATTGCCCTTGGCCGGATCAGCCGTCGTCTTCGTGCTGCTCATGCTCATTTCCCTCGAAGCCCGACTAAGCACTCCCGCAAAATAAAATTCGCGTTCATTCGCGTCCATTCGCGGCCGAAATTCGAAACCGCAGGAACTGTGGATCGCTCCAGTCCCAATTCCGTTCCGGATGTTGGTCGATGTTGGCCGGGTCGACGTTCCAGCGATACACCGCCAGCGACCATCCTCCCCGCAAATGTATCCCGACGCTCACCAGCGCCAGCGCCACAAAAGCCACACGAGCCGCCGATCGCAAACTGCCCCACTGTTCTAAATATGGAATTAGAAACAGCACGAAAATCGGCGTGATGTCGGTGAAAAAGCGTGGACCGTAACAATGTCCCGCCCACCAGTTCGAAATGTAGGCCGCCACTGCCAGCCAATGCGCCACCGACAAAGCCGTCAGCCACGGCGCGAGCGGCGTGTTCCATTTCTGTCGGAGCATGCTCCACAACGCGAACAGAAATACGGGCGTGAACGCCAGCAGCCCACGTCCCGGACTGATCAGATCCCCCGCCAGTCCTACGCCCCACCGCGACCAGTATTGCGGCAGGAATCCGGAGAGATCGGAATGATAGTACGGTGACAACATCGCGTGATAGACGGAAAAATTGTAGCCGAGAAATAGCGCCGCCACCGGCGCCGCAGCCAGCAGATATTTCCAGAGATAACGGCGGTGCCGCCACGCGACGTAGGCCGTAAACACGATCACGAACAACGCGTCGGTGGGACGCACCGTATACGATAACGCGACCGGAAGGCCCGCCCAGCCGGCCAACTCCGGCTTTTGTTCGGCGCGCAACAGCAGATAAATGACGATGGTCAGCAGCAGCATGGACGGCGTGTGCTGCCATATCGCCCGCCCCGCCGTACTGTAAGCCGAAGTCCCCAGCGCGAACAGCAGCGCGAGCCACACCGCGCGATTCACCGGCAGAAACATCCGTCCGATCAAAAACATCACCACCGCCGCCGCCGCCAGCAGCGCCGAGGCGACCTCCATCTCTATAACCGGATGAGCCTGATCGAAATCATCCGCCAGGAATCCCTGAATGACCGGCTGAGAACTATGAAAACCGCCGATCACCGGATGGAGTAGATGCATCACCCCCACGGCGACAACGATAAGCGGGCTCGTCAGCACCGGCCCCCCGATCGGATAGCCGTTGTACCAATGCCCTTGGCACGTGTCCGTACGCAGCGCCACGGCGTGTCCTTGTGCGTCCACGCACTCCATGCCGTAAAAGCCGCTTTCGCGCAGCGGTCCCTTGTACTCGTCCAGATTGGTGACGCCGTGATGCCACAGGCTCATGGCGATGTACACCGTCCAGCGCGAATCGAACGAGGTGCCGATCGAGCTCAGACCGGAGAAAAAGTACACGCCCAGGAACAACAGCAGCGCAACTTTGTGAGATCCTCGAAACATAAGATGCGGCTCGCGTCGATATTGCTGGTCGTAGCAAACCTCACCGCTACAGATCTGGAGCATCGCATTGATGTGCTGGCCGAATCAAGTGGACCCGTCGGCCGCGGCTTCGCCGGCATCCATGTAGTCGACCTCGCCACCGGCAAAACCATCTACCGCCGCAATGAAGACCGCCTGTTCCTGCCCGCTTCGAACGCCAAGCTTTTCACGACGGCTCTTGCTCTGTTGCGCCTCAGTCCGGAACATCGCTTCACCACCCAGATTGTCCGCGACGGCAACGATCTGGTTCTGACCGGTGGAGGCGATCCGTCGCTTTCCGGCCGCGTTTTCCCGTATCGAAAGGACGCCCCCATGGGGCCGTCCCTTAAAACCATCGAAGATCTGGCCGACCAGGTCGTGGCGAGCGGCGTCCGCCAAATCGAAGGCGATATCGCCGGCGACGATCGTCTGTACCCCTGGGCTCCCTACGCGCCAAGTTGGACCCAGGACGACGCCCTGCGCGAGTTCGGCGCACCGGTCAGCGCGCTCTCGGTGAACGATAACGCCATTGCACTGTTCGTCCGTCCCGCGGCGCGCCCTGGCGATCCCGCCGAGTTGTCGCTCGATCCTGCGCTCGAATACTACGCCATCGATAACCGCATCGCCACCGTGGCCCGAGGCAGTGAAGCGAAAATCCGCATTGCACGCCAGCCCGGCTCGCGCCAGTTGCTGATCTGGGGCAGTATTCCTGCCGGACACGCGCCCATCGTAGAATCTTTGGCCATTGACGACCCGGCGCTGTACGCTGCGTGTGCTCTTTATGACGCGCTCACCCGGCGTGGAATTGCCATCTCTGGAAATCCCGTCGTGCGCCATCGCCTTGCCACCGATGACTACGAACCCCCACAAGGAACCGTCCTCGCCTCGCGCACTTCCCCGCCCCTGGTGAGTCTGTTGCAAACCATGGATAAAGTCAGCCAGAATCTTTTCGCCGAGCTGATCCTGCGCGAGGTTGGCCGCGTCTCGCGCCATCAGGGGACCCGCGAAGCCGGCCTCGAAGAACTGGACGCCTTGCTCGCCGAACTGGGCGCTCCCAAGGACGAAGCGCGCCTCGAAGACGGCTCGGGACTCTCCCGCAACGCCATGATTACCCCGCGCCTCATGACCCGCCTGCTGGTGTTCATGCACGCATCCAAGTTCCGTGAAGACTGGCTATCCCTGCTCCCCATCGGCGGCGAAGACGGGACGCTCAAACATCGCTTGTGTTGCATGGCCGATGGCAAAGGGATCCGCGCCAAAACCGGATCGCTCAGCCGCGCCCTGGCGCTCTCCGGATACGCCGACGGCAAGACTCATGGACGTCTGGCGTTTTCCATCATCGTCAACGATTTTTCCGCGCCGCAAGCCGAAGTCCGCGCCTGGATTGATAAGATAGCTACAGCCCTTCTGGAGTAGAACATGCCCATCTTCGAATATCTCTGTGACGACTGCGGAACCAAGTTCGAAAAACTAGTCCGCCGCGACGACAAGGTCCTGTGCCCCCAGTGTGGCGAGAGCCACCTGACTCCTCAGTTCTCGACCTTCGCCGCAAAGTCGGCACAATCGACCATGCCCTCCTGTCCGGGCGGGATGTGCCGAACCCCAGACCTGTGCGGCCGCAACTAGAAGCTTCAGCAGCGCCGGCTTTAGCCGTCCTTCAGGATCCGGTCGCTGTCGCTCGCGGTTCTGTGCCGCCATCGACAATCAGAGTGTTCGAACCGAGCCGCGAGCGACAGCGACCGGGTCCCGCCGTTTTCCGCACGCTCTCCATCGATTTGTGACACGTGACACATCCACTCGCTCGCTTCGGTCGCGACTAATAGTAGGCGTTAGCTGCGCCCTGAGCCGCGACCACAGGGAGCGGTCGATACTGAGTTCCTCGCAGCCTCAAAAACGTGCTCCAAGACTCGCGGCTTTAATTCAGAAATCGTCTAGCAAAGCGTTTTTTCAAAAAGATAACCGCATCTCCCCATTCAACAATCTCCTCATTGTGCCGAAGAGCCAGTAGAGAGGAACCGCATCGTTGCGCGAACGGCATTTGAATTCCGGGCAGGCAAGGTTGTTGGTCGTCGACGACGACCCACACACCCGCGCACTTCTCTTAGACCGCCTCGAAGGACAGGGCTACACCGTGGACGTGGCTGGTGATAGCGCGGATGCCCTTCAAAAGATTCAGAAGGCCCAATACGACCTGGTCCTGCTCGAACAGATCATGCCGGGAATGAGCGGACTCGACTTGCTCCACTTGCTCCGCGCCACCTACTCCCCCAGCGATTTGCCCGTCATCATGGTCACCGCAGTGGACCATAGCCAGCCCGTGGCGGACGCTCTCAATGGCGGTGCGAACGACTATGTGGCCAAGCCTGTCGACATGCATGCGGTAGTGAGCCGGATCCAGGCGCAGCTTCTGCGAGTCAAATCCGACCGCCGCACCCGCGAATGTGAACTGCGTCGCGATCCGGTCACCGGCTTGGGCAACCGCCTGCTCCTGCTGGAGCGAATATCCCAATACATCGCTGCCCGAAGCCAGCCTCCGGCCCTTCTGCTGCTCGACCTGGATGGCTTGAAAACGGCCAACGACAGCTATGGTCGCGACGCCGGCGATCGGCTTCTGGTGGAGGTCGCCTCGCGCCTCCTCAGCGTCGTCCCGGACACTGCCACCGTTTCGCGAATCGGTGGGGACGATTTCACGGTACTGCTGGCCGAGCCCGTCTCCGGCAGTTCCCCCGAGGAACTGGCTGAAAGGATTCTTGCCGCCCTAGCCATTCCAGTGCTAATGGATGGGCGAAAAATCACCATCGGCGGCAGCATCGGAATCGTGGCGGAAACACTCGGCGCCGCCGAAGATCTGCTGCGTAACGCGGATCTGGCCATGGATCGCGCCAAAGAACTCGGAAAGAATCGATGGGCCCTCTTCGAGCCGGAAATGCGCGACCGCTCAGAAACCCGTGCGTTGCTGATCCGCGATCTGCGGCATGCCGCCGAATCCGGACAACTGGTGGCCGTCTACCAGCCCAAAGTCGCCTTGAGAACCCGCCGGATCGTCGGATTCGAAGCCCTGCTGCGCTGGCGTCACCCCCAGCGCGGATTGCTGGCGCCGGCTGACTTCATCCCCCTGGCCGAGGAAACTGGCCTGATCGTCCCCATCGGCGAGTGGATCTTGCGTCAAGCGTGCCGCCAGCTCAAAACGTGGCAGCACGAGTTTCCCATGACTCCGCCCCTCACCATGAACGTGAATCTTTCTGCTACGCAACTGGGCGACCCGCGGCTCATTGAACACGTCCGCAACATCCTGGCTGAGACTGGCATTGCGCCGGAAACCCTCAACCTGGAATTGACCGAAACCGCGTTCGTGCGCGAGCTCGATTGCGCTGAAGTTGTTCTCGCCCAATTGCAGGCCATGCACATCGGCCTCAAACTGGACGACTTCGGCACCGGCTATTCGTCGCTCACCTACCTGCGGGCGCTGCACTTCGATTCGATCAAGATCGACCGCTCGTTTGTCGCCAAGATGATGTCGGACCCCGAATCGCACATCATCGTCGAGACCATCCTCAAACTCGCGCAAGCCCTGGAGATGACCGTGATCGCCGAAGGGATCGAACAAGAGCCGCAGATCGGCGAGCTCCTTCGCCTCGGCTGCGAAGTCGGCCAAGGCTTCTATTTCTCCCGCCCGGTCGAGGCCGAAATAGCCGAACAGCAACTACGCGCCATCGTCGCCTAGCACGCACTCAAACCGTCAGAAATCTTCACATGCTTGAGGCGCGACAGTTATGGAGCGCGTTGCTCCAACTCTGCACCGAACCGCGAACGCAGTGAGCGGGTATTACATATGACGTGATCGTCATCGTGATAGGACTCAGCAAGTGGGGCAGGTCCCCGACCTGCCGCGCGAGTTTTTGCAGCAACCCGGTTACGTTATAATCGCCGGCAGAGAAAGCCGGTTCCATGAAACATGTCATCTTGGGCCTAACGCTGATCGCATGTCTTCCACTCTTCCCTCAGGATCGTCCGGCCGCGATTCCCCAAGGCTTCACGGTATTTCGCATACGTGACGGATTTCGAGTGAGCGCGGACGGAGGACGAACCGTCGACGCGATCGCGACCAGCATAGAGGCTCTCAACCCCTCGCACGTGGTTCGACTTAAGGGAGGCGTTGCGATCACCATCAACGGCATGGAACTCCGCGCCGATGAGGTGGACTATCACTGGGATACCGGCGAGCTTGAACCGTACGGCAATGTGCACGTGAAGCCGCCTGCCCAATAACTAAAACCGTCATGGGACGTACTGCCCTCCCGTGGCGCACGCACTCGTGCGTGCCGTGTCGACACTCATGTCGACACCTCTTGACATTTCGCAGACAGCCCACTCGTGTTCTAACTTGGCGTCCTTGGCGGCTTGGCGTCTTTGCGTGAATCCGAGAGTCCAGCCGCTTTTGCCCCCGATGCTACACTAAAAAATAAATGACATATGACGTGATCGTCATCGGGAGCGGTCCTGGTGGCTACTCGGCGGCCGTTCGAGCGGGTCAGTACGGTCTCAAGACAGCGATTGTTGAAAAAGACCCCAAATTGGGCGGCACCTGCCTCCATGTCGGATGCATTCCTGCCAAGGCCTTCCTCCACGCCGCCGAGGTCTGGGAACGCTTCCAGCACCCCGAAGAAGACGGCATCCATTGCGACAATCCGCGGCTCGATTTCCCGCTGGTCAGCGATCGCAAAAACAAGATCGTCGCCAAGCACGCCAAGGGCGTCGAGTTCCTGATGAAGAAGAATAAGGTCGACTGGATCAAGGGCCGCGCACGCCTGGCCGGCACCGGCCGCGTCGAAGTCACCGGCGAGCAGGGCACCCAGATCCTCGAGACGCAGAACATCGTCATCGCCACCGGTTCCGAAGCCCGTATGCTTCCCGGTCTGCAGCCCGATCCGCAGCGTATTCTCACCAATATCGAAATCCTCAACTTGAGAGAAGTCCCCAAATCCATGGGGATCATAGGCGGGGGCGCGGTCGGCGTCGAATTCGCGTCAGCCTTTCATCGCTTCGGGACCAAGGTCACCGTGTTCGAGATGCTCCCCCGCGTCGTGCCGCTCGAAGACGAAGAAATCTCGAAAGAACTCGAGCGCCTGTTCAAGAAAAGCGGTATGCGTATCGAAACCGGCGCCCGCGTCGAAAACGTCCAGAAGTACGATGACGGCGTTCGATTCTCCGCGACGTTCTCTAACGGCAAACAGGAAAACTTCGATGTCGAGACCTTGCTGGTCGCCGTAGGACGCAAAGCCCTGATCGACAATATCGGCCTGGAAGGTACCAAGGTCCAAATCGAGCGCGGCTTCATCAAAGTCGACGAATACCAGCGCACCGGCGAGCCCGGCGTTTACGCTATCGGCGACGTCGTGCTCGGCACCCCGCTGCTGGCGCATGTTGCGACCGCCGAAGGCATGGTCGCCATGGCGCACATTGCGGGCAAGCCGGTGACGCCGATCAATAAAAATCGGATCCCCAACGCGACCTATACCGAACCAGGCATCGGCAGCGTCGGCCTGACCGAAGCGCAGGCGCGCGCCGCCGGCCGCAAAGTTAAAATCGGAAAATTCCCGTTCATGGCGGACAGCAAAGCCAGCATCCTGGGCCGTCACGACGGATTCGTCAAAGTGGTCGCCGATGAGGAATACGGCGAAATCCTGGGCGTCCACATCATCGGACCGGAAGGGTTCGAGCTGATCACCGAAGCCGTCGCGGCCATGAACGCCGAAGCGACGGTCGAAACCATGATGAACACCATCCACGCGCATCCGACGCTGTATGAAGCGGTGGGTGAGGCTTTCAACGCAGTGTACGGAATGGCGATTAATGCTTAGTACAGCAGCTGCGGAATCCTGCGTCGTCACCAATCTCGGGAACATGCGCTATGCCGACGCGTTCGAGCTGCAACAGTCTTTAGTCGAAAAGCGCAAGCGCGGCGAGATCGCCGACCAGCTACTTTTCGTCGAACATCCGCACGTCGTCACCATGGGCCGCAACGGCCACGATGCGAACCTTCTTGCGTCGCCCGAACTGCTGGAACGAGCAGGGATCGAGTTTCACCGCACCGACCGCGGCGGCGATGTGACGTACCATGGACCCGGCCAGATCGTCGGTTACCCGATCTTCGATCTGCGTGAATGGAAACGGGATGTCGTGGCCTACGTGCGTGGCATCGAACAGGTGCTCATCGACGCCTTGGGTTCGTTTGGTATTTTTGCATATCGCGATCCGGGAGCCACCGGAGTATGGACCGACGCCGGAAAGGTCGCCGCCATCGGCGTCCACATCAGCCGCTGGGTCACCTCGCATGGATTCGCGTTGAACGTCGATACGGATTTGAACTATTTCCAATACATCGTCCCGTGCGGATTGACCAAGCCGGTGACCTCGCTGCGGGCGCTCGGCTGCGCCGCGTCGCGGAATGAAGTCATAACAGCGCTCGAACGCAGTTTCGGACGCGTATTCAATAGAACCATGGAGAGATCATGATTGACGTCGTCATGCCCCAGATGGGGGAGAGTATTGTCGAAGGAACGCTGACCAAATGGTTGAAAAAAGCGGGCGATCGCGTGGAGCGCGACGAGCCGCTGTTCGAAATCTCGACCGACAAAGTGGACACCGAAATCCCCTCGCCCGTAGCGGGAACGCTGTCCGAGATCATGGTCGAGGAAGGCAAGACGGTCGGGATCAATACCGTGGTCGGACGGATCAGCGATGGCGCGAACGGCGCTGCAGCGCCTGCCGCACAACCCGTTGCCCAACCCGCCGCGCCCCCCACCACTCCTGCTCCAGCGCCTGCCGCTGCTGCTCCCACGCCACCGGCCCAGCCACAACCCGTTGCCGAACCTGTCGCCACCGTGGTCGAAGAAACCGCTGGACCGCTTTCCCCGCTGGTCCGCAAAATGGCGCGTGAAAACAATATCGATCTGAGCCGTGTCCGCGGAACCGGCGCCGGCGGCCGGATCACCAAACAGGACCTGGACACGTATCTGGCGTCCTCCTCGCAGCCGCCCGCTCCTCAGTCACAAGCCGCCCCTCAGCCGCAGGCTCCTCCTCCGCCACCACAGACCGCCGTCCAGCCGGTGGTGAACGTTCCGCCTCCGCCGCCTCCGTCAGCACCCCAACCGCAAGCCCAGCAGATCACTTATTCCGCGGCAACCAAAGTCGAGCCGATGAGCATCATGCGGCAGAAGATTGCCGAGCACATGGTGTTCAGCCAGCGCACCTCGGCGCACGTCACCACGGTGCACAAAGTCGACATGACCCGCGTCGCCAAAATGCGCGATAAAGTCAAAGGAAATTTCCAGGCGCAATATGGATTCGGCCTGACCTTCCTGCCCTTCATTCTGCGTGCCGCTACCGCCGCCATCCGCCAGTTCCCCATCCTGAACGCGTCGATTGAAGGCACCAACATCATCTATCACCGCGACATCAATATGGGAATCGCGGTCGCGCTCGAAAACGGGCTGATTGTTCCCGTAATCCGCAACGCGGACGAGAAGAACATCGTCGGCTTGCAGCGCGCGATTGCCGATCTCGCCGCTCGGGCCCGTTCGCGCCAGCTCCGGCCCGACGAAGTGCAGGGCGGGACTTTCTCCGTCACCAACTTCGGCAGCTTCGGCAGCGTCTTTGCGACGCCGGTGATCAATCAGCCGCAGGTCGCGATTCTGGGCGTCGGCTCCGTCGAAAAGGAGCCCGTGGTGGTCGAAGACGCCATAGCCATCCGCTCCATGTGCTATCTCGCCTTGACCTTCGATCATCGTTTGATCGATGGCGCCCTTGCCGATCAATTTACTGGTAAAGTAAAACAAGTACTCCAGGACTGGGCCGAAGAAGTGATGTAGGGTCGAGCCCTTCTGGCTGCAACCGAATTGGGATCTCCGGCGTCCAATGGGTAGGACCAGACCCGACGGCCTCCGTCCAAATCCTTAAGAAAACAAAGACGATCGCAAGCGCGGAGCCGTGAGCGTGGTTTGGCTATGTTGGCCCTAACGAACTCAAATGGAACGGTTTAACGAACACTTTTTGACAGATTTGTCGAGCGCCCCGCTCGCCGTAATGGACGAGTCGCCGGAGTTCGCCGAGGACGGTTTTCACGGCGCCGAGGACACTGCCGCGAACGTGCAGGAGTCCGTCTACACGGACGACCCGGTACGGGTGTACCTGCGGGAAATGGGATCGGTCTCGCTGCTCAACCGGCAGCGCGAAATCGAACTGGCCGTGCGCATGGAGCGCGGGACGCTGCGCGCCCGCAAAGCGCTGTCGCGCTCTCCCTTGGTTCAAAACATGGTGCGAGCGCTGTACGACGCTCCCCTCGACGATGTGGTGGAAGCCGGTGGACCGGATGCGGCAGCCAAGAAACGCGCCCGCAACAGGGCGCTGCGGGCTTTCAATAAAGTAGTCGAGCTGCATGACGACGTGGTTGCGCTGGAAAAGAAACTCGATGCCACGCCTCAGCGGCAAGTGCGCGTCAAGGCAAGCCTCGCCAGCCAACTGGTCCGGATGCGGGTGACACTGGCGCAGGCCATTCGTCAGATTCCGTTCCGCCCCAAGCAGTGGAAGGCATTCGCCGGCGCGCTCGAAAGCGAACTGGCCAAGTCCAGCCGCGGCGGAAGCAAGCTACTCCGGCGCACTCTCGAAAGAATGCGTCAAGGCGACGCCGAGGCGGAGACGGCCAAGCAGGCGCTGGTCGAGGCCAATCTGCGTCTGGTGGTCTCCATCGCCAAGAAATACGTCAACCATGGGCTGCACTTGCTGGACCTGATTCAGGAAGGCAACATCGGCCTGATGCGCGCCGCCGATAAATTCGATTACCGGCTGGGCTATAAGTTCTCCACTTACGCGACCTGGTGGATCCGGCAAGGAATCACCCGCGCCATTTCCGATCAGTCGCGCACCATCCGCGTCCCGGTCCACATGAACGAGATGCTCAACAAGTTTTACCGGGCATCGCGCGATTTGGAGAAGGAACTGGGCCATACGCCTACTAACGAAGAGATCGGTCGCCGGATGGAAGTTCCCGCCACGAAGGTGCAGGAATTGAAGGCCGTTTCGCGCGATCCGGTGTCGCTCGACACTCCCGTCGGCCGCGACGGCGAATCCACGCTAGGCGACTTGCTCGAAGACCGCTGGATCGGCTCAGTGACCGAATCCATGCTCGACGGTGACGTCCGCGAGGAAACCGCCGGTGTCCTGAAGAGTCTTTCGCCAAGCGAGGAGCGGGTCATCCGCCTGCGCTTCGGAATCGGTTGCGATCGCGAACATACTCTGGAAGAGATCGCCCAGCGATTCGACCTGAGCCGCGAGCGGATTCGTCAGATCGAGGCCAAAGCCATCCGCCACCTGCGCGGACCCGAGACCGCACGGCGTCTCAGGCCGCTGATGATGTCTACAAACTAAGAGACTTCCTGGTGCTGGTACTGTATCCACCCTCAAAAAGAGGGTGTACCAAAATAGGTGTGCCACCACAAGGAACTAAGGGGCTTGCACGACCCCTGCTCTCGCTAACAGCCTAGTTAATACGGTACAAAACGCCGATGGTCTAAACGTACCTCATGTTACGAACGCCACCCGTGCGTAAGGCCACGTTTTGGATGCCGGCGATTGTGTTGGCGCTCGCGGCAGGATTGTGCGTCCTCTGCGCCGCTCTGTGGACCCGGGGCGAAGTGAACCGTCCGTTGCGGGTCGGCTTTCAGAACTCGCCACCATATCACTTCCCGGATGCCAGTGGAAACCCGACCGGCCCGACCGTCGACGTAGTGAAGGAAGCCGCCCGCCGCCGCAACATCCAGATCGAATGGAGATATTCGCCAGAGGGTCCCGAAAAGGCGCTCACTTCGGGCGCTGTGGACCTTTGGACCATCATCGGCGATCTGCCGGAGCGCCGTAAGTTCCTGTACGTGACCGCTCCGTGGGTCAAGATGACCTACCTGCTGCTGTTCGCCGATCCAATCCAACTGAAGAGTGCCGGCGAACTAACCGGCAAGACGCTCGCCGTCTCCAACATCAGCCTGGATAAACGCATCGCGCACGGCCAACTCGCCCACGCGACTCTGGTCGCCAAGGCGACCACTGCCGAAGTCATCGCCGCGGTATGTTCGGGCGAGGTGCAGGTGGGCCTGGTCGCCCAAAGTTCACTGCTCGATACCCGCTCATCCGGCTGCCCACAGCGGCCCTTGAGAGCCCTACCAGTGCAGGGAGCTACGTTCTGGTTCGGCATCGGCGCGAACAAGAATCTGGCGCTGGCCCGCACCGCCGCGGATCGCATCCGCGACGAGATCGGCGCAATGGCCAACGACGGCAGTCTGGCCGGCATCGATTTTCGCTGGCACACCAGTATCGGCACCGAAGCCAGCACCATCTTCCAATACCGGCGTGTCCGTTTCTATTCGTTCCTTCTGCTGGCGGCCTTCGCGGTCCTCATGGCTGCGCTGATCGCCACGTATTGGCTGATGCGCCGGCTGCGCGCCGCGCAAAAGCTGGCCGAGGCAGCCAGCCAGGCCAAAGGCGATTTTTTGGCGAACATGTCCCATGAGATCCGGACGCCCATGAACGGAGTCATCGGCATGACCGGCTTGCTGCTCGACACCGATCTGTCGGCGGAACAGCGCGAATACGCCGGCACCATTCGAACCTCCGGCGAAGCTCTGCTCACCGTGATCAACGATATCCTGGACTTCTCCAAGATCGAAGCCGGCAAGCTCGCCATCGAGTCGTTCCCTTTCGACCTGCGCCTGGTGATCGAGGAAGTGGCCGAAATGCTGGCTCCCCGAGCCGAGGAAAAAAGACTGGACCTGGTGGTGCAATATGCGCCGGCCGTGCCGTGCCGTTTCACGGGCGACGCCGGACGCATCCGGCAAGTGGTGACCAATCTGGTGGGCAACGCCGTGAAATTCACCGAGCACGGCCAAGTCCTGATCGCCGTGGATTACGAGTGGCTGGACCAAGGACAAGCGCGGATGAAGATCACCGTCAGCGACACCGGCATCGGCATTCCGCAGGCGAAGGTCGACGGCCTGTTCCAGAAGTTCACCCAGGCGGATACGTCCACCACGCGCAAGTACGGCGGCACCGGCCTGGGCCTGGCGATTTCAAAAGAGCTGATCGAGCTGATGGGTGGAGCCATCGAAGTCAAAAGCGCGCCCGGCCGCGGATCCACCTTCTGCGTCCGTCTACCGCTGGTCTTCGACGGCGAGCCGTGCCTGGCCCCGGTACCGATCGCGGACCTGAAAGGTGTGCGCGTGCTGATCGTGGACGATAGCGAAGTGAATCGCCGCGTGGTTCACGAGCAGATCTCCAGCCTGGGGATGCGCAACGGAAGTTATGCGTCCGGCCAGGACGCCCT
>Ga0210403_10000580_pt1 | contig 37786 bp, 36 predicted proteins | sample IncBWC19MmetaG_FD_150863 | JGI IMG/M metagenome (GOLD analysis project Ga0210403, IMG submission 150863) | Forest soil microbial communities from Barre Woods Harvard Forest LTER site, Petersham, Massachusetts, United States - Inc-BW-C-19-M | ecosystem: Environmental > Terrestrial > Soil >...
GGCAGTTACGCCCAGAAAGAACAAGAGCTTTGTTGGGAGAGGTTTTCTGGTCATGACTTGGTTGGACACCCGTGTCCTGTTGTTTGTTCCCAGTCCTGTTGCTGATGCCATTTTGTCAATTGACGAAACCAGGTTTGTTGCGACAACCGACCTGCTATTTGCGTTGTGCGTCCGCCCTGTCCAGGAGCAGCACATTGTGGCCCTCGGGATCGTGTAGAACGGCCCACGTGGATTCGGACTGAACGAACTTGTCCTGCCCGATCGCTGCAATCGCCGATTTCAGATTGGGGACGTCAAAGAAGAGCACCGCCTTGTCTTTGGACGGGTACGACTCAGCCCCCTTTCTCTCAAGGCAAACAAAATTTCCACCGCCGCCGAATTTCGCATAGTGTCCCAGTTGCTCATCAGAAACTGAAAGACCGAGCGTTTCCTGATAAAACTTCTTTGCCCTCTCCAGATCGTCAAAGTACAGTTCAACACCGACGAATCGAGCGTGGATAGATTGCATTGAGTTTCCTCCGTGTTCAGGATATTGCGCGACGCTGCTGTATTGTGCAAACGCTCTGGTGCACTCGGTATGACATTCGCCAACTCTCTGTGCCTATGCTCGGGCTTGCTGTTCAAAAAGCGATTACACTCAGAATCGCTGCCCCCTTGAACTTCCTCCAGCGTTTTAGAAACTTTCAGCCTACAATTGAAACCGCAACTCGGGGGAATGTGCTCTCCCCTGCCACTGGGAAACAACACATTGACAATCTCTTTCGTGCGACACGGAGCCTTTGCCTGGGTACTCCTCGCTTGCTATGCACTTGCGCAGGCAGTGCAGCCCGAGCGGTTTGAGAGAGACTTCAATGTCCTGTTCCGCGGTGGCGAGTACATGAATCTCTACGCGATGGGCACGCTCGACCACAGGAGCCGCGAGCAGGTCGACTCCAACACCGAGGCGACGGTTTCAAAATTTGACCTTAAGGCTCCCGGGCGCGCCAAAGAGGCCTACACACGGGCTCTGCGATTTCTGGCGAAGGATGATCTGAAGAGCGCTGTGGAGAGGCTGCAAAAAGCCATTTCCCTTTATCCAAACTATGTAGCCGCTCACAATGCGCTGGGATACGCATACTTTCGATTGAACGAATACGAACAGGCGCGGAAGGAATTTGCTCAGTCGATCCAGCTCGACGATCATTTGTCCAGTTCCTATTTGAATCTCGGGCGTGCCCAACTCGCCCTGGGACAGAACTCGGCGGCGCAAGCGTCCATGGAAAAGGCTTCCTCCATCGCGCCTCTTGATCAGCATTTGTTGCTGGCATTGGCGTACGCGCAATATGTGAATCATGACTACCCTGAGACCATCAAGACCGCGAAACGGGCGCATACCCAAAGCCACCCGGAAACGGCGATTGTTCACTACTACGCAGCGGCGTCGTGGCAAGCGCTGAACGATCTTCATCAAGCGCGCGACGAGTTGCAGACTTTTCTGGCAGAAGATCCAAAGTCGCCCTTCGCTGCGGCGGCACAGCGTGCGGTGGGTCAGATCCGGGCTGCCGACGAGCGGCCGGCACCTTCTGTAGCGACGAGCGTTCCGGCACGCGAATCCATAACCGCGGAATCGTCGGCTCGGGGGCAGGAAGCCTTGCAGGATCTCCGGGAGAAGCAGCAAATCGCCGAAGCCGAGGCTGAAGGTTCAAACTGTCCGTCGTGCGATGCGTTGAACCAGCCGAGGCCGGACCGAGCAGCGACTGCAAACGTCCTAGCCCCGACTTCGGGCATTCGCGAGTCAAAGCCCGGCGCGTGGGCCTTGCGCAGCACCGTGAACGAGGTTGCCGTATTCTTCTCCGCGACCAACAACGGAAGATCGGTGACCAATCTCGCTCAGGAAGATGTGAAGATCCTAGACGATCACAAACCGCCGGCGGCAGTCCTTGGTTTTCACAGCGAGTCGGACCTGCCTTTGCGGCTGGGATTGCTCATCGATACAAGCGCTTCGGTGCAGGAGCGTTTTTCTTTCGAGCAGAACGCTGCGATCAACTTCATCAATCAGGTGGCCACCGGTAAGGATGACCTGGCTTTCGTGGCGGGTTTTTCCAACTCGATCGTGCTGGCCAAGGACTTTACGCCGGATCTGCAAGAACTCGCGCATGGCATCCACCAACTGGTGCCGGTTGGGGGAACGGCGATCTGGGATGCGATCGCCTTTGCTGCCGACAAACTGGCGGAGAGGCAAGAAGCGCGTCCGGTCGCCCGAATTCTCGTGGTGATCAGCGACGGAGACGACAACACGAGCAGCAGCACCCTCAAGCAAGCCATCGAGCACGCCGAACGGAACGAAGTCATGGTGTACACGGTGAGTACTCGATACGCCGACGTGCAGTCCACGCGGAGTGATCCGACTGGTAATCGCGCCATGAGGGCGCTGGCCAAGCTAACCGGCGGAGTGGCCTTCTTCCCAGGGTCCGCGGGTCACCTCAACCGAAGTCTCGCGGAGTTGCAACAGGTAATCCGGAGCCGCTACCTGATCTCTTATCGGCCCGCCTCCTTTAATCCTGACGGACATTACCGCGCTATCGCAATCCTTGCGGAGAAGTCGGGGCGCAAGCTCAAAGTCAATGCACGGAAAGGGTACTACTCGACCGTCCGATCGGCGGATGGCAGCAGGAACTGACCGCTTACACTTTTGGCGGCACGATGAGCGTAACCAGGATGTTTCAACAACTACAACTGGACCTGCTTCTCGCAATCCGCTATCACTCTAGGTTCGGGGCTGCTAGGAGTCGGTCCGCGGATCGTGCGGTTCTAAGCCGGCTGCCGCCCTGACAGCCCGCCCCAATTCTTCCGCAGAAAATGTTTTTCCCTCCTCGGCCGTCGCCGGGAGCGATTCCCCCTGGGACGGACCGACGAAGCGGTATCCCCTGCCGACCACCGTCTGCAAATATTTCGGCTGCACCGAATCGTCTTCCAGTGCCATGCGTATTTTGCGGATCGCGGTATTGATTCCTTGTTCGACATCGACAAACACATCCTTGCCCCACAAGGAATCCGCGATCTGCTCGCGGGTCACCAGTTGGCCTTGGTGTTCCACCAGGAACATCAACAGTTGCAGCGGAAGACCTTCCAGGCGCACGGGCTGTCCGGCGCGACATAGCTGAAAGCGGCCAAGGTCCAACTCGAAATCGGCGAAGAAGATTTTCGTTTCCGGCATATCCCCAAGCCCTTCCCACAGATTGTTGACAATTCTGGGCTGGCCCTGCTTTCCTGTCAAGGCATCATCGCCATTCTTCAGATAACTTGATACCGCTTCAGACCGGCTCCATGGACGTTTTTCCCTTTCCGGTTCAAGATCACTTCACTTTCCCCGATGCAAGCAAATCAATCCTGGAGGCAAATATGAAATACGCAACGCGGATGTTGGCAATCGTCGTAACGTTGATGCCCCTCCTGGCATCGGCGCAGTTAAGCAGCAACGGCATGGTGGCTAAGGTGCCGTTCCAATTTCGAGCCGGCAACACAGTAATTCCCGCCGGCCAGTGTGACGTGCAACGAGCAGGCTTGGATCCCAGAACTCTGCTCATTCGCAATTCGAGTGGCAAGGTAACACTGTTCACCATGGCCCGGACGGTCAGCGCAGCAAAAGGCTCGAGCGGCAATGCACTGATCTTCCACAAATATGGAGAGCGGTACTTCTTGTCGGTGATCCGGGTCGAAGGCAGCCCGATTTCCTATCAGCTCCCCGAAGGCAAGGCTGAATCTGAGTTGCGAGCCCAGAATGTAGCTGCCTCACAAGAAATCGTGCTCGCTCAGTTGCAGTAGCAACAGGTTGCTTAATATGAACGGGTACGGAGCTAGGGGAGCTCCGTACCTTTTCGTTTTGCGTGCAAGCGAAAGATGCAAAACCTTAGTGCGTCTCCGGCTGGATGCTGTAACTCCAAAGTGATCGACGTACTTCTATTCCATTGCCGTCAGTGGCAATGGACCGCGAGACTATGCGTTTCTTGCCACATTACTGTTGTAAGAGGGCGTTTTCATTCATTGACTTCGTCGGCTCCCCCACATCTAGGCGGGTCCCCTGTTCAGCGACTGCGGCTTTCGAGTGTGAATGATGCGGCTTTGCGAACGGCCGGGTTAGGATCTCCCTTCAGAAAACCCAAAATTAGACCCGGAGTACAGGGATTCTTCGCAAGGGAGTTCGGGATGTCGCTGTCGCCATGTGGAGTCTTCTTATCCTGATACCAAATTGACTCCAGCAATTGCGGGTTGCAGACCCGCTTAGCTGCACCGCGTTCCGCAAAATATCGAACCTCAGGATCTGGGTCGGTCAACAGGCGTTTGACATCGGCTTCGGGAGTATTCGGATTTATTGCGGCAGCTTGACGCGCCGCTGCGCCGCCGTGGTAAGCGATCCAATCCAGATCGTCGGGCCAGGTCTTTTTGCAGCGCGCAATTGACGGTTGTATATCCGCTCCCACATTCAATAGCAAAGCGTGAAGTTCCTCCGCCTTCATGTCTGAGGACCAGTCGTCTGCGTGATCAATCTCTGAGATCAGGGCCAGCGTCCTTTCCGTCGGCAGCGGCCCTTTGAGATTCATCACAAAATCGAGATCACTCAGCTTTTGTTTAAATTTGCGCAGTTCCTGTGTGGAGATTTCCCCAGGAGTCGCTTGACTTGGTACGGGTTTGTACAAATAGACAGTCAGGAATATCAAACCACATACGAGCACGGTGGGAGGTAGATAGAAGCTCGTCTCTGTCTCTCGACCCCTCGCTTTCCAACTGAGTGCGGAGGCTATCGCCAGAATTAACAGAAGAAAGACGGCAAGCGGGACCAGCGCCGGGTACGAGGCAAACTCCGGATTGAACACCAGCATGAAAACATACTCAGCAAAGAACTGGCCTAGAACATACGTCAACAAAACACAGCCGCCGACGCCGAGCAGAGTTGGCAATATTGCATCGATCCAGTTCAGCTTCCGTCGCGGTTTCGATATTGGTTCTTGATCCGTTTCGAAGATCATCTGGTTTCAGCCGCGTTCATCCTATCGGGTGCGCGGAATTGTGCGCCGTTACTGACGTAATCTTCAGTGCGTCGACGGTCACAGATTTCAGCATAGTACCGCTCCGCAGCGAGCCGTGTTGCCAGACTTGCTTGAACACAACGTGTTGTTAACTTGCGTTTACACGTTTTGACCCATGGGTCAATGAACGATATCGCGATATTTCACCAAGGGTCCTTTTCGAGACGTCGCTAGGAACGCGGGATAGGCGAGAATGGAAATATTAGAGCAAGTGCTTGATGGCCTTTGAAACTTCTTGGGCGTTGAAGGGTCCGCGAATGATTTTCACTTCTTTGGCGTCGCGTGATACGAGGACACTTGTCGGAAGTCCGCCTTCATACCCTAATTTTCGCGCGATCTCGTCACTGCCTAGTAGGACGGGGAAGTTGAGGGTCGCGGAGGAGCCATCAACGGGAAAATGCTCTGTTTGAACGAAAGACTCGACGGATTCCTCGCCTTGATCGTCCACCGAGACGGCAACGACCGTGAATCCTTTTGATCCGAGCTTCTGTTGCAGCTGGATGAGTTCCGGCATCTCGTCGCGGCATCCCGGGCACCACGTAGTCCAGAAACTGATGAGAACGACTTTTCCCTTGTAACTTTCCATGTCCACCCAGCCGCCGTCGACTGCTGCCAAGGCGACATGTGGCATGGGCTGATTCATGTCAGCGATGTTGCTGGAATCATCCGCGAAAGCCTCTGCAAACCAGGAGAAATCGGGACGAAAATAAAGCAGGGCGACCACGCAAATGATCGATATGACGAAAAACAATAGTGACTTTTTCATACAGGTCACCGCGATTCGCGCGACTCCGCGTACTCAGAAAGTGGGTTGTTTCCGGTCGAGCGAAGGATTCTCGCAGGCCACTCCGACTTGCGGAGCTTCTTCCCGCCTGATTTCGCTCCCATTTCGGCAGCATCCCTAACAGCCCAGAGGTCTCACAGAGAATGCTAGCGGTGTGCCATGCGGGTTCGAAAGTGACCGAGGTACTAGAACAGTGGGCGGGTCCTTGATATCTTTACGTTCCCCAATACCAACCATGAAGAGTCCATCCAGGGATCGCAAACGAAATGGTCCAATAAAACCCTTCGCATCGTTCTTCGCGGCTCCGTGATATAACGTTCGCGACCTCGGGAGGTCCCCTGTGCTCAACCGCCGCCATTTTCTCTCCAACGCCACGACCGGAATCGCCGCTTCCCTGGCTCTGCGCGGAAATCTCCTTGCTCAGATCGAGAAGACTCCGCCCCTGCCCGACCATTCGCTGCTCGACAAGAACGAGGACGCGTATTGGACCGAGATGCGTAAGCAGTTCCTGATCCCGAAGGACGAGGTCTATCTGAACAACGGCACAGTCGGATCGAGTCCGGCGCCCGTGCTTCGCGCCATCTTTGACGGCTATACCACGACGGAAAAGATGGACCAGCAGGATCCGGAGGACTATCCCATCTGGGGATACGCCGCGTGGAACGAATTCCGAGATCCACTGGCGGAGTTCGTGGGATGCAAGCGCGACGAGATCGCTCTGCTGCGCAATGCCACCGAGGCGAACAGCTACATCGCCAACGGCGTCGATATGAAGCCAGGCGATGAAGTGCTGATGACCGACCAGGAACATCCTGGAGGCGAGCATCCGTGGGACTTGAAGGCCAAGCGTTACGGCATCGTGATCAAAAAGGTCACTCTTCCCCGCCCGGTGAAAGATGCCGCTCAGGTGCTCAACCTATTCAGCGACGCGATCACCCCGCGCACCCGCGTGATGTTCTTCAGCCACATCACGACGTTCTCGGGAGTGGTGTTGCCCGCGAAGGAACTCGCGGCTTTGGCGCGCACGAAAGGAATTCTGTCCGCCGTCGATGGCGCGCACGTGCCCGGCATGATGCGGCTGAATGTCCACGACCTCGGCTGCGACATGTATTCCGCGAGCCCGCACAAGTGGCTGCAGTCGACCAAAGGCTCGGGCTTCCTCTACGTGCGCGATGAAGTCATCGACCGGCTGTGGAACACGATCGCTACCGAAGGCTGGGACGACGTGAAGATTCGCGCCGAACGCTTCCAGCGCATCGGCAGCTCCAACGTGCCGGCTCTGTGGGGCCTGCGCGCCTCGATCAAGCTCGCGAATGACATTGGGATGGATCGCATCGAGAAACGCCACCGCATGCTCGCAGATTACATTCTCGTCGAGATGCAGAAGCGCGGCGCCGAATCCTGGACCTCCCCCGATGCGGCGCTGCGTTGTGGGATCGTCAGCGTCAATGTGCCACCGATCCAGCGCGGAGATCTTGAGAACTGGCTGTGGAAGACGCATAAGATTCGAATCCGCGGCGGCGATCCGCACAAGCTGCGGCTGTCGACACCGTACTATCTGCAAAAAACGGACATCGACCGATTCTTAGTGAAGTTTGACGAATACCGAAAGGAGAAAGGGACGGGGTAATGCGGAACCGGTCACTACGGTGAGCACGAGGGACTCGATCAGCTGGCGGGAATCACCAGACCGTACGGATCAGTGGACTACTCAGAATTCGTTCGTCTTGCGTGATCAGAGTCAGGCCGTAGGCGCGGGCCGTGGCACCGATGAGTCGATCTCCAGGATCTTTGGGATAGTTGTCGGGGAACGTGGTGGTAAGAGCAGCGATCTCAGGCGTGATCTCAATGACTTGCACCTGCGATTTTTCAAGTATCGTCCGGATGGCCGATTCAATACTGCCAGACGTCCTCAACCGGCCGTGGTGATACAACAGCGCCAATTCCCAAAGCGTGATCGACGCGATGGCCAGTTCCCCGTTTTGTTCTGCTTTGCGCAGCTCGCGAGCTGCATCACGCGACAGGCGGCTTGAGTCGGAAACCATCCACACCAGCACGTGGGTATCGAGCAGGATCACTTCAGAGCTTCCCAATCTTCTGGCGGCACGACCGGAGAGACGATGTCGCCCAAGATTTCGATCTTCCCTTTCAGCGAGTCGAAGGCCGTAGAGCGGTATTCCTCCGCGGGGACTAACTTCGCGATGGGCTTGCCCCGTTTGGTAATGACAATCGGGGTCCGCGTGGAGCGCACTTGATCCATCACCTGGAGACACTTAGCCTTGAATTCGCCAGCAGCCATAGTCTTCATATAGTCACCTCTATATGACCATGGTCATTATAACATGTTCTACCGCAGGCGATCTCTACGGAGCCTCAGTCGTAGTATTCGAGCCCCAGGTGCGTGATCAGTTCTTCGCCCTTCAAGTGCCGCAACGTGTTCTTCAGCTTCATCAGCTGGATAAACAGATCATGCTCGGGATAGAGCCCCGGTACAGTCATCGGCGACTTGAAGTAGAAGCTTAGCCACTCCTGGATGCCGAGGCCTTTCAGTTCGGAGCTGCGCTGTGCCAGGTCGAGGAACAGGACCAGGTCGAGCACGATGGGCGCAGCCAATATCGAGTCGCGGCAGAGGAAGTCGACTTTGATCTGCATGGGGTAGCCGAGCCATCCGAAGATGTCGATGTTGTCCCAGCCTTCTTTGTTGTCGCCGCGCGGCGGGTAGTAGTTGATGCGAACCTTGTGAAATATGTTCCCGTAGAGTTCAGGATAGAGGCCGGGTTGCAGGATGTGCTCGAGCACACCCAGCTTCGATTCTTCCTTGGTCTTGAACGAACCGGGATCGTCAAGCACTTCGCCATCACGGTTGCCCAGGATGTTGGTCGAATACCATCCGCTCAGGCCTAACAGCCGCGCCTTGAACGCGGGCGCGAGCACGGTCTTCATCAGCGTCTGCCCGGTCTTGAAATCTTTGCCGCATATCGGCGCTTCGTTCTTACGCGACAATTCGAGCATCACTGGCAAGTCAACAGTCAGGTTCGGCGCGCCATTGGCGAATGGCACGCCTTCCATCAGCGAGGCGTAAGCGTACATCATCGACGGCGCGATCATCTCGTCGTTGTCACGCAGCGCCTTCTCGAATGCCTTTACCGACTGGTGAGCCTCGGTGGGCTCGATGTAGGATTCGGTGGATCCGCACCACATCGTGATCAGGCGGCTGGCGCCGCTCGACTTTCTGAATTCGCGGATGTCTTCGCGCAACTGTTCGGCAAGATCCATCTTGCTCTTGCCTTTTTTTACGTTGGGCCCGTCGATCTTCTTCACGTAGTTGTGATCAAACACCGCGGGGCGCGGCGTCACCGACGACAGGAACGGCTTCAACTGATCGAGCAGGCGCTGATCGAGCACGCCCGCGTTCGAAGCCGCGTCGTACATGTTGTCTTCAAAAATGTCCCATCCGGTAAAGACCAGGTCATCAAGTCCGGCGAGCGGGACGAATTCCTTCACCTTCGGCGAACGGCCGTCGGTGCGCTTGCCAAGCCGCACGGTGCCCATTTGTGTGAGTGATCCGATCGGTTTCGCGAGGCCCTTGCGGATGGCTTCGACGCCCGCTACGAACGTGGTCGCAACCGCACCCATGCCGGGAATCATGACGCCGAGCTTGCCCTTGGCGGGCTCCATGGTGCCGCTGTCTGCCTTCTTTGGGGAGCGCTTAACGCCACCCGTCCTCGCGGCCAGCTTCATCTCACGACTGGCCCGTTCGGCGTGCGCCAGCGCGGTCTCGCGGTGCTCGTGCTCGCGTGCTGCTGCCGAATTGGAGAACTGCTTACGATGACGGCGGCCGTCTGCGTCCCACCAGTCGGCCATGAACACTCCCGCTTTCTTCTGATACATGAGTCCCTTTCGGGGTGGCGGTGGCCAGCCACCGTCACCGTCACCAACAGAACTGGTGATAGTCTCATGAACGAGAGCGGCTTGGCAAACCGATGCGGCGGAATGCGGAGAATACGCTTCTAACAGCGACCTACGTTTACCGAGTGGGAAAACGCCTGCACGCTCGCTTTGCTCGGCGAGACGGACGAAGCCGTCCGTCCCTACACGGGCTTTCTAACTTCCGGGTGTCTTCACTAGCGCTTTGCGCGTCGCGCCCAGCGTGAACTGCAGGGACTCCCGCGGGATGCTGTTGACGAAGGGGCCGATCATCCAACCCAGGCCCGACGGGATGTCGCGGGTCAAGGAAATCGCTTCGCACTCAACCAGCACGCCGTCGTCGACCTGTTCAAAGGCCCAGTAAGAGTTCAGCCGCCACATGAATCCATGGTCGTGTCCGGCGGCGACGGTGCGCTCGTCGGGCGATCCGGGATTGGCGATCTCGCTGACCCGAGTACTGCGCGAAAAGCTGAACTGGTGAGTCGCGTCGATGCGGCCGTAATGTACGTCGTAGTTGGTGTCGAGCACAACGGTCACGATCTTATGCTTATGCAGTCGCATAAAAACCTGGAAATCGTCGCCGGTGTGCGAGACCAGTCGCGACTTCACAACGTCAGGCGCGTAGTGCTGGCTCGAATGGTCGTAATCCTGGATCAGCGCCAACACTTGTGGAACCGTCACCTTCGGTACCAACACCATTCCTACCCAGTCGTGGATCAATCCGCCGGGAATCTCGGAAGGCGTCTCCCCTTGTTTCTCAATGACGACCTCGCCTTGCCGGAGCCGAGCCATCACCTGCGTCCGCTGCGGAGCGCTAAGAGCGTCAATTTTCAAAAACGAGTCGCTCTTCCCTCTCGCCTGCGTGACCCGCTTTTCCGCGCCCGCAATGTAGCGATCGAATGCCTCGGTGGTTTGCTTCTGCTGGGCCATCCCGACGCAGGTCAGGACGCAGATGATCAGGCAGTGCGCGACAATATTTTTCAGCTTCAACCTTGCTCCCTCTGCACTGCAGGATGACACTTGCGCAGCTTCGAGATCAATCTCTACGCTCTCGGTTCCAGATCAATTCGTTGTCATCTGCTAAGTCGAAAAGGTTGGGATAGTTATCTCGCCTTCTCAACACGAGGGTTACTCTGGTACCGAATGTGCGCTGATCCTCGCCATAAATTCTTTGAATTGGACTGCTGCACCACTCCTGTTGCATAGTGGAATCACTTCGCGTCCCAGCTAAGTTTGCCGGTCCCAGCGGAGTCGCTGATTGCATGCCAGCCAAGATCGCGGCATCGACAATCTCCTGACCCTGTCGTTCTCCACTACAGCCTGAGCCCATGCGATCCGCGTGACTGAATGCGTGTGTCCAGCGGACAGCGTGCTCATCAGACTTGCCCTCACATGCAGGGCAGAATGGAGATTCCATGACCACAATTCGCAAATTCGTTTACGCCGCACTGCTGGCTGTGACAGTCGTGAACTTCGCGCCCAGCCTGGCTGCAGCGCAGGAACCGGCGCACGGCAAATTCACACTCAAACACAATGTCAACTGGAGCAATGCGGTAGTGCCAGCGGGAGACTACGAGTTCTCGTACGATCCCTACCAGTCCAAGCCGTTGCTGGTCTTGAGCAAGCTCAGCGGCACTCGAGCTGGATTCATGCTGCTGGTCAGCGGTTCCGAAGAAAGCAAGCCTTCGGATACAAACCAGCTGCTGCTGGAGATCGTGGCTGACGGCAGCTACGTGTCCACGATGCAACTGGCCGAGTGCGGGATGACATTGCACTTCAACGTGCCCTCACATCCGCTGAAGCAGATGGCGAAGGCAGGTCCAACCGCCGCACCGTCCGGACAATAACAGAACGCCCAACAAACAAGGGCGGATACTCAACCAGGTATCCGCCTTTTCACTTGCTCTATTCCAGCGCCAAGATCTTGTCCGTTTCCGGACATGCGATTCCATGAGTGCACATCCCACGGTTTCGTCGAGTTCGGCGAAACTTCGATTGTCTCCTGTGAAATCAACAACCTGTGTGGCATCGCAGGATGGCCACGAGTATGCAATGGACAGATGCATGAATGTGCAATCCATGCGAGCAACCGAGACTGGCAAGCCAGCCAGCGGCCGGGTTCTGATTGCAGACGACCAGCAGCACGTCCTGTTCGCCTTGCAGATGCTGCTGAGCGCGTCGGGCTTCTCTACGGAGACGGTGACGCATCCGTCGCGGGTTTTGCGTGCACTGGAGACCGAGTCATTCGACGCCGTGCTGATGGACCTGAACTATACACGCGACACCGTCGGCGGCGCCGAGGGATTGGAATTGGTCTCGAAGATTCGCTCGATGGACAGTCTGGTTCCGGTCGTGGTGATGACCGCATGGAGCAGCGTGGACCTGGCAGTTGAAGCGATGCGGCGAGGAGCGTCGGATTTTGTGCAGAAGCCGTGGGAGAACCACGAGCTTCTCCATAAGTTGCAGGAGCAACTCTCGTTGGGGCGGGAGCAGCGGCAGAAGCAACGGCAGCGCGAGGAAGAATTGCGCGAGGCACGGGAGATTCAGGACAGCCTGCTTCCGAAAACACTGCCCGAAATTCCCGGGTACGAGATTGCCGCGGTCACGCGGCCGCTGCGCTTTGTAGGCGGAGATTATTACAGCGTCGTTAGGATCGACGATCGGCGAACTGCGCTGTGCATCGCCGATGTTGCGGGTAAAGGGATGCCCGCGGCACTACTGATGTCGAGCTTGCAGGCCGCGCTGCGACCGCTGATCAGTCAGAACCTGCCGCCCGGTGAATTGTGTCACCGGCTCAATCGCATTCTGTGCGATCTGACTCCTGTGGGAAAGTTCATTTCATTCTTCTACGGGGTGCTCGACAGCGCGACCCATCGCCTCACGTATTGCAACGCCGGCCATAATCCGCCACTCCTGCTTCGTGCGGACGGTACGTCGACCGAGTTGCAAGCCGAAGGCGCAGTTTTAGGACAGTTCCCCAACTGGCTTTACCAGCAGAGCGAGCGGCAACTCGAGCGCGGGGATCGCCTACTCCTCTTCACCGACGGCCTGGTGGAGACGTGCAATCAAGAGGAACAGTTTTTCTCGGAGCACAATCTGGTTCGGATCGCGCAGGAACATTCGAAATCGGACGCAGGCGAATTGCTCGAGCGCTTGATGCACGCGGCGTCGCAGCACTGCGGCGAACACTTTCAGGATGACGCCAGCATGATTGTGCTAAAAGCATCGCACCGGGAGGGAGGCGTCGAGTGATCAACTGGTTCCAGGATCTCCGCTACGCGATTCGGCAGTTGCGCAAGGCTCCCGGATTCACCTTTGCCGCCGTTCTGACCCTGGCAGTGGCCATTGGCGCAAATGCGGTGGTCTTCGGTGCACTGGATGCGTTGATCCTCCGCCCGCTGGACGTGCCTCGCGCCCAGAACCTCTACTCTTTAGGCCACCAAAATGACGCCTTCGGTTACGAGTCCTATCTGAACTATGTCGACCTCCGTGACCGCAATCGAACCTTTGATTCCTTGGCGGCTGACAACATCATGGGCGCAGGAGTGGACACCGGCAGCGGGCCGGAACGCGCATGGGGTTACGAAGCCAGCGGTAATTTTTTTGACGCACTGGAACTCCAGCCCTACCTCGGCCGCTTTTTCCACGCCTCCGATGAGCACGGTCCAAACAGCGCACCATACCTGGTGCTCACCTACTCGTACTGGCAAAATCACTTCAAAGCTAATCCCAGCGTGGTTGGCCGAACTGTTTTGATCAACAAGCATCCATTCGCAATCATCGGTGTGGCGGCTCCAGGGTTTGTCGGCACGTTCACCGCGTTCAGCGGCGACTTTTTTGTCCCGATCGTCAACCAGGAGCAGGTTGAGGGCGTGAACCTGCTGAACGCGCGCGGGAACCACTGGATCAGCGAGGTGATTGGACGTTTGAAGCCGGGTGTTACGCCGGCACAGGCCGCTGCAGATTTGGATTCAATTCAACTGGAACTCGAAAAGAGTTACCCCAAGGATGTGAGCCATGTCGCCTTCCTGCTGCAACGCCCCGGCCTTGCGGATGTGTTCGGTGGTGCGCTTAAAGCGTTCCTTGCAGGCTTGATGTTGCTGGCGGGATTGATCCTGCTGGCCGCGTGCGCCAACCTGGGTACCCTGTTTGCGGCGCGCGCCGCCGATCGTTCGAGGGAAGTGGCTCTCAGGCTTGCACTGGGATCAAGCCGCAGGCGGATTTTGCGTGGACTTTTTTCCGAAGCGGTGTTGATCTCGGTTGTCGGCGGCGGACTGGGACTATGGGTGAGTGTCATACTCCTGCGCACACTGAGCACTTGGCGGCCATTCCCTGAGTTTCCGCTGAACGTCCCGGTGACTCCGGGACCACACGTGTATCTTGTGGCCCTGCTACTGGCGCTGGTGAGTGGATTCCTCTTTGGCGCGGTTCCGGTGCGGCAGGTGCTGCGTACGAGTCCCTACGAAGTGATCAAGCTGGGATCGAATCCCAGCGTTGGCCGGCGTATCACGGCGCGCGATCTGCTGCTTGCCAGTCAGATCGCGATCTGCGCCGTGCTGGTCACGTCGTCGCTGGTGGCCGTGCGCGGCCTGGCGCGGTCGCTGCACAGCGATTTCGGGGTTGAGTCGCACAATGCTCTTCTTGTCGATACCGATCCCGCCACCGCCGGCTACACCGGTGACGAGATCCCCGCCGTGCAGAAGCGCCTGATCGATGAACTGCAGACGATTCCCGGCGTGACTTCGGTGGGAATGGTTGGACCGGATCCGCCGTTACATATGGGCTGGATGAGCACGAATGTCTTCACCGATCAGACAACCGACCTCAGGGCCTCCAATGCTGCGGCCGAGGTTGTCGTGTATCAGATCAGTGCCGATTACCTGCAGGCAGCGGGCACAACCCTGCTGGCGGGAAGGAATCTCACCTGGCACGACGACAAAAATGCGCCCCGGGTGGCGGTGGTCAATCGGGAATTTGCGCGGAAAGTGTTTGGCTCAGAAACGAACGCTTTGGGCGGCTATTTCAAACGCCGCGACGGAACGCGTATACAGGTCGTCGGCATCGCGGAAGACGGAAAGTACACGGCGAACGTTGCCGAAAGTCCTCGGTCCGCGATGTTCCTTTCGATCCTGCAATTCCCTTCCAACGATTCCTGGCTGGTGCTGCGCTCGTCGCGCGATCCACAGCAACTGGGGGCAGCAGTCCGGGCGAAATTTCGCGACGTGGATAAGGGACTGCCGGCGTTCATCCAAACCTGGGACAGCGAGATGAACGGAGCTCTGTTCGCCTCGCGCATGGCCGCTCTTTCGCTAGGGGTACTGGGTGCGATGGGCGCCATGCTCTCCATTACCGGCATCTTCGGTATGGCAGCGTACTCGGTCAGCAAGCGACTCCGTGAATTGGGAATTCGCGTCGCACTCGGAGCACAGCGTAAGGAAGTCTTGCGGGCGGCTCTGGGACGCGCTTTTAAATTGCTGGCGTTTGGATCAACAGCCGGATTACTGCTGGGCCTTCTCGCGAGCCGCGTCCTGGCTTTCATCGTCTATCAGGCGACACCGCGGGATCCGTTCGTATTGGTGGGGGTGGTTCTATCCATGGCATTGCTCGGTCTGCTAGCCACGTGGGTTCCGGCGCGACGGGCCTTATCAGTGGATCCGGTGCGTTTGCTGCGCGACGAGTAAAACGGACGCTCCGCAGTGATGAGCGCCCGCTCCGTTTGCGAGATGCTGACTAAGTCGCCTGCGCCTGTGAATTCCCGCGCACATCGTCGCTGAGGACGATGGCTTCGGCGATTTCCTTCATGGGCTTGCGCTTCTGGCGGCTCTGACGCTGGATCGCCAGGTAAGCCTGCTCTTCGTTCAGGCCAAGATCGCGTTGCAGAATTCCCTTCGCGCGCTCGACGATTTTTCGAGTCTGCAATTGCTCGGCGAGTGTGGAGTTCGCTTGCTCGAGGCGCGCCAGTTCGATCTCGGCGCCTACCAGAAATCCTACGGTGGAGATCATACGAATCTCGCGGCGGCGATACACGTGGTGCTGCCGATGCTGCAGATTGAGGACGCCGACCACGCGGCCCCTGCACATCAACGGCACGGAGAGAAAAGCCTCGTAGCTGTCTTCGGGAAGTTCGTGGAAAAACTGGAATCGCGGATCGTGCGCAGCATTCTCGGGAATTGCCACCGGTTCGCTGTGCTCCGCGACCCATCCAGTAATTCCCTGCCCGACGCGCAGTTTTAGTCGATCGACCACTTCCGGATGTGGGTTCTTCGACGCCCGCAAGACAAGTTCATCGCCTTCGAGCACATAGAGAAGGCAGGCATCGCACTTCACAAGCGCGGTCGCAAAATCGACAACCCGGGCAAGAACTTCATGGAATCCATCCGCCGCGTTCAGACGGGCCGTAATTTCATGCAGTACGTCTACATGTGAATCTTCAACTGTGAAAGAGGAGTCCATAACAGACATTATCGATTTGGCAGAGACAATGTCTAATTCCAAATTTTGATCTTGCCGATAAAGGAAATTCTTGCGAGTTGTTACTAAGGTTTAACATCGCGCAATCGGGTACGCGCATCGCATGCCAGTGCGAGGAGACAAGAAGGGTCCTTGGCGTGCTCTTCGCCCCGAAATCGTGCTACTTCGCCGGAACTGCCAGGAACCAGATCAGCAATCCGAACAGGATCAACGCACCAAGAACTGAAAACAGCGTGTGCATGGGATGAAACTGGAAGAGCGGATTGCGTGGTAGTCGATGCCTTGTCGCCAGCATTGAGACCTCCTAAGGGCGCGCTTTTGCGGAGGCAACACAACTTGTTACCGTTATTGTCCCACTTTCCAGCGCGGGGTTCCAGTTGTTAGTAAGTGCCGAAGCGGGTTACGACCAACCGGCTGCATTCGCCGATTCGGCTCGTTAGAGTGAAACTGTATTCAGCGGCCTGTGGTACACCATTCCCATGCCTGACAAGGTTGCCGTTATTACCGGAACTTCGAGCGGGTTTGGGCTCCTCACATCGATCGAATTGGCAAAGGCAGGTTACCGCGTCGTTGCCACGATGCCCGATATGAGCCAGCGCGCAAAACTGGACCAGGCGGCCGCTGCCGCAGGCGTCGCGCATACGCTTTACGTCTGCGTCCTCGACGTCACGGTGTCTTCGGACATCGCTAGTGTTGTAGACACCGTGGCGCACGATTACGGACGTATTGACGTGCTGGTCAACAATGCGGGATTCGCGGTGTCGGGCTTCGCCGAAGATATCACGCTGGAAGAACTGCGTTTGCAACTCGAAACGAACTTCTTTGGCGCAGTTGCGATGACCAAGGCCGTCTTACCCATGATGCGAAAGCAGCGCTCCGGGCACATCATCCAGCTGTCGTCGATCCTGGGATTGCAGGGTTCCGTAACCATCAGCAGCTATGCCGCGTCAAAACACGCGCTGGAGGGCTGGAGTGAGTCGCTGCGGCTCGAGGTGAATGCGTTGGACATCAAAGTTGTGCTGATTGAGCCAGGAGCGTTCGCCACCGGCATCTGGGGCGAGGGCACGCGCATGGGCGAGGAGTCGACAAAAAGCACTTCCCCGAACTTCGCGCGCGGCCTGCGCATGCGCGAGGTGATTCAGAAGATTCCGAAAGCCGATCCGATTGCGGTCGCCCGGGCTGTCGTGGCGATTGCGGAGAATCCCAATCCCAAGCTTCGATACCTCGTGGGGCGCGACGCAAAGATTCAGCTGGCACTGAAGCGCCTGTTGCCGTGGAGGACTTACGAGAAGATGATCGCGAACTTTCTCAAGATCGATCAAGGCTAGAACCACAAGCTAGAACCACGGAGCACAGTAAGGTACACGAAGCAAAAACGCTAGCCCTTCGTGTTTAGCGCCCTTTGTGGTTGATGCTTTTAAGGTTTGGCATCGAGATCAACGGTCTTGATCGGCAGATCCCAATGCGCGTCGAGAATCTCGAAGCGGCGCTGCTCTTCGCGCGTATACGTTTCCTGATCAGGCCACAGTTGCTTCTTGAGCACATCTTCATCAAACGCTTCGTTGGCGACGGCGGCGTTCTTGAAGACGATGGTCACGCGGAAGTCCCATCGACCGTCTTCGCTCGTGTGATAGCGCGGCTGGTCCATCCAGACCTTCACCATGCGCCCCATCTCGACTTCTTTCTTCAGGAGCGGATAGTGATTCTTCTTGAAGAGCTTCAGAAACTCGTCGGCATGCCCCCACTTGGCTTTGTAGTAGTACTCGACGACGAAGGGATGATCGGAAGCAGCCGACTGAGCGCTGACGCCGATAGGGACGACAATGCTGACGAACAGGATGGCGGCAAACAAGCGGCGAGTCATGGAATCTCCTTGCAATGAGCGCTTCTGCTTGTACATCAGCACGCGCGTTGGATCAAGGCCTGAAATGCTGGCAGGGTTCTTCGACTGCGCTGCCGTTCGCTTCTCTCGCGGCAACTCCGCTCAGAATGACACAACTTCTACTGACGGCCGACAGCGGACGGCTGACCGCTCATTCGATTCTGCCAGTGACTCCAGATAAACCAGATCGCCGCGGCCACGATAATCGCCCCGATCACAGCGTCGAACTTGTGGAAGTACTTACCCAGCTCGCGCCAGTTCTCCCCGAGCTTCTTCCCGAGATATGCAAGGCCCAGACACCACGGCCACGAACCAAGGAAGGTGTAGATGTGAAAGCGGCCGCGCGGCATGCGGGCGATTCCGGCGGGCAGCGCGATAAAAGTTCTGATCACCGGGAGCAGGCGCGCAATGAACACAGCCAGATATCCCCAGCGGGCGAAGAAGCGGTCGGCCCAGTCCAGTTCGCGGCGGCCCATCAGGATCCAGCGTCCGTAGCGCTCCACCAGCGGCCGTCCGCCATAGGCTCCGATCTCATAGGCGACCAGCGAGCCTAGGTTGCAGCCGATCGCCCCGGCGGTGGCGGCCCACAGAAGGCTCAAATGACCTTGATACACCAGATATCCCGCGAAGGGCATGATCAATTCCGAAGGCAGAGGAATGCAGGCCGACTCGATTGCCATCAGAATAGCGATCCCCGCGTAGCCGGTCGCAGCGATGATTTTGCTGATGAAGAGGAACAGGATGGCGAGGATCTTTTCGGTCACGAAAGCTGTTCTCAGTTGTCAGTTCTCAGTTCTCAGTTAACGGCGTACGAACTGATGAGAACGAGGAGGTATGAGTTGCTTTTCAAGTGTATCGGAATTCCCGGCATATGCGCCTGCTGGGCCCTTCCTGAGACCTGACAACTGGGAACTGCTTCTCAGAATGAGCCTTCTTGCGTGAAAGCGTATCCGGGAAGCGTTGCGCCCTGCGGGCTCTTGGAGACTTTCACGCGCACAGTTGGCGCATCGGGAGCGGTGATGCCTGCCGGACGCAGCATCGCGTACTGGGTGAAGACTTCGTTGTAGACCTTGGTGACGAGGTAGTCCTGCCCGTCGGCCTCGCTGCGCCACACCTGCCCGAGTTGGATGGAATTGACTGCCACGTTGGTTAGTCCTGTTCTTGGAGTAATTCAAGAGTACCGAGTGCCGTTCGCGAGGTCAATTCCCAAGCTGGTTACCGAGGGCCATGAGCGGAATGCCGATTTCTCAGTTGGCAATCACCGATTGGAAATCCGTTAGCCACGGTTGTTATGATGGGCGGTCATCGAACACCCGAAAGGAATTTTCATGCCTCGTGGAGTTGTTCCCCGCCAGCCGGCCCGCACCGGGCGCCAGGATAAGGTTCGTGTGGGGACGGGCGCCGGTGCCCGTCCAGGCCGAGGCAAAGCCTCGACAGCAGCCCCTAAGGGGCGCCAGAAAGCCATCGCCCAAAAAACGATGACAAAATCCACACCAGCTTCTGTCGCCAAGATCAAAGGCTACAACCCAATCGCTCCCGAGCGCGTGGCAGAAATCCTGAAGCGCCTGAACGATCTTTATCCCGAGGTGACCTGCGCCTTAACGCACGCCAGCGCATGGGAACTACTGGTCGCGACGATTCTTTCCGCGCAGTCAACCGACGTAAACGTGAATCGCGTGACTCCAGAACTGTTTCGGAAATATCCCACCGTGGAGGCTTTCGCCGCGCTCACCCCGGAGCAACTGGAGCCCGACGTCCGCACGACCGGATTCTTCCGCAACAAGTCGAAATCGGTAGTGGGCGCTGCCAAGAGACTCGTTGCAGAGTTTGGCGGCCAGGTTCCAGAAGACATCGAGAAGTTGCTGACGCTGCCGGGCGTGGCGCGAAAAACCGCAAACGTTGTGCTCGGCACGTGGTTCAAGAAGGCCGAAGGCGTCGTGGTCGACACGCATGTACACCGCATATCGCGGCGGCTGGAACTGACGAAAGAAAATGAACCGCAAAAGATCGAACAGGACTTGATGAAGATCATCCCGCGCGACCGGTGGATTCTGTTTTCACACCAGGTCATCTGGCACGGCCGCAAGTTATGCATTGCCCGCAAGCCAAAGTGCGCCGAGTGCGCGCTCGAAAACATCTGCCACGCCGGGGATAAATCCTGGAGCACAGTCGAGATGCACAAGGCCGCCAAGGCGTAGGAGACTTCGTGCCACTACCCACCAATTGTTGAATCAATTGTCGGGGCACAAGAGCTATTTGATTGGTTCGGATACTGCCCGGTTTTCATGACGCCGAAGTAAAGAAACTGCATGTGAAATTGGGACGAGGCTCTTCTTTAACGCTTCACACCTGGTCGATGACGAACACAGTCACGGCAGACGGTTTCTATGAAACGATAAAGCATGTGAGCGTGGAATTTGTTTTAGAGGACATTACCCGAATTGAGGTTAACGATCTTTGGGAGAACAGCATCTTGCAATCGCTGGGTATCAGCAAAACAGAAGCCGGATTTCGTCTCGAGTTTTCTGCCGCCTACGGACTTTGGGGAAGCATCGAGGCAAAAATCGTATCTCTCCGTCTCACGCCCAGCCGGTCTGAGCCCAGTTGAATCCTAGCTCTCGGCCATAGGGGATGATTGGGTCGATGCAATCGTCTGTTAAACTTTCACTTCGGTCACGCTAGCTCTCCGATCCCATGCGCACCATTGCTCTGCTTGCCACTGTGTTCTTGCTCAGCATTTGCGTCGCGTTCGCGGCCCCCCAAACCCTGCCTGCGCTAAGAGCGATTACGGATCCCAAACAAATCGCCTCCAAGCCCAACGCGCAGGTGGAGCCGCGCAGCCTGACCATCGAGAAGCTCTACATGACGCGGCAGATCGGGCGTCCGACGTGGTCGCCCGACGGCAAGAGCATCGCCTTCATCTCGAATTTGAGCGGGCGAAACAACCTGTGGATCGTTCCGGCCGAGGGTGGATTCCCTACCCAACTCACGGTCAGTGATCAGCGGCAAACCGCACCGACGTGGTCACCCGACGGGAAATGGATCGCCTACGAGTCTGACTACGATGGCGATGAGCAGTGGGATATCTTCCTCGTCTCTCCGAAAACCGGCAAGGTCGTGAACCTGACGCAGACGCGCGAAATTGCGGAGACTGCACCGACGTGGTCGCCCGATGGGCGGTATCTGGCGTACGAGGTGAAGCCCAAGACCTCAGCCGCTGTCGAGATCGATATTTATGACATGGTTATGCGGGAGGTGAAGCATCTCACCACGAACACTCCGCCGGACAAGCGCAACTCGAATCCCATCTGGTCGAAAGATGGGAAGTACGTCGTCTACACGCAGGAGCAAGCCAAGGGAACGGATTCGAACATTTTTATCGCAGATGTGGCGACTGAACGAAGCACATTGTTGACGCCGCATGACGGGGATCAACTGTTTTTCGCAAACGACATTTCGCCGACCCCGATGAAGGACATGACTCAACTCTTGATATCGTCCAATGCGGGGAACGGATATGAAAACGTCGCCTTGCTGGACGTCAGTTCAAAAGGCGGACCGGACCGCCCGTATCTACCCGGGAAGATCAAATGGCTGACCAAGGATAAGTGGGAAATCCGCGGCCACGAGTTTTCTCACGACGGAAGCCACATCACCTTCAGCGCCAACGTCGACGGAAACGAAGACATATACCTCTACGACGTTGTCACGGGCAAGTCGACAGCCCTTCCGATTCCTAAAGGCGTGAATGAGCCTGTCGGCGGGCATTCCGCCTTCAGCGCTGATGGCTCCCGGCTTCTTTACTATCACAACGGACCGACCGCACCCGGCGATCTCTGGGTCTACCACCTCGCCGGCGGCAAATCGCAGCAGATCACTCATTCGCTCGTCGGCGGCGTTCGTTCCGAAGATATGGTCGAGCCTTACCTCGTTCACTATCCGAGCCGCGACGGCAAGTGGACCATCTCCGCTTTCCTCTACGTGCCGTTCAACATGTCGCGCAACGGGCAGAATGCGGCCATCGTCTACATCCATGGAGGTCCGACGTCGCAGACCATGAATTCCTTCAACCGCTTCGTGCAGTTCGCGGTGAATCAGGGATACATGGTGCTCGCACCCAACTACCGCGGGTCAACGGGATACGGCAAGGAATTTCAACAGGCCAATCTGTTCGACATGGGCGGGGGCGATCTGCAGGACGTGCTTGCTGGCGTGGATTGGATCAAGCAAACCGGCCATCTTGATCCCAAAAAGATTGCTGTCATGGGCGCCAGCTACGGCGGCTATTTGAGCATGATGGCTGTCACTAAAGCCCCGGACGTCTGGGCCGCCGCCGTGCCCATCGTTCCCTTCGTCAACTGGTTCACCGAAATTGAGAATGAAGACCCGGCACTGAGGGAGAGCGATCTTGCCACCATGGGCGATCTAGTCAAGAACAAGGCACTATACGAGGACCGGTCGCCGATCAACTTCATCGATCAGGTCAAAGCGCCGCTGCTGCTGCTCGCCGGCGGACACGATCCGCGCTGCCCGAAATCGGAAACGCAGCAAGTGGTCGACGCCATCAAGAAGCGCGGCGGAACTGTCGATTACAAGGTTTATGAGAACGAAGGCCATGGCTTCGCGCGTGTCGAGAACCAGATCGACGCCTACAAGCGCGTCGCCGACTTCCTGCTGGCGCATGTGGTTCCGGCTGACTGCAGTTGCTCACTGAACGAGTAGAAAGCGTTGTCGATGCGATTTTCTGCGTTCTTTGCGGCAAGGCTTTTATCGCAGAATTCGCCGAGAACCGCCGCAGAGAACGCAGAGTAAGAATCGCTCCAAAGCCAGTTGGATTAGTCCTTCTCATTGGTTACGGTGGTAATGAGTCCTCGTTTTTCACAACCCAATTCGAGCGAAGTTCGTATAGACTCCCTCCACCGCAAGAAAACAATTCCTTCCTGAAAGACCGTCGTGCATCTGTGTCGTGCGGGCGGAGCAAGCGCAAGAAATAAATTTGAGGGGCGTTTTATATGATTCTGCAAAAGGCAGGGAGAGGTGTGCTCGGCGCCGCAGCACTGGTGTGCTTCGTCGCAGGAGCATTAGCGCAAGTCCCAACATCCAAGCACGTCATCCTGGTGATTAATGAGAACACCAGCTACAACGACGTAATGGCCAACATGCCCTGGCTTACGGGCGAGGGCAATACCCACGGCTATGCGACAAAATATCTGTCCGACAACGGCGGTTCGCTCCTGGACTATCTATGGCTCGCTTCGGGCAGCTGCCATTCGAAGGCGAACTGCGCACTGCCCTCGGGCACGCACGATTTCAACTGCAATGGAAACGATTGCTACCATCCCGGGACAGCTACTACCGATCCCATTACCGACAACAACATCTTCCGCGAGATGAACAACCACGGCATTTCGTGGAAGGTCTACGCGCAGTCGTACGCGAAGGCCGGCGGAACACCCACGACTCCCGACAATCACAACGGTACCGCCTACTATCGCCGCCACAATGGCGCCACGTGGTACAGCGACATCCTGAACAACACCAATGGATCGGCGAGCCGCATCGTCGATCTCTCGCAGCTTGCCGCCGATCTCGCGAAAGGCACCCTCCCCCACTTCCTGATCATCGTCCCTGACGGCAATCATGACGCGCATGATTGCCCAGTCGGCATGTCGAGCTGCACCACCGGCCAGAAACTGGCGGCTGTCGATGCGTTTCTGAGCAGCACCCTCGGCCCGATCCTAGCCACGCCGGACTTTCAGCCCGGAGGCGACGGATTGGCGATCGTCACCTTCGATGAATGTGGAGGCGGCACCAACGCCGGTTGTGGTGCGTCGGTCTATACGGCGCTGATCGGCCCGAAGGTCACGCCGCACACGGTTTCCAGAGCTACGTACAAACACGAAAACACGCTGCGCACCATGCTCGATAGCCTGGGAATCAGAAGCTATCCCGGCGCTTCGGCCACAGCGTCCGACATGTCTGATTTCTTCAGCACCGGCGGAATCAAGCCGCATGTGATCGTCAGCGATCCCGCAAGCGGCTCGACGATGAGCTCTCCGGTATCGATCCAGGCCACGGCGCAAGCCAGCCCCGGCCACTCGATTTCAGGATGGTGGGTCTATGTCGATAATGTGGGCGTATACAAAAGCGGCGCAGTCGCTTCTATCTCCCCTAATATCGCCATGAATTCTGGAGCCCACAAAGTCGTTGTCCGAGCCTGGGATTCGTCGGGCAACTTCGGCGATCAGACGCTTACCCTGTCGGTGAATGCTACGAAACCGACGGTGAAGGTCGTAACACCGTCGAACAACGCAACTGCAGGGTCGCCGGTGAATCTGCGAGCTTCAGCGACGCCGTCGAGCGGACAAACGGTCACCGGATGGTGGGTCTACGTGGATGGGAAAGCAACCTACAAAGGGGCCGCGATCACGTCGATCAACACGAATCTGAAGATGTCGACCGGTGCACACAAAGTTGTCGTACGCGCGTGGGATACGTCGGGGAACTACGGCGATCACACCATCGCGGTAACGATTAACTAGGCGTTGCGGCGGTGAGGAGCTCCGCCTTCATCGCCGCAAGGCCGACTTCCTCTAGGCTATCGCGGGAGCCTCTCGCCCTCGCGCGGCTCAGGTTTGCAGCTGCAGTAGCCGTCTCTCTCCGCGCGGCTACTGCAGACAGCAGCATTTCGGGTGCTGCGAGCAGTGGCGGCGAGACGTCGCCCACAGCCGCCGGGGACGGCGGGGCTACTGTTTCTGTCCCGACGTGAACACCGTCCACGGGCCAGCCTTCATATCCCGAAGTAGCGGTTTTTGCCACGAATATTCTGGATGATGTTCGAGGAACGGCTCGGCCAGGAAGTCCGCTCCGCACGGGTGCCCCGCCCGCGCCACAAAGCTCATCTTCGCCGCCATCGAGCTGTCGGCTGCTTTGCCCTGCACGGCACCGCCGGGATTGTAGGCATCCCAGGCCCATTCCTTCACGCCTCGCGGAGAAGTGTCGACATGTCCGCACAACCCGCGTTCGTTCGCTTGATCTTTCTTTTCGAACGTATCGACGTGATCCGACAGGAACTCCCGCGCCATCGTGACGTCGATCTTGCCTTTCGCTTCTTTCATCAATTCTTCCCACCGCGCGTGCCGGGCGTTGGGAGATGACGAAGTGTCGTTCGGATCGAAGCTTGTCTCTTCTTTAATCACCTTCGGATCGCGCGCAAAATTTGAGCTGACAAAGTACCCGTCTTTTGTGCGCCATAGCGGCGTATTCTTCAACCCCAACTCCAGGTATGCGATCTCTCCCGTCTTGCGATCGCCAATCAGCCAGTCGTTGGCGTAGCCGCCATTGTTCCCTTCCTTAATGATGCGCGCGTAGTCGTCGATGCTGTTGGCGTACTGCAGCGCCTTGCGGGCGCGCATGAATTCCGGCTTCCCGTTGGGATCCCATCCCTCGAACTGAGTAATGGTCGTCTCGGTAATCATCATCCCCGCCGAGTTCACGCCGAAGTCATCGTCGCTGGCGATCACTCCCGGAAACCCATCCATCAGGATGCGGTTCCCATGCTCTGGCTGGATGTCCAAGATGACTACCCAGCGCTCCCCGGCCAGGTAGCTCGTCCAATTATTGTGGGCGATGACGATCTGGTGGTCCTTCGTCATGCCGCCGGTTGCGATAAACGCGCTGCAATTTCCCGGGGCCTTCAGCTTGGGATTTTTCGCCGACTTATTCTGCTTGTTCAGCCACGGTAGATAGTAGTCCGGCACTTCCTCGAAAGCGTTTAGCGCGACGATGTCCCACACGTCCAGATCGACGCCGTGTGCCTTCACGCCATCGGCAATGCCCTGTAATTCCTGCTGGTACTCGGCATCGATGCGCGGCCAGAGCATTTGTCGGGCGGCGGTGCGAAAGAATTCCCAGTCGTGCTGCGACTGATGGGTGTCGAAGAGCTTGATGGCCTCGAAGGCATCTTGAATTTCGGGGGCAAGCAGATACCCGTGCTGATAGCCAATGTCGGAAGGCGATCCTTCCAGATGAAGGTATGTCCATCCGCCCTGTTGAAAGCGGTAGGCTTTTTCCAGACGAGCATCAGGCCGAGCTGCTGCAATCGCAACGCAGGTGACAAGACAGCTCAAGCCGCAGACCAATGCACGAACGAATCTGTTCCCCATGGGTCCCTCAAGAAAACGTTGTTTTAAGTGCCGCAACATTCTAGCTGATCCGAAAAATATCCCCACTTCTCGCAAATGGACGCTGCGGTGCGTCGTTCTTTCCTCCACTTTCTGTGCGAGGCTTCTCTGCGCTCTCGGCGGTAGAGCTTTTAACCGCAGAGTTCGCCAAGAAACCCGGCAGAGAACGCTAAAAAACTAAATATTCGTCCGTTGCTCCGGGTGCCGGCTGAGGTACCAGCACGGCTGCATCCCCGAATGCGGAAACAGAGCCTTTACGCAGGTCTCAGGCGTCGGAGGATCGAAGATGAACTGGGTCTTTCCGTTCTTCTGCAGCACGGCGTAGGAACGACTCACCACGACCGAGCCATAAGGATTGCGCTGGGCAGCGACCCGCAAGCGAAACAAACCGAAGTCGACTCCGAACGTCAGAATAGCGGTGCCCAGTACGAAGACAACCGTGCCCAGAAAGATTCGCCTGAGCCGCTCCCTGAGTTTGGCCGCTGTCAGCGCCACGGGGCCTGATTATATGCCCACAAATACGGCGGGACGCTGCTGCAATCCGCCCGGACGAGGAGCCCGCAGCGTTCGCGGGGCCCTCAGATCTGTCAGTACGCATCGTGTCAGTACGCATCGTGTCAGTACGCATCGTGTTGAAACTTTTTGATAATGTCCCCTGACGAACTGAATAGAAATGTCCCCATAGACTGAGACCTCCAGCCACAGGAGGTCTCGTTGAAGAGGACGAGCATGAGCAGCCGTGAGCTGGAGCGAGTGGGGGTAATGGGGCGAGTCGACAGTGGGGCACTGAGATTAAAAGATGCAGCTGCCATGCTGGAGTTGAGTTATCGCCAGGCGAAGAGATTGTGGCGGCGCTATCGGCAGGTGGGCGGCAAGGGCCTGCAGCATGGGAACGCGGGCCGGCCCTCCAATCGGAGTAAGCCGCTGAAACTACGGCGACAGGTGCTGAATTTAATCAAGAAAAAATATTCCGGCTCGGAAGAGGAACGATTCGGGCCGACGCTGGCGTCGGAGCACTTGGCGGAAGAAGACGGGATTGCAATTGATCACGAAACCTTGCGCTGTTGGATGTTGGCGGAAGGATTGTGGAGCCAGCAACGGAGGCGAAAGAAACACTGCCAACGAAGAGAGCGCAAATCGCACTTTGGCGAACTGGTGCAGCTGGACGGGAGCTTTCACGATTGGCTGGAGCAGCGTGGGCCGCGGGGTTGCTTGATGGACATGGTCGATGATGCCACCGGCAAGGTGCAGGCTCGAATGGGGAAGGAAGAGACGATCTGGGCTGCGGTCGACGTATTGCGGGCGTGGATTCGAAATTACGGGATACCCCGCGCGCTCTATACCGACTGGAAAAACGTGTACAAGCGAAAAGCCACGCCCGCGGAGCAGTTGCGGGGAGAGGTCCCGGTCACGCAGTTTGGAGGCATGTGCCAGAAGCTGGGCATTCGCATCATTGCCGCCAGTTCACCTCAGGCCAAAGGTCGCGTGGAGCGGATTAACGGGGTGCATCAGGATCGCCTGATCAAGAAAATGCGACGGAAGGGGATCGGCAGCTATGAAACGGCGAACGCGTATCTGGAAAAAGAATATCTGCCGGAGCACAACCGACGCTTTGCCTACCCGGCGGCAAGTCCGGAGGACTATCACGGACGGAAGCCGACGGTCCGCGAACTGCGGGAGATTTTCCGCTTAGAGACGGAGCGCGCGATCAGCAATGACTGGGTGATCCGCCACAATGGTCGTTCTCTGCAACTGCAGCCTGGGCAGCGGCGCTATGGACCTACGCAAAGCAAGGCCTTGGTTTGCGAATGGGAGGACGGAACGATGCGGGTGTACTACCGCGGGGAGCGGGTAGCCTTTGTCGAGCTGAAGGAGCCCCTACGAAAAACCACCCGGCCCATCCCGCCGCCCGTCAGTCCTATTGTGGTGAGGAAAGCTAAGCCAGACCATCCGTGGCGGCAGAGTTATAAAAGCATGAAGCCACGGGTTCCAAACCCCCCGTGGATCGCAACGCCTCCGGTTGGAATACGCACTTCCGCTTCGCCCTAACTACAGGGCTTCGCTGCAGTGCGCATTCCAACCGGAACACCACAACACAAAAAGGGGACATTTCTAATAAGTTAACGATGGGGACATTTCTAACGAGTCTTGACACGTGTCAGTACGCATCGTTGACAATTCGCCTTCAGACAGGCAAACTACCGCATTCGCCGGGAATCTCATCTGGCGAGCGTCTGGAGATGGGATTGCGGCATATCTCCCTTCCAGGTCGTATACTCGTACTTCACTTCGTTCATGGCTATGACCGAGCAACGGGTGTCTTATACGCTCGACTCCTCGTTGGAGACGATTGACAACGCTGAAGAGAAAGCTACCCGCTTTGCTACCGAACTTGGCTTTGGCGAAGATGAAATCATGCAGATTTCCATGGCCGTGCGCGAAGGCGCAGTCAATGCCGTACTGCACGGCAATGCCTATGCCCCGGATAAGAAAGTGGTCTTGGCCTTTGAGCGCACCGGCAGCGAATTAGTCATTACCATCCGAGACCAGGGCAAAGGGATGGACCTCAGCAAGATTCCCAACCCGCTGGCACCGGAGAATCTGCTCAAGACTTCCGGGCGCGGCATTTTTCTTATGCGCTCGTTTATGGATGTAGTCGAAATTCGCCCGTCCTCGACGGGCACCGAACTCAAACTTATCAAGCACGTCCACGGGCCAACCGCGGGCGGCAAGGAGGCTTCCCAGTGACAATGAAGGTTGGTAGTCGGCAAGTGGATGGAGTCGTTATTGTGGATTGCAGCGGCCGCATCACGCTGGGCGAAGGCAGCGTAATTCTTCGCGACACGGTCCGCGACCTGCTCTCGAAGGGCAACAAGAAGATTGTTCTAAATCTCCAGGACGTGAACTACATCGACAGCTCAGGCATCGGCGAACTGGTCAGCGCATTCACCACCACGAAGAACCAGGGCGGCGAACTCAAGCTGCTGAACCTCACCAAGAAGGTCAACGACCTGCTACAGATCACCAAGCTCTACACGGTGTTCGACGTGAAGGACGACGAAGCCTCCGCCGTGAAATCGTTCAAGTAAAGCTTTAACTCTGATTTGAGCCCCATTTCTCGCGAATGCAAGCGCGAGAGATGGGGAACTCAGAATTGTTGAGTGTTAATTGTTGATTGAAAGGCCAGAGCCTAGAGCCGGCGGCTGACTCATTCGCTGGATTCCATTCTGGAACAATCCCTGAAATAAATCCTGCCTCATCACAGACGGTCCCTGCACCTGATTCCTAGAATGACCCTATGCTTCTCTGGAATGCGGCAGTCACCGATGCCAATATCGTCCCTGCTCGTGTGGGGACGGACGCCTCCGTCCGTCCGGCCGGGCAATGCCCGGCAGCGCGCTCCCATGCTCTACGCAGGATTACGACCCACATCGCGCTCTTGCTCTTCCTCTTCGCCGTCCCCGCCTCTCGCGCCGCCGACTGCATCCCCATTCACCAAGCCGGCCAGCACATCGGCGAAACCCGGTGTGTCACCGGAAAAGTGCTCGCCGTCAAAGTCGGTACCAAGGGCGTCCATTTCCTGGATTTCTGCGAAGACGCGATAGCCTGCCCTTTCACCGTCGTGGTTTTTTCAAACGATCTGAAAGATGTTGGTGATGTCCGCCGCCTCGCTGGACGCACCATCGAGATCCGCGGAGCCCTCAAGGCCTACGACGGCCGCCCCGAAATCATCCTCAGCTGCATCAGCCAAGTTGAGGGCGGCGCAGCCATGATCCCTCCGCTACCCAAGAACTACGACGTGGAAAACCGCGGCCACTTCAGTGCCGGTCGATTGCGTCCAACAAAGAAGCCCACGAAGACGAAGGCCAAGCCAAGCACCACCGTGACGTTTGGCAATGATGTGGAAGGCGATGACGGGCGGTAGCTCATAAACCCAAGGCCTTCACTTGCTCCTCGGTCTCGTAGCCGAGCCAGTGTGCGACCTCGTGCCAAACCACCCGTTTTACTTCGGTCCGCAAGTCTCCCTTTGAACACCGCAGAATGGGACCGCGAAAAACGAAGATCAAGTCCGGGGCATACTGCAATTGGGCGAAAGACCGTTTGGTCCTGAATGTCCCGCTGTACAACCCCAATAGCTCAGTTCCACGGCGCCATTTCTTTTTCTCCGATATGTCCTCGAGTACCTCTGCTGGAGGCTCGTCTAACACTTGAATACCGGGGAAATCTGGCAGGTCTCTAACCTTCTTGGGCAGTGTGCTGTAGGCCCACTCCACGAGGTCCTCGAATCTTTCCGAATTTGTGGTGTCGGCCATGAGGCCAATTTACCACCAGGACATGCTCTTCCCGCTCACCCGCTCACACCATTCCCTTGCGCAACTCCTCTAAGGGATACTTCGTCCCCCGCCAGACGATGCCGTCGTTGGTTAGCGTCAGGAACATTGAGCGGAGCAGCGTGTAGATGAACAGCATCGTGCTTATCGGGTGCAGCAAGACATAATACGGCGGCACCGACGAACGCCACGACATGCCTACGTAGATCATCAGAAGCGATCCGAGGGCGATTGCAAACGGCAGCCGCTCCCATCCGTGGGCCAGCCAGACGCCGAGGAATGGCCCGAGATTGATGAACGCCAGCCCAAAGGCGGAGAGCAGCGTGCGCCAGGACTGAAAGGAGAGCACGGCGAAGAAATTCTTGGTCAGATTGTTGACGATCCCGAACGCACCGTGTCCCCATCGGATCGAGATCAGATCGCCGCCGAAGACATTGCGCTGCGCGAACCCCGCATTCTTGACGACCTTGCCCAACTTCATGTCGTCCAGCACTTCCATGCGCAGAGCCTCGTAGGTTCCCACGGCATCATAGACGCGGCGCCGTACTAGGTTGAACGCGCCTACGCCCATGTGATCGTCGGTGCTCGGGTCGGCGACCTTCCACGGACGGTGGCCGAACATGAACATCGTCTGGAAGAAGGCAATCATCATGTACTCGCCGGGCCGCTTCATGATCATGCGTGGGAATAGCACGACGTGATCGGCAGGTTCGGCTTCAGCGTAAGCCAGCGCCCGCCGCAGCGAATCGGGCTTGAACATCACATCCGCGTCGGTAAAGAGCAGCCATTCTCCGGAAGCCTGATTGGCAGCCGTCCACATGGCGTGAGTCTTACCCAACCATCCAGGAGGCAATTCGCTGTGATGGATAACGCGCAGAGGGTGCCCCATTCTTGTCCCGTCTTGTGCGACAGGATGGGGATTTTGACTTACTCGCTCCATAATCTCGCCCGTCCGATCGGTGGAGCGGTCATTGACAGCGATCACTTCATAGTTGTCGTAATCGAGCGCGAGCAAGGTCTGGAGCGCCTGCTCAATGGTCTCTTCTTCATTGCGCGCAGGAACGATGACGGAAACGCGTGGATTGCCGGAAGGCAGCACCGGATTGCGGTCCCACTCGGGACGGGAAACGTCGGCTACGGAAGGCATGCCCAGCGCAGCATCCACAATGCGGGAAAACCAGGCCAATCCGAGAATGGCTCCCGCAATCCAGTAAACATAATCCATTCCGCTTAAGTCTTCCCTAGTTCGAGGGACACGCTGTCTGTCACCGGCGGCGCAAACCTCATGCCGTAAAACAGTATCGCAGAAGAAAGCGCAATGGCGACGACCGGGGCAAGGAAAGCAAGCTGCAACGAATAATGATCGGATACGTAGCCAATCAACGACGCGGAAGGCACATCTCCCAGCAGATGAAAGATGAAAATATTGACGGCCAGCGCCATCGCCCGAATGTGCGGCCCCACCGAATTGATGATGGCGGCGTTCAGCGGGCCTGTGTTCAAGAGCAGGAGGAACTCTGCCACCAGGATGCCCGCGATCATGCGATTGCCGTACGCGTGCAGGGCCACCCACATCGCCGGGATCCCCAGGCCGAGACTGACCGCCGAGACCAGGTAGTGAGCTGCTCGGGTTCGTCGCAGCAGGAAGTCGGATATCCATCCCCCGGCGAGGGAAGCAACCAGACCATTGGCTCCGATGCTCAATCCAAAAAATATTCCTGCCTGCCCGAGCGTATAGCCTCGCGCGCGATGCAGGAAAGTCGGCATCCAGACTTGAAGCCCACCCAAGGCGAAGGTCATCATCGCCATGCCCAAGGTCGCGGTAAGAAAGGCAGGATTTCTCGCCAGCCCCTTCAACGTATCCCGATCCGGTGTTTTTTCGTGAGGGTCGAACTGCCCCAGCGGAGGCTCGGGAATGAAGAGCAGCAACAATGCCAGCACAAAACCGGGCGCCGCGCCTACATAGAATGGCGCGCGCCATCCATACGCCGGTCCCATCAAACCCCCGAGGATATATCCCAGTGCCGTTCCAACGGGGATCGCCAGATAAAACACGCCCATCACGCGGCCGCGCTGGCGCTCCGGAAACATGTCGGCAACGAATGTCGGGGACAAGATGACAAAACTCGCTTCCCCAATTCCAACCAGCGTGTGGCGGATCACCAGTCCTGTGAAATCGTAGGTGACCGCCGTCAGAAGAGTCGCCGCGCTCCAGATCAGCGCACCCACAACGATCACCGATTTGCGCGAGAAGCGAACTGACAGCGGACCCATGAAGGGTGCCGCACACATATAAAAAACGAAGAACACACTGGTCAATACGCCAAAGGCGGTATCGCTGCGATGGAATTCCGCCTTGAGAAGATCCTGCACCGCGAACAGCACCGAACGATCGATGTAGTTCAGCAGGTTCAGCGCGGTGAGCAGCGCGAGCGCGAGCTTCGGATAAGTCTTCGGAGAGGTCACGGTCGAGCGAATATAACACGAGCGGGAAACTATAAGGCCGTGTTGAGTCCCAAGCCGCACCCAGAGCTTTCACCACAAAGGACACTAAGGTTCACGAAGGAAAAAGTACTCACGACTTCATTCGTGCTCCTTCGTGTCCTTTGTGGTTATTGCTTTTTCGTTCTCGGCCACCGCGCCACAATTGTTGTTGAGATCCCGCCCCGCGGACGGAATTCTCCACGCACCTCCGCCCAGACCGGCTTCGCCCACTTCACCACATCTTCCAGCACCTGGTTGACGATGTTCTCCTGAAAGATCCCCAGATTGCGGTAGCTTTGCAGATACTCCTTCAGCGACTTCAACTCCAGGCAATGCTTGTCAGGCATGTATTGAATCTTGAGCGCTCCAAAATCTGGCAGCCCCGTTTTCGGACACACCGACGTGAATTCCGGATCATCGACGACGATTTCGTATCCTGGAAACTGGTTGGGCCAGGTCTCAATCTCGGGAAACTTGGCGTCAAGGCCGGCAGCCGCGTGCTCCGGCGTGTAGCGAGGCGATTTCGGCATGTTTTCTATTGTAGCGGCACAATTCGTAGAGACGTAGCTTGCTACGTCTCTGCCCGCGGCGCGACGAGGCCGACCGACGGACTACGAACGGCGCTTCTTGCAGCCGCGGACCTTCCCCCCGCATCAAATGGAGTACCGTGGCTGGTGCGCTTGTTTGTACTGTCGCAGCCTGTGGGATGGTAAATTACTGCTTACAGAAGTTCCTGCCGCACCCTGAAAGACAACAGGTTGGCGTTGAATAACAACTCGGAAACACCGTCCCCGCGGCGGTGGATATGGATCGCGTCCGGACTCGTTCTCTTTCTCCTCATCGTTTATTCGTATCTCCACCAGACTCCGGTGAAAGTGCATGCGATTACGGTGAAGCGCGGTTCGATCCGTAGCCTTGTCTCCACTAATGGCAAGGTCGAGCCTGTCCAGAACTTCGAGGCTCACGCGCCGATCGCCACCACCGTAAAACGCCTTTTGGTGAAGGAAGGCGATCATGTCCGCAAGGGACAACTGCTGCTGGAGCTGGATGATTCCGATATCCGCTCCCAGGCCGCCCGCGCCCAGGCGCAAATCAAGGCCGCGCAGGCTAATCTCGCAGCCACAAAAAATAGCGGCACGCAGGAAGAATTAATCACCCTGAGCACGCAACTGATCAAGGCCCGCAATGCGCGTGACGTCGCGCAGCGTAATCTTGAAGCCTACCGCCGTCTCCAGCAGGAAGGCGCTGCATCTCCGGGCGAAGTTCGTCAGGCGGAAGAGACCCTGCAAAGCGCCCAAGCCGATGTGAGCTTGCTCGAACAAAAGCAGAAAGACCGCTACTCCCCGCCCGAGATCGCCCGCACGGTGGCCCAGGCTGCCGAGGCTCAAGCAGCTTATGAAAACGCTGTCGATGCACTCAGCAAATCTAGCAGGCGCGCTCCCTTCGACGGCACGGTCTATTCCCTTCCCGTGAAGCAAGGCACATTCGTGCAAACTGGCGACCTGCTCCTGCAGGAAGCTGACCTTTCGAAGGTGCTGGTGCGCGCCTTTGTCGATGAGCCTGACATCGGTCGCCTGCTGATCGGCCAGCGTGTCGAAGCCACATGGGACGCCGTCCCCGGCCGCATCTGGACGGGCACCGTCAGCAGCGTTCCTTCCACCGTCAAGCCTCGCGGCAACCGCAACGTAGGGGAGACAACCTGCCTAATCGACAATCAGGATTTGCGCCTGCTGCCCAACATCAATCTCGGCGTAACGATTGTTGTCGCCGAGCACAACAACGTCCTGACTCTGCAGCGCGACGCCATGCACATCGACGACAGCGAACCTTACGTTTTCAAAATCGTTGCCGATCGCATCAAGCATCAGAATATTCAGTTCTCGCTGCAGAATCTGACGCGCGTCGAAATTACTTCCGGCCTCTCCGAAGGTGACCAGGTCGCGTTGCCAGCCGACGAAATGAAACCGCTCGTCGATGGCGCGTCTGCGAAGGTCGTGCCCTGATTTATGCGTGGATCCTGGATCTCTTCCCTTGTGGCCTCCCTGTTCCTGTTGATGGGCGCTTCTCTCGGAGCATCGCCCCGGGATTTGCTCGCCTCGGGCCACGTCGATGAGGCGGTTCAGGTGTTGGAGGAGCAGGTGCGGCAAGCTCCCAACGATGCGTCCGGCTACAACCTGCTTTGTCGCGCCTATTTCATGATGGAAGAATGGGATCGGGGCATCGCTAACTGCGAACGCGCCCGCAATCTCGACCCGCAAAACAGCCTTCACTATCTATGGCTCGGTCGCAACTATGGCGAGAAGGCTGACCGTGCTGGATTCCTTTCTGCCGCCGGATTGGCGAAAAAAGTCCGCACCTCTTTTGAGCGCGCGGTTGAACTCGCCCCCAACGACTGGGAGGCGCGTACCGTTCTTGGGGAGTTTTATGTGGAGGCTCCGGGCATCGTCGGTGGCGGAAAAGATAAAGCTCGCGAACAGGCGAACGCCCTAATGTCGCTCAAGCCGGGAATGGCACATTGGCTGCTCGGCCGCATCGCGGAAAAAAATAAAGACATGACAGATGCCGAGCGCCAGTATCGTGCAGGCATCGCGGCCACGCACTCCGGTGCGCGCGCCTGGCTCGAGCTCGCCATATTCTTTCGTCACGCCAACCGTCTCGATGACATGGAAAAGGCCCTGCGTGAAATCGAGAACGCGCCAGTGGATCACCACGAAGCTCTGATGGACGGAGCCAGCCTGCTGATGCGCACTGGCCGCGATCCGGCCCTGGGAATTCGCCTGCTGCGACGTTATTTCTCGGCTGGTCCGGTGGAAGAAGGCCCTGCCTTCAAGGCGCACGAGTACTGGGGTCAGTTACTCGAACGGCAGGGCGATCATCGCGCTGCCGCCCAGGAATACCACGCAGCCCTCGCGCTCTTCCACAACTACCGCCGTGCCGAAGAAGGCCTGAAGCGCGTCGAGCACTGATTGAGATCGGGTGCCCCACCCTTGTCGCGTTTTGTGCGACAGAGCCTGCCCTGAGCGAAGTCGAAGGGGTGGGGATTTTGACTCCCGTCGTTCACCGGCACGTTTGGTTTTCTTCGAGGCACGAAAGAGTGCGTTCTTGCTCCGTCCGGCATTTAGAATTTCCCCTGTATCTTGTTCATACGACCTGCTGAAAGGGACGCAATGAAACCTGCGAGCCGCGGTGTGCTGACCCTGTTCTGTACTGTTGCTATTGTTCTCTTACCCGCATCTTTGCTGGCTGAACCTGTTCCCCTCAGGCGCGTGGTCGAGCTTGCCCTGTCTCACGCCACGAGCGCAGGCATCGCCGCCGCCGATGAACAGCGCGCCGCCGCCGGATACCGCGAACTGCGCGACAGCTACATCCCGCAGCTCTCGACCGGTGCGGGACTTGGCTATTCGCACGGTTTCCCGCTCTCGCTGGAAGGCTCGGCTCCGTCGCTGTTCACGGTCAATGCTCAGTCGGCCCTGCTGAACCCATCGCTGCGGGAATTTCTAAAGGCGGCCAGGGTCGATACGACGGTCGCGTCTTTGAAGACGAAGGATCAACGCAATCAGGTGATTCAGGACGCGGCCCTCAGCTACGCAGAGTTGGCGAAGTGGGAGCAGCGTCTGGCAAAGTTGCAGGACACCCAGGCCGAGACCAACAAGATGGAAGCCGCCGTCGCCGAGCGCGTGAAAGAGGGTGTCGACAGCGAAGTAGAAGGAACCAAGGCGCGGCTTTCCGCAGCGCGAGTACGCCTTCGTATTGCCGAAGCGCAAGGCGCGGCTGACGTATTGCGCGAGCATCTTTCAAAACTCACGGGGCTGCTGGCCGCGAACATCCAAACCGATCCTGACTCGATTCCGGCTCCTCCCCCACCAGACGATGCACCGAAGGCAGCGACCGACTCCAGTCCCGGTGTCCAAGCTGCCGTGGAGCATGCCCGCGCGCAATACTTGCGCGCCCAGGGAGAGCATAAAGCGCTATGGCCTAGCGTGGACTTCGCTGCGCAGTACGCCCTCCTGTCAAAATTTAACAACTTCGAGAACTACTACATTCCTTCGAAACCCTGCACTGTAGGCGGCGTATCTGTGCTCTGCGTGACCAATACGTTCCAGCAAAACAATGCGACCGTGGGCGTGAGCATCCGCTTCCCGCTATTTAATTCGTCACAGCGCGCTCGCGCCCAGACCGCCGATGCTGACGCGCTGAAAGCGAGTAAGGAGGCCGAGGCTGCCAAAAATCAGGTTTCGGAAGAAACGCTGCGCCTGCAGCGCTCCGTGGCACAGTTGCAGGCCGCCCGCGATGTGGCAGAACTTGAAGCCGAAATTGCGCAGAAGAATCTGACGGCCGTCCAAACAAAAATCGATGCGGGAACGGCGAACCTGCACGATCTCGATGATGCACGATCGCAGGTGAGCGAGCGTTACATCGTGCTGCAGGACGTAACCTTTGAACTGCAGCGCGCCGAGTTGGGATTGCTGCGTTCGACAGGAGAGCTGGAGAAGTGGGCGCTGGGAAAGTAACGTTGCCCTTCCTATCACACCTGTCATCCTGAGCGGAGTCGAAGGATCCCTACGTGCTGATCGGTACTTGCGGCGAGTAACTCGGTGAACTTGGTCAGAGAAAATTCCAAGATATCTGCAGCGAATGAAGCCGGTAGGGATCCTTCG